>Ga0209752_1000489_pt1 | contig 19249 bp, 18 predicted proteins | sample METZYME_3_250m_FD_187548 | JGI IMG/M metagenome (GOLD analysis project Ga0209752, IMG submission 187548) | Marine microbial communities from oxygen minimum zone in mesopelagic equatorial Pacific - METZYME_3_250m (SPAdes) (version 2) | ecosystem: Environmental > Aquatic > Marine > Oceanic...
CCAATGAACAAGTTCCCGTCACCGAGAACTGCGAACACGGTATCGACGCCGTGATCCACCAACGCTTGAGCGACTGCATCGTGTCCCAACATGAAGAATCTCTATCGTATTCGCCGCGGTCCTACCCTGTCGGAACCTGGAGGGCTAGGGCACGCCTCGCCAAGGACTATCCCTTAGTCGTCGGCCTTGTACGCGACGACATCGATCTCCAGCAGGGCCCCGGGGATCAAGAGGCCTGTTACGACCGCTGTGCTGGCTGGTGGGTCCTGGGGAAAGTATTCCTTTCGGACCGCGCTGTACGCCGCGTAGTTAGCTTGGTCGGTAATGAAAGCATGGAGTTTGACGACATCGGCAAGCGTGTAGCCGGCCTCTTGTAGGACTAGCTCGACGTAGCCGAATTCCTCTCTTGCTTGCCCGGTCATGTCCTTCGTTAATTCTCCGGCTATGCAACCCGACACGTACAGGAACGGTCCTGCTTTCATTCCTGGGGAAAAGGCCCCGGATCGGATCATCTCAGGGTGTGCGTGAGCTTTTTCAAGCGCTGTTGAGCGTATAACGGTGCCTGCCATTGATTTGGTCCTTTACATCTCGTTCTCGATGAGTACCTGGTCTGTCGGTAACGACCCAGTACCCACCGAGCTGCTGTGCGACTTGATGCTAAGCGGTATCTCGGACCCCAACCGTAATATCTGAAAACGACAAAAGACCGCCCCCGAAGGAGCGGCCAGATTCAGTTCTTTGTTGGTGTTGAGATGTTTATGGGACGACAAAACAAACGAAACGACCGGTAGGCCACAACAAATGCAGCGCTACCGATCGTATCCGTAGTTAGCTTTTGTTCAGATCAAAGGCCTCGTACGTTCTGAGCTTCATCACCCTTACGTCCTTGACCAACATCGTAAGAAACGGTTTGGTCTTCTTCAAGAGACTTGTAGCCATCACCCTCAATATTTGAGTAATGCACGAAAAGGTCATCGCCGCCATCGCTAGGAGTGATGAAGCCGAAACCTTTCTGTGAGTTGAAAAATTTAACAGTACCTTGGGCCACGTGGCCCTCCTCATATCTAAAATTGAAGCCGCTTTCGACTTCATCAACCTCACAGGGTACGAGGTGAATCAGAGAATGCGTCGGTAAATGGCAGTTGAGCGAGAACTGAAAGGCACACCGACAATCAGTAAATATCTGGGTCAGGGGTCCGGCACATACCCACCAGCGGCCGTACTTACTCTTTGTCCAGCTCCCCTGCGCAAACTAGCTAGCACCGGTCTGGGTACCTGTCGGGTATACGACCCCCAGTTCTAGGGGTCTGTGTTGGTCGGGAAGACAGGATTTGAACCTGCGACCCCCTGCTCCCAAAGCAGGTGCGCTACCAAGCTGCGCCACTTCCCGGATGTCGACTCAGGCTACCGACCGATAAGAGCGGAGTGTCTGGTCGGAACTTGAGTAAATCAAACTTCGATCTGGATCGCTTGGGTTGGACAGCTTTCTTCGGCTGCTCGACATTTTGTCTCCATGTCGCTTCCGGGGGACGCGTCAAGCAAATGCGCTAAGCCGTCTTGACCGACTTCGAATACTTCCGGAGCGAGCATCTCGCAGGAGCCGCTCCCGATGCACTTATCAACTTCCAATATGACCTGCACGTTCTTCTCCCGATTAGGGGGCTCGCCTTTTGACCCCATTTGAAGTGTGCCACTTCAGCTTCAAAAAACGCGGTATCGGGTGAGTTCACTCGTCGAACCATCAGCCTTCCCGGTTAGTTTGTGGGGACGAATCAACACAACTCGAGGGGGATTCTTCGATGAAGTTAGGGATCGCGATATTTCCGACCGATAAGGCTATCCAGCCGGTGCAGTTGGCCAGAGAAGTTGAGGACCGTGGATTTGAGTCGCTGTGGTTTCCCGAGCACAGTCACATCCCCACTAGCCGCATCACGCCTTGGGGTGGCCGCGAGGGCGCTCCCCCATTGCCAGAGGAATATTGGCGTACCCATGATCAGTTCGTAGGGTTGGCTGCCGCTGCAGCTGTGACCGAAAATCTGTTGCTGGGGACGGGAATAACGTTGGTTGCTCAGCGTGATCCGCTCTGGTTAGCGAAAGAGTGCGCATCCCTTGACCTGATCTCTAACGGTCGGTTTATTCTCGGAATCGGGTACGGCTGGAACAAAGAAGAGATGGCCAACCACGGTGTGAAATATGGCGAACGTCGCGCCATCACCAGAGAGAATATGTTGGCGTGTCGTGAAATTTGGGCAAACGACGAAGCCGAATTCAGTGGTGAACACGTCAACTTTGATTCAAGTTGGTCGTGGCCCAAACCAGTCCAGCAAGGCGGACCTAAGGTTCTCCTCGGTGGGGCTGCTGGCCCTAAGACCATTCAGGACATTGTCGAATTTTGTGACGGGTGGATGCCCATCTCAGGACGTCACGACTTGACAGGCCCGATACAGGAAGTCCGCCAAGCCGCCGAAGATGCCGGCAGGGACCCTGAGACACTCGAGTTCGGGCAGTTCGGCACCCCAGGCAAACCGGAGGTGTTGGAGAGTCTGGAAGAAGCCGGTGTCAGCAGAGCCGTGTTGTGGCTGCCTCCAGCAGACGCCGACACTGTTTTGCCGCTTCTCGATTCCTATACGGAGTTGTTTTGAGATGACCGATAGCGCCCCAGGCGTCGAGATGCTCGACATTTTCGATGACCTGGGGCGTCATCTCGGCATCAAACCACGCGACGCTGTGCACCAATCGGGTGACTGGCACAAGGTTTTTCATTGTCAGATCGTGACAGTTCGAGACGGCGTTCCAGTTCTGGTTTTGCAGCGGCGATCTAACCACAAGGCGGCATTTCCCGGGTTGCTTGATCTGAGCGCGGCTGGACATCTCGCCGCGGGCGAAGGACCGCTTGACGGCGTTCGCGAACTTGCTGAGGAACTGGGGGTGAGGGCTAAGCGGGGCGATCTTGTCCTCTTAGGAGAACGCCGCCTTATTGATGACAGCGGGGAGGGTCTCCTCAATAAAGAACTCACCAGTGTGTTCTTGCTTCGCGATGACCGCCCCTTGGTTGACTACGTGCTCCAAACCGCCGAGGTCGACGCCGTATTCGACGCGCCTATCGAACACCTTTTAGCTTTATTTGCTGGCGACATCACCCACATGGACCTGCTTGGGGTAGAACACGCCGGGTCTGACGCCGCCACTGAAGTTTCTGTCCGTGTGTCGCGCGTTGACTTCGTTCCTGGTGAGAGTTACTGGGTCAACCTGTTCATCATGTGTGAACGCCTTCTTCGAGGTGCCCGACCCCTAGCTATTTAGGTCTTATCGGCCCATACCGATAAGTTGCAACGCTTCGGCCCTGGTTGCGTCGCTGAGGAATATTCCTCGCACAGCTGAAGTAATCGTAAGCGTCCCAGGTTTTTGGACACCTCGCATCGACATGCAGTGATGTTCAGCTTCGACAACCACGAGCGCTCCACGGGGGTCAAGAACATCCATGAGTTTGTCGGCAACCTGACTTGTCAGTCGTTCTTGCACCTGAGGGCGTCGCGCATATGCCTCAACCAGGCGAGCCAATTTTGATAGCCCGGTGATCTTCCCGGCTTCCCCCGGAACATAGGCCACATGTGCTTTCCCAACAAACGGGAGAAGGTGGTGTTCGCACATGGAATAAAACGGAATGTCTCGAACCATCACCATTTCGTCATGTTCTGCTTCGAACTGCACTTCTAGGTGATGATCGGGATCTTCTCGCAAGCCAGCGAAAACCTCCGCGTACATGTTTGCTACACGCTCAGGGGTGCGCAGTAACCCCTCACGCTGCGGGTCTTCGCCGATGGCTTCCAGTATCTCCACCACCGCGGCGCGCAGTCGTTCTACATCGATCGGTCGATCCGTCACGGCACCAGTATTACTGAACTCTTCTGTAGGCACGACCTAGGAACCTATCGGGGGCTTCTGCCGAGATCTACTCGTAGGATCGGCAGAGAGAACTTCTGAAGCGATGACGGTCACAGCCACCGCCGCTGCTAACACGACTGACAGTGCCATTGCTTGTCCCCGGAGAAGATCACCTGGGGTCCCCAAGAGTCTGAACACCGCCTGAGGCGCGGTCAGTGTGTCCGCGCGTCTCGGGAGAAATGACGTCGCACCGAATTCGCCCAACGAAATAGCGAAAGCGAAGCCCGCGGCCACAGCCAGGCCGCGTGCGATGAGCGGTAACTCGATCTGTCGACGGATTCGCGATCGCGGTGCCCCGAGAAGAGCTGCTGCTTCTCGTAACGATGGATGAATGCGCCGCAACATCGGCACCACCGATCTCACAACGAAAGGGACGGCGACTAAGGCATGGGCAACCGGCACTATCCACCAGCGAGTCCGCCAGTCGAACGGCGCTTCGTCCAACGCGATCAGGATTCCAAAACCGACCGTTACCGCGGAAACACCAAGTGGAAGCATCGCGCCGAGATCGAAAAATCGACTTGTAAATCCGCCTCGAGCAACTATTGCCATTGCACAGATGACTCCGACCGTGAGGGCTACCACGGTGGCGATGGCAGCGAACACGACCGAGTTTGCTAATGCTTCGACGGCGGTGGTGGGTAGTTGAGGGATCTTGCTGAAAAGGGCGGTGTAGTGCCGCACACCATATTTGCCGCCAACAGACAGCGACCTCTCAATCATCACGACAAGAGGCGTCCCTAGGAACGCCACGGTGAAGCAGCCGATTCCGATCTTAGTTTTCGTTCCGAGCGCTGCGATCGGGCTGCGTACCATTTGGGTCGTAACGCTGGTGCGTCGTTCGAGGGTGGAATTCACCAGGACCAACACGAGAACCACCACCACTTGGATCAGAGCGAGCATTGCACTGCTCGTCATATCCCCGCGAATGATTGCGTGTCGATATATCTCGGTTTCTATCGTGGCTTGCCCGAGGCCTCCCAGGACTAACACGACTCCAAACGATGTGAATGAGAACAGGAATGTGATGGCCGCGGCAGCGTAAAGCGCTGGCTTAAGTCGTGGACATGTCACTCGCCAAAACACTTCAGCGTTGCTGCTTCCCAGTGTTCGTGCCTGTTCTTCGAGTTGGTGGTCTAACCCGGACCAGAACACACCAACTGTTCGCGCCACGACCGCAAAGTTAAAAAACGTGTGAGCAATGATCACCGCGGCGGCGGTGTGATTCAAGTTGGGTACGCCCAACGTCGAATTCATCTGTTCGAATAATTCTTTGAACGCCCCGCCGACGACGATGGTGGGAAGCACAAACGGAACGGTTACCAGTGCTTTAAAGAATGCTCCCTGTTTTCCTGTTGTTCGAGCTATCAGGGCGGCCGCGGGTAAACCTACGCAGAGGGTGAGCGCTGTTGACGCGGCTGCTTGCCACAGGGTGAACCAGATCGCGTTCCTCGCTCGGGGCGATTCGACGATGTCTGTGAAGCCATTCCAGCCTTGGCTTATCGCATTAGCCAGAATGGTGAAGACGGGATAGAAGAAGAAGAGCCCCAAGAACACAACGGGAACAGCGGCGATAACAACGTTTGGTAACCGCCGAGACAATTTGGGCCAGTCGGGTGTCTGCGAAACGTTAGCCAAGAACGATTTCCACCCAACGTTCAGTCCAGTCTTTTCGTCTGGCCTCTATTTCCGCAGGATCGAGGGATAACGGGTTTTCAGTCAACTGTGAGTGTTCGACGAATTCGGGGGGCAGTTCTGCTTTTTGGGACACCGGATACATGAACATGTTCATCGGAATTTCGTTTTGGAAGGTGGGACTTAAGAGAAAGTCAACTAAGGCTCGGGCCTCATCAGTGTGGGCTGTGCCGGCAAGTACCCCGGCGAACTCGATCTGACGGAAACATGAGTCGAGTAGCACACCGGTGGGTGGCTCGTCGACGGGGGGATCGGCGTAGATGAGTTCTGCTACTGGGCTAGACGCATACGACACGACCATGGGTCGACTACCTCCGCCGGCTACGAAGTCGCCGTAGTAGGCGCTCTCCCAACTGCTGGTGACTGCAACGTCATTTGCCTTCAGTTGGGTCCAGAAATGTTCCCAATCGGGGGTTCCCGCAATGGTGGCTAATAGAAATGCCATACCGGGTGACGAGGTTTCTGGGCTTTGCACAACCAGACTTCCCGCGAATTCGGGTTGAACTAGATCCATCAGCGACCTGGGTGGAGGCCCATCAAGAGCATCGATCCAGTAGTTCACACAAACGTCGCCATAGTCGATGGGGGTGAGCCGATACGTGGAGTCGAGTTCGAATCGGTCTGGGACGTTCGCGAGTTCGGAAGTCTTATATGGCTCGAGAATGGACTGATCCAGTAGTCGCTGCATGAAGGTGTTGTCGATGCCGAATACGACGTCACCCACCGGGTTGTCGGCACTCAATATGGTTTGCGCCACTAGGGAACCAACGTCACCTGAGGTCAGCACCTCAACACGAATGCCAGTTTGGTCATGGAACGCTTCGAAAACGCCTTCAGAAATAGCAAAGGAGTCGTGGGTGAGGAGGGTGAGGGTGACTGTTTCGTTGTTTTCTTCGCGTTGATCGGCACCGGAGGTGTCAGAACCGCATGCGATGAGTGCCATCAAGGTTAAGTAGAGCGAAACTAACGGGATGGAGAGTCGTGGCATCGCTACCTCCGCTGGCATTACCCAGATCAGGTCTTCTCGGGTCGCCAGCGTGGGTAGCTGACCTCTCAGCCCGGTCGATCCGAGCTCCCCGGTTTTCACTTGTCACCTTAGCGCCCCCGGCAGGACTCGAACCTGCAACCTTCGGGATAGAAGCCCGCTGCGCTATCCAGTTGCGCCACGGAGGCTTGTAGTCAAGGTTGCCATTCGTTGACGAAAATTCCGAACCGAAAAAGAACCCAGACGTTATTTGCTACGAGGGTCTTCGGTCCGGCCAACGAACCATCCCTGATTCAACACGTGGATCGGCTTGTTCGTAGTCAGGATCTTCAGGCCAAGCGATGCGTCCGGGTCCTTCAATGCCGTACCTGATCCGGACCGTTTCGTCATGGTTCTCATCGTTGTCTTCAGCCGCAGATATTGCTTCGGCGGCGTTTCGATATCGTGACAATCGATCCAACATCGAGATGGTCGGAGTCATCATTAACATCTCGTCGGAGTCGTTCAGAGCCAGAGCCTCTACCGGCCGGATCCACTCGTGGTGTACGGCTTCGTCGTCATCGTGAAGGGGTTGTTGACCTTCGGGCATCGCTGTCACAAAGAATCGTGTGTCGTAACGGCGGGGCGGACCAAGAGGTGTCACCCATCTACTGACGTAGTGAACACCTGATCCATCTAACACGAGGCCCTGTTCGCGGATCATCGAAACAAAGTCGACTTCTCCAGCATTTACTCCGTCGCGGTAGGTGGAGAATCTCGTCTCGGTGTCGCTGTGGGACAGGTCCACTAACTCTGGATCTCCTGGGGTACGGGCTAACAGAATTCCGGCCTCTTCGAACGTCTCCCGGAGAGCGGCTACCCAAAACGCGATACCACCCTGGTCAATTCCCAAGCATTTACTTGCATCAATGTCGGTTAGACCATCGACGACCGCGTCCGCTTCAGGTGTGCCATCTTCGGGGTCGACGGCGCCCCCTGGAAACACCCACATGTCACCAACGAAAATTGACCTGGCGTTACGTTTCAGCATCAGTACTTGAAGATCGGGGCGATCGGCGAGAATCAGGACGGTTGCTGCTGAGCGAATAGCGATCGACTCAGGGTCGTAGTCGCCCCCCGAACCTGGGGACGGGTGCCCGGTCGACGCGGTTTGGCCGGGTTGTGTCATCAGTAGTCAATGCCCGCGCAAACCAAACATTCTTCGCTGTCATGTGCAAGTGCAGCGGCGTCATGATCATTTTCGTTTTGATATTGGGGTGTTTCGTGACGCTCAACTCGATCGTCTTCATAGTCAGATGAGTCGCCGGCGGTATCGCTGGGCTCAACGGGCGCGAAAACCTTGTCTTTCCAGTCGTCACTATCTGACCACTGATAGTTCAGATGGGCCATGGCCCCTGGCTCAGTGAGTGATTCAAACGCTTCCAAGGTGTCACGCATGATCGATGCGTTTAATTCTGCTTGGTTGGGACGACCCGCGGTGTGTCCTAGCGGGTAGTCGAGGTATACCGAGCGAGCTGACCATGCTGATCGTGTGATATCTCGGGCGCTGGACATCGATAGCGTCGGAACGCCTGCCTCTTCAATGGCTCGTGCGATCAGACCCACGGTCTGATGGCAGACCGGTCAGACGGGTACCAGGAGAACGACGTCCACTTCGTCGGCGAGTACGCGGTCAACTAGGGCTGGGATGAGTTCTTCGATGACTCGTCTGGTGCTGTAAATACCACCCATGAGTGTGTATGCGTTGGAGGCGAGGGATCCAAGCGAGTTTTCGTTGATCATGGCGCGCAGTTGTTCGATCGGGAAGACGACGTTGATGTCTTTTCGTGCGTCAGTGAGGTCGTAAGCGAAATGGGTTGCTCTTAGCTCAGAAGTGTCGACGTCGGTGGGTATAGCCCGGTATGTGGTGTCGTCTTTAAAGTGGAAGGCTGTCTGTCCGGTGACATAGATGCCACCGGTGCAGATGAGACCTAACTTCGATTCCGATAGTGGCTTCGAAAGAGGGACCCAGTTTGGGGCCTCTTCGCTTTCCAGCCAGCGATATTCCCCGTATCCGAGGCCTGAGTATTGCGCTGTGATTCGAGAGATGTAATCGACGGGGGGCTGACGGCGCTGTGCGATGGGTGACATCTGGTTGTTTTCCTAGCTCAGCCCGAGGGCTTGCACTCAATTTCGAAGCGGATACGTAATGTACTTCGCTTCCACCCCAGTTGGTGTGGCAAGATTTGTGCTTCCTGGTGATCGTAGCTCAGTTGGTTAGAGCGCCTGTCTGTGGCACAGGAGGTCGGGGGTTCAATTCCCCTCGGTCACCCCAAGACCAGTAAGGGTCAAATGCCGATTTCGGCCCTTTCGGCACGCATCCAACGCTGGTGGACCGGGGCTCTCGGGGAAGCGAAATGTTGTCGTCACATCGTGTTGACCTCTAAAGGGCAAGCTCGACGGTGACAGTGGAGAGATTCACACGGCGGAGGATCTCTTCGCTGTGGCCGGCGCCTACCACGCGTTATAGGCGTGTCTTTCGGATCGGGCGGCCGGTACTATGAGCGGCTCTAGCGCCTCTAGCTCAATTGGCAGAGCATCGGACTCTTAATCCGCAGGTTCTGGGTTCAAGTCCCAGGGGGCGTACCACTATCCCCAGTAAACCCCGTGTGTGTTGTCCCGGACATTTTCGCTCGGAGCTCAGGCCCGGAAGCGCTGCACTCTCCGGTAGGTGGCACTGCGCCACGCCCACTCGGCCGGACCGAACCGGAACACCCGCAACCACGGCGCCGACCACGCCAACTGCACCGCCCAGATGGTGAACGTGGCGAGCATCATCCAGAACGCCGTGACCCGCTCGCCCCGCAGGTGGTTGAGCGCGCCGATGGACAGCATCCCGAGGACCGTCTGCATCAGGTAGTTGGTGAGCGCCATCTGCCCGGCCGCCGCCAGACGGGCCTGCACCCGCGGAAGACGCCCCTCTTCGCAGACCCACATCACCAGACACACGTACCCCAGTGCCATGAACGGCACGCCCAGGTTGTTGACGAGCAGGGCCAGGTCCTCCTGATCCTCCAGGAACACCCATGCCACCGAGCACAGCGGCAGCCCCATGGCAAACGACCGACGCGTCGCCATCCGGTACCAGGCGGCGTCCCTTCCGGCGTTGATGACGCCCAAGCGGTAGAGGCCCATGCCGACCAGCATCATCGCCGGCGCCCGCACCACGTATTCAGCCACCGGGTCGCCCACACAAGCAGCGAACAGCCACACGGCGGTGCCGGCGACCAGAAGTGTGCGGGCCGCTAGGCGTCGCAGCGGGTACAGGAACAGGGCACTCAGGCCGTAGATCAACAGGACGTCGCCGAACCAGAGGGCGCTGTGCGCCAGACCGATGCCCGCAAGGAGCACGTTGCGGACGTAGTGCACGCCGAAGGCCGACTCCCCCCGGGCCTCGATGCGTTCGGTCACCAGCAGCACCCCCGCCCCGAACAGCATCGAGAACACCGCCATCATCTTGTTCAGGACGAAAATGAGCAGCAGGACCATGAACGGCGCTCCCGCCGAGCCGATCACGAGGTCCTCAAAGGACTGTTCGACCGCGTCGAAGCCATCGACGTCAAACAGGGTGATGTTGGCGACGAGGATCCCCAACAGGGCGAATCCCCGCAGCACGTCGATGGCGACGATGCGTTCGGCCCGTCCGACCGGCACAGCCGGGCTCAACCCTGTCTCCCCCGACTCCAGTCGGCGACGTGCGGTGGCACCTGGCGCTCCGGCATCAGCGGATCGGGCAGCGGTTCGGCGACCGCCACCCCGAGTGGCAGCACACCAGCCCAGGCCGGCGCATCCATGTCCTCGTCGTCGTCGATCGGCGGTCCGGACCGCACCTTCATCGACCACTCGTCGAGCGGCAGGGACAACACCGTCGTGCCCCGCACCTCCGTGTCGGTGTGCGGCCGGATCGCCTCCATGCGGCCCGGCACGATGTGGTCGGTGAGCCGGTTCAGCGCCGCCACCTTCTCGTCGTGGCCGGTGACCTCGGTGGCGGTGCCGAACACCACGACCGAGCGGTAGTTCATCGAATGGTGGAAGGCGGACCGGGCCAGAACCAGGCCGTCCAGCAGGGTGACGGTCACGCACACCTCGACCCCGGCCTTCGCCGTACGCAACAGCCGACTGGCCGGCGAGCCGTGCAGCAGCAGGCGGTCGCCGAGTCGTGCACAGAGCATCGGAATGACGACCGGATGGGCGCCGTCGCCCTCTCCTCCGGCCCCGGCGATGAGTCCGACGTGGGCGATCAGCGCCTCGTCGAGCACGGCATCGCGCTCGGCGGTGTCAACGACGGAACGGTCCGGCTTGCGCCCCAGTTCACTCCGACCGCTCATCGGCGCCAGGATCCGGCTCGCTCAGGCGGAGGGAGACAGCAGGTAGTCGCCTCGCTTGTCGTCCCAGGTCATCGCCACGAGATCCCTGGCCGCAGCGGCCTTGCAGAACTGCAGGAAACCGCCGTAGCCGATGGCCCGCTCGCTGAAATCGGGGTTGCGGCGACGCAACTCGGTCTTGAGCCCCGACATGGCGGCGCCCTTCTTCCCGGCATCGCCCACGACGGCGACCAGCAGGTCGAAGGCCGCCTTCGACGGCCCGCCACCGGTCACCAGGTCGACGTCGGGGTCGCGCTTCGTGCCCGACAACTCGACCACCTGTCGTTCGGCAAGGTGGCGCAACAGTTCGGTGAAGCCCCGGAACCCGTGGTCGGACTCGGTGAACGTGGGATCGATGCGATGGATGGCCCGCTTGAGAGTCGAGGCCCGCACTTCCTCGCCCGATCCCTGCATGCCGGCCAGCGTTGAGATCACGAGCTCGTCGAGGCTGGCTACCGGCGCCGTTCCGTTGTCGTCGTCGCCCGTGTCACCACCCGCTCTCTCAGGCGCCTCCCGAACCGCCTCGACGCCCTCGAGGCTGTCGTAGAAGAGGAACTCATCGCAGGCCGGCGGCAGCAGCTTCGAGGTGGAGTCCCGTACCCCGACGCCGATCACCCGTCGGTCCAACTCCCGCAACTTCTGCACCAGCGGCGTGAAGTCGCTGTCGCCGGTGCAGATCACGATGGTCGTGACGAAGGATCGTTCGAAGGCCAACTCCAGTGCGTCGACCACCATTTTGATGTCGGCAGCGTTCTTGCGACTGGTCCCCATGCGCTGTGGGATCTCGATGAGCTCGACCTGGTGGCGGGCGAGGTGCCGCCGGTCCTCGTCGAAGCCCGACCAGTCGGCGTAGGCCCTGCGGTAGACCACCCGGCCCCGCTCGGCCATGGCACGGGCGATCGGTCCGAAGTCGAAGCGCTTCAGACCCAAGCTCTCGCGGGCGCCGATGGCGAGGTTCTCGTAGTCGAGGAAAACGCCGATGCGCTCCTCGTGGCTGTCTGTCCGCATTGGGTCAGCATCGCACGCCCGCGCGTCAAACACGCGCCAGAGCAGCGATCAATACGGGAGTTCCAGCGCTCGATCACCGGCCTGCACGTCGAGGTCGGGGTCGATGTGGTAGTAGTCGCCGGCTTCGGATGCGCAGATCGCCTCGGTGGCCACCAAGCCGGTGGGGCCGTCGAGGGTGCCGGCGAAGACCGACGTCCGGTCGGCCTTGTCATCGGCCCGCCAGAAGAGGGTCGAACTGCACGCTGAGCAGAAGCCGTAGCGGACCGTCGGCGTCCGCTGGTACCACGCCAGGGTCTCTTGGGACTCGAGGTGGAGGTGTCCGTTGGCGACCGCAGTCGCCGCCAGGTGGTGGCCGGAGATCCTCCGGCAGGGTTCGCAGTGACACTCGATGATGTTGCGGACCGGACCGTCGATTCGGTACCGCACGCCCCCACAATCGCAGCGGCCGGTGAACGTTCGGATCCCTGAGTCTCCCATGGCGAAACGCTGCCACACCCGAAACCCACCTGCCAGACCGTGCCCGCAGATGCCGACCCCCACCTTGTCGGCGGATAGCCTGCGCGACCCACGGCACTCGGATGCCGGAACCGACCGCAACCAACCAGGGGCAATCCATGAGCACATCTCTCGAGGGCCGTGTCGTCATCGTGACCGGAGCGGGCCGGGGCATCGGCCGTGCGATCGCCGATCGATTCGCCGGAGCCGGCGCCACGGTCATCATCAACGACATCGATGCCGCAACCGCCGACGAGGCGGCAGCTGCCATCAACGCCTCGGGCGGAACGGCGACGGCGGTCGTCGCCGACGTCGCCGACAGCACTCAGGTCAATGCCATGTTCGACGCTGTCCTCGCCACCCACGGCACCGTCGACGTACTCGTCAACAACGCCGGCCTCGTCTCACCGATGCTCCACTTCCTCGAGGCCGACGAGGCCTGGTGGCGACGGATCATCGATGTGAACCTCACCGGCCACTTCCTCACCTCGCACCGGGCGGCCCGCATCATGGCCGAGAACGGACACGGTGTGATCCTCCACATGTCCTCCGGCGGCGCCACGCGTGCCCACCGGGCGTTCGCCGCCTACGACGCCTCCAAGGGGGGCATCGAGGCCCTCACGCGGGCCATGGCCCTTGACCTCGGCCCCTACGGCATCCGGGTCTGCGCCCTCGTCCCCGGCTCGATCGACTGCGAGGGCATGGACGAGGAGGCCCGACGGCTCCGTGGTGAGAACATCCCCCTCGGCCGTCCCGGCGACCCCGACGACATGGCCGGCCCCGCCGTCTTCCTCGCCTCGGACGATGCCTGCTACATCACCGGCGTCACGCTGACGGTCGACGGCGGCATGCTCGCCCAGCAGCGATCCGCCACGGTCGACATCATGCCGCCCAGCGACTTTCCGTCCCTGGACTCGTTGGACTAGTCAGACAAGCCGAACCCTCCGACCATGCGCATCGGCGCCGACATCGGCGGCACGTTCACCGACATCGTCCTCGAGGACTCCCACGGGATGTCCTCGACCAAGGTGCTCACCACCTACGACGCCCCCGAACGCGGCGTCCTCGAGGGTGTCCGACAGGTGGTAGAGGAGGCCGGTGCCGACCTCGCCGACCTCGCCACCTTCATCCACGGCACGACGCTCGCCACCAACGCTCTCATCAACCGCACTGGCGCACGGACGGCCTTTGTCACCACCTCGGGCTTCCGCGACGTCGTCGAGATGCGCACCGAGAGCCGCTTCGAGCAGTACGACCTGAACCTGGTCCTACCCACTCCCCTCATCCAGCGACGTCACCGCCATGTCCTCGCAGAGCGGATCGGCGCCGACGGCACGGTACTCCTCCCGTTTGACGAGGCCGAGGCCGAAGCCCTCGCCTGCCACCTGGCCGAAGACACCGACGAAGGCCCCTATGAGTCGGTCGCCGTGGGCTTCATGCACGCCTACCGCAACGGCGACCACGAGCGTCGCCTCCGCGAGGTGCTCACCCGGCACCTGCCCGATGCATCCATCTCGATCTCGTCCGAGGTGGCGCCACAGATGCGCGAGTTCGAGCGCTTCAACACCGTCTGCGCCAACGCCTACCTCCAGCCGCTCATGGCCGGCTACCTGCACCGCCTCGAGGAGCAGCTGCATGCCGCCGGCGCATCGTGTCCCGTCTACCTGATCCACTCCGGGGGCGGCCTGATGGGCGTCGAGAGTGCTGCACGCTTCCCGGTGCGCCTCGTCGAGTCCGGCCCCGCCGGGGGCGCCATCTTCGCCGCCGACCTGGCCGACCGCCATGGACTGGACGCCGTCCTCTCCTACGACATGGGCGGTACCACGGCCAAGATCTGCCTGATCGAGGGCCGGGCGCCCCGCACCGCCAAGACCTTCGAGGTGGCCCGCACGCACCGCTTCACGAAGGGCAGCGGCATGCCCATCGCCATCCCCGTGATCGAGATGATCGAGATCGGAGCCGGCGGCGGCTCGATCGCCTTCGTCGACGCCCTCGACCAGATCCGAGTCGGCCCGCTCAGCGCCGGCTCGGAGCCCGGTCCCGCCTCTTACCAGTTGGGCGGCACGAACCCGACGGTCACTGACGCCAACCTGGTCCTCGGTCGCCTCTCCCCCGACACCTTCGGCGCATCGGGCATCGACCTGTCACCTGAGGCCGCTGACACGGCCCTTGCCGCTGGCGTCGGAACGCACCTCGGCCTCGACGCCACGGAGGCCGCCCTCGGCGTCACCGAGGTCGTCGACGAGAACATGGCCAACGCCGCCCGGGTCCACGCCGTCGAGAGCGGCAAGGACGTGTCCAGCTTCACCATGATCGCCTTCGGCGGCGGCGCCCCTCTCCACGCCAGCCGGCTCTGCGACAAGCTCGAAATCGAAGCCATCCTCGTCCCGCCCGGCGCCGGCGTCGGCTCGGCCATCGGCTTCCTGAGAGCCCCGTTCGCCTACGAGGCGGTCCGCAGCCACTACTCCCCGATGGACGACTTCGACCACGAGGAGGCGAAACGCCTCCTCGACGGCCTCGAGGACGAGGCGGGCTCGTTCGTCCTCCAGGCACTCGGGGAGCAGTCCAGCCAGTACGACGAGCCGCTCGAGGTCGAGCGCTGGGCCTACATGCGCTACGCCGGCCAGGGCTGGGAGATCCCCGTGGCGCTCGACGAGGGCCTCTTCGATGACCTCGGCCCCGAGAACCTCTCGAAGCGCTTCGAGACGGCCTACCGCGAATTCTTCGGCCGACCCATCGAAGGGCTGGCGATCGAGGCCGTCAGTTGGGCCGTGAAGGTCGCCACGCCCCGACCCGAGGTCGAACGCATCGAGCAGGTCGCCGCCCAACGAGAGGTGGACACCACCCGAACGCGACCCATCCACGACACGACGACCGGCGCCTTCGTCGAGGCGGCCGTCGTCGAGCGGGACGACCTCCGGGTCGGTGACTGCGTGGTCGGACCGGCCGCAATCGTCGAACCGCAGACCACAACGTGGCTGTCCGCCGGCAGGCAGGCCGTGCTCCAGTCTGACGGCTGCCTGCGAATCACCTCCTGCGAAGAGGCCTCACCATGACCGACCTGCGCAACCAGGTGTTGTGGAACCGCCTGATCTCCATCGTGGAGGAGCAGGCCCTCACCCTCGTCCGCATCGCCTTCAGCACCAGCGTGCGCGAGGCCGGCGACCTGTCGGCAGGCGTCTTCGACCTCGAAGGCCACATGATCGCCCAGGCAGTCACCGGCACGCCCGGCCACGTCAACACCATGGCCGCCGCCGTCGGCAACTTCATCGCCGACATCGGCCGGGACCGGATCTTCGAAGGCGACGCCTACGTCACCAACCATCCCTGGAAGGGCACCGGGCACCTCCACGACTTCACCGTCGTCACGCCCGCCTTCCGATCCGGGCGCCCCATCGGATTCTTCGCCTGTACCGCCCACGTACTCGACGTCGGCGGTAGCGGCTTCGGGCCCGATGCAAGCGACGTGTACGAAGAGGGCCTCCTCGTACCGGTCATGAAGTTCATTGAACGCGGCGAGGTCAACCGGGACCTCGTGAACATCGTGCACCACAACGTCCGCGAATCGGACCAGGTCGTCGGCGACCTCTACTCCCTGGCCGCCTGCAACGAGACCGGAATCGACCGGCTCCAGGCCATGTTCGACGAGTTCGGCCTCGACGACCTCGAGGAGATCACCTCCTTCGTCTTCGAGCGCACCAGGACCGCCACCCTCGACGCAATCCGGCAACTGCCACCCGGCACCTACACGAACACCATGCAGGTCGACGGCTACAACGACACCGTCACACTCGTGGTCACGCTCGACGTCACCGAGCAGGGCGTCCACGCCGACTTCACCGGCACCTCCCCCGTCTGCCCGTTCGGCATCAACGTGCCCTTGGTCTACGCCCGGGCGTACCTGACCTACGCCATGCTCGTCGCCCTCGCCCCGGGCATGCCCAACAACCACGCCTCGCTCGAGCCGTTCACCGTGAGTGCCCCCGACGGTTGCATCCTCAACGCACAACATCCCGACCCCGTCTCGGTCCGGCACGTCATCGGTCACTTCGTCACCGACCTCTGCCTCGGCGCCATCGCCCAGACTCTCCCCGGCATCGTCCCCGCCGAGGGGTCCGGCGCACTCTGGAACTTCCACGTGAGCGCCCGTGCGACCGAGGCGGGCAGCGGCCTCCCCCCGGTCGAGATCCTCATGTTCAACAGCGGAGGGACCGGCGCCCGCCCCACGCTCGACGGGCTGAGCGCCACCGCCTTCCCGAGCGGCGTCCGGACCATGTCGGTCGAAGCGACCGAACAGGTCGGCCCCATCGTCATCTGGCGCAAGGAACTACGACCCGGCTCCGGCGGCGCCGGACGCCACCGCGGGGGCCTCGGCCAGGTCATCGAACTCGGACCCACCAAGGGCTACCACTTCGACTTCAGCTGCATGTTCGACCGGGTCATCAACCCGGCACGTGGCCGACAGGGCGGCGAGGACGGGGCGAGCGGCGGCGTCCACCTCGATGACGGCACCGCCTTCAACGCCAAGGGAAAGCAGCGCGTACCGACCGGACGGCGCCTCGTCCTCGAACTTCCGGGCGGCGGCGGCTTCGGGGACCCCGCCGAACGGGACCCCGCCGATGCCGAACGGGACCACGACCAGGGCTACCTCGAGTGACCGGTCCGACCGCGAGCCACTACGACACGGTCGTCGTCGGTGGCGCCGCCCTCGGAAGCTCGATCGCCTACTGGCTGTCCGAGAATCCCGACTATGACGGCTCCGTTCTCGTCGTCGAGCCCGACCCCACCTACGAGCATTCATCCACCACACTCTCCGAGGCCAGCGTCCGACACCAGTTCTCCAACCCGGTCAACATCGCCCTCTCACAGTTCGCCACCGAGTTCATCGCCGACTTCCACGAACACGTCCAGGTCGACGGCGAATCGCCCGACCTCGGCTTCCGGGACACCGGATACCTGTTCCTCGCCACCGAAAGCGGCATGCCGACGCTGCGCCAGAACCACGAGGTGCAACGCTCCTGCGGTGCCGAGGTTGCGCTGCTCACGCCCAACGAACTCCTCGCCCGGTTTCCATACCTCCACGTCGACGACCTGACCGGCGCCAGCCTCGGCCTCCGACACGAGGGGAACATCGACGCCCACTCCCTGCTCCAGGGCTTCAGACGCCGGGCCCGACGAAACGGCGTCGAGTACCTGGCCGACCGGGTCGTGGGACTGCGCCTCGACGACAACCTGGTCTCCCACGTCGAGCTCGCCTCGGGCGTCGCCATCGGCTGCAGGCGGATCGTGAACTGCGCCGGACCACGGAGCCGCTGGATCGCCGAAATGGCTGGCCTGCCGCTGCCCGTGGAACCAAGGATCCGCTCGGTGTTCGTCTTCGACTGCCGCGAGCAACTCGAGGGCGACCTGCTCCCGCTCACCATCGACACCACGGGCCTGCACTTCCGCACCTACCCGCCCTACTTCCTCGCCGGCATGACCCCCGACCCGGACCTTGAGGTCGACCCCGGCGACTTCCGGGTCCGGCACGAGGACTGGGAGGAGCGCATCTGGCCGTTGCTCGTCCACCGCGTCCCGCAATTCGAGCGGATCGCCGTCACCCACACCTGGGCGGGCCACTACGCCTACAACACGCTCGACCAGAACGCCGTCGTCGGACCTGCAGCGGCCGTACCCAACTTCTACTTCGCCAACGGCTTCAGCGGACATGGGCTCCAGCAGAGCCCCGGCGTGGGCCGCGGGATCAGCGAGCTGGTCACCTACGGCGAGTACCGCACCCTCGACCTGTCCGACCTGGGCCATGACCGCATCGTGCGCGGCGACCCGTTCCTGGAGCGCAACATCATCTGAGGCCTATCGGCCACTCAGGCCGGCAAGCAGCCAGGCCAGGAGCCGGAGATCACGCCTCGCCGAGGTAGGCGGCTCGCATCTCCGGGTTGGCCAGGAGCGCCTCGGCGGTGTCGTTCAGGACCACGATTCCGGTCTGGAGCACCCAACCGCGGTCGGCGATCGACAGGGCCATGTTGGCGTTCTGCTCGACCATGAAGATGGACATCCCCTCGTCGTTGATCTGTTGGATCAACTCAAAGTTCTGTTGCACAAGTGCTGGCGCCAGGCCCATCGAGGGCTCGTCCATGAGCAGGACCTTCGGCCGGGACATGAGAGCCCGCCCGATGGCGACCATCTGCTGCTCGCCACCCGACAGGGTGCCGGACTTCTGGTTGATCCGCTCCTTGACCCGCGGGAACAGGTCGTAGACGTATTCAAGGTCCGATTCGATGCCGTTCTTGTCCTTGCGCAGGTAGGCACCCAGCATCAGGTTCTCCTTGACGGAGAGCCGCTTGAAGAGGCGCCGATTCTCGGGCACCATCGTCACGCCGTTGGCCACCCGGTAACTGATGGGCTGGTGGTTGACCACCTCGCCGTCGAGGACGACCTCACCCGACGTGGGGGTGACCATTCCGAGCAGGGCCTTGAGCGTGGTCGTCTTGCCACTGGCGTTGCCTCCCAGGAGGCAGACGAGCTCCCCCGGGTAGATGGCCAGGTTGACGTCCTTGAGAATGTGGACGGCGCCGTAGTGGGTGTTGACATCGCGGAGCTCGAGGAGCGCAGTCGGGCTGGAAGTCGCTTCGGTGCTCATGCCCGGCTCTCCACGGGTCGACCCAGGTAGGCCTCGATGACCTCCGGGTTGGTGGACACCTCGTCATAGGAGCCCTGG
>Ga0209752_1000499_pt1 | contig 19035 bp, 19 predicted proteins | sample METZYME_3_250m_FD_187548 | JGI IMG/M metagenome (GOLD analysis project Ga0209752, IMG submission 187548) | Marine microbial communities from oxygen minimum zone in mesopelagic equatorial Pacific - METZYME_3_250m (SPAdes) (version 2) | ecosystem: Environmental > Aquatic > Marine > Oceanic...
GGTATCTGCCAATCTCTATAGTCAAATACAGAATTTGATTCACTTGCTTTGGTTTTTAAATATTCCGGTGTGATACTCAGTGAGTCGATCAAGGCATCTTTATCAGAGACGTAAAAACAACTACAGTCAAAATTTGTTAGTAGAAATTTATGCGGATTGAAACAGTAGCTCTGGGCGTGTTCCAAACCCTCTTGAATGAAGCGATATTCAGGGCATATTGCAGCAGCACCAGCCATGGCTGCGTCAACATGCAGCCAGATACCAAATTCCGAGCAAATTCTTCCGATCTCTGTTAAAGGATCAAGAGCTGTACTAGAGGTCGTGCCGACTGTAGCGCAGACAAAAGCGGGTGTTAAACCATCGGTTATATCTTGTTCTATAGCTCTACGCAGTTCTGATGGTCTCATGGCAAATTCATTATCAACTGCAATTGATCGCAGATTATGCCTGCCGATGCCAGCAATCTTCACGGCTTTTTCTACTGAAGAATGAGCCTGGCTAGATGTATAAACGCGAAGTGTACCATCAAAACCAGTGTCATTTATTTTACCATTTGATGCTTTTTCTCGAGCAGCTACCAAGGCACAAAGAGTTGCACTAGAGGCCGTATCCTGAATAACACCACTACCGCTTCTGTTAGATTTGAATTTTTCAGGGAGATCTAACATATCCACCAGCCAATCCAAGACGTGTGTTTCCAGTTCTGTACAGGCAGGGCTAGTGGCCCATAACATCCCTTGTACACCAAGTCCAGTTGATAGCATATCACCAAGAATAGCTGGACCAGTTGAGTTGCAAGGAAAGAAAGCAAAAAAATTAGGTGATTGCCAGTGGGTAATTCCTGGCAGGATTTTTTCATTCATATCTGCTAACACCGCTTCGAAAGTTTCACCATCTTCTGGAGGGTGTTCTGGTAATTGTTTACGTATGTCTCCTGGTGCCGATTGGGAAAGTACGGGGAATGAATCCACGTTTTTGTAATAATCTGCTATCCAATCTATTACCTTGTAGCCATTATTTTTGAATTCGTCGATTGTCATATGAATTGAATGTTTTTTATCCATGGTCGTTTTTCCTGAATTTATTAATTATTTATATCGATAATATTAGAATTGACAGTCGAGGTATGAAATACAATTGTATTTCAAAACGGATTAATCCAGATTATATTTTAATGAATGTATATTTTGGGTCATGAACACTGGTTTAAATGAGAAAATAAAAAATATTCCCACAAAACCGGGCGTATACCAATTTAAAAATAATGCAGGTGAAATTATTTATATAGGTAAAGCCAAAAACCTGCGAAGCAGAGTACGATCATATTTCCGAAAAAATAAATATCAGACTCCAAAAAATCAATCCATGATGAAACGAATTACCGATTTGGATTGGATCGTAGTTTCAACCGAGGTGGAAGCATTGTTGACAGAAGCAAATCTGGTAAAAGAACATAAACCTCACTATAACATTAATCTCAAAGATGATAAATCTTTTCCTTATATACGAATCACAAAAGAACCTTATCCGAGAATTTTTATTACCAGAGATATAGTTAAAGATGGATCACGTTATTTTGGACCATACACAGATGTTTATTTGTTGCGTAGATCCCTAAAGGCTGTACATAAGATTTTTCCTGTACGCAGCTGTGATTATTATTTAAATCATGAAGTTATTCGTGATGGCAAAGTAGACCTCTGCCTGGATTATCATATCAAGAAATGTGAAGGCCCCTGTCAGGATCTGGTATCCAAAAAGGTTTATAGTGAGATGATAAAAATGGTAGTTCAGTTTTTACACGGGAAAACGAAAGAAACAGAAAATTATTTAAATAAACAAATGAATATTGCCGCAGATGAGACGCGCTACGAAGATGCAGCGATGTATCGGGATCAACTTGCAGCCGTTAAAAGTTTTAAAGAAAAACAACGCAAGGTGGCTGCTGACTTTGATAATCGTGATGTATTATCCATGGCTAAGCAAGAGAATATGTGCATAACAGTGATTGTGCGAATTCGTAATGGCAGGATCCACAGCAGAGAAAAGATATCAATAAATATTGGTGATGAAAGTGACGCAGATATTTTTGAATCAGTCATAACACAGTTTTATCTTGACTCTGATTTCATCCCCAAAACAATAAATGTCGCCAAAAACCCAACAAATAAACAACAGCTTCTGATCTGGCTAACAGAAAAACGAAGCGGCCCTGTTCATATTCAAGTCCCAAAAAGAGGAGAAAAAGCCAGGGAGATACGACTAGCAGCACAAAACGCAAAACTGTTACTAGGTGAGTGGATAATCAATCGCAAGAAAAGGCGCGAGTTAACACCTAAAATGGTGCAACAGCTTCAGGAAGATTTACAACTTAAGATTCCACCACGCCGAATCGAAGCATTTGATATTTCTCACTTGGGGGGCACGAATACGGTTGCTTCGATGGTTTGTTATATTGATGGCAAAGCACGTAAATCGGAATACAGGAAGTACAAAATAAAGACCCTTGATGGTATTGATGATTTTGCTGCTATGCGGGAAGTGGTATTCAGGCGTTATCGGCGATTGAAAAACGAACAAGCGACACTGCCAGATCTAATACTAATTGATGGCGGTAAAGGACAACTTAGTATGGCAATATCTGCTTTGCGTGAACTTGGATTGAATTATTTGACAGTTATTGGACTGGCAAAGCGGTTGGAAGAAGTATTTGTACCAGGCCACGCGGATGCACAATCCATACCGAAACAATCATCTGGATTGATATTATTAAGGAAAATTCGTGATGAGGCTCATCGGTTTGCGATCACATTTCAAAAACAGAAACGAAACAAACAAGTGCGCACCTCAATATTTGATAGTATTGATGGTATGGGTCCAAAACGGGTACAATCTTTATTTACTGTATTCCAAGACATAGACAGCATTGCCCAGACTAAGGCTGATATGATTGCCAAAAAAGCAAAAATTCCGTTAAAACAAGCCGAAAGTGTGCGATTGGCCGCTAGGCAGTTTCAAGGAGAAAAATTTCCTAAGTAAACCAGTGTGGTTAGGCGTTAAAATAACATAGAGAAAGCTGTATTTTCTGTGATAAATATCAACTACACCTAATTCCATTACTTGTAGATTAACTGAATGATTTCGTTTCGCTACCTCATACTTACTGGAGTAATACTTGCTTCAATTTCCGGGCAAGAATATGATCCTGATCGAATAATTGTAAAACTTGCTCCGGATATTTCTCGTAATGATTTCGGTAGTATAATTGATACTAATTTTTATATGATTGAAAAAGTGTTAGTTAGGCGTCTCAATATCATAAGCATCAAATTAAAGAACAATCAAATTTCACCAGTAGACGCTATAATGGAATTTCGTAATAATCCATTTGTTGATAAAGCAATTCCAGATACAAAGGTTTCCCGTCGAGATATGCCGGATGATACGCAGTTTGACCAACAATGGGCACTTCATAATATAGGTCAGAATGGCGGTACAGAAGATGCCGACATTGATGCGCCAGAAGCCTGGGATATTGCAAATGGTGGCGTGACGCCTTTGGGGGACACAATAGTGGTTGCTATTGTTGACGGAGGCATGATGCTAACCCATGTGGATATAATTCCGAATTTGTGGACGAATTGGGGTGAAATACCTGGCAATGGAATTGATGATGATAACAATGGATATATTGATGATGTGCACGGCTGGGATGCTTATGCATCAGATGGATCTATACCAAGTGATGGTCATGGTACCCACGTTGCGGGAATTGTAGGTGCTAAGGGTAATAATGGGGTTTCTGTGGCCGGTGTGAACTGGAATGTAAAACTCATGCCACTAGCTGGTTCTTCCGGAACAACCTCTATTGTTTTGGAAGCATATGGTTATGCCCTGGATCAACGGGCAATTTATGACTCTACAGGTGGATTATCCGGTGCTTTCGTGGTGGCTACTAACAGCAGTTTTGGTGTTAATAATGCCGATTGCAGCAGTGGTAATTATTCTCTTTGGAATGATATGTATGATGCTCTAGGACAATATGGTATTCTTAGCTGCGGTGCAACGATGAATATTAATTCTAACGTTGATGTTACTGGTGATGTACCAACGGGATGTGAAAGTGATTATATGATCTCTGTTACCAATACGACCCGAAATGATACGAAAAATAGCGGTGCCGCATATGGATCAACTACCATTGATCTTGGCGCACCAGGGACACAGGTGTTGTCTACTTATACTGGAGGTGGTACTTCAAATTTAACCGGCACATCCATGGCTTCTCCACATGTTGCTGGCGCAGTCGCCTTTCTGCACGCATCAATGTCTACTGGTTTTTCTTCATTTTTTCAAAGTAATCCTGCAGAGGGTGGTTTGCTTATTAAACAATTGATCTTGGATGGAACTGATCCATTACCAACGCTTAATGGTGTAACAGTGAGTGGTGGTCGGTTAAACCTTTATAATTCAGCACTATTGAGTATGGAAACCATGGCGGCGGATTCATTGGATCCAAATCCCGTGACCAATGTTACCGCAGATACCTCTGAATGGTACCGCGTAACGTTGAATTGGAACGACCCCACAGAGTTATTTGGCGGTGATCCAATTCCAAATTTTATGATAAATATTTATCGTGATGGTGAATTGACAAGTTCTGTATGGCAAGGTATTGAAAGTTTTATCGATATAGGGTTGCCAGCTGATACAGAATACATATATACCTTCGTTACTCGCGTTGTAAATACCGACTCAATGAGCATTGTTGTATCAATCCCAGTAATCGTTGCTGGCGGAAACTGTCAACCTGGTGATTTAACCGAAAATAACATCGTGGATGTACTAGATGTGGTACAACTATTACGATTTGCTCTCGGATACAATGAACCCAGTCCAGCACACTATTGCACAGGAGATCTGAACTATGATAATTATCTTAATATCACTGATGTTTTGATGCTTATGGATATAATTTTGGGTGTTTGATTTCTAATAATTCTAATATTATGTGAATTAAATGAATGATAATAGTATAGAAACACTTATAAATAATTACTGTAATAGAAGGGAATTTCTCAGGGATACATTGACCGGAATAAGTACCTTAGCCTTTGGAAGTTTTGTTATCATAAACCAAAGCAGTTGTAGTGATGGTAGCCCTACGGCATCTAATGATAGTAACGGTGAGACTAGTATTACTGTCGACTTGGCGTTATCAGAAAATAATGCTCTTTTAACAGTGGGAGGTGCCTTGGCATTAACTGGTAATGAGTTAGATAGCACGGGCATGTTACTATACAGGCAAAGTGCGAGTACTGTGAAAGTGTACAGCAGGAATTGTACCCATGCTGGTTGTACGATAGAAGGATTTTCTTCAGTAGGTATATCATCATGCCTATGCCACGGCAGTAAATTTGACACGAATGGTAATGTTACCAATGGACCAGCTACAAATCCACTGAAACAGTATTCGGCAACTATTGAAGGAAATATGGTGACTATTTATCCCTGATGAATAATCGAGTTGTTAATTTATTTATTACTTTGCCCTTGGCAAGCATAGTACTATACATTTTTCTCCTGGCAGCAGCCATGGTTTCATATAATGGCGGTAATACTATAGACCACCATGGAATCGGATATTCCTTTTCCTTGAATTTCCTCAGCGACCTGGGTAGGGTCAGCGGCTATGCTGGACAGAATAATACACTGTCATTTTACAGTTTTAATTTATCGTTGGCAATCATAGGAATCGCATTTTTGACATACTTTTTGTTCCTGCCTTCATTACATAATTCAAATCCCAGATCATTTTTATTTTCACGGATTGGTAGTTTTTTTGGTTGTTTTTCAAGTATTTGTTTTGCTGGTGTTGGAATGACTCCAGCCGATTCTTTATTAGACATGCACATATTTTTTGCGAATTGGGTTTTTCGTTCTATGTCTATAGCTGTGTTATTTTATGCCTTAACATTTATTTTTCTAAGTAAGAATAATTTATTTTTATCTCTATTATTTTTACTTAGTGGAATCGTTGTACTCGCTCATATAGTAATTGCCGATATAGATATGGCGGTTTATATGTCCAATCCGCATTATGCTCGAGTAATGTCTCAAAAAGCTGCTGTTATTGCGATGATATTTATGGTCCCATTGATGGCGATCATTAATCTGAGACAATTACGGGAACAGACTATTAATCTGCGATTATTTGGTTGAGAGAATAATTATTATTTTAGAAAACTACAGTCTTTTTTGAGCCAAGGTTAGTTTTCTTTCTTTACGTTTTAGTTCTCTTTCTCTCTTGTAAAGTTCTGTTTCAAGTTTTCTAGTAAAAAATCTATCACTTCGGGATTGTTGTTTCTTCATCTTATTAATTATTTGTTTTTTTGCAGTTAACGAAATTTTTTGTTGCCTTAATTGATCTACTAATAAATTATGAATAACTCGTTTCATTTGGTCAAATTCCTGAATTTCAAATAATCGGGTAAGAAATACTATTTTTCCGTTAGGCCCTAGAATAATATTCCGAGTAACACCGCTGTCACGATCGGCAAACAATGCGAATATATCTGCGCCAGGATCTAGAGCGAGGGGGTAAGTGATTTCCACTTCTTTAGCAAACGAGGTAACGACTTCTGCTGGTTCATCTCGGTCTATGCCAATAACATTTAGCCCCATATTTTTGTAGACTTTCCATATTTCCTTCTCAATATGGGGCATTTCTTCTCGGCAAACGTGGCACCAGCTTGCCGTGAACTGCAGCAAGGTGACTTGGCCTTTTAAATCTTTAAGGGAAATTTGTGATCCATCGGGAAAATCCAGAGTAAAATCAGGAGAATTTTCTGATACATTTACAATATAGCCACGATCATCAGGTGTCTGGTTGAGAGCAATAGCTATGCACATAAGAAAAAATATGGGGTATTTGATCATATTTTAAACCCATTGGTAGTCATCCACTCATCACTAACAAATTTACTTAGATAATTACGTATGCTGTCCGGTAGGATTACAAGTACATTTTTATCGGCACTTAAATCCCTGGCTGCTTCTATGGCTCCCCAAACAACTGAGCCACAAGATCCACCGATCAATAATCCTTCTTCCAAGATAAGTCTACGGGCCATTGTGAACGCATCTTGATCATTAGTTTTTATGTAGCGGTCCACCAATGTGTTATCAAGAACATCAGGGAAAAAGTCATAACCGATACCCTCTACATGATATGTATTTACTTCGCTACCGCCTCCAAGAATTGAACCAATTGGATCAACGCCGACTACTTTAATGTCAGGAATAGATTCTTTTAATCTTTTTGCCACACCAGTTATTGTACCGCCAGTACCAGCGCCGATAACTACCATCGCAAGGTTCTTACCAAATTCATCAAGAATTTCTTCAGCCGTTTCAAAATAGTGCGCATCCGGGTTATTTGGATTGGCATATTGATCGAGAATATGAGAATTAGGTATTTCGCTGTGCAATCGTCTAGCTACACCAAGAAGGCTTTCAGGATCATCGTGAGCAGCTTCGGTAGGTGTGCGCACTATTTTGGCACCCAATGACTTTAAAATAACTTCTTTTTCCATGCTCATTTTTTCCGGCATGGTAATAATAAGTTTATAACCTTTTACGGCAGCGACTATGGCCAAACCAATACCTGTATTACCTGAACTTGGTTCAATCAATGTGTCCCCAGGTTTGATTCGCCCTTCTTTCTCTGCTTCCTCAATCATACGAAGGCCAATGCGATCTTTTAGTGAACCCCCGGGGTTTAAAAATTCACATTTGGCAAATAACTTGCAGTCAAGGTTGGCTCCTATTTTATCCAATCTTACGATTGGTGTATCGCCGATAGTTTTTAAGATTGAATTATGTATCATTTACCTAATCATTAATTAAGGTCAAATTACAAAAGATTTACTTTTTTAGTAGAGTGTTATAGCTTGGAATTGATGTTCTACTTCTTTTTTTTTGATGGTAATTTAGTCTGTAATAAAATTATTTATTATATTACCAGCAATTTACTGAATACCATTTTACTAGTTTTATATCATGACAGCTGAAAAAAAAATTCTACTGGTCTCAGCCACAAGGGGTAAAAACTACGAATTAGCTCAGGATCTTAAAGAAATAATTGATAATACAACTTCAATTGATACAGCAGTAATTAACCTTGAGTCCTATGGTTTGGCGCTTTACATGCCAGATATTGAAACTGAAAATGAAACTGCAAGCGCATTAAGTGCTGAATTTGAAAACGCGGACGGGTTTGTTTTCTGTGCACCGGAATATAATGGTGGGCTGCCGCCAATATTGACTAACGCGTTTACCTGGATATCAGTTACAACTGCAAACTGGCGCGATGGATTTAAGGATAAATATGCTGTCATTGCAACCAGGAGCGCTGGTTCAGGCCAACGATTTTTGATTGCTTTTCGTTCGCAATTAGAATATATGGGTACACTTGTAATGCCCAAGACTATTGTGGTTACTAATACGCAATCTTTGAATAGAAAATCTGCAGAGCGTACTTTGCAACATTTGATTCATTTGCTTAGTAAATAATTACTGTAAATAAGGAAAAATAAAAAAGGGGCAATTAGCCCCTCTTTTATTTACAGCATCAAAAAGTTTTTAGCTGATTTTTATCTGGCGACCTTCAGGAATAACTTCCTTGGTCTTTGGTAACGTGACCTTTAACACGCCATTTTTAAATTTAGCGGCAACTTTAACTTCATTCACATTATCAGGCAATCTGAAACTGCGATTAAATGAGCCAAGTTGACGTTCACGGATCCGATAATCATCAGTGGACTTTTCATTATCAATAGCGCGTTCACCTTTAATTGTGATAACACCATCGTGGATATCGATAGAAACATCCTTTTTATCTAAACCGGGAATATCTGCGGATAATAAAAATTCCGTTTCTGTTTCGTTTACATCGACTGCAGGCATCCAAGACTCCGCCAAAGAGAATCGTGGTAAATCATTGGTAAACATGCTGTCAAATATCCGATCAAAATCAGTCATTACACTGCGTGTTGGATTCCATTTTACTAGTGTCATTTAAGACTCCTTTCTTTGTTTTATTAATTGTTACACCCTTTATTTGCAATATTTGTGCCAACATAACTTTTATACATAGTTTTCATAAAAAGATGCAATTATGTCAACTTCTGTGAAAATATTGTCAGGCCAGTCTGAAATATTTGCAGAAAATTGACTTTGGATGTTCTTTTATGGACTAAATATTTTGTAATATTTCGTTCTTAGGATGCATCGTTTATGAGTGAATTAGCATTATTTGGCGGAAAGCCAGTTCGAAAAAAGCCATTTCCAGTGTGGCCTCGGGTAACTGCAGGGCAGAAAGAGCAACTTCTTAATACATTGGAAAGTGATTCCTTAGGGATCGGGAGTGATGCTATCAAGGCGTTTGAAGATCAATTCGCAGAATTTCAGGACGCAAAATATTGTATCGCTACAAGTTCAGGAACGAACGCATTGTGGGTCGCTTTAAAGGCTGGAGGAGTTTCCGCTGGTGATGAAGTTATAATACCGCCATATACCTTTATAGCAACTGCATCTGCGGTTTTGATGGCCAACGCTGTACCAGTATTCGTTGATATTGATCCTGAAACGTTTAACATAGATCCTGTTTTGATTGAAAAAGCAATTACTGAGCGTACAAAAGTAATCATGCCTGTTCATATTGCCGGTAATCCAGCTGACATGGATCGCATTAATGATATTGCCAAAAAATATAATATAACAGTCATTGAGGATGCAGCGCAGGCACATGGTGCGGAGTGGGATGGTGTAAAAGTCGGTGCCTTGGCTTCTGGAGGAATATTTAGTTTTCAATCATCGAAGAATATGAATTCAGGAGAAGGCGGAGCGATTATATCTAATGATGATACATTTATGAATTCTTGTTTTGCTTACTACAATTGTGGCCGGCAGCGTGGTAGAGAGTGGTATGAACATCAGATTGTTGGGGGAAATCACAGGATCAATGCTATGGCAGCCAGTTTATTGCTGCCACAGTTACAATCGGTAGAAGATGATATGGTTATACGTGATAAAAACAGAAAAAAACTTGATCGAGCACTTAACAGTGAAGGGTTGGTTACAATAGGATCGTATGAAAAGGCAACACGTGTAGCCAACCATTTATATTTACTTAAATATAAAGCAGATTATTTTAATGATGTGCCACGAGAGAAGTTTTTCGATGCTATGCGCGCAGAGGGCGTTAACACTTATGCTGGATATAATCCATTATATCGTGAAAAAGTCTTTGATAATCAAGATGATGATTTTCCATGGTTAAAGGACATTGATTACGCTGGGATATCTTGTGCTGAAACTGAATTGATCGCTGATTACCAATCGGTATGGCTAACGCAAAATCATTTGCTTGGAAATGATCGCGATACACAAGATATTATCAATGCATTCGAAAAGGTTACAACGGCATTAAAACAGATGCCTGAACTATTTAAATAATGAGCTTAAGGAAAGATTTATGCGGCAGTTAGATTTACAAAGTTTATTAGCAGCAGTTGATGTTCCTGTGGATTGGGTAGGTATTCGTGAGGTAACAGAGACCCATTCTCCACGGGTTGTTCGGGATGGCGTACCTCAGGTAAATGGTTGTTTTACGACTCAAGGTTTGATGGTGGAAGTTTTAACTGATGGACAATTTGGTTATTATGGTACGCCAAACATGACCGATATTGGTATATCAGATGCGGCAAAAAAAGCATATGGGCAAGCAAAACAGGCTGCAAATCACGCAACATATAAATTTACCGATGCTGCCCGTCCAGCAAATGTTGGATCTTATCAATCACCATTTGTAAAAGAAATAGACACAATCAGTCCAGGTGAACTAAACAAAATCCTATTGGATGCATACACGCAGTTGAAAGTTTCTAATAAGATAGTTAGTGCCCGTGCGTTAATGCAGTCCATTCATACATTATCCCGTTTTGTTAGTTCGAATGGCAGTGATATTACTCAGGATTTTCTAATGATGGAATTTGACCTTTCGGCAACAGCAGCGGATGGTGCTAATCAACAAACTCGTACCTTTGGAGGCATGAGAGGGACCTGTCGACAAATGGGTATGGAATTTTTAGATAAGTGGGAATTACTTGCAATAGCTCAAAAGATAGGTGAACAAGCCATTGAATTACTTGATGCAGATGAATGCCCAACCGGTGAAATGGATTTGGTTATTGCTTCTGATCAGATGATGCTACAGATCCATGAAAGCGTAGGGCATGCATTGGAAGTTGATAGAATTCTAGGGGATGAGAGGAATTATGCCGGCTGGAGTTTTGTTAATATGGATGATTTTGGCAAACTACAATATGGCTCAAAATTAATGAATATCACCTTTGATCCAACTTTATCATCTGAGTTTGCTTCCTATGGGTATGATGATGGTGGCTTGGAAGCTACCCGGGAATATATAATTAAAAATGGTGTTTTGTTGCGCGGCCTGGGCGGGATGGAAAGTCAGATTCGATCTGGTGTGCCTGGTGTGGCAAATTTCAGAGCCAGTTCCTGGAATAGAGCACCTATTGACCGGATGGCTAATATTAATTTGGAACCGGGAAACTCAAGCTTTGATGAGATCATTGGTTCTGTTGAAAACGGTGTTTATATGGAAAGTAATCGTTCGTGGTCAATAGATGATTATCGCAACAAGTTTCAATTTGGCTGTGAATATGCCAAATTAATCGAGAATGGGAAAATGACGAAAACATTGCGAAATCCCAATTATCGGGGTATTAGTAACCCCTTTTGGAACAGCTTGAAGATTGTTGGCGATAATGATACCTTTGGTATTTATGGGACGCCAAATTGTGGGAAAGGAGAACCCAATCAGGTCATTCGCGTTGGTCATGCTTCTCCAGTTTGCATGTTTGAAAATGTACAAGTATTTGGAGGATCCTAATAATGGAAAAAATTTTCAAGGAATTGTGCGCAATATTATTTACAGAATTAAAAAATGATGAATTATTAACCCTTTCCTTTTCTGGCGAGAATAGCCAATTCATTCGCATTAATAGCGCTAGTATTAGACAAATAGGATTGGTGGATGATGCAACCCTAGGTTTGAAGTTTATTGCAAATAAACGTACCTGTGAAGGTAGTATAACTGTATCTGGTAATAAAGATGTTGATATGGCCCGAGGCATAGCTGAAGTAAAGCGTATGCGGTTAGAATCGAAGGATATACTAGAAGATCCCTTCCTGGTATTACCAACAAATGCTGGTTCCAGTCGTGAAATAAAAAATTCTAGCAGTCTTCCGTTTGATAATGCTGTTGATGCGTTGCTGCCAGCAATGCAGGGAGTCGATCTTGTCGGGATTTTTGCTAATGGCAGAATGTATCGCGGTAATGCTAACTCATTGGGACAGCAACATTGGTTTGAAACTGAATCACACTGTTTGGACTATTCCCTAGTTACAAAAGAGCACCAAATGGTAAAAGGTACCTATGCAAATACCGACTGGGATCAGGGCGCTTATGAAAGCTATATTGCCCATTCAATAGAGAAATTAGAACTAATGAATCATAAACCTGTACGTGTAGATCCTGGTATGTACCGTACTTGGTTTGAAGCAGGAGCAGTAGCAGATTTCCTTGATATGTTTTCCTGGAATGGCATCAGTGAAGCAAGTTTACAGCAAGGCTGTAGTGGTTTTGGAAAAATGAGGCATAGCGACCACAGGTTATCACCAAAGTTTACTTTTTCTGAGGATTTTTCATCAGGATTAGTTCCTAAATTCAATTCTAATGGAGAAGTAGCCCCAGAATCTCTTCCGTTGATTTCAAGCGGTAAATTAACAAATACATTAGTCAGTTCTCGTACGGCAGAAGAATATGGGGCACAAACAAATTATGCTGAGAATGGTGAGGAACTACGTTCTCCACACATGAGTCCAGGGGACTTAAGAACTGAAGATATATTAAATAAATTAGACGAGGGTCTTTATTTATCAAATATCCACTATTTAAACTGGAGTGATAATCCTGGCGGACGTATAACCGGTTTAACCCGCTATGCCTGTTTCTGGGTTGAGCAAGGTCAGATTGTTGCACCAATTGAGACTATGCGTTTTGATGATACTTTTTATCGTTTTTTTGGTTCAGAGTTAGAATCAGTTGGCTCTTCAGCGGAAGTTATACCGGATGTATTAACATACGGTCAACGTAACTTAGGTGCCATTACGTGCCCCGGCATTCTTACCAAAGAGTTTCAATTAACACTTTAATAAAATAGGAATATCTATAATGATAAATAAAGATCTTAATAAATATTCTGACTATTTCTCTGTTTACACTGAACTGCGGATGCAGGAGAATAGAAATAACCGCATATCCATGGTAAACGGAGATGTAATGGGTAATTCGCTTTCATCGTCAAGCGGTGTTTCATCGCGGGTCTATAAAGAAGGAAACTGGGGCTTTGCATCCAACCCTGAGCTTTCTGATACTGCCGTAGAATACGTCGTAAAAAGTGCCAGCGATAATGTACGCTTTATGAATGACCGTAATAAAACGCAATGCGGGTTTGTCCTTCCTGATACGTGCGGTCATTATGAAATGGACTTAACCACCCAAGTTTCGCAGAATAGTCAAAAACATTGGATCGACTTCTTAAAAGACATTGACAGTTACATTCAAGAGAAGTACTCGCAACTTACATCGCGCACTATTGTATTGGCAGGATTGGACATGGAAAAATCATTATTGACATCTAGTGGGTCCACCTCTTATTCAATGACACCGCGCAGTATAATGTATGTATCGTTGAGTATGGAAAAAAATGGTGAACCAGTTGAATTAATGGATGTATTTGGCGGTCTAGGGCAGTTAGAAGATCATTTTCTCGATCCAACCCAGTTTTATTCAGATATAGATAGTCTGGCTGATCATTTATCGCGTAAATCAGATGGTGTTTATGCTGATGCGGGAATGAAGGATGTAATATTAGACGCTGATCTAGCGGGGATACTGGCACATGAAGCAATTGGGCATACTACTGAGGCAGACCTTGTGTTGGGAGGTTCTGTTGCTGGAGAATACATGGGAAGACAGATATCCAGTGAATTGGTTACATTAATCGATTATGCTAATTCTGTTGATGGCAAGACCTGCCCTGTCCCGGTTTTCATTGATGATGAGGGTACACCATCAGAAGATACAGTTATTATCAAAGATGGTGAGTTGAAGAGTTTTATGCATAATAAGGATAGTGCTCGGCATTTTGAAACAAAACCTACTGGCAATGCCCGTGCGTATGCGTTTTCTGATGAACCACTTATCCGGATGCGTAACACAGCGATTAAACCAGGGACTAATACGCTAGAAGAAATGATTTCAGCAATAGATGATGGTTATTATTTAATGAAGTCTAGCAATGGTCAAGCAGACTCGACCAGTGAGTTTATGTTTGGTGTTCCTCTGGGCTATGAGATAAAGGGAGGAAAACTGGGCAATGCTATCAAGGATACAACTATTTCAGGTGTAGCATTTGACGTGTTGAAAACAATTGATATGATATCTTCCGATATGACTTGGGGTGCTGGAGGAATGTGCGGGAAAAAACAATGGATCCCAGTTGGTATGGGAGGTCCTGCCATTAAATGTCAAGTCAATATTGGGGGTCGCTAGTACATTTGCGCGACTCAGATATTCCGGATTATTGTATTGAAGAATTGGTAAAAGCTGGTGCCGATAAGGCACAGTGCGTCTATTCCAAAGGAGAAAAAAGAGAGTTGAATGTGGACGCAGGGGAATTCTCTCTTTTTCGTACTACAGCAAACCGCGGTATATCTTTATCAGTGATAAAAGATCAGAAAAAAGGATCTTTGAGTATCAATAAGATCAATCAGGATGATATCGACGAAGCGGTTGTCACTGTACTGAAAATGGCTGCATCATCTATGCCAGATGAAGCATATGACATATCCGAGAATCAGCCAGCCAAATCATTTTCAAAAGGACCTACTGATCCAGAGCTGGATAAAATGTATAGTCGCATGGATGAATTTATGGATTTTTCCAATTCTACCTTCCCAATAACAATAATTGAGCAAGCGATTATGGATTTTAGCTCAGGAACCAGCTATTACCGCAACTCAAATGGTGTGGCCTTTGATGAGACCGGGGGATCGTATAGCTTTTCAGCCATGTTTACATCTAAAGAAGGATCAGATACATCGTCTTTTAATTCAGCGGGGTTCTCAACGCTGGATATGGATAAACCGCTGCATAAAGGCGGCTCTATAGAGCGACTAATGAAAGAATCAGCAGAACATGTCAGGACAAAACCGGTACCAGGAAAATTCACGGGTGAAATCATCATCACACCTGATTGTATCGCAGATTTTATTGGATTTATTCTTGGCAATATATCCGACTATAGATTGATCGCTGGTACATCTCTATTCAGGGATAGTATTGGTGAATCAATTACTAACGGGATTCTGACGTTATATTCAATGCCCTTGTCGGATAACCTCTCCGGTGGATATTTCGTAACGGGCGATGGTTATGAAGCAGCAAATGCCACCATCATTGAACAAGGTATTTTAAAGACATTTTTACTGAGCCTTTATGGATCGAATAAGACCGGTCTTAAGCGGGGGCCAAATTCAGGCGGATCATTGATGATAGATCCGGGAAAAACAGAGCTAGATGATATTGTAAAGTCTGTGAACCAAGGCGTATTGTTATCCCGTTTTTCTGGAGGTAGCCCCAGCGATAATGGAGACTTTTCTGGAGTGGCTAAGAATAGTTTTTATATAAAAGATGGAGAAATTCAATATCCAATAAGTGAAACGATGGTTTCAGGAAATATTGTGGATATGTTTCATAATATTAAAAATATATCTAAAGATATTGTGAATTTTGGTGATGAGATTTTCCCTTGGATACATTTTGGTGGTATTACTGTATCCTAAATAGGTCAGCATCATACTAGGGTTTTTTAGAACTAAATAGATAGATACCCGTTTCTTCATTATAATATTTTTCCATTGATATATTGATAAAACCCGTCTTTTCAATAATTGATAAAATGTGTTCGGGTTTTTCTAATGGCCCATCCCCATGACCGCAGGTATCACCATCAACAATATCATTTGCAATGAGAAACGAACCACCTGGACGAAGGACTCGGCTGACTTCCATTAATCCTTTTTTATAATCTTGCCAGTGGTGTAATGAATTGATGGCTATAACTTTGGTAAAATATTTATTAGCAACCGGTATTTTTTCTGCACAACCCCTCTTGAACTTTAAGTTTATTAATTTTCCATCTGGATTATTATTGGATATGCGGATCATTGCAGCTGAAGGATCGATCCCAATAACTTTACCATTAGTACATATTTTGGCAGCCAACCGGGCTGCTTTGCCGCTTCCGCAGCCAATATCCAATACTATATCCTCTAAACCTAGGTCAATATTGTCAATGGTAAGATTATTGGAAATATGTTCACCATATTCCGCCGTGTACCATTCTGCCGTCTTTTCATCCCAGGTATTCTGTTTTGATCTATTTTCCCTATGATCATGTATTTTATTTACAGCCATCAATTTATATTAACAGTATACTATGAATAGATTACGCCAAAAAAAAATACTGTAAAATTAATGTGCCCGGGACTGGAGTCGAACCAGCACATCCTAAAGGACACTAGATCCTGAACCTAGCGCGTCTACCAATTCCGCCACCCGGGCGCGACTAAAATCAGAGAGGATTTTAGTGGGTTCTATCGGATTATTGCAAGGATTAAACTTGTGTGAGCCTAGGGAAAACTCGTATCTTGATATTTAAATTAATACCATGGATCGAACACTTGTTGCAAAAAATAAAAAAGCGTTTCACAGCTTCCATATTATTGACCGCTATGAAGCGGGGCTGGTGTTAACCGGTAGTGAAGTTAAAAGTCTCCGAGAAGGAAAGATGAGTTTGCAGGAAGCCTATGTATTAGTCCGCGATAGCGAAGCTGTATTAATTGGTGCACATATTAGTTCCTATTCTAGTACTGGATATAAGGGGCATGACCCGAAGGCCAATCGTAAATTACTGCTTAATAAAAGGGAAATTATTAAACTGAAACAGAGTATTTCACAAAAAGGACTTACTGCGATACCCTTGGAAGTATATTTTAATGAAAAAGGATGGGCAAAGATAGTTGTCGCCACCGCCAAGGGGAAGCGCTTGTATGATAAAAAAGAAGCACTAAAAGAACGGGATATTCGACGGGACATGGATCGCGAATTGGCAAAACATAAATGAGTTATCCTAGCATAGATAAACAACTAACACTGATTCAGCAAGGCACTGAAGAGATTATACCGGAAGATGAGTTGCGGAAAAAACTGGAACAATCTCGCAAAAATGCCCAACCGCTAGTAGTGAAATTGGGCTGTGACCCCAGCCGCCCGGACTTGCATATTGGTCACGCGGTGGCCCTGAGGAAATTGCGACATTTTCAAGATCTAGGCCACCAGGCAGTACTGGTTATTGGTGATTTTACGGCAATGATAGGTGATCCATCTGGAAGGAATAAGACTCGACCTCAGCTTACACTGGAAGAAACAAAAGTTAATGCTGAGTCTTATATTGATCAGGCCAAAGTTATTCTCGATATAGATTCTTTAAAGATTTGTTATAATTCGGATTGGTTGAATCAAATGAATTTCAGCGATGTAGTAAATATAGCGAGTAAATATACTGTTGCAAGAATGATGGAACGGGATGATTTTAAGAAACGATATAAATCCGAGACAGCTATATCTATTCATGAATTTCTCTATCCTTTGGCACAGGCAATGGATTCTGTACATCTTAAAGCAGATGTCGAATTAGGTGGCACAGATCAAAAATTCAATTTACTTGTTGGTCGTGATCTACAGCGGGAACATGGTCAAGTAGAGCAAGTGATATTGACAGTTCCGTTGATTGAAGGTACTGATGGCGTTGACAAAATGTCTAAATCCTACGATAATCATATAGGCCTGACTGACACACCAGAAGATATGTATGGCAAAACAATGTCCATTCCGGATACGATGATAGAAAAGTATTTTTTATTGGCCACAAATGCAGATGAGGTGGTAATGAAACGCGTGCAGTCAGAACTTGCTGATAAGAGTATCAACCCTCGTGAATTGAAGCGGGAATTAGCCCTGGAAATCGTTACAATATATTATTCCGCAGAAGCAGCCGCGGCTGCAGAACAACATTTTGATCAGATTTTCATTCACAAGGAAATTCCTGAGGATATACTCGTAATTAAACTGGATGAAGATGTTACCCTTGTTAATTTCATTTTTACCAATAATCTTGTATCCAGTAAATCAGAAGGGCGGCGCTTAATAGACCAGGGAGCGGTGAAATTGAATGATCTTAAATGCAGTGATAGAGATCATATAATTAAAAAAGGAGAAGAAATAGTCATAAAAGTAGGTAAGCGACGGTTTTTAAAAGTCACATAAATTGACCCAATACATAATAATGCTAAATTGTTAAAAAATGGTGTTGATTCCTGTTTCCAAGGAAACTGAAAGCAGGTAAATTGACTTCCCATTATTCATTATAATCAAATATTTTAGGAGTAAAAATGGCAGAAAATTTAATCGAATTCACAGATGATAATTTTGATACGGAAGTTCTGAAATCAAATCTACCAGTTTTGGTTGATTTTTGGGCAGAATGGTGCGGGCCATGCAAAATGATTGGTCCAATCGTTGAAGAAATTGCCAGCGATTATGCTGGAAAAGTGAAGGTCGGCAAGGTAAATGTCGACTTCAATAACCAAGTTGCAATGCAATATGGAATACGAGGTATTCCCGCATTGCTGGTTTTTAAAAGTGGGGCAGTAGCTAACCAAATTGTTGGTGCTGTTCCAAAAAACAACATAACTCAAATTCTAGATGAGGTTATTTAAACATTAATCAATATGAACCGGAAAGTCATAATTATTGGATCC
>Ga0209752_1000500_pt1 | contig 19014 bp, 14 predicted proteins | sample METZYME_3_250m_FD_187548 | JGI IMG/M metagenome (GOLD analysis project Ga0209752, IMG submission 187548) | Marine microbial communities from oxygen minimum zone in mesopelagic equatorial Pacific - METZYME_3_250m (SPAdes) (version 2) | ecosystem: Environmental > Aquatic > Marine > Oceanic...
GGACGGAAATTGTCTGCAGATGTCATGCCGTACTGAAAGAGCAGGGTCGCTGTAGTAGGGAAAGTACCATCGGCATTCTGTTCAAAAATATAGGTTCCCCAGGTATTATCATTGGCACCAACTGCTGGCGGCACACCAAAATAGATCTCATGTAGACCATCACCATCAATATCACCATGGAACATGCCGGGTAGACTGTTTCCAGGATCCGGAGTAACAAAATGCCAAACATGATTATAGCCGCCGCTGCCATCAGCTTCATAAAGGTAGCAACCTAGCTTTCCAGGATCTGGTCCACCAGGGGCCAGGGTTTCATCAATGGAAAATAAAATTTCCCCAAGACCATCACCGTCAAAATCCATCCCAGCCAAAACACTCTGTGCTCCGAGACCAGCAGAATCTAATAGTTCAGCAAAGTTTGGATCACCATGACCATTCAGGGAATAATCCAGCGTAAAGTCACCGTTTGTATTGTAACTCTCATCTGCCAGACCAGTCTGCAGTACAAACAGAGATAGGATTAATAATAACTGTTTCTTCATTGTAGCTCCTTTTTTTATATTACAAACTAGATACTAATGAGGCCATTAGTATCCTCCACATACGATCCAATGTAAAAATTTGAATCATAAGAACCAAGAAATAATTATTGTCAATCAAGCTTTTATCTAGGAATTTAGCATAGATAGCAAAGCGTCCAACTCATCCAGCAGTTCTGCTTCACCCAGGTAGCCTATACTCCTATAGCGAATATTCTGATTTCCATCGAGGATAACTTTTGTTGGCAAAAAAGCTATATTATAGGATTCAAAGGCAGTGTCTTCATCATCCATCAGTACATGGAATGGATACGAATTTTTAGTCATAAAATCAGTAACAGCTTCCAGTTTATTCTCAGCAGTTTCCCTCGAATTCACAAAAAAGAATTTTACATCCGTATATTTTTCCATAGCTTTTTTCATGGCTGGAAAAGACGCCTTGCAGGGGCCGCACCAGGTAGCCCAGAAATCTAGAACAACAATTTTCCCTTTATAATCCGCAAGAGAAATAGTTTCTCCATCTGTATCATCTAGAACAAACGACGGCGCAGATTCTGATACCATTTTTTCCAGAATCTTTAATTTCAGGTCATCCATCGCTTTCGCCTTGATGCTGGAGAAATAATTTTCATACCCTTCCACTGATCCATGCTCGAAAATGTAAATCTCTTTCAAGACTGTTTTCATTACTGATGTTTCAAACCCATCAGTAATACTGTTTTCAATAATAGTTTTCGCAGAATCTCCATTTCCAATCTCATACATGAGACTACCATAATTGGAATTAATTTGTTTGTCTTGGCCGTCACTTAGTGCGTAGGCTTCCTCCAGATTATTCCGAGCAGCAGTCATATTGCCCATAGCTTTTAAAACCGATGCAGAAGCATCCAGGGCGGTGGCCAGTGCCAACGATCTTTTCTTTATCCAATCTTCGCTTGGAGTAAGAGCTGATTTTCGTCCTGTAGGGGCCTCTATCTCACTACGGGCTTTTTTTAAAATCGACTCAACGATGGGCTGTACTAAACCAACATTCTCTTGTCCAGATTTAACGGTTTTATGGATGGCACTGAAAATGGGACGTGTGCTCCAGGATTTCTGGTCCAGCTCCTGGAAATAATCAAGTGCACTCTGATAATCAGACTGTTGCAAATACTGCCCCAGTACCGTACTATACATATAATCCAAGCCGGTGGCGCCTGGGTATTGATCTAAAAACCCATTTAAAAAATCCCTTTTTTCATTTACAGCATCAATTTTATAGAATTTGCTGGAAGCTTCCCGCTGAGCCCAATTACCAATAGGATACTGTTCCAGGGCACGGTTTTTATAGTTTTCAGATTTTTCGGTGTCTTTAATAGATCTGTACCATGCACTCAGAAAAAACAAACGTTCTTCCGATAATTCTTCTTTATTATCAAGCGCAGCGAGTGTTTGGCTAATTTCTTCAAAACTTTCCTTGCCTTTGCTCTTCTTCAGCATAGAAAAATAGGAAAATAAAAAATCAGATTTTTTTTCAGGATACTGCGCAAACTCTTGAAGATAAAACGATAACAGTGTATCTGCGTGAAGGTTCTTATCAAGATCGGATCCCCACCCACGCCGCATTAGGGCTGCAGGGTATCCTGCTATTGCTCCTTTTAATAATTTTCCATCTTGTGAATATAAAGGTACCCAGTATCCCAGCCCGCCGCCATTATCGACCTTTCCTTCATGATGAAATGTCGCTACCAGTCCAGATGCAGTATCCGGTACGTGAATATCCAGTACCCATCCTTTGGAAGCTTTCCTTAGCGGGTAACGCTCAGTATCGATCACGTTATTAGGCATAGAAAACATAGAAGCACCCGGAAATTCCCGTGAACCGTACATGCGAACGGTTGCGGTTATTTTTTCTTCATCTTTTAAAACAGTTTGAGCAGAATTATAAAGGACTGTTAAAGTTTTTCCCGCTTGAGGCCAATTAGGTAATGTTGAAAAAGTTTCAGAGAAATCATATCTGCTGCAGGAAGCAATACATAACAATATTATCATTAGGGATTTTGCTTTACTGGTAATTCTATACATCATTTTGTTCCATTTATATGATAGTGCTAAAACTCGAGATCCAATCCAAAGGTCGTTTGTCTTCCAAGCGCAGGCTGCGTAATACCTCTTGAGATATCTTCGTGATCAGTCAGATTACGAATATCTAAAAAAACATTAACATTCTTCGTTAGCCAATAATTACATCGTAAGCGCACCAGCAGGTAAGGATCATAGTTAATCAATAAATCTTTACTATAATAGGTGTAGGGTGCCACATCTGGATTATAAAGCCCATCGTAATACAAGAGCCAATCTCTGCCTTTCTTTTTCCCGTTATAATTTAAATCTATAACCAACGCCCCTTCTCTAGGATTCTTTTCAGAGAACGCAGGGAGATTGTAGGATACCGAAAGGTTTGCAGTTGAAGTCGGAACATCATTTCTTCTGACACCCTCATCGAAAAAGCCTTCAAAGTTGGGATCATTCTGACGTATTGTGTCCTGGCCCCACCTACTATCTAAAATCGAGTACGTAGCATTTACGTACAGGGGCCCAATTCTTGTCTTCGCAGCCAGTTCCCAACCTTTATTTATAATCTCTCCAAAATTGATGTACCAATATTCTTGCTTCAGGGTCTGGAGGTCATCAATACTGGGATCATTTTGGATACCATCCAAAAACTGTTGATCAAAATAAGTTAGTTCCAGAAAAAAGTTATCACCAAAATAGAAATCACCTCCAATTTCATAGCCAGATTGTCTCTCTGGACGAAGATCAGGGTTACCAATATTAATTGTACTTTGAGATTCGCTGGGAAGCGCTTGCATGGCTTGGGGCGGATTGATACCGCCACTGCCCCATGCCGCCCTTGCTTTGCAGATCAGACTTCCCAGTTCCCAGATATAAGAGAATCCCAAACGGGGACTATAGTGCCTACCGTAATCCTTACCAAAATATTCATTTTCTTCCATCCGCTCACCGATTGTAAGAAAAAGTCTATCCTGATAACCCAGTACAACTTCAGCATAGTATCCAATATTTGTATAGCCTTGATCCACAAGGGATGCATCGTCAAAATCCTCATAATAGTATTGATCTTTTGACTCTTCAAGCATTCCAGATAAGCGCACATTGCTGCTCCTGGTTCGCTGAGCTCCCGTTGTAATATCTATCTCAACAAGATTTGAAAATTTCTTTTTCAAATGCCAAAAGTAGTTTATGGTTGTTCGGTTCCAGTCATGTTTTAAATAAGATTCGCTACCATTGCTCCCAATTTTTTTGTACAGGGACTGTCTGGTATCATTCCCAATTACAAGGTTTTGGTAAAAATTCGGGGTAAAGTTCTGGATATAGTTAAGGCTAAATCCTGGTTTGTAATATGCAATAGAACCATCAGATGGTATAAAATCCCAGTGATCAGGAGCATTGGTCCAGCTTCGCTCTTCCTGGTATTTTAACAGGTGGTAAAGATTGCTGATAAATCCCTGCTCTCCCCAATTTTGGAAAGTCTTTACATCGATCACCGCTGGTCCGATCCTTACATTCATGGCTGCATGCAGTTTTAGCTGTTCAACATTTTTACCATTGCTGGGCATTACTTCTTCATCTACTGTTTTATTGGCACCGAGATTAAAGCTCACATCTGGTGAACTTCTGCCGCTAAAACCAAACGAAACTTCCTGCCCAAAAACCGATTCGCCTAATATTGGCGCATCCGTGTTTTTGCGCGCAAGTTTCACTTTCCATTTATTTTTATTAGAACTGGATCCTCTTTTGGTGAAAATATGGATTATCCCACTTTGCGCATTAGAACCATGCAGAGTTGAGCCCATTGGACCACGGAGAACTTCAATTTTTTCAATATCGCTGGGGTCAAGAAAATCAGCGATCCCTGGATAAGACTGGACATCAAAACCAAGCAGTTCTACCCCATCAACATATATTTTAACATCGCCAAGGGGTCTGCCCGATCCACTGGTGCCGCCTCGTAGTGTAAAAGCAGAATTATTTTGTCCAGGACGGTGAGGTAGATTTGCATACCCTCCTGGGACCTTGCCCAATAGGACTTCATCTACGCTACGGATAGGAAGAAGGCGCAATTCATCCTGAGAGATAACTGTCACCGGAGATGCCTGTGCTCTCTTTTTTCGCTCGCTGAAACTTGCGGCAACAACCACTTCATCCAGGTCAATCATAGACTGTTTCAACTGAAAATCCAGTACAATATCTCCCCCTGATTTTATCTCTACTTTTTTTGTTACCGTTCTATGGCCAATATACATGGCGGACACTTCATAGGTTCCCGCGGGTACATTCAGAATACGATACTTCCCATCTTCATTTGTTGCAGTCCCCTGATCGGTATTTTTTATAACTACATTTGCTCCTGCGAGTCTAATGCCACGTTGATCTTGAACACCGCCGGAAATAGTGCTTCCCTGAGCGGCTAGGAGTGCACCAAAAATTCCAAAAACAATAGTATAATATTTAAATTTACAAAAAAACAAACTATATAATGATAAACGAGATGTTTACTTGAGAAGCATCATTTTTCCAAGAATATTTCTTCCTTTTGACTCTAGCCGATAGAAATACACTCCAGAAGGGAGCCCTGTACCGGATTGATCTTCACCATTCCAATAAATAGAATGATCTCCAGGAGAAACCTTCCCCTGAAATAAATTTCTGACCTGGTTACCAAGCACATCATAAACTGTAATATTTAATTCTGAAAATGAATCTATGGTATAATAAATATTGGTCGCAGGATTAAAAGGATTAGGGTAATTCCCGCCAAGAGCAAAACCAGATGGCACAGTCTCCGGTTCTGTTGAAAGAGTGCCTATGATATAAGATCTCTTATTTGTCATCGAAATATTCCCTTCTACATCCTGGGCAGAGATCCACCAGTATATAATGTTACCATTGCCATATCCATCAATTTTTCTGTGGTATACATACTGCTGGATGACAAGATTATAAATCTCAGTCATCGCGACTGAATTTGTATTTGCTGTGAGCGAATTTCGCTGCCAGTGCAGGCCAACTATTTCAATACCTTCATCACCCCCGGCTGGATTGGCATCATTCACAATTGCAAATACGCTAACTTCTTCATATGGCGGTACAGATTCCGGAAGTCCAGTTGTAGAAGACATGCCCACGTGGTAAATATCAATTGTTGGCGGTATATCACCCCAAATCGTTACGGCATACTGAAACTTCCATGTAGAGTTCATTATGTGCCAGCCATGCTCAGCGCTGGGTCCGCTACAGCCAGTTCCGTAATATTTAAGCCCAGGAGCAGGGTAGATATAGGACGCGTCTCCAGCATTAAGATCGATCATTGTTGCCTCATTGGCAGGGTCACCGGCACTATCGGACAGGTAGGTTACTACCACTGCAATATACTCGTCTTTTGTAAACTGGGCGCTACCTTCTGATGAAAAATCAGCGAAAAAAAGACCTGCAGCCCCATCAGAAGGTCGTGTAACCAACACATCATCACCAGCAGGCAAAACCTTTATCCCTAGAACCGGTTGCCCATTTACCACTTCAGGAACACTGGCACAAATACCCGCTCCGTTACTGAAATTGTTCCAGATCAGATCAGCGGCAGAATTGATGTCTGGATAAGAAATGGAATCATTATCTACAGAATGGGCATATCCTATCCATCCGTTTTCGCCCATGGCCCCCAGTTCATACATTGTACCTATGGAAAGATATGGATACCCCGCAGTACCGGGTCTGAATACTTCAACCTTCAGGCTGGGAGACGAGCCATCTGTATTCCATTGGGCAATATCCAAACCAACACCACGAAGCGAAAGATCGCCTGGTGCCTGAAAGACTTCCATCATGATATCTCCAGGAAAAAATCCAATATTTACCGTATCATCCAAATCAATATTAAGAGTATCTACCAAACCCCTTGATTGTACCACTGTGGCAGATTCATTTCCTTGGTTAGCTCCCAGGAATCTGGGCAATAAAATAGCAAAAACCAGGCACACTATTGTATTTTTCATATGCACTTTCCAGGATTTAGATCATTAAGAATACTGGCGTGAAAATTAATAGATTAACAATTTTATATAGCCATTGGAAATTACCACCAATCAATTTAAGCTATATTCCTGTGCTAAATGTATTTCTTTATTGCATTACACTATCACGAAAATATCATAAACTGGTTAAACTCACGCATGCATGTATCCATTAAAAAATATATTACCACCGTATTCTTCTTTGTATTTCTGGACTCTAATATCTATTCCGATAATCAAATCACTTTGGAAAAAACTTTTCTTGTTGGCGAAAATGAAATAGTACTCTCTTTCTCCAATGACCAAATTATCACCTATACAAAAACAACTATTTTTCTGGATGAACAAAGAATCTATTCCATTGAAGCCGGAATAATAACACATGCTGAAATAGTACCAGGAACAGACATAATTTTTGTGGTCTCTATTCAAAACCAGGAGAACAAAAAGCCCGCAATACTGACCTGCCAGTTGATCTCCGAAACCGGTCGGGAAGAACCATCATGGCAGGCTGATGTTCCTTACGATTTTGGCCTGCCTGAAATTATTTTTTCGAAAAGTAAAATATTTTTCCTTTGGCCGGAATCTCAAACTTATTTTATATATCATTTAAATGGTATTAAAGTTGGATCGTTTAGTCTTTTCGAAAAAAGTTCCGGGGACCACGAAAAAAAGTTAATTCCCATAAACCATAATAACATTCTCTATTTACTTGGAATGGCATCTGCCGACCTTACCAACCCAGAAAACGTACACTTGTTCGAGATCGGCGCATCCTACGAACCTAAATTCATCACCAGCATTGAATTAACCATACCCTATCAAGCTTCTATATCATCTGAAAATATCCTGGCTACAGTTGGTACCGTCAGCAAAGAAAATGGTTTCGAACAGACGCCATATCTGTTTATATATCCCCTGGATGAGCCGGAAAAAGTTTCAACAGTGATTTTACATAAACTGCCAAGGCATGTTTTCTGGCACCAGCACCAAATTTTTCTAGTCTTCAAAGACCGGATTCATAGATATAATCCTTACGGTCTATTAAATCCCACAATAACTTTATTCAACCAACCTGTTTTCCCACTAGACATTGTAAATACCAGTGAAACGATATTCATGCTCACAGCAGGAAAAATAACTGCTGAGCGCACAGGGGCCCGTTTTTCCAGTGTTTCCATTTTAATTTATGATATAGTCAATAATGTCGTTTCTAATCAAGCTGTTTCATCAAATCAAGCCTATTCTAAGGTTCATATGTTGCATCTGGATAATTCACCTTCATTCTATCTACAGCTTGATAAAAATATCTATCATTACCAGTTAGAGCACTAATTCATGCCGGGCTGGAGGTATTTTACTGGTATTTATTTCCCTGCTGTATTGTTATTCTCACAGGATTACAATTGGCCCTGCGAACCCTTCGATCAACAGCATTGGATCAATGGCACTTTTTGCGAATGCCGTTCCGGTACTTCAGGGGATATTGACCATTTTCATGATGGAGTAGATATTCATCTTTCCCAGGGCGGCGCTGTGTATTCTGTAATTAATGGTTCCATAACCAGCATTGGTACTCCCGGCCAGTATGGGATAAACTCCTGGGTACGGGTAGACCGTTACGCGTACGTCCATGTGGACCCCAATCCAGCCCTGAGTGTTGGTGAAAGTGTTACCGCATTCGAAACCATCTTGGGATGGACCAATTCCTGGAATCATATTCATTTTAAGGATGGTTATCCTGGTAATGAGATCAACGCTTTAAGGACCAATGGAGGTTTGGGACCATTTACAGACACCTATGGCCCAACAGTCCACGATATCCACTTTTATACAGATGGCTTAGAAATGGAATTTATTAATAACCAGATCTATGGCATGGTTGATATTGTAAGCCGTGCTACAGATCATACAGATGACGGTCCATACGGAAATAACAATGGTATTGTAACTATTGGATATGAGGTTATGGATTCTTTAGGTACGAATGTATTTGGGCCAGTCTATCCATTTTCATTCACAACAATACCTGCAGCAGATAGTTATGTTCAATACGTCTATGCGCCAGGTTCCAATACAAGCAATTACCGCTATATCGTTTCAAACAATCTTTATTCAAATCACTCTATCAATGTAAGTAACTGGTCTCCAGGAAATTACACTTTCAAGGTGATAGCCGTAGATCACTCCATGAATAAAGACTCTCTATTGCATACAATTGAAATTACCGCACCTGATACTTACCCACCGGATCCGCCGGTTATTGTTTCCATCTTGTCCAAAGATAATGGATTTGATTTACAATGGCTTCCAAACAACGAAGCAGACCTAGCCGGTTATAGACTCTATTTCAGCTACGATGCTACATCTTGGAACAGCAATCACAATGAATCTGTTCTAACAGCAGAAATGACACTTTTCGAGGCACCATCTTTTTCAACCAGTACCGGCTATTTTCGTATGACGGCTATTGACAATGCTCCATTACCCAACGAAAGCCAACCTTCGGATATTGTTGTTTTTCGACGGTCCTATGGAGGACAAAAACTTCTATTCGTGAATTCTTTCAGCCAACAAAATACCGCTTCTGAACACCCATACGCCGGCAATGCAGGATTACTTGCAGACACTCATGGCATCGGCATCGGGACGGTGAATGATACACTTTTTTTCATAGACTCAACATTTACAATTCCAGCATCCTATTTACCCATTGTTTTTACAGGAAATTCAGTAAACCCACTCCCTGATGCATTCGTGAATCAATTAAATAATTCTTCTTTTTGGATAATCGGTTCTAAATCAAGCGAATCACTTACTTTATCGATACCCGGGACTGATTTATTAGAAAATTATCTAGAAGTCTATTTCCCAGGTTCCTTTCCCATTCCAAACGAATTAATTGGCATCGATGCCCCTTATGATAATTATTCTGCTTCAAATATGATTACAACTATTGGGATTGATAATCTCAATAGTTTTGCTGGAATATTGGATGAAACTTTATCTTATCCAATATTCACAGACACCTCCGGAATTATCTTTGGTATTGCTGTAGCTGATCCGCCTTCTATATTATCATCCATACCAATAGAAATTTTGGGAGAAGATGACAGAATCGATTATTTTGATCGCGCCATGGAATTCCTGGTGGATACAACACTTGCAATTTCCGATAAAACCCTGATCCCCAAAAAACCGGCTATCACCTTTTATCCGAATCCATTCAATACCCAAGGAATCATTCAAATATTTGGCAACCCTGGGAAATACCATTTAACACTTTATAATATTCTGGGGCAGACTGTCTGGGAGAAAAAGATTCAATTATCCCAACCAGATGGACTATCAGTCCGCTTGCCAAAATTTCTATCCAAGCGTATGTCGTCTGGACTTTATTTTATCTTGCTGAAAGGACAAAGCTCCATGTTTGGTAGTGAAAAAATTCTCTATATTAGATAAGGAAAACATCCTACTTTTTCTCCATTAGTTCTGTAGCAACAATGTATTTTTCATTATGATAAAAAAGCACCTAATGGTTATAGACCCTGCAGTAATCAAACCTGCGATTGAATCCTATAACCGTATTGCGCTTTCCGCATCATATCACGTATCCTACCATTTACCAGCACTATATGGAATGGATAGTATCTGGCAATTTCAGGAGAATATTTCCGGGATTATCGTAATGGGTAGTGCCGCATCTGTGCATGATGGCCATAAATGGCAAGATGATATCACAGATCTATTACTGGAATCTTTTGATAAAAGCATTCCTGTCATGGGTATCTGCTATGGGCACCAGCTTCTTGCTCATATTTGTGGAGGCAGGGTTGGCCCATTATGGAATGGAAAAAAGGAGCAGGGTCAGCGAAAGGTGAGTGTCATGGAAAATTCATTATGGGGCAAAGCAAGGAACGGACAGATGATCTATTCTCACCAGGATGGTGTGACCCAATGCCCTGATGATTTTGAAATTACCGCCGTGAGTGATATGGTATCAGTTGACGGATTTGTCAGTAAAACAAAACCTATTTGGGGTTTTCAGACCCATATCGAAGCAACACAGGCATTTATTGATAACCACAATATCCCGATTGCAAACCATCAGAAAACATTTGCGTTTGGGCACCAGATACTTGACAGTTTTATTTTATCTCTAGTCTGATTATTGCAGATATTCAAACAATCCTATATATATATTTTGATCTGGTGTATATCCTGTACATCCCAAAAGGCTCTTCTTAACAACCCAGGTTCGCCTCTTCTGGTCCGTAAAATTAATACTCTTATTGTTAATTCCGGATTGGAAGCAAACATGAGCATTAAGATTGTTTCCCTTCAATCAGCCCAAACCCTCTACGCACTCAATAGTCAGAAATTGCTCATGCCTGCCAGCAATAATAAACTTTACACCTGTGCCGCCGCCCTGGAAAATCTTGGTCCTAATTACCGGTTTAAAACATCTATTCATCAACAGGGAAGCAATCTTATCCTGAGGGGAGGTGGCGATCCGGATCTTACCATCAACCAATTGGATTCTCTGGCCAGGACCGTTGCAAAAAAAATAAATCTCGTTGATACCCTGTTTGTGGATGAATCACTCCTGGACTCCCTTTACTATGGCCAAGGCTGGATGTGGGATGAAGGGGCCTGGTGGTATGCCGCACCTATCAGTGCATTATCACTTAATGATAATTGCATTGATTTTTATGTAGATCCGGGAAAACTAGGTCAACCAGCCAAAGTAACTATCTTTCCGCAGACTGAATATGTACAACTGGTCAACCAATCGACCACTGTGAATGATACGATCGATTTTGATAAATTCAAAATCGATCGTAACTGGTCTGGCAGAACTAATCTTTTCACTATCAGTGGTGAAATCCTTGATACAGCAAAAACGGATACTTTTTATCGCAATATCCATGATGCGGCCTCATTTACAGGTATCATTTTTTCTGAGTTGCTGGAGGAGCATGGTACAACAGTAAAAAATATACTACCCGGTAAAGGGTTTATAAATCTTGATACGCTCGTGGTACACATTTCAGATTCCCTTCTTTTAACCGCCCACAATTTGATGCATGAAAGTGATAACCTGACAGCAGAATTATTTACCAAAACCATGGCTGTAAGTGATACTACAACGGGTAACTGGAAAGATGGTCTAAGGATCATCAAGACCTTTCTGGCTGATTCTGCAGGTATGGATACATCTCTGCTCCGCCTGGCGGATGGTTCTGGTGTATCCCGGTACACCCTTACTAGTGCTGACCAGATTATTGAACTTCTTACCTATATGCATGGCAGCAGCAATAAGGATGATTTTATGTTTACCTTGCCAGGTGGCGGATCAGACAGCACCCTCAAAAATCGTTTAGAATCTGTTCATTCTAAGGTGAAGGCCAAAACAGGAGGCCTTTCTGGAGTGAGTTGTTTATCAGGCTATATTTTCTCAGAAAAATACGGCCCGGTGGCTTTTTCCATGCTTATGAACGGCTACATCGGAAATGCAGTTCCGTTCAAAAACCTTCAAGATGAAATTGTGGCAGCAATATTATATGATTAAACCCAAATCAATGAACCCTGGTGACTGCATTGGCATCATCAGCCCTTCATACTGGCTATCTGAAGATGATTTGCAGCGGACAGCATCCTACCTGAAAGCCAATGGTTACAGACTTAAGTTTGGTCCCAGCAATTTACTACGCAGGGGTCCATTTGCCGGTCAGCCCCAGGAACGGGCTGATGATATACACCGTATGTTTTCTGATCCGGAAATTAATGCCGTTATCTGTGCTCGCGGCGGATATGGTGCCAACCGGGTTCTTCCCTTGATTGATTATGAACTTATCAGGGAAAATCCCAAAATATTTATTGGTTACAGTGATATTACCGCATATCTCACCTCCATCACCCAGAAAACCGGCTTGGTGACCTTCCACGGACCCATGCTGGTTAGTTATAAAAAAAGGTTTGTAAAGTATAATTTTGAACTAATGGAGCAGGTACTTACGGGTAAAAAAGAAGTAAAGATTAAATACCCAAAGGCTTTGTCCCCAAAGGTATTAAAATCTGGGATTGCAACTGGGCCTCTTTGGGGAGGTAATATCACCCTGCTGACCAATCGGCTGGGTACAGCAGATTACCTGGATACAGATGGAGTAATTCTCTTCCTGGAAGACCTGGATGAATATCTATATGCATTCGAGCGCATGTTAGTCCAGATGCGTACGGCAGGCTTGTTCGATCATATCAAAGGCCTAATCATTGGAGAACTGGATGAATTCAAGGATCAAGAGATTCCCTTTGAACGAAACACGGACCAGATTGTCATGGACATCTGCGGTGACCTGGATATTCCCATTGTATCCAATTTCCCCTGCGGGCACGGGACCTACCAGGCTACTCTGCCTATTTCCGTCAATGCAGAATTAAATACGAATGACAATAATCCATATCTTACGCTGTTGGAGCCGGCAGTGGAAACGAATAGCTAGATGCTAAATTATATCTGGTTTGGTATGATGCTGATTGCTGTCGTGGTAGGTACCATCACCGGCAATATAGACGCTGTGACAGAAGCTGCGATCAACATGGCAAAAACAGCAGTGGAAATTGCCATTGGCCTCATTGGCATTATGGCCCTGTGGCTGGGAACCATGAAAATCGCCGAAGATTCCGGTCTGATCCGAATTATTGCCAGGGCCTTGCGACCTATTACTATTCGTCTTTTTCCGGACGTTCCATCAGATCACCCTGCCATCGGCTCCATTGTACTTAATATGGCAGCTAACATCCTTGGCCTGGGCAATGCAGCCACACCTCTGGGATTAAAAGCCATGGAAGAACTCCAGGAACTGAATCCCAATAAAAATACAGCCACCAACGCCATGTGCACTTTCCTGGCTATCAATACTTCCAGCGTGCAATTGATTCTGCCGGCAACAGTAGTGGCATTAATGGGGACTGCATCCAATCAAATATTTATTACCACAATTTTTGCTACTGGACTATCAACAATAGCAGCAATTATTGCCGTAAAAACACTGGAAAAAATGAAACGTTTTGCCATACAAGAAGATAATAACGATGATTGATACTCTGGTAGCATTTACCAACGAATTATCTCGCTACATCATTCCCCTGCTGCTGGTGGGAATCCCCTTTTATGGCCTGGCAGTCAAAAAAGTCAAGGTTTATGAATCCTTTGTAGAAGGCGCCAAGGATGGATTTTCCATCGCAGTAAGAATTATTCCTTTCCTTGTAGCCATTCTGGTAGCTATTGGCATGTTTCGTGCTTCCGGTGCCTTGGATATGCTCCTAACCCTGCTTTCACCTCTACTAAGTATAATTGGTTTCCCTCCGGAAAATCTTCCCCTTGCACTCATGCGACCATTATCTGGAAGCGGCTCATTCGGTCTTTTATCAGACCTGATCCATGAGCACGGGCCAGAATCACTGATTTCAAAAATCGGAGCTACAATGTTTGGGTCCACAGAAACTACATTTTATGTATTGGCAGTATACTTTGGTTCCGTGGGCATCCGCCGCTCTCGCCACGCCCTGGCAGCAGGGCTTATTGCAGATGCGGTTGGAATTTTTAGCGCAGTGTACATCTGCCGGCTTTTATACGCAGCACCTATCTTAACTAACGAATCTATTACGAGACATGATCTAGTAAATATACAAGAACTAGACCCATCTATTTTTGTTGAACTAAAATATTCAAGCACCGATAATTTTATGAATACAGATGTCTATGGTGACCTGGAAGACTGCTACCTTAGGAAACTCCCTGCAAAAATGCTTATGAAAGCAAATACTTTTCTCAAAGAAACTCATCCCCGACTCCGCCTCCTAGTTTATGATGGCCTTCGGCCCAGGCATATTCAGTGGAAACTTTGGAATACAATCGACCATATTCCTGAATCTGAAAGGACCCAGTTTGTTGCTGATCCCAGGTCCGGCTCGATTCATAATTTTGGTGCGGCAGTTGATCTAACGCTTGCCGATTCATCAGGGAGTCCCTTGGATATGGGTACAAACTATGATTTCTTTGGTGAACTTGCTTTCCCTACCCTGGAAGATTCATTACTTGAGATTGGTGAATTAACCAGCCAGCAAGTCACAAATCGGCAGATCTTAAGAAATGCCATGGAGGCAGCCGGGTTCAGCCCCATCACCACCGAGTGGTGGCATTTTGATGCATTCCCCTACCAGGAGACAAAATCAAAATATGTGATTATTGAATAGTCATAGCCATTAAAATTCAGTATTAAACAATACACCTTTTCATGACCAAGTATAAAAAAGACCTGGGGCTTAAGGAATCAACAGCCATTGTAATCAGCCGGATCATTGGTTCCGGAATTTTTCGCACGCCGGCTCCAATCATGGCTCTGGTGGGTTGTACTTCTCTTTTTGGCCTGGTCTGGGTCATTGGCGGCATCATCACTATTTTTGGTGCAGTGATCTATGCAGAATTGACTGCCATGCTCCCTAAGTCCGGTGGTCCATATGTTTTCTTAAAGGAAGCCTATGGCCCCTACATCGCATTTATACGCGGCTGGGCCATGTTTTTTGTATCTGAGACAGCTTCCATTGTGGCAGTTGCATTGGTTTTCACTGAATATGTAAATGCAATCTGGGAGATTACATCTGGCACTCCCTTTAATCTTTTGGTCACCTTCACCATAGCGCTTATAACAATATGGGTGTTGACCAGTATCAATCTTTTTGGGGTAAGCCTGAGCGGGAAATTCCAGGTAATATTCGGCCTCACGAAAATCGTCGCTGTGGGAGCCATTATTGGAATGACATTAACATCTTTCTCAACAGGAAACTCTCAAAATTTTGTCAGTCCTTTATGGCCTGAAACTTTTGGCTGGCACACCGTTCTGGCCGTAGGTGCTGCTCTTCGGTATTCATTCTTCGCCTTCAGTGGGTGGGAAGGTTCAACCTATATGGCAGAAGAAATAAAACAGCCACAGAAGACATTACCTTTGTCCCTCTTTTTGGGTATCAGCGGTGTTATGCTGCTTTATCTTGGCGCAAATATGGGTTACTTATTCCAGTTGGACGTAAATGCGATTATAAAAGAAAAGTGGGTGGCAACGGCTGCCATGAAAGTTGTTTTAGGCGCCACGGGAGGGATTCTCATATCTATTGCGGTAGCCATCAATGCCTTTGGTAATATCAGCACCCAGATCCTATGCAAGAGCAGAACCTGGCACGCCATGGCCAGAGACGGTTTGTTCTTTGAAAAATTCAGGGAACTCCACCCTCGTTTCAATACACCAAACAATGCACTGGTTGGACAGGGAATCTGGGCAACTGTGCTACTCGTTTTTGCAGTTTTATCCACCTATTATCAATCTGGTATTGCTGGTACAAATACCTACGAAATCATTATTGATTTTTTCTCTGCCACCAGTACCATTTTTAACCTGTTGACCTTCGGTGCCATTTATGTATTAAGGAAAAAATGGCCGGATAAGGACCGCCCCTACAGAGCACTTTTTTACCCCTGGAGCATGATTATAGTTCTTCTCCTGTATTCTGCATTTTTGATTATCACGTTGATTACAGCTTTCGTGCCGTCATTGGCTGGAATTGTCATCACAGCCAGTGGGACATTATATTATTTGAAAAAAGTGAAAAATTAATTCTGAAAGATCATTTGAATGCCCAGTAAACATTGCTTATTGATCCCCCTGCTGCTGCTTTCGTATTTGGTGAAAGGACAAAATAATTTCATTCCAAAATCCATGGAAAAATGCGGAGTGACTCCAAGTAAAATAAATGCGGTATCCCGTGACAGCCAAAACTGGGGCTATGGCTATGACAGTTTACTTGCTGATCTGGATCTCTGGGAAGAAAGCCCCTACGTAACCATTGATTCAATAGGTGCTACAGTACAAAACCGAGCCATCTGGGAATTAACAATATCGGAAAATCCTGAAATCAGCTCAAATCATCGTATATATATTCACGCCAGGACACATCCTGGCGAGGAGGAATCTTTCTGGGTCACCAATGAAATGATTAATATACTTATATCGGAATCGCTTTTTGCAGAATTTGTTCGTTCCAATTGTATTTTTCATATTATTCCCATGTATAACCCTGATGGCGTGGAACTGGGATATCCCCGTGAGAATGCCAATGGAGTGGATATTGAAAGCGGTTGGGATGATATACCTTTGGAACCGGAAGTAGCGGTGTTGAAAAACCGGTTTATCGATCTGATGCTGCCTGTAGATAATCCAATTGAGATCGCATTAAACATGCATTCTTCCTTTTCCTGTACGCGCTATTTTGTCTACCATGATGCAGTTGGAACATCTGAAAACTTTACTGTTCTGGAACAACAGTTTATTGGCGGTATCCAGTCTTATTTTTCTGACGGGTTCGAGAATTGGGATTATTTTGTCAGCTGGACATCCGGGACACCGGACCAGTATCCTGAGAGTTGGTGGTGGATGAATCACGGTGAAAATGTCATGGCTTTAACGTACGAAGATATGAATTGTATAGAAGCTGGCTCGTACGATTCTACAGCGAATGCCATTTTGCGGGGCGCTTGTGATTACATCGGGTTAAATTATTCACACATATCTGAAGATAATGGAATCGATTTAACGGGTTTGATCTTAAGTCAGAATTATCCCAACCCGTTCAACTCAAAAACAACGATCCAATACAGTTTACCTGGAGAAAATACTGTCACTATTGTTATTTATGATTTAAAAGGGTCCCGGATTAAAACATTGATAAACGATCGACAGGCCGTAGGGGTAAAAACTTTACTGTGGAATGGAAAAAATGATGCAGGAAAATCTGTCCCTGCGGGCATATATTTGTATACCATGACATCCGGAAATATTATAACCACCCGCAAGATGGTTTATTTAAAATAAATTTCCTGTATTTGGCATTTAATTTTTTTATCGGCCCTTCAAACAAAAAAACCCTTCTAATGGACAATAACCCACTAATCGGGTTATGAGCCCAACGAGCTACCACATATTATTGAACTTACAGCCGAACGTGACCACATCGTGACCGAATTGTCCACCAAAAGCCCTCTATTATTTAGGGGACTTTTGTATCGTAAATAATCCTTCTTATATACATATCAATTATAAATATTATCTTTATTTGTTCAAACTACCATCACCCCAAAAACAATTAACCCCATTGGTGGGGCTTGATAGTAATAGTGTAATGCAGTTTATCAGGCATCTACATCTTTTCTATTGTTCTTTTTGTTTTTCCGATTCCCTTTCCACCTCCTGCCACAATACCAACTTTACCTTCAAAACGTTTTTGCATTATTAATCACTCTTTTCCGGGAAACTGTATACGTTTTAGCAAATCCGCAAAACGCGGATGCGAATGAAAATCATCGAACCAAGGTTCTTCTCTGATAAAAACCAAATCCCATGTACGTTCTTTGAAAGCTTTCTCCAGCAATTCGAATGTTTCATCTAACTCATCCAAGCTTGCAGCAACATAGGCAATTTGGACAGGTGGTATATAGTATTTTTCTGCGAGTATATTCAATTCGTTAAGCACCTTTCTTGCTTCGTCTTTTCTACCTGCCATTCCGTAAGCATGACCTAGCCCTGCTTTAATTTCCGCAAGACCATCTGAAAGTTCGACTGCTCTTCGATAGACTTCGATTGATTTATCAAATTGTTTCAACTGCAGGTAAGCCATCCCGAGCCAATCAAAACTGGGAGCGTAATTCGGTATCTTTTTTACAGTTTCCTCCAGTAATTCAACCATTTCATCAAATTGATGAGCAAAATAAAGAATCGATCCGTAGCCGATATCTGAATAGGAAACCGTTGAAAGAGATAGTGAATGTCGTGAAGATCTCAAAGCCTGCTCATGCTTACCTATGGCTGATAGATACAAAGCATACCAATGATGAGCATCTGGATTTTCTGGACTCAACTTAATAGCAATTTTAAATTCCTGTTCAGCACCCTTCCAATCCCACTCACTGAGTTTCATAATTCCTAGAGCAGTGTGTGCTTTACCTATTTTATTATTTATTTTAACAGCCTGCATTGCAGCCCTTTTGGCTTTGGGTATTGAATCTTCTCGCGATAAAAAGCCATAGCACCAGAGAAAAATATAGGAAACTGCCAAACCAGCAAAAGCACTCGCGTCTTCCGGATTCCTTAAGATTGCTTGTTCAAATTTCAATACCTCTTTTTCCATAGGATTACAAAAGATTTTTCCAGGAAAATTTTGATTTATATTGACCATCGATTTTACTCTTTTCTGTGAAATATGTTATTTATAGTTACATTAAAAATTTATTTTGAAAAAACGTTATAAAATTATTCAATAACTTAGAAATTATTAATGACTCAACAATACCA
>Ga0209752_1000502_pt1 | contig 18996 bp, 10 predicted proteins | sample METZYME_3_250m_FD_187548 | JGI IMG/M metagenome (GOLD analysis project Ga0209752, IMG submission 187548) | Marine microbial communities from oxygen minimum zone in mesopelagic equatorial Pacific - METZYME_3_250m (SPAdes) (version 2) | ecosystem: Environmental > Aquatic > Marine > Oceanic...
ACCTTCATCTCAGCTTGTGCCTGTTCCGTCTTCTCTGTATCGAGACTACCCGGTCCTCCTAGTACCACTCGTTTACCCCGACCCTCGCGAGGCATGGTAGGGAAGAAACCCTCGCCGGTGATGATATTGAAAAGATCGATATCACGAACGTCGATGGCGGTGAACGTGGCGTCATCCATACATAAGAAGACCCGGTCGGCAAGCTCCAGGTGGTGGTAGAGAAATCCCTGGGGGCGCGAGTAAAGAGCAAGTGAACTAACCCCGTAGAACGGTGGCAGATACGAAAGCCCACCGTAAGTTCCGATGTATGCCTTGGCCCGGCTGATGACCTTAGTTTGAATTTCAAGGTTAGTGCTGGGGGTCATCAGATCGTCGACCGTATGCAGGCGTTCGAGACCCTCGGGAGTAAAGTCCCAGTGATCATCCGTCGCGAACCCAGGGTTCAACAGAACGACGTCGTGCTTCTGGGTAAGTCGACCTAGAAGCTGGGCAATGAAGACACGATTTTGCTCCGTGTCGGGGAACGCGTCATTGAAATAGAAGCGGGTGGCGATGTAGCTATCAGGGAGTCGGTCTTCGATATCGCTGCAGTCGATCTCCTGGTGTTTACAGAAAACCGTGAAACGCTCCACCAAGTCGATCGTTGCTCGACGCTTCCAATAGGGCATAAAGAGGTTATACATGGTCGCCGGATGCAGAATCTCAGCGTCCTTATCCTTGAGAACCTGCTTGGTGATACGAAGGATGTCTCTATCGAACTCGGACATCCCACGCTGCTTCTGCTTGCCCTGGGCCATGCGCTTCTCGTTAGCTCGCAGGTAATCTGCGGGCGACATGAAGTCGAGGATGTCGAAGTAGTTGTCAGTGAAGGGCTTGTACCAATGGCTCACGCCACCCCGTGAAACAACGACCAGGCGCTCGGGGTCGAAATCCCGGTGCGTTCTAACCCAGTTAAGAAATGGGATCCAATACAGCACCTCGAACCCGACCTCACTGAGCCAGGGGCCCACGATGATCTTGTCTTTGGGGCTTCGCGCCAGTCTCTGAATCTGTCGTTCCGTCACCACCATCTTTGGGAACGTCGCCCGATCGCCAGCAACCCGCGGGATAACGTAACGGTTGACGAAACCGCGAACCCGCCTACGCCGCAGGATTCCGTGCAAAGTTCGCAGCGCAAGCTTGCGGGGCACCGCAATAATCTGACTCATTAGACCGCCGGCAGAGGCTACCCGCTCAGCTTTTCGACGACGCCTAACAATCCGAATCTTCCAGTGCATGAGAATGGCCAGCGGGGCCAAGAGCCACCGCGCCGGCAATAACCAAAACGGAACTTTCTCAGGATTCGGGCCGCCCGCCTCACCCTGCGCTACGAGTTCTTTCACGAACAACTCGGTCGCATTTACTTCGAGGCCGTGAGGCCGTACGAACTCGCGTACGAAACGGCGGGTAGCCTCACCATCTTCTTCACTGCTAACGTGCTTCTTAAGCTGGGCAAGGTGCTCCGCGAGGTCGTCCCCGACCTGCACCAACCCGCCCCCGACATCGGTCAAGTAGTGAAAGTGCAGTGTCCCAGCCTGGCTGTCGGCAAACTCGGGGCGCCGTACCGTAAAAACCTTGCGGCCAACAACACCCGCCTCGATCTGACCGCTGGTGTTGATGCCAACGATGCCACAGCTATGGAAGATGGAGTCGTAATAGTCGCTGCGAGCTCCTAGGTCCACAGGATTGGCGCCTTGGAGTGGCCAAATCGCCGTGTTCCCGAGCGTGGACGGATCGAGACGATGCCAAGGCTGGCGATTCTCTGGGTGGGGTCGGACCAGTAAGCCGATGTTACGAAGCATCGGATCGTCGGAGGCCCGAATGGCGGCGATCCACTCCTCGATGAAGTCGATTTCGGTCGCGGCGATAAATGGTGATGAGCAAAGATACAGTAGGTACGGTGCGTCCGGATCAAGGCCAACTTCCGTTTTGAAAGCCTCTGGCCCGCGACTAGGCTCCCAGTCAAACCACTGGTCGTAGTTCGAAGCACCAGTGACCACAACTTTGGACGCTTCCATGCCGTGATGATCGACAGCCTCGGCAAGTTGAATTTCGTTCCAGACGTAGGCGCGGTCCGGAAGGACCCGCATTAAACCTTTGTTGGTGAGATTGTCCCAACTGTGAACGCACAAGCCCGAGCGGATACCGTGTTTCTTGGCAACCTTGATGTAGTCGACCTGGTCGGAACCTAAATCGACAAGCGGCGATACAAGCAGAAGGTCTGGCTGTTGATCCAGCACATCTGCCTCGATCACCGGATCCACCGGAATCGCCCGCTCAATTGCCAGAAACAGCCGGTGCGCTGCTTGGTTAAACAGCTTCCAGCGAAAGATCGGAATTTTCGTCAACCAGCGAGCCGGTCGCGGCACCCGGCGCTCAGCACGAGCCCGCAAGGCTATAGCGTGAGCGTATATCGGCAGCCGGTAGCGGAGTAGATCAATAGTAAATCTGGTGGCGCGTGCGAGTTCGAACCAGCGAACGTCTGTGCGTTTTAGAAGCTCACTGTATGTGATCGACGGACACTCCTTCTGCAAGTCCGTGATGATGCGCCCGCCACGATGGTCGATCTTGTCCGCCATGACGAACGAAAGATGGATTTCGTGTCCTTGGGCAGCGAGTCTCCGGAGTACGGATCCAAAGTTTCGAATCGCACCCGAGTGTCGCAGCGAAAAGAGAATCTTCATCTCTGAGATCCGTACGCTCGGACAGTGGGCAGGAGTGTAGCCTCGTTTTTCATGGTATTCAGGAAAAGCGGCGACGGACCAAACTTCAAGGGCCCGAAACTTGGAAGGAGTGAGCAATATGCGGGTCACCCTCGTGCCGATACCCGTCAGTGGACTGCCGCTACTTCCTTTTGCGACTGTATAGCACAGGGTTTCAGGGGTCGATACCCGAGCAGGTGAGGGTAGCCCGTATGTCTCTTCGTTACAGCATGGAAGATCCAAGAGAATGGTAGGCTATGGAGCGCTCGGGGCGGTTTCCGGAGATCGGAACGCACGAAACCCTCTCCCGGATCATTCATGTCCGTCGATCGAGCTGGGTCGAGCACCTTCCACAACATTTTGAGATGCGCGTACTTGTCGCCGGTCGGTCCGTTTATCATTTCGCTTACTACCGAAGTGTCCTTGAGGCACTCCGTAGCCATGGTCACGAGCTTGAGCTTCGCTTCGACGAGAGGTGGAGTAGGGGCAACTCCGATGTTTCATTGCAGGGATTTCTGAAGGAAAATCCGGAAGTCTCATTACAATGGTCAAAGACTCGCAAGGATTGGCTTCGGGAACCTCTCTTTGCGCTTAGGGAATTACGAAGCTACAGCAGCTATCTTAGGCGCTTCGAACAATCGGCCTATTATCTGGATCGCTGGAGAAAATATCTCAACCCTGCCTTTACACGAATCGACAAAGTAAATGCTGGCCGCTGGTTACTCGGGCGCAAGTCGATATCAGGTGCGATTCGTGTGCTGGAGGCAATGGCGCCTGCCGCCAAAAACGTCGTCGCGGACCTACGAAGCGTTGCGCCCGACGTCGTCCTCGCATCACCTGCGAATATGCGTTTCACCGAGGAAGTCGAGTATATAAAAGCAGCTAGACACCTTGGCATCCCGACGGCTGTTCTCGTCCTAAGCTGGGACAACATGAGTACCAAGGGGCTAATCAACTTACATCCCGACCTGCTCTTGGCATGGAATCGGACGCACGCTTCCGAAGCTATTCTTCACCATGGGATCTCGGAGAATCGCATTCTCCTAACGGGGGCACCATTTTTCGACAAATGGTTTGACAGGGAACAGCACACTGTGGACCGCTCAGAGTTCCTGCGAAGGGTCGGCTTGCCCGGCGACATGCCATTTGTGCTCTATCTTGGGTCATCTGCAAACATCGCTAGAGACGAGTCGTGGCTTGTTACCGATTTAATCAAAGAGTTGAGCAAATCTTCGACCCTTGATAAAGCCAGCATCATGGTCCGCCCACACCCGGCAAACGCGCGGCCCTTTGCTGAACTCGCCCAATCGGATCAGCGTGTCGTCGTTTGGCCGCCCGACGGGCAACTGCCCGAGAGTGACGGCATGCAGGCTGACTTCCAGAACAGCGTCCAGCACGCGTCAGCAATTGTCGGGATCAACACCACCGCAATGATAGATACACTGGCTCTAGGGCGACCATGCGTCGCGATCATTACCGGGCAGTACGAAAATACTCAGATGCGAGCCCAACATTTCCAACACTTATTCGATTCGGGCGCACTAAACGTGGCTCGCAGCATAGGTGAGGCAGTAACACAGCTTGAGGCTGTCGCTTCCGGCCACGATGATCATGCCGAAGCTCGCCTAGCCTTTCTCTCGAAGTTCCTCAGGCCTCAGGGAATGGATATCAATGCTGGCGAGCTGGTCGCGGCAGCAGTAACGGAACTGGGGAGGGGGACCAAGGCAACAAACCTCTGTGAGATGCCCGTAAAACAGATTCTCAAAGTGTGAATCTCCCCTCGCTGACGCTGGAACATTCTTGAGATTCACTAGACGGCAACTTTCGGCTAATGCAGGAACAATCTCGTTATTCGAAACGGCATCTCCATCAAATCCAGTGAAACTAGTAGCCCGCAGTTCATTTAAATTAGCTTGTTTACACCCTCTATAATCAAGTCCTGCACCGCCTCTTCAAGATAAGGATGCATCGGAAGGCTCAGGACCTGACTACAAGCAGCCTCGGATTCTGGCAGATCAATCGCTGGATACTCTGCATAGGCTGGCTGTGAGTGCAGCGGTCGAGGGTAATAAACGACGGTGGGAACACCTAACTCTAAGAGGCCATCCTGGACTGCATCGCGCCGAGCTTCCGGCAATCGAATGGTATACAGAGCCCAGGCGGAAACTACCCCATCAGTTACATCAGGGCTGATAACACGGTCCTCTAGCCCGTGCTTGTAGCGAGCCGCAACGTCTTGTCTCGCTTCGATCTCGTCTTTCAATATTGACAACTTCTCGATGAGAATTGCTGCTTGCAAGGTATCGAGGCGGCTGTTCATCCCGATCCGGACGTTGTCATATTTATCACTACCCTGTCCGTGGACACGCAAAGAACGCAGGAGATCCGCAATATCCTCATCATCTGTCAGGATCGCACCACCATCCCCGTAGCAACCGAACGGCTTAGACGGGAAAAAGCTGGTCGTCGTAACGGTGGCTAACGTTCCAACCCTCGCGCCTTGATACGAGGCTCCAAAACTTTGTGCAGCGTCCGCAATAAGTAAGAGTCCCTTCTCCCCACAGAACCCAGCGATGGAGCTGTAGTCAGCGGGCTGGCCAAACAGATCGACCGTCATTACGGCCCTGGGCCTGAGCCCGGCAGTTCGAGCCTCTTCAAACCCTGCTAGTAGTCCGGCTGGATCTATATTGAGTGTGTCCGGGCAGATGTCCACAAACACGGGTGTTGCCCCCGCAAGCACAACGCTTTCGGCTGACGCCGAAAATGTGAAGCTAGGGAGGAAAATGGCATCCCCGTCACCGATCTCAAGCGCCATCATGGACAACACCAATGCATCCGTACCATTGGCACAAGTTATAGCGTTCTTGGCCCCAGAGAACTCACAAAGATCTTTTTCTAAGCGATCTACCTCCGGCCCCAGAATGAACCGGCCGTGATCCATGACCTCACGTACGGCTTTCTCAATTCGATCACCTAGACGGCGTCTTTGAGCCGCAAGATCAATAAAAGGAATTGGGAGTTGCGAATTCATTGCTCGTCGTACTCATCGCAACCCTGGCAGGTGTTTAACCTAGTCACCTGACACATTGGCACTTTCCTTATCGGCCGCCGTCTCTACTTTCACCAGCTTCCCGTCTCCTAGTTCCTCATATCGCTGCCCCGTTCGGGGGCAAACGAGATCTTCTCCGAGTCGCTCACCCGCAGAGCTAATCCAACCAATCCGCTTCGCTGGAACACCAGCGACGAGCGCGTAGGCTGGCACATCTCGGGTTACCACTGCTCCTGCAGCAACGAAGGAATAATCCCCCAGGTCATGTCCGCAAATGATTGTTGCGTTAGCCCCGATGGTTGCCCCACGTCCGACACGCGTGTCACGAAATTCATTCTTTCGCTCGATCTCGGCGCGCGGGTTGGTGACATTCGTGAAAACACAAGAGGGACCGCAGAAGACACCATCTTCTAGGATTACCCCAGTATACAAACTGACGTTGTTCTGGATCTTGCATCGATCACCGATCTTTACGGAGGGTCCGATCATGACATTCTGGCCAATGACGCAGTTTCTACCGATCTGGGAGTCCTCCATGACGTGACTGAAGTGCCAAATCTTGGTACCTGCTCCAACTGTGCAGCCTTGGTCAATATACGAAGACTCATGCACGAAGACGTCGGGAAAAGATTTTGACTTGCTCATTAACCTCCCCCCAAACGTTGCTCGGCCAATATGCTTTCCGTTTCTTCCAGTATTTTCAGCACCCGCAAAGCCTCAGCACCGTTAGTTCGTGGCGTGCTGCCATCAGAGACACAATCAACAAAATGCTGGGCTTCGATCTTAAGCGGTTCGCCCTGCTGGATGCTCACTGCCTCCGCCGCACCTTTCTCCGGCTCAGGAAGCCCTTCACGCCAACCTATACGGTGTGGATACAGCTGGAGTTTTTCTCCCCAGCCTTTCATGTCATCGAAGACCGCCATCCCTTCACTCCCAACAACAATCAGCTTTTGCTCTTTGAAGGGATGCAGCCAGGAGACAAAGATGTGAGCATTCACGCCGCTCGGAAAAGTCAGGTAAGTGTTGGTCACATCAGCTATGACTTTATGCAGGTAGCTGGCGCCTTTCGCCGAGATCGAGTTTGGCATCTCACCTGTCAATGACAAAATCATTGAGATGTCGTGCGGTGCAAAACTCCAAAAAACATTCTCTTCACGACGAACCTTGCCGAAGTTCAGCCGGTTTGAGTATATGTATTGCAATCGGCCCAGTTTGCCGGCTTCCGTGAGGTCACGCAGTGCCAGAAAGGCCGGATGATATTGAAGGAGGTGCCCAACCATGAGTACGCGCTCCCCCTGGTTAGCCAAGGCAATGATTTCTTCCGCTTCATAGGAGTGCAAGGCCAGCGGCTTCTCAACGAAAACATGCTTGCCTGCCTGCAGAGACTGTAGGGCCTGTGTCGAATGCACCTCGGCCGGTGTCGCGATCGCCACCGCGTCGATTGAGCTGTCCTCTAAGATCTCCACCCACTCGAGGGACGGAACCGAGTACTCGGAGCTGAATTCAGTGGCTAACGCCACGTCGACATCGCACACGGCGCACAGCACTCCAAGCTCGTGGAATACTCGCACGAGGTTTCGGCCCCAATAGCCACACCCCACTACTCCAACCCGGACCGCCATCTGCGGCAGAGTAACACTATCCGGGAATCTCCAACGACCAATGCCGCACTAACCACAAGCCCCTGAGACTCCCGGGAAGTCAGCTCATCCCGCTGCGCACAGCCTCAAGTAACTCTTCGCCAGATACCCGGGCTGCATCTAAAGCCAACGGAACACTTCCCGTTAAGCTTTCGACCAACAATGCACTCAACTTGAAGTTCACGGCCGTCCAGCCCTTCGGGACCGGGCGATAGTTTTCCGGGTCGCTATATACCGTCACCGACGGCACATTCTGTAATGGCCCCAGGTATGACAAACCACCGTGGGCGCTAAAAAAAACCTCCGCTCCCCCTATGATTTGAGTTATGCGCTGTAGATGTTCGCGATCACTGACATAGCCCTGTTCCACGGGTGACGCGTTTTCCAATGGCAGTACGGTTTCAAACGGCGGCTCGAGAACTTTTCCAGTAGCAACGTCGACTAGGATCGCTTCGCGCGCCAAGTCTGCAAGTACCCTTGGCACAATCTGAATAGCCTCCCCGCGCAACAGATACGGCGTCAGGCCGAACCAAACAGCAATATATGGTCGACCACTGCCTTCGTGAAGCTGGTCGGGGGAACCACTGCCATCATCAGGGCGAATCGAAAGAGGTTCCATAATCAGCCTGTTTGTGAGAAAAGAAGGCTCTACTTCTCCCTTCCAAGCCGCCATCGCTAAACGAAGGAAAAGTGATGGATGAAGCCAATCAGCCTCCTCCTTGTTTGTAACCCCCATGTTCCTGATTCCCCTTCGATAGAGAAGCCTGTCGAAAGGCTCGACGCCAATTTGTCTAAGCCCAGCCTTGTTTACCCGCTTTTCATAGCGTTGCTGATAAACGCTAGTTAATTCGAACGCATCAATGTACCTGTCAGCTAATCCCTCATACCAGGCTTCCGCTCCACCGCGAGATAGGCAAGTCACCCGCTCTCGGGGGATGTTGAAAGCACTTAGTGCCCAACGAAGGAACGGGACCCAGAGCAATAATTCTGTATCAAAGCTTCCTAGATAAGGCCCGGCGAGAATCGGCTTTCCACTGTCAGCAATTTCTTGAAGCCGGTGATTTTCCTTCAGGCTTACATCGAAATCCCATGCAATACGCTCAGCCTCGTCGCGTGGCGTCTCGCTCACTGAAGCCAGGAAATCAGCTGCGCGGTCGATCTCATCATCCTTGCGCGTCTCGTCGACCTCAAGCGTGCGTCGGTTCAAGCGATCGTAAGCTGAGATGCCAAGGGCGGGATCGCCCTGGAAAATCGAGCTCCCACGATGCAAAACGATCACTTGGTCAGGCAACAGCTCCGGTGGAGCTAGCTTCGTCAGGACAACCGCTGTTTTCGTCTCGAGAATCTGGTGGACTCTCGCATCGATACGCTCCCGCAGCTCCCCGCTTTCACTGCGAAGCGTCAACAGTTTATCGAACACGTAAATGTCGGCGTCGATCAGAAGCGAAGCATAGAAGCCAAGCCTTTTGACTGCTCCATCGGGGGCGTTGTGAACACGAACATCTTTCCACCTCTCCAGGTGGCAATCATTCAGGATTGTCTCGATGGTTTCGGGGAGCGAGCTTGAATCGGCACCGAGCATCATGCAGAGCAATCGCGTGTACTCACGCAAGCGCATTACTGGGGTCGCACCAATCGTTTGATTAGTAACCAACCTCGTTTTGCCTTGAACAACGACGCGGCCCGTGGTCGGCTGAGTAAGCTCGCAAATAAGGCGGGCTAGTGTCGTTTTCCCGGAACCCTCGAAACCGAGAACCAATAGCGTCTCGCCCTCTACCAAATCGAACGACAAGTCTTGAAGGGCTATAGCTTCCTGAAGTCGCGGTGCAGAGCTCCGCATACGAGACGGAGTTACAATCTCCCGCATCGCCCGCTTGCGCGACACGTCGATGTTTGTCCCATATTTCTTGGTAACGTCGTCAAACTTGATCAACTTCGATTCGCTCGCATTCGTATATCCAGTGTTTGCTCTCGTGCTTCCACGCAGCCTATCAGGCCCTGCCAAAGAAGTGATCCCCGACTAAGTAGTCTCGTCCCGGAGGCAACCGCATTAACGATTGCCTGTAGTATCTTACGGTTGTTGACATCTCTCACCTGCCTTGTCCCACGAACAGCCTACGAAATGGCTTGAACGTGAAAAACTGGCTTTCGTTACCCAAGCATGCCTGGAAAGTCGGAAACATCTTCCGCCTAGGGTTTCTCCTTTTCATGCGTGATTTTCAATATCGCTTCAAGCTCACCTACTTAGGCTACACGTGGGCTTGTCTGCGACCCCTTCTCACTGGCGTGCCTCTCATTTTCGTAGGCTCTCAGTTTAATTTCGGCTCCACCGCCGAACTGGGAATCAGTTACCCATTATTCGCATTCGTCGGTTTGATGCTCTGGCAGAGCTTCTGGGATGGGTTGTTTTACCCGCAGTGGGTTATGCGGCGAACGCGAAAGGTTCTCACGCGCGTCCGCTTTCCCTATAAGGCCATTCTGGTCGCCAGTGTCTGCTATGTAATGTTCAACATCATCGTCTACACAGCGATGATCGGTGTTGCCCTCGTTGTTTTCGGAGCTAGCCCAGGACCCGAGATTCTTCTCGGCGTGGTGAGTCTCCCGCTGTTGATGATGTCAGGCCTAGCCATCGGCACTCTCCTGGCGCCGCTAGTCCTTGTATATTTAGATTTAAGGTACGGTCTGCCCTTAATTGCTGGTGTGGCGCTTTGGAGTATCCCCGCTATCTATGTGACACCGGAAAGCGGCCCCCTCCACGTAATCAACACCTGGAACCCCGTTACCTACCTCGTGAACACACCAAGAGTGTGGCTCACTGGGGGTGGCACCCCTGAGACCACCCTTTTCATGGCTGTCCTGGGTATGTTTCTCGTGTTATCCATGCTTTCGATGAAATTCTATGAACGCACGATCCGAATTGCTGTGGACCAGGTTCTCTAGAGTCCTCAGTCCTTACGAAAGATGCCGTTGTAGCCAGCTTGCTCAGGCGTGTAATCACCGGCCGCGAGGCGGCGCTCTTGATAAACCGTGTAGTGGCGTTCGGCCAGTCCAAAGCCTGTGCTCTCAAGGTAATCGAGTAGCTCTGGGTACCGCGGATTGACCTCAACCTGAATCGCACGCGGAGCTTGCACCCCCGAGAGAAGCTTCTTCATCCCTTGTAGGATCAGTAGCTCGTTCCCATCTACGTCAATTTTGACTAAATCAGGCGATTTGACCACACCCTGGCGAATTAGAGTGTCCACACTTATTCCCTGCTTAAGCTCGACAGCCTTTGGCTTGAACTTTGCTTGTTCTGCAGTACTCGTGGAATCGAGTTGGCTGTCCGAGGCACCAGGCGTCAGCACACGATAATTAAACGGGAAGAAGCCATCCTCGGCATGCAAAGCGCACGATAGTGCCTGCGCACGGTTGCGCAAGCCGTTCAACTCGATGTTCCGAAGCAAGCTGCAAAAAGAAGGTGCATGAGGCTCGAACGCATAAACCATGCCGGTCGCCTTTAGCCGACACGCTGCGTAGATCGTAAAGAGGCCAATGTTGGCCCCGATGTCGAAGAAAACATCACCGGGCCTTAGCTCGGAATCGATCCAGTTCAGTGTGCCAGGTTCTTTTTCGTGAAGTGTTCGAACACGATAAAGCTCCTCTTCCCTATTACACTCGAAGTGATAGCTTTGCTCGCCGTCGTTCACGGTGACGCGACGAGCCAGCGCTCCTCGAAGAGCCAAGCTCAACCTCTCGCGGGCACTCAGGTGCTTACCCCGCACGGGTATGGCCCCAGCACCGCGATTGAACAACAAGTCGAACGCTCTACCAACTTTACCCTTCATCGTTAAGCCTCAGAAATTCGAGTGGAGTTGCTACATGCCTTTGTCTTGAAACCTTCATGGGGAAACTTCTGTCGTTGTTCAATCTCCCCAATGTGGGCGTCAGTAACTCTGGCAAGTACGGATTCTCCATAATACAGAACGGTTTTACCTCTGAGACAAAGTGAGCACCATGAGGGGCGCTGCCCATGCTACAGCGACACCATCGTATCAATGGTTCACGATAACTATTCAGGCAGCTGCGCAGCTATTTCCTGGTCCGCACGTCTTTGTGCCCTTATCAACTTGCGGCCCTGAATACGTTTCTTGTCTCGTATAACGGCAATCTGGTCTCTGTACAACACTCCCAAAAGCCGCAGGAACTTCCAGGTACCGACTCCGCGTTTCGAGAGGTCTCTAGCTTTATCTCTGTTTATGACGTACTCGGTAAAAAGTAAGCACACGAAGGCGAGAGGCCACGGCAACTTCGCCGCACGAGGCAGTTCACTTTTGGTAAAAAGGTTCTCCTTCTGACGCACCAAGGTGGACTCTGCTAGCTGCCTCCGGTACCAGTACGAGGAGAAAACTTGCTTGATTTGGCCATGGAGTGACAACTCGATCATAAGTAGGCGATCTGGTAGCAACGTGGGGCGGAATACATTCGCCCGCTGTAGGGCCTGGCGACGGAACAAACCATAGACCATGTTGCCGGACCCACGGAGGTTGCGGGTGGTGTGACGAAACCGCGATTCGACGTTACTGATGCCGTGGTTCGAAGACAGTGGGACGTGCTTGTACACCAGCTCTCCCTGGTTATCCACAAACTGTGTCAATGGGTAGACCAACGACAATTTCTGGTCCTGGTCGAGTTCCTGGACCATCGTCTCAAGCCACTTGGAATGCCAAATGTCGTGATCACTTACCCAAGCAAAGTACTCAGCCTTGTGACTCTCTACTTGCGCGAGTTTGAAAGCACGGCGCCACGCAGCAACCATCCCGGTCCGCCGCTTATTTTGATGGAACACGACCCGAGAATCCGTCTCTGCTACATGCTTGACTACATTTGCTGAACCGTCTGTCGAGCCATCATCCACGACGACCAAAATGAAGTCCTCGTATGTCTGTGTGAGGACAGATGTGATGGCCTGTCTGATAAAACGCTCCCCGTTGTAAACCGTCATCCCCAGAGCAACACGGGGTCGGCGTGGGCGATTTCTGGCGGCCACTGTAGAAACAGCAGGATTCTCAAGTTCGCGATGAATCTCAAGGCCTTCCACATTCGAAGCTAGGTAGCCGAACACGTGACGATAGCCTCCACTATTCTCCAGAATCTTCAAATAGCGCCGGTCGCGCGGACCTACTGGGCTACCCTTCACCGCGGCTGTGTAGTCTGCACCTAGTCGCGGCAATTCCACGGTCTGGTAGTACTCACCCAGGCATTCACGAACGTTAGTGAGTTGTTCGTTATAAAGAGAACAATCGCGGTTGTAGCTGTACACGAAAGGACACTGAACACTGCTTGCCATCTTGAGATACGCATCAACCTGGGCGGCCGTCATCTCCTGGAAGGAAACTGTGTTCAGTAGAAGATCTGGCCTCACCTTTTGGATGAGTTCGGGTCGACTTTGTGGAAGAAACACAAAGTCGGCCTCTCTCCAATTCTGAAGGCACTCATCAGGCGCCGTTTCTCCAGCGATATATATCTTGGCCTCGGGGAAAGCGGTCAAGAGGTAGACAGCCGAGAATAGGAACAGTTCGGGAAAGTCTGTAATCACGTAGGTAACATCGGGAAACAGAGTCTTGAACTGGTAAGCAAGGCCGCCCCAGCCACCACCGATTTCCCAGACTAGGCGGCGGGAATTGCCTCCCCGAAACTTTCGGTCGAGCACTCGTGCTCGATCTAAGCCGGCAAGTACCTCAAAGTATTTCAGCGTATCGACGTTATAGAGTTCTCCCTCGATGTCGTAGCCAAATCCACCTAGGATCGGCGACTCTGGCACCAGGAGTGAAGTGTCCGCCTCTCTAGTGAGTTCCCTGACCCTTGCTTGAAAAGTGGACAGTCTCGACTGGCTTATCTTCTGATATTCATAGGCCTTCAGCCCCGTCACGTGGTAACAGTGATGCCGAAGTTTGCTGATAAGCAACGGGCTCGCCTCGAGCATATATTCGAAGTTGGCGAGCTCTTCTTGCCAATAGTCTGAAGGTTCGACGATCGCAGAGGCAGGCCGCCCGGCCGCCTTCAATGAAAGAACCGCCTCCCGGACACGCGAGTATGCAGCGTATTCGAGTGACGGATCCACGTTAGCCCCCACCGAGGCTCTCCTCTACGTTCTTAGCCACGTTTAATTCCGTACCTTTACGTTGGATGGTATCCCGGGCTACGGATGCGGAGCAATTCAAACCAGAAGTAGCTAATTGGCTCGAAGATGTCTATGCACAGCCCCGGAAGAAAAGCCTGTTAAGGCACACCGAGAAGCCGATCCATCTCTTTGTAGGCTGATGCTTGCAGGAAATCGTTTGGGGTGCCCGGAGGGAAATCATTCTCCGTTTGGTTAAGCGCATCCAGGAAAGTTTCAGGGGAACGTGGATCGAAACGAATGCAGTAGGGAAGCAATTCCTCTGGGAGCCTCCGATACAACCCAGCCGTACAAATTACAAATGCTTCACACACGATGGCCTCGAGAATCTTCGTTTTGAAGCCATACCCGAAGTCCGAAGCAATCAGCGTGGCCCGGGCAGGCCCAAACAATTCGTATGGAGTCTCCACGTTGCGACGTTGGACTCGGAGAGCCTTGAAGTCAGCGGCGTTAGGCATGCGCTTAGTTCGCGCACCACTGATAACGAATCGCCAACCAGCATTCTCATAGAGTTCCGCCTCCGTTTTCCTCAGAAGACCAAAAAAACGGTTGACTCCATCCTCTATGAGCGGGCCTGGCTGGGATGAGCCGATCACAATGCCTAGTTGCTTCTTCCGGAGACCGGTCTGCGTTTTTCGGACATACCCGCGGGGCAGAAAAAAGGGGGCTGTTGTAGTTCTAGTCTTCGACGCGAGATATCGCCAGTAGTGTTCCGTATCCCATTGGCTGATACTCAGGACATGATCCGCATGCCAGGCAACGGAAAGGTCTCTTGCCCCGTACCACGCGACGTTAGTGATGTTTTGTACAACCTCCGCCACGCTTCGGGTCCGTGGCGGCGTCAAACTGGCCCGAACATAGTCCACCCGGTGAAGGGTTTCCGCATTGTGGGCCCGAAAGATAATCTTTGCGCTAGGTGCTTCCCTCCGAAGATGTCGGAAGACCGCTCCGTAGCTGGCCTTTTCGATGAGAACATGTGTGTAAGCTGACAGATCGGCCGAGCCCAACACGGACAGAACCGTCTCCACGGTTTTATCGTGCGCCAAAAGATCGGACCTCAGGTCGCGATCCTGGAAATATTGCACTCGTCCCGCTATGTCTTTCGTGCTTCCAAGGTAGCGATGTTGATCGGACAGGAAAGACTTCGGGACAACGTGCAGTATACGTAACGAGCTATTCGCCATCATGAACTCCGGAACCTTCCCTTAATCTCACTCCTTCACCGAAGCGCCGCCGGCTAGACTCGCCTAGCGCAGGCACGATCTCCTGATGCACTCCAATCGTCAGCACCATTTTCGGCCCCGGTTTCACGTAGTTCAGGCAGTCCAAGACATGTTCCCGGTGGGGACCCATTAGGCCCGAATGCCGTCCAGCTACTTGCCTACCAGCCGGTTACTTCTCCTCTGAACGATAAATGTACGGTGTGCCATTCATGATTCCGTCGCAAACTAAGTCGAGCCCTTCGTCAATACCAGGAAGAAGCTTCTCGAGGGATTCAATCGAAACCTTGAAGGGGATCTTCTCCTCAGGTGTTGGCACGATGCTGTTGATCGGAATCATTCGGCGGAGAAAGAAGTGGTACGCATACTTACGTGCTTCTCGCACTTGTTGCTCTGTCAACCGTGATTCGGCTAGTGGCAATCTCTTCAGGACTTGCTGATATTCCTCGCGAGAAGTCACATCGATCGTCAGCCCCTTATTACGAATCCAAGCTTCTCCAGCAACGATCACCGGGATTCCCATGCTCGTCAACTCAACTCCAGTCTTCGTCCCATAGATCAGCACGCAGTTGCAGCGAAGCATCGCAGCGTAGGTGTTGATATTACTGCCCGGAGGAATGACAAAAACGTTTGCCGGCAACTCAGAATATGCTTTGCGGATCTCATCTACGACAAACTGTCGTGACGCCTGGATACCACGGAGTTCCGCTGGGTGAACACGGATGAGAAGCTGCAGGTTCGGCTGTTGGCGGAAATATTCAACCGTCTCTAGAATCCAGTCGAGCATTCCTGGGAAGGCATTCTGCCGATAATGGAGTTGCGCATCCCACATTACGTTCGTGAGCATGCCGATGATCGGCTTGGCGATATCTACACCGGTTTCTTGAACTAAAGTATCGAGCGAATCATCCGGCGTATCATGGAAATAGATCCAGTCCTGAGATCCAAGCCATCGCGATTCTATGTACTGACGGATCTCCTGATCGTGTCGGTCCGTGAAAGTCATATCCTTCCACGCTGATACTGGCTCGTCGAGTAGTGTGTGGTGATAGGTGTCCTCGTGTGAAAACACAAAGCACCGTTCTCTATAAGCAGTGTTCCAAGTACTCACGCGGATGCCCTTTGACCGGCATACTTCGCCGACTACCCCTTGTGGAATGTAAATTCCGTGATGGAAACAAGCGGCCTCAAAATCGTGATGAGAAGTCAACCTCAGCATCACTTTGGTTGTGCCCAGCGCGGCTTCAAAGTAACGCTTCAACACATCGTTTGACAGATATTGGTCCTCCAGGGTCCCCGTGCTGTAGTAACGAAGACAACCTGCATAAGCGTGTTCGCCAACAGGGAGTCCCTCATAGCGATAGCTGGGAATCTTTTCCGGCGGTACCGATCGAACTATCTCGCAGATCTCATCATGATCGATCTGCGTCAAATATTGACTGTAGAAGTGAATCGAGAGTCCCAATTCGGAGAAAGCACTGCCGCGCTGCACACAGACGTCACAAAGAGGTTCCCTGAAGGTCCCCGCTGCGATTGAGTCAGGGCTAACCTTCCGAAATTTTGTGTTCATACAGGCGGAGAGGGCCTTGTCACACAAAAGAATATGAACCTGGGCTCCACGCAGCGTCAATGCAACCGCCAGCAGGCTCTCCAGATTGGTGCTGTTGTAGAAGGATGGAACACTGTTGGCGACCAGAATTCGCGGGCCGTTAGAAGCTCTTTCTCGCGCAGTCTTCCACAGTGCGCCCTCACGTTTGAGTAGGCTAGCCCAAGGCGGAAGAAAAGGGTCTTGTTTCACTTTGATGGGCCCACTGCTGGTGGTATTCCTGTCAGCTGCACTGGAGAGAGGCTCAGCTTCTCCATCTGCCCGAATGAAGGAAGCCAACGTCGCCACCACACCAAGAGATCCTTAAGCTGCTTCATCAGCAACCACCAGGCTACGGGTTCCGTGTAGCACCCTGGGGGAAAACCGCCGACGCGACCGATAGTGGCTGCAACGGACATCACTGCGGCGTCATCGTAGCATCGGGGTCTTGCAGGTTCACACTAACCTACTCGCTCCATAAGGGCGACGACCCACGTCACTTCTGCCACAGACCGCTAGCGGTTATAGTCCGCTCGGGTATCTGGGTGCACTCGCGACCACTTTCTCGTCAGGCAGGCTCCTCCGAGCCTGGCGCAGATGAGCAGAAAGGTCCAGGCCCCTGGGCATGACGAATCCAGAACGAGAACCCGGTATGAACCCAATCTTGGTGACATCGCGCGAATCTTCGAAGCGGACAAGGTTCCTCGAACTAATCGCTGTTCGGAGCGGGAGTGGCATCTTGATCGCACTGGCCGCCCTTGAGTTGAGCGTTGCTGTCACTTTCATGGCAGGGGGGGCAATTACCCGATACCACTTTTTGTTGTTTGCCGCCGTCTTGCTAACTACTTGCATTTACCGAGGCGGGGTAGAAGTCACACCCTTCTGGAAAGTCGGCGTTGCGAGTTTGGTATTGAGCCTTATAGTGGTCTTCGCATCCTTCGTACTTGCGGGCTCGACTCTTGACCTGTCGCCCGACGGGCAGTCAGCTCAAATGCTCCGGATCTCCCATCTCGCCAGCGGCTGGAACCCTGTCTACGATACCGAGTTCATCGATCAGCCAGATGACTACATCCTAGAGGCAGCGGAAACCCGTTTCGTCGATTCGGGACTAGGCCCTCACATGGCCGCCGCCAGTGCTGTCAAGCTTCTTGGAAACATTGAATACGGCAAGGGATTCAACCTGACCCTGATGGGCGCAGTCATGCTACTCGCGCTCGCAGCAACTCTCGGAGCATCTCTCCACCTTAGGATCGCGGTGGTCTTGGCGATTGTGGCAGCCCTGAATCCTGTCTCGGTCGTACAATCACTCACCACGTACGTCGATGGGCAGGTTGGGGCGCTGATTGCTTGTCTCGTATTCCTGACGATGATCCTCGTGCGCCGGCCAACGGTATTGGCAGAAACGGCTTGGGTCGCGACGCTGACACTGCTAGTCAATGCCAAAATCACGGGCATCGCCTTTGCTCTAATCATCGGAACTAGCGCTGTGGTCTTTCTGCTTTGGAGAGGGTTCTCTCCCCGCCTAGGCTTCGCTAGCTTCTTCACCGGACTCATCCTAGGCATCGGCGTGATCGGCTTCAATGGCTATGTCCTCGAGTTTATCCGTCATGGCAGGATCCTCGGCGCTCGAGATTTAGATCTGGCAACTAATCTCCGCTTGGTCATTGTGACTAGCGCTCTCGCGATGGTAGTCCTGGCCGTGTACTGGCTATTCAAAAAGCTCGACGCAGAAGGTCATAGAATCGCCAGACCGCAGATCGTTTCTCTAGGACTAGTCACGGCCATCTTCGTCATTTTTCTGGTGATTGGGGGACTTGTTGACGGCGGATTCCCAGGTTTTATGAAGATGGCCACCATCATGGAATCAGACGGCCGCGGGTTACTGGTACAGCCTTCGGGAAAGGTTGGTCGAGCTCTCAGTTCAATTTTTTCAGAGTCTGCAGTGATGCCCGCATGTTGTGATGGCGATACAAATCCCACTAGCTACAGAATTAAGATTCCATTTCAGGTCCGAAATATCGAGCTCTCAAGCTTCCGACACCTCAACCCCGACCACAGGGCTGGAGGATTCGGGCCGTGGATGAGCGGTGCTTTTCTGGTTAGTTGCGTCATCCTCCTCCTTATGTGGATCCAGAAATCCAAGTCACGATCCGATCTCAGATTCTGGTTAGCTGTGATTCTGGCCACTGTGCTCTTGTTTCCGGAGCCATGGTGGGCACGGCTCGTGCCACACGCCTGGCTTATTCCGGTCCTCATCGTTGCCTACGGCTGTCAACCAACGAATGGGCGGGCGACGCAACGATTCGCACAACTCCTGCTTGTAATCTTGAGTGTCAATGCGGGGATGGTCCTATACGAGCATGCGCGCGGCCAAATCGCGATTCAATCGGCTATGAATCGAACAATGCTGACTCTCCAGAGGCTCCCCCAGCCAGTGCCCGTCTACTTTTCGAACTTCCACGGAGCCGTCTTCCGGTTCCGTGACTATGGAGTCAAATACGTTGACACGCCGGCGTCAAACTGCCCACGGTATCTCAAGATGCTGCGCTCACCTATCAGAGTTTGTTCAGGGTCCGCTGAGGGAATCGACGCCACACCAAACAG
>Ga0209752_1000504_pt1 | contig 18985 bp, 18 predicted proteins | sample METZYME_3_250m_FD_187548 | JGI IMG/M metagenome (GOLD analysis project Ga0209752, IMG submission 187548) | Marine microbial communities from oxygen minimum zone in mesopelagic equatorial Pacific - METZYME_3_250m (SPAdes) (version 2) | ecosystem: Environmental > Aquatic > Marine > Oceanic...
TCCAGACGAATATCCACAATACGAATATCAGTATGCGAAGCATTGTTGCTGATGGCACCGTGAGTCTTCGCCAATACAAGGCGCCGATTGTTTTGGGCAGTATCTCACTCAACAGGAGGATAGCGATAGTCAATATCGCTGAGGCTACAGCAACACTGTATTCCGGGTATACTTTCTGCACTTCGTATCCGACACCGAGTGCTCCGACGGTATGAGCCGCGGTATTCAGAGTAAGTATGGCCGTTAGTGGACGCTCGGGGTCATCCTTGTATCCAATCCATATTTCGCTAGCTTTCTTATGGGTATCTTCCAGAGCCAAAATATGGCTCCGTGAGGTAGACAGCAAAACAGCTTCCAATATGCTGCAGAGGAAAGAGAGCCCCAATGCAAGTGATGCATAGAGGAATAGAAGGGTATAGTCGCTCAATTCTGTTGCCTCTCAGGGTTAATCCATTAGATTTGGATGATGTCCACCGGTATCCTCGATGTGCGGCTCCGATGGCGGGGTGGGGCGATGATGACATAAATATGTGGCTTGTGACATCTAGTCAAAGAGTGGCGACATGATGGAGTATGTAGCGATATTCATGGCTTGGCCGTACGCCAATGGACCCCTGCACCTAGGTCATGTTGCTGGTAACTGTTTGCCCGCCGACATCCAATTCAGGTACGAGCGATCTAGGGGGCGGAACGTACTCATGTGCAGTGGTTCCGACGAGCATGGCACCCCCATCACTCTAACTGCGGAAGAGAAAGGGGTACCACCTCAAGAGATTGTCGATTATTACCATGAAATTAACAAGAAGGCTCTGATTGACCTTGGCTGTTCTTGGGATATGGGCGTTGATCCTCGCGGCCCGGAATTTGGAGGTGCTTTGTATAACAGAACCTCCGATCCGAGACACAAAGAGCTTGTTCGTGAGGTATTCGCTCTATTGTTGGATGCAGACATGCTAGAGAGCAAAACCATGCAACAATACTGCTCAGTTTCTGATGATGGCGCCTATCGTTTTCTACCGGATAGGTATGTTGAGGGTTCATGCCCAATTTGTTCTGCGCCAAATGCCAGAGGGGACCAGTGTGATGCTTGTGGTGCTACCTACGAAGCTCACGAACTAGTTAATCCCACATCAAAAATTAATCCGGATTCAGAAATTCAGATCCGAGACACTGAACACCTCTTCTTCCGATTAGATTTGTTCCAGGATTCATTGTATTCGCATTATCTTGAACGGATGGATGTTTGGAAGCCCAATGTTCGTGCGATGACAAAGAATTGGTTGGATATGGGGCTCAGACCCCGTGCTGTGACTCGAGACATCCAGTGGGGAATAGATCTGCCACTTACCGGCTCTAATTGGGATTCGAAGAGGGTATATGTCTGGTTTGAAGCGGTTCAAGGGTACTACACCTGCGCGCGCATTTGGGCAGAGAGGCACGCTGAAGGCGCTGGCCATATTGATGGGATTGATGCCTGGAAGAATTGGTGGACCGTTTCTAAAGATGGGTCGAGCCCCAAGCACTTGTATTTCATGGGAAAGGACAACATTCCTTTCCACACCGTCATCTGGCCTGCTATACTGATGGGTATCAACTCCGCCCAATCCGGCTCCTCGCCCACTCATGTGCCTCGATCTGGGGATCTGGCTCTTGAGACGAACGTTCCAGCTAATGAGTACTTAATGCTGCAAGGCGGACAATTCAGCAAGAGTAGGAAGCATGGCGTCTGGTTACCATCATTCCTAGAGAGATTCGACCCCGACACTCTAAGATACTACTTATCAATCAACATGCCCGAAGGTCACGATAGCGATTTCCGCTGGGATGAATTCGTTGACCGAGTCAACAATGAATTAATTGCTACCTATGGGAACTTCGTACATCGTGTTTTGACGCTTGCTCATATGCTTCCCAATGATGGTACTAACCCTCTAACAGGGTTCGATTCCCCTGACTCGCATACGGATACGCGGAAAATCGTGGACAATCACTTAGACGAGGCCATCGACTCTATGGAGCATCAGAGGTTCAAAGAGGCTCTACGCAGCATAATGAGCATCGCCCAGCTAGGGAATTCAATATTGCAGCAGGCAGCACCCTGGAAACATCTCGATGGCGAAGACACACCCGAAGCCCGTGCCTCTCTCTCGTCTCTCGCATTAGCATGGAGGCTGTGCCGCGGTCTAGCAGTAACTCTACGTCCATTCATCCCGTTCCAATCAGACAGACTCTGGAGGATGCTTGGTGAGGTATCCGATATCGATTCGATATTGTTGGATGATGCTTTTGACCTCAACTCAACTCTGCATTGGAACGCATCAGAACCTGTTCCATTATTCGAAAGGTTGGATCTGGATACTATCATAGCCACAGAGGAGTCGTTGATTGACAATGAAGGAGACAGCAAGGACAATGACCAAAGCGAATCCCCCGATGATTCGGAGGCGGGGTATATCGAGTTCGAAGATTTCATAAAAGTTGAGATGAAGACAGGCAAAATCCTCTCTGTTGACGATCATCCCGATGCCGACAAGCTATATGTCATCACAATTGAGGACGGGCCTGAAACGACCAGGACAGTATGTGCTGGACTGAAAGGGATTTACGAATCGTCTGATTTGGTCGGTAAAAATGTAGTATATGTAGCCAATCTGAAACCACGCAAGTTGAGGGGAGTCCTCTCCGAGGGAATGTTGCTGGCTGCTGATGATGGTGATGGCGGAGTGTCGATCTTGACGTTAGATGTCGAAATGCCACCCGGCTCAGTCGTCCGTTGATTCAGGCATATCGAAAAAATCCCACTGCATAAGAGCCAGTTCCTCATTTGAGGTTGCCTGGCTGTATGCCAGTAGTGGCTCATGATTCAAGCTCAGGAACTGCTCCCCAAAACCGAATGGTGAAATAATGGATTTAGCCTGCTCTATCCTTCCACATAGTACCAATGACACGCACAACGCCTCAGCGGTGGATAGTCTGCCCGGCTTACCCCATGAAACCGGGTTCGCAGCTAGGACCAGTGGTAATGTACGTGAAATTAGACTAGTATTCGCAGACATCTCACTCATAGATTCGCCAAGATTCTTCCATGAACAATCAAGTGCCACTATCGCCGCTCCTCTGTCGATTAGTTTCCGATCATCTGGACCAAGCAATGAACCTGAATTTGGATCTAGTAGAATTCCCCTCTTAGGTGATTGTCGGATATCGTAATGGAGGGTGGCATGCCCCCTCCTCTCCATTGCTCTTGCAGTGCATTTTTTTGGATCGTCTTGATCTAGATGTATCACATGCAGAGGGATGTCAGTCATCAATAGCCCCTCTAGATAGGAATTCGTCCAAGGCATCGGCGATTGTGACTTTCCTATCCGTGCCGCGGATGATAACCGCCTCAGACTGCAAAGTAGGTTCACCAAACAATTCGATACCCAAGACCTTCTCAATCTTGTTGAGTAATGCGTCTGTTGGGCGGGAGCCATTCTCAACTTTCTGTACAGCGTTGAGCCTCTCATTCATCCGCATTGCAAATTGCCTCTGGTCCCACCCCTTGGCTTCTCGGGCATTGCGGATTCTGAGATGGAAATCGGAAAACAATTCATTAGATTCACCTTGCATGATGTTTGTATGTTGTTTACGGATTGGTGTTGATGCAGTATGGCGTCTGGAAGGGGATTTCCCCTCAAACGGAGATTCGAACAAAGGGAGTTGCATCTTCTGTATGCAACTATTGCATGCATCCACCTTGACCTCGGATGCTATGACCGGGCGCGAGGAAACATTGTCAGTGCCACATAACTCACAGGTACCCATACAACTCGATTCCGTTCATCCAAAATGAGTCTTTGGTAACAATGGTCAAAAGTGGTGGTCATTAGTTCGTTGTATGGCAACCGAGGTTGACACCCCTCCAACCGACCAGGAAGGCGACGGTATTCCATCATCTCCCACCCATCGAAAATCCATTGACAATCTACAAGCAGAGCTGAAGAACCTTTCAGATACGGCTCAGCAACTGCTTACAGAGAAGCTATTCCTAGAGAATGAATGTGCTCAGTTAAAGAAGCGCACTAATCGGTTAGACGAAGAGCTCAGGAACCTTAGAACCCCACCGTTCGTGATAGGTTACATACAGGACAGAGTGGGTGATAATGCTGTAGTCAGAAATTCGAATGGTACAGTATTCTTAGTTAGTGTGAACAGGCGTTTGGACGAAGATCTGCTACTACCCGGAGCCAGGGTGGCTTTGAATCAAGATACTCTTTCGATTATCGAAGTTCTAGACAACTCCTGGGACCCCCTTGTTTCAGGAGCGGAGATCATCGAGAAGCCTTCAACGACATTTTCAGATATGGGCGGTGTAGATGAGCAAATCAAACAAATCAGACAAGCCATTGAGTTGCCTTTCGAAAATCCCGAAGCATTCAGGAAATTCGGTATTGAGCCGCCCAAGGGAGTATTAATCACTGGACCGCCCGGAACCGGCAAAACCATGCTTGCCAAAGCGGTATCAAATTCCACTAAAGTCACTTTCTTGGGATTGGTCGGTTCTGAATTGGCTCAAAAGTACATTGGCGAAGGTGGGCGTATGGTCCGAGAGTTGTTTGATCTAGCCAGGAAACGGGCACCCGCCATTATTTTCATCGATGAAATTGATGCTATCGGCTCCAAAAGGTTGGATATGGCTACATCAGGCGACAGAGAAGTGCAGAGAACCCTCATGCAACTTTTAGCAGAGATGGATGGTTTTGAGAGTCTAGACGATGTTAAGATCATAGCTGCCACAAACAGACCGGAACTACTTGATGCAGCACTTCTCAGGCCGGGGAGGTTCGATAGGATAATCGATATTGAACTACCTAATTCAGATGCCAGAGAACGTATTTTCGAAGTCCACTGCAAACACATGCCTCTTTCTGGTGATGTGAATTTCCGTAAATTGGCAATTTCAACCGAAGGATACAGTGGAGCTGAAATCAAATCTGTGGTCGTCGAAGCAGGTATGCAGGCTATATCGGACGGCAGGGTGTCATGTAATTACAATGATTTCTCGGACGCCATATCGTCAATCGATTTCAAGCGCAAAGAGTCGGAGCACAACGGCCCCGATTCCCTATACAGGTGATTAGCAATCCTCATCACTCGTAGCCCCGAGCAACTAGCGTGAACGGACCGTTGATCGAGTGTGTGCCCAACTTCAGTGAAGGCAGAGATGCTTCAGTCATCGAAGCGATAACTGGGTCCATAGAAGCTGTAGAAGGGGTTTCAATCCTCGATGTTGACATGGGTCGTGACTTCAATCGCACTGTAGTAACCATGGTAGGTGAGCCTGAGGCGGTTCTCGAGGCGGCAATATCCTGCACATCCGTTGCTATCGAACTAATCGACATGCGAAACCACACTGGTGAGCATGCTCGAATGGGGGCTGTCGATGTTGTCCCCTTCATCCCATTACGGGGTGCTTCCATGGACTCTTGCGTATCTCTTTCTGAAAGATACGCCGAAGCCGTCTCTGGCCTTTTCGACCTCCCGGTTTTCCTGTATGCAGAGTCCGCTAGGAGTGATCAGAGAGTCAGATTGCCGGATATTAGGAAGGGAGAGTACGAAGGGCTCAGAGAGAAATTTTCCTTGCCTGATTGGAATCCTGACTTCGGTCCGGCTGAGTTCAAACCAAAAATGGGTGCTACCGCGACCGGGGCTCGTCAAATTCTTATTGCCTACAACGTAAATCTCAATACTTCTGACAAGGCAAAGGCTAGTGACATTGCAGGAATTATCAGAACCAGTGGTGTAATTGTACGAGATGAGGATGGTGACAAGGTGATGGATGATAATGGTAAACCGGTCAGGGAGCCGGGGATGTTTCAATCCCTTCAAGCCGCTGGGTGGATGTATAATGAAGATACGGCCCAAGTCTCAATGAACCTGCTAAACCACAGTATTACAGGGTTGCATACAGTCACCGATGCTATCAGATCTGAAGCTGCAAATATAGGCCTGGAGGCGGTTGCAGGAGAACTAGTAGGCCTAGTGCCCCTCAGTGCAATAATCAGTGCTGGCAAGCACTACCATGATGACCCCGATTGTGGTGACCATTCCACATTGGTACAATCTGCAATAGATGGCCTAATGTTGGACGAACTCGACGAATTCGATGCCTACAACAGTATCATAGAGTGGTCACTCAAGAGGAATTTGGGTGATCGGGTTGAATGAAGGATACCGCGAGGTTCTCGAATCGATAGCATCTGATTCTCCCACACCAGGGGGCGGTTCGGTGGCTGCTCTATCGCTTGCCCACGCCCACGCCCTTGTATGCATGGTGGCTAGGCTCACCCTCAAGAGCAGTAAATGGGAGTCAGGACATGATGCTGCGGCGAAGGCCCTTGACTCGTCCCAAGAGGGAATCACCGCTGCCCTAAATCTTGCACATAAGGATGCAGAATCATTTGACTCTGTGATGCTCGCTTTCAGGATGCCAAAATCCACAGATGATGAGATTAAACATAGGCGGGCAGCAATAGCACAGGGTTATCTTAGAGCCACACAAGTGCCGATGGAAACAGCCGAGTCGGGGTTAGAATTGCTTAGGTCGCTGACAAGTTTTGCTACAAATTGCAATGCCAATGCCATTACTGATTTGGCGGCGGCCGCTCAGTTGGCCCGCTCATCGGTAACCATAGCTGCATTAAATGTCAGGATTAATCTTGCCTCATTGGGGAGTGAGGAGGCTGAACACATGTCGAATTCTATAGAGAATCTAGTATCTGATGGGGCACGGCTAGCAAACCAAATCGGCCAGATTGTTGCTGGTAGGATGTGATGATCTGGAATTCGCTGATGATGTTTGCATAGGTATTCCTGCCGAAATTCCTGACCCAGCCAGTATCGACGATTCACTAGACCATGCTCCTTCACGCCCTGTCAACTACTCATCCAATCACAAACGACTAGCTTTGCGTAACGCCCTCAGATATTTCCCATCGGAATGGCACAACGAGTTAGCTACAGAATTCGCATCTGAACTAGAGCAATACGGCCACATCTACATGCACAGATTCAGGCCTCTATATGCAATGTATGCAAGGCCATTAACCGAATATCCCGCAAACAACCAGCACTCTGCTGCAATAATGATGATGATTCAGAACAACCTCGATCCCCGTGTCGCACAATACCCTCACGAACTTGTGACATACGGAGGTAATGGCTCTGTATTTCAAAACTGGATTCAATACAGGTTGACCATGGCCTACTTATCTGAGATGAATGAAAATCAGACACTTGTGATGTATTCTGGTCATCCTCTGGGTCTGTTTCCTTCCAACCCGAAATCGCCAAGGGTGGTGGTTACGAATGGCATGGTAATACCTAATCACTCATCACAAAGCGACTATGAACTGATGAATGCTATTGGGGTCACGCAATATGGCCAGATGACCGCTGGCTCATACATGTACATCGGGCCACAGGGGATAGTTCACGGAACCACAATCACACTCCTGAATGCCGCTCGTATGTATCTAGGCAAGAATGGTGACGATGGTCTGGCCGGGGTACTGTATGTGAGTTCTGGTTTGGGGGGTATGTCGGGTGCCCAGGCAAAGGCCGCTGTAATCTCTGGGGCTGTAGCCATTATTGCAGAGTGCAATGAGTTCGCCGCCAAAAAGAGGTATGAGCAAGGGTGGTTGTCCGAGTTGCACTACGAATTGCATGCGGTAATCGATAGGGCAGAGCAGGCCAAATCTAATCGACAGGCCCTCTCTCTTGGCTATGTCGGAAATATTGTTGATCTCTTAGAGGCACTCATCGAACGGGGAATATGCCCGGAATTGGGTAGCGATCAGACCAGTCTTCACAATCCTTGGCTTGGGGGCTACACGCCAGCAGGACTGAGTTTCGAAGAGGCTGCCGAGGTGCTTAGGGATGACCCCTCGAGATTTAGAAGTGAGGTCAGGACTAGTCTGATACGGCACGCTGAAGCAATTAACACCCTCTCGGACCGCGGTATGAATTTCTGGGACTATGGCAACGCGTTCCTCCTCGAGGCATCAAAGGCCGGTGCCGATGTTACATCTGATGATGGAGAATTCCGATATCCTTCGTATGTTGAAGACATCATGGGGCCCTTGTGCTTCGATTATGGGTTTGGACCATTCAGATGGGTCTGTACCTCAGGTTCACAAGAAGACCTGGATGTAACTGATCAAATCGCTTCTGATATCCTGAGGAATCTCTTTGATACAGCATCGGATGATGTCAGACTTCAATACACTGACAATATTAGGTGGATTGATAATGCCCGTGAACACGACCTAGTCGTAGGGAGCAAAGCTAGAATCCTATACGCCGATGAGTCCGGCAGGAGAGCCATAGCAACCGCATTCAACCAAGCAGTTTCAACGGGGCAGTTATCATCCCCTGTGGTGATTGGCAGGGATCATCACGATGTAGGTGGTACCGACAGTCCATACAGAGAAACTGCCAATATCAAAGACGGATCAAATTTCACAGCGGACATGTCTGTGCACAACTTCGTCGGTGATGCGTTCAGAGGGGCTACATGGGTTAGTCTACACAATGGTGGGGGCGTCGGATGGGGCGAGGCGATTAATGGTGGCTTCGGCATGGTGCTAGATGGAACAGAAGAATGTGGACAGGCGATACATTCGATGATTTCATGGGATGTGAACAACGGAGTGGCTCGTAGGGCATGGGCCAACAATCCAGGATCTGTTTCCTCTATCAAAAGCGCTATGGAACAGATACCAGACCTCTCCATTACATTACCCAGTGATGTTAATGATAGGATATTATCCGATCAATTCGAATAGCGCGATATTCTAATGCAATGAGTCGTGCGAAATACGATGAACAGGCGCATTGTATCACTTGACGGTAGTTCTCTCTCGATCAAGGATGTCATCGATGCGGGCCACGGCTCGGCTGTATTCGAAATTGATGAGTCGGCTATTACTGCAATGAAGATTAGCAGGTCAGCTGTGAAGAGGATCCTAGAAAGTGACGAGGTTGTTTACGGCATTAACACTGGATTCGGTGCTCTGTCACGAGTCACAATCGAACGTAATAAACTCGAGCAGTTACAATACAATCTCATCCGTAGCCACGCATGCGGTGTAGGGGATTCTATGAATCCCGAGCATGTTCTGATGATGATGCTGATTCGAGCTAACACCCTATGCATCGGACATTCCGGATGTCGTCCAGAAGTAGTTGAGCTACTGGTCAGCATGGTCAACGAAGGCATTGCACCTGTAGTACCAAGAATCGGCTCTTTGGGTGCTTCGGGAGACCTAGCACCCCTATCGCACATGGCTCTCGGCATGATTGGAGAAGGTGAATGTCGCGTACGAGATGGCATAGGCTGGGGGAAGCCGGGGCCATCGGTATCGGCTATCGAGCAAGCCGGGATGGAGCCATTGGTCCTGCAGGCGAAGGAGGGATTGGCTCTAATCAACGGAACCAGTCAGATGTGCGCTTACCTATCGGTCTGCATTGCCAATATGGATCATCTGGCGTTTGCTGCTGATACCTCTGCTGCTTGTTCCGTCGAAGCGATATTTGGTTCGCACGCTCCCTTCGATCACAGAGTCCACAGTGCTAGGCCCCAAAGAGGTCAATTGATTTCCGCCGCCCGGATATCGAGCTTACTCACAGACTCAGAGATTAACGAATCGCACATTGACTGCGAACGGGTGCAAGACGCGTATTCATTCAGATGCGCCCCCCAAGTTCACGGTCCCGTAATCGATCTACTGGCTGAAACAAGGAGAATGTTAGAGATTGAGCTAAACAGTGCCACAGACAACCCTCTAATCTTCACTGATGGTTCAAGTGATGAAGTAATCAGTGGGGGGAACTTCCACGGTCAGAATCTATCATTGGCGGCAGATGCCTTGGCTCTCGCATGCCATGAGATGGCATCAATCTCTGAGAGGCGGATTAATCAAATGATGGACCCACAATGGAGCGGCCAGAATGCATTCCTTGCGAACATCGAGGGTCTTGAAAGCGGACTGATGATAATTCAATATGTTGCAGCTGCACTAATCTCAGAGTTGCACCTCATTTCAAATCCAGTATCCCGAAGCAATGTACCGGTTAGTCTTGGCAAAGAGGATCATGTCTCCATGGGAGCGACGAGCACATACAGGACTGTGCGTTCTACCGAACTGTTGGCCCAAGTGATTGCAAACGAACTGATATGTAGCAGCGAGGCGTTGCGCCGCACTGAATTAGATGCTGGTCGAGGAGTATGTAAGGCAACAGAATGGGTTGGTTCCCTAGTCCCGGCACTCACTTCTGATAGGACCATGTCTGTCGAATGCATGATGGTAGCATCAGCACTGCTCTCAGGGCAACTCTCCCAAGCAATGGGTGATTAGATGCAAGAGCGTCTACACATGACCAAACACCCGGGAACCAACCCCGGGCCTTTCTCTACCACTGTTTCGGGGATTGAAGAGCAGTACATCCTACTGAGTGAATCATACTGCTATCCCAGGGGAGGGGGGCAACCGGGGGACAAAGGCGTGTTTTCATTGAATAGTCGTGCTATTCCTTTCGGAGAGGTTCTGGGGGGCGATATCATTCGTCACCCCGTGCAGACTCCGGATGAGTTCTCCATCGGTGATCATGTTATGTGCGAAATTGATTCGGAAGTTAGGAATCGCCATGCAAAGATGCATACGGCGCAACACATCGTATCCGCCATGGCCGATGATCTGTGGGGTGCAGAGACCGTAGGAAATCAAATCAGCACCCATTATACCAGAATTGATTTGCTTTTTGAGAACAGGGCGGTATATGACTCGGGTACCCTCGAAGAAGAGGTCAATTCGATAATCTCCAACAATACCGATGTGCTGGTGCATGATTGGACTAGGGAAAGAATACTCGAGCACGAACAGATGAGGCATACAAAATTCATGGATCGTATTCCAAGCTCAATTCCATCTCTCAGGGTGGTCGAGGTAGATGGCGTCGATCTCTGTCCTTGCGCAGGTACCCATGTCTCAAACACCCTAGATCTGGAATCCATCTCCATAACGAATGTCAAATCCAAAGGTGCTGGAAAATACAGGATAACCTATCAATTTGAAAGTGAATTGGAGTAGGATGGATTCTATTGGTGGGCTCGGCAGGAATTGAACCTGCGATCTTCGCCATGTCAAGGCGACGTCATAACCCCTAGACCACGAGCCCTAGGGCAATCCGCCCAGACGGGGGTCGCAAATGAAGCATTCTCTGAAATATTAACCGACGATTTTCGAAATCTTACCATCGCATCCACGATTTGAGCAATTTCCTGCCATCCGAGTCCGCCCATTACTCATGGTGATCTTCCTGGCATTAGCGATATCACAGTAGGTCTTGCACTTGAGGCAGAAGCCCATCACTTGGTTGCCCATGAGTGTGGATTGGTGATTTCGTATTCAATGCATCTCTGAGCAGGGGTCAAAGCTCAATATTTTCAATTTTCAAAATTTCGATGTACTGCGAGGCTGTATTCAATATTTGTCCGAATATGAATACCGATAACCACCCTTATCGGTCAGACGATGCATCGAATTTTGGATGTTGAGACAGAATATTTACACAATGTTCACAATATTATGAGAACTTTCAATATTAGGAATAATTTATTGATTGACGTAAAATAGAATTGAAACTATTTGAGTTAATTTACAATTGACCCAGATAGGATGGTGGACATGATATGGTTCTCCTCGGGGGTTAGACACCAGGCATCTACAGATTGTGAATTCAAGATATTCAGATCTGCTCTGCCACCTTCCTCTATGGTTCCTGTAATTTCAACATCACCTAAGGTAGTGGATGGGTTCCTGGTACAAGCAATCAAAGTAGCAAATGGATCGAGGCCCATTCTGGTGGTTGCTAGATAGCCGATGAATGGGATAGATGTAATCTCGCAGTTTGGGTTGTAATCGGTAGCCAATGAGAATGTCCATCCCTGTTCAACACATTCCTGCAGAGGTAAATCAAGTGGGTTGTCAAGGACATATGGTGTTCCGGGGAGGAAGGTCTGCATCGTACCTGTGTCTGTGGCAGCCTGCCTTGAGGCGGGGGTAGACTTGGCAGCATGATCGCCACTGACGGCGCCGAGTTCTGCAGCAAGAGCCAGTCCACCAGAGTCCTCGAACTCGTCAACATGCAATCGGGAAGGGATGTCGAATTCCAAAGCCGCGCGCACAATGTCCTCGGTCTCCTCGTTGGTGAACCACCCGTCTTCGCAGAACACATCTGCCCAGCAAGCTATCCCTTGCTCCGCAACGGCCGGTAACTGGGTTGTTAGTAAATCGTCTAGGTATTCGCTGCGTGAATGTTCGGGGGGGAAGTCATGCGCGCCCAACCAAGTCGGAAATATTTTGGCATCGGATGATTCATCCATGAGTTTCATCGCCTCTAGCATCCTCAATTCCGCTTCCAATTCTAGGCCGTATCCGCTCTTGGTCTCGATAACTGTAGTCCCCGTTGATATCATTGCATTGAGGCGTTTTAGACCAATACCACACATATCATCTAGAGACATATCCCTAGTGCTTCGCACCGTCTTGCCAATTCCCCCGCCCATCTCAGCAATTTCACGATAGGAATATCCCTGCTCCCTCAAGGCTGCTTCATTAGAGCGATCGCCCCCCCAGAGCAGGTGCGTGTGGCAATCAACAAAGCCGGGTATGACTGCATTTCCCTTGCAATCGAGAACTGATGGAATCGTGCTTGGACCGGGGGTTGCATTGGTAGGGCTGTTGATGACGCCTGTATTGCCATTGTCTGGTTGCCACCATGGTGCGAACTCAGAAATCAACGATTCAGACTCGCATATCCTTTCTATCACGGAATTCTGAATGAGGATAGCTTGGCCTGTCGGCGAGGTGTTCGACTCTCTGTCTATCATATCTGCTCCAGTGAGGGGTGAATTAGCATCTCCCGAGGCCAAATGGGCGACTTCTCCTGTGTTGACAATCAGCAGGCCCATGGACCCCCACATACACGATGCTTGAAAGGACTGTCTGCGTCGAAGGACCGTGGGTGCGATGATACTAGGCATTGAAAGTACGGCACACACACTCTCATTCGGATTGGTAGATGAGGTTGGCAATGCGTATCCATCGGTATCGCACTTCTTTCGACCCGAAGAAGGGGGCATCCATCCACGAGAAGCTGCTGACCATCACTCAGATGTGGCGGGATCATTGCTGGAACAATTGTTGGAATCCCATGAGTTGTCTGCAGAAGGAGTATCTGCCATCGCCTTCAGTCAGGGCCCTGGTCTCGGCCCCTGCCTAAGGGTCGGTGCTTCAGTCGCACGCTCTCTGTCCCGCGCTTGGAAGACCCCTCTTATTGGTGTAAATCACTGTGTCGCCCATATTGAGATTGGCAGAAGTCAGACGGGTTGTGACGATCCTGTGTTGCTGTATGTGAGCGGGGGGAATACCCAGGTCATTGCACGCGCTGGCAATAGGTATCGCGTCCTCGGTGAAACCTTGGACATCGGAATCGGCAACATGCTCGATAAGTTCGCTCGTTCCCAAGGTATCCCGTTCCCTGGTGGTCCAGAAATTGAGAATCTTGCATCTACTTGGATTGCTGAAGTGCCTGATTCCGATTTGGAATCAGTCTTGCTCCCGTATGGCGTGCAAGGCATGGACCTTGCTTTCTCGGGTATTCTCACCGCAGCACAGCAGAAGGTTTCCGACGGCAAGCCCTTAGGTGAAGTGTGTTGGTCTTTGCAGGAGCACTCCTTCGCATCTTGTGTTGAGGTCGCTGAAAGGGCCATGGCCCATACAGGAAAGAGCGAACTTCTACTGGGAGGTGGTGTAGCATGCAATGAGAGGTTGAAACATATGGCAAGAGTCATGTGCACAGAAAGGGGTGGGGAGTCTTTTTGCCCGGACAGGCCATTCTGTGTCGACAATGGCACCATGATTGCGGAACTGGGGCGCAGGATGCTTGGTTCGGGAACCGTGACGTCATTGATGGAAAGCTCAGTCAACCCCTCACTGCGCACGGATCACACCATCGTCACATGGGATTGACCTTGTTCAACCGAGAACCCTTATGAGAGTCTGGTGTTCGCCACAGGACGGAGTTTGATTATCTAGTGCAGAGGCGACGCCGGCCAAAAGCCGCACCGAAAGACATCTTTGGTGGTGGTTCTCAAACTAAGTCAACGAAGAAAGAGTTGTCAGCGACCCGGAATGCACCCTCAACCGTGCCCAAACCAGCACCTGCTCCGCCACCTACCGTGGGCATCAAACCAGAACCGTTGCCCGCTATTGAAGACGGTACTGAGGAGTCGCAGATTGAGGAGCCTCAGGACACAACCCCCGAGCCGACTCCTGTCGAAGGTGATGAGTCTGTCCTCGAGAGTCATATCTTTGGAGCGCCCAAGAGGAAATCGATTGGGCTACGACCCATCCCTGAAGCAGTGCCTGACGAATCGCTGCAAACAATTGTCAGCACCAAGGCACAGGAGTTGATAGATGAAAGCAAGCATAGAGCCGGGGCGGAAGTAGCCGAAATTACCGAGGCTTCCGATGAAGTAGTGAATACGCCCAAGCCAGTGATCACAAGGCAGCCCCCGCCTATTAAGCCAGTCAACAAAAAGCCCCGGCGTCGTCAGAGTAGTTTTCAACCCGCAAAACGCGCCAAGCGATTAGACCGGAGCAGGCATATGGAATACAAGTATGAGGTGCGTCGGGTGTTGGAGGAAATCGGAGTTCCCGAGGAGCATCGTTCCAGTATACTTGGTTCGATTTGGGCCAAAGGAGAGAGGCAAACAGTCTCCGATGCAAAAGAATACCTTGAGGATAAGTTATCTGAAGGTATTATCAGCGAAGGTCATGTGTCGAAGCTGTGCGAAGTCATAGATGACTACACTGTTAGGAGGTGATGTAGTGGCGACTGTTGAACAGGACACCGTAGTGACCGTCCATTACACGGGTACTTTCCTCGATACTGGAGAAGTGTTCGATACGAGTGAGGGTGGTGAACCCCTTGGTTTTCTGGTCGGACATGGGAACATGATTGATGGTTTCGAACAAGAGCTTCTAGGTGCGGCCGTTGGTGAATCGAGGCAATTTACCCTTACTCCTGACAGGGCGTACGGGGAGAGAAATGATGATGCGATCCAATCAATTCCTCTCGCGGAATTCCCCTCGGAAATTCCACTTGAAGTTGGTATCGTACTCGGAGCGCAGAGTGATCAAGGGCCAGTTCAATTTACCGTCGTGGCTATCGATGGTGATTCCGTTACTGTTGATTTCAACCACCAAATGGCTGGTAAATCCCTTAGCTTCACCGTTGAGGTTGTCTCTGTCAGGGCTGCTCTACAGGAGGAGCTCGAGCATGGCCATGCACATGGCCCCGGGCACCATCATCACTAGCACATTGTTCATGGGCGAATCCCGCCTCCCGAGAACGAACCATGCGTAAAAGTAGATCCAAAACCATGAGCGGGATGCCGAGATCTGACGTTTCTACGTCGGATACATCACAATCGGCTGGTCACCCTGAGGATGGGCACCCTCTGCCCGGTCAGCCCCCTTACACCCGTGGTATTCACGAAGAGATGTACAAAACCAAGCTCTGGACTATGCGCCAGTACGCAGGTTACTCAACTGCGAGGCAAACGAATGAGAGGTTCAGATTGCTCCTAGATGAGGGGCAGACCGGTCTTTCCGTCGCATTTGATTTGCCAACCCAACTCGGCCTTGACTCGGATCACCCCAATGCGCTGGGTGAGGTCGGCAAAGTAGGAGTTGCTATAGATAGCATACAAGACATGAGGGCCTTGTTCAATTCGATTGACCTAGGCTCTGTGTCGAGCTCTATGACCATAAATGCACCAGCCACCACCTTGCTCGCAATGTATGTGGCAATTGCCGATGAGCAAGGGGTCGATAGATCGTCCATCAGGGGAACTGTACAGAACGACATACTGAAGGAATACATTGCGAGGGGTTTGTACATTTATCCGCCCAACCATTCTATGCGATTGACCACCGATCTGATGGAATGGTGCAAGGATAATGCGCCCAAGTGGAATACCATTTCAGTCAGCGGATACCATATGAGGGAAGCGGGATGCACGGCAATCGAAGAGATTGCCCTTACTCTGTCTAATGCCCTGCAATATGCTAGAACTGCTATAGAAGCGGGACTCGCAATTGATGACTTCGCACCTAGGATGTCTTTCTTCTTCAGCTCGCACAATGATATCCTTGAAGAAGTCGCCAAATTCCGGGCGGCTAGGAAATTGTGGTACAATCTGGTCAATCAGGAATTCGGCCCAGAAAATATGAGGTCCAGTCAATTGAGGTACCACACACAGACGGCTGGGGTTACACTCACTGCCCAGCAACCCCTCAATAACGCGATTAGGGTAGCGTATCAGGCTCTATCTGCGGTTCTTGGTGGAACCCAATCCTTACACACAAACAGCTTCGACGAGGCTCTAGGACTTCCTACTGCTGAGTCTGCCAAAATTGCATTACGCACACAACAAATCATCGCAGATGAAACCGGAATCGCAGATTCTGTCGATCCTTTGGCTGGCTCGTACCTCGTTGAAGAGATGACATCACGAATAATCTCCGAATCTGAATCGCTGATCAAACAAATCGATGCTCGTGGTGGTGCTTTGGAATGTGTAAAATCTGGCTTCCAGCAGAAATTGATACATGAAAGTGCCTGGGCCAATCTGCAAGAGCTAGAGAATGGAGAGCTCTCTGTCATAGGCGTGAATGTTCATATCGACGAGGAGGAATCTAGTGGAGCTCGTGGGCAGAAGCTCGATGCCGGGGATGTAAGTGGGCAAATCGAGTCTTTGCAATCTCACAGGTCCACAAGAAGCGCAGAGGTTGTCTCTGAGTCGCTACTGCTACTCAGAGAAGCATGCGATGGGCCGCAGAATGTCATGGAGCCACTCATCGAGGCTGTGAAGGCCGGAGCTACGGTAGGCGAGGTCAATGGCGTCATGAGAGAAGCCTTTGGGACATGGATGTCCCCCAGCGGGGTGTGAAAGGATGGATGAGGTCAGTATTGATCATGTCGGCATAGCAACCAACTCAATCGAGGAGGTCTCAGAATTCTGGGAGGCATTGGGTTTCATCCGTACTGGCGATCATGTGAATGAACAACAGGGAGTTAGTATCCGGATGTTCAATTCAACACTGGACGAGGATGTTAGAGCCAGCATAGAGTTGCTAGAGCCAAACGGCCCGGACACGCCTATTGGAAGGTTCCTTGCAAGCCGCGGGGAAGGTATCCAGCAACTTGCTGTGCGGGTTCCAGATATCCAAGAGACGATAGACAGACTGGACGGACTTGGCGTGCGAATGATCAATCAGGAACCCGTTCCCGGTGCCACTGAGACGATGATAGCCTTCGTCCATCCGTCTTGCACCGGTGGTGTTCTCGTAGAGCTAGTCGAGCATCTCCCTTGAAAAGCATCAAAAAGGGGACGGATTTCGCCGTTTCATGCGAACTTCCCTCGATCGGCTAAATCACCAAGGTGATATGACGCACGAAACGGTATCAAATGAGGTCGAGTTCCTTTCTGCTACTTTGGAGGCTCTTCGTGACTCGGGAGAGATTTCCAATGATGCTTATCTAGACGCTGGTTCCATCCAAGGAGGGTTGTCGGTCATTAGCAATTTGATAGCTCAGGGCGTGTCCGATGAAGAAGTGCGAGTGCAGCTACAACAACTGCTTAATCGGGCCGAGAAGATTGATTCCAACCATCCCGAGCTCGATGGTAAGATTGAGTCGATTCGGCATTAGTATTACCTTAGTAATAGTAGAGTAATACTTATCTACTCCTCAACACACGCTCTCGCGTGCCTAAGATAAGTTTGGACATACCCAACGAATTGCTAGAAGACCTGCGTCTTCATGTGGGCGACGACAAGAAGTTCGTCTCTCTTGCAGACGCCGTCAGGACCGCTTGCAGAAAACTACTCGACCAACTCGATACTATTGATGAGATGCACGGCAGAATCCGGAGAGGATCTGATGAGTGAAGTTCCGGGCAGGGAGCAAGCCGTATCGGCCGTTGACACCCTGGTCAGGTACATTGAGTCAGTAAAGGGGGACCTGCGAGAAGGGCTTGCTAGGACCCCGGAGAGAGTCATCGAATCGTTCGATGAAATATACTCAGGATATTCGGGCGATGCCGAATCGATACTCGATGCCACATTCAACTCTGAGGGCTATGACGGAATCGTCCTACTGAGGGACATCGAGTTCCATTCGGTCTGCGAGCACCACCTGCTCCCATTCACAGGCAAGGCACACATAGCCTACATCCCTATAGACAGGATTGTCGGAATCAGCAAACTGGCACGGTTGCTAGACCTGCATTCCAGCAGGTTGCAAAACCAAGAGAGACTGACCAAGGGCGTAGCTGATGACATCGAGTCCATATTGGCCCCTCTTGGATGCGCGGTGATACTCGAGGCTAGCCATGAATGCATGCAATGCCGAGGGGTATCGAAGCAGAATGCCGTGATGACTACGAGCGCAATGCGCGGTGTGTTCTTCGACAAACAGGAAGCCCGAGGGGAACTATTGCAACTCATCAATAGCCAGTCTGACAGGTGATTCTATGGTACTGCTACCCACGGGCCCGAATCTAGAGCAGATCTTCCCCATAGTGGAGATATTCCACAGCATCCAAGGAGAGGGGCATCACACCGGGGCATCCTCAGTGTTCATCCGATTCGGCCGATGCAACCTCAGGTGCCCGTGGTGCGACACCGAATTCGACGAATGGGATGACATGACGCTGGGGCAGGTAATCGATGAGGTAAGCAAGTTCGACTGCGATAGAATCATCTTGACTGGAGGGGAACCAGCATTGCAGGACTTGCCAACGCTGTGCGGGGCTCTGAGGGCAACAGGATACCATATCAGCATCGAGACTAACGGAACCGTAGCGATTCCT
>Ga0209752_1000507_pt1 | contig 18907 bp, 17 predicted proteins | sample METZYME_3_250m_FD_187548 | JGI IMG/M metagenome (GOLD analysis project Ga0209752, IMG submission 187548) | Marine microbial communities from oxygen minimum zone in mesopelagic equatorial Pacific - METZYME_3_250m (SPAdes) (version 2) | ecosystem: Environmental > Aquatic > Marine > Oceanic...
CGTTTGCGCTCCTGCTGATGGTTGGGGGCGTGGCGAGTTGTGATCAAGCCGGGAATCCCGGAGTCGGCGAAGCTCAAACAGCCGGAATGGAACGCTGGAGTTACCAAGACTGGCCGACCGGCCCCTACCAGGTGGCGCTGGACTGGCCCAAGCCGCTGCCGGACGACCGTCATTCGCACGATGGATGGACCTGGGGCTCCATGGGCGGAGTGTATGCCGAGTCCCCGGACCGAATCTGGGTGGCCATGCGCGGCGAGCTACCGCTCCCTGAGGGCGCCGCGCCCTGGACGGCGTACGGAGCCACCAACCTCGTGGGGAATGCCACGGGTAACGGCGACGGCATCGGCGCCACGTGCAACGTCAGCCAGAACCGCCGGGGCTGGGAGCGGCGCTTCGAGCACAGCATCATCGTGTTGGACAGGGACGGCAATTTGGTCGACGAGTGGCCGTACGCCGACGAGCTCTTTTCGCAGCTTCCGTGTGGCCGGGGGCCGCACCAGGTCAAGATGAGCCCCTACGACCCGGAAAAACACGTGTGGATCATCGACGACCAACTCCACGTGATCTACAAGTTCACCTACGACGGTGAGCTCGTGCTTACGCACGGCACGTTGGGCGAGCGAGGACGAGACGCGGGACGGCTGTTCGACCGGCCCACCGACATCGCTTGGTTGCCGGACGGCACGTACTTCATCAGCGACGGCTACGGCGGGACCCGAGTGGCTAAGTTCGACGCGGACGACAATTTCGTCATGGACTGGGGGGAGCCGGTCGCCGATCGGGCGGACCCGCAGCCGAACGAGTTTCAGACGGTTCACAGCATCGCAATCAGTAAGGACCGCCGCATTTTTGTTCTGGACCGCGGAAACGCACGGATGCAAGTCTTCGACGAGGACGGCACGTTCCTCGACATGTGGCCGCTCACTTCACCGCACTGGGGCAACCAGGGCACCCTGATGGCCAATCACCTCGTTACGACGGACGGGCACATCTGGGTGGGGGACGCGCCGACGAACAGGCTCCTGAAGTTCGATCTCGAGGGGAACTTCCTCTACAGCTGGGGCGCACCGGGAATCCAGGCCGGACGACTGGCGTGCTCGCACGGGATCACGACAGATCAGGACGGCAATCTGTTCGTGGCCGACTGTTTCGCCGGACGTGTGCAGAAGTTCGTGCCAATCCCGGGCGCCGACACGTCCAAGATGGTCGGCCAGATTCTGCGGGAATACCCGATCAACTAGAATCGATACAGTTTCGGTTGCATGGGGATCGGGGCGTAAATGCGCGGCCCGATCCCGCTTTTCGGTGACGACCGTCTGTGGGTTGCCCTTGGTGACTTGTACGGGTACCGTTGGCGGTTAACGCTGATTCTCGACGTAGTCGCTCAGCCTCTGATCGGATACCTCGACCTACGTACCAAAGGAGAGCACGAATGGAACGCGACAACTCCCCGCGATCTCGTCATCCTTCCCCCCTGTCATGGCTTGCTCTTGCATTCGGCGCCGTACTTGCGCTGCCAGCGGCGAGCGTGGCTCAGGGACCCGGGACGGAGGACGGTCAGTGGACCTATCTCGGTGGTGACGCGTGGCACACGCGTTACACGACGGCCGACCAAATCAACGCATCGAACTTCGAGGATCTCGAAGTTGCATGGACGTTCAACGCGGCCAGCTTTGGGCCGAGCACACCTCGGGCGACCCCATCCTATGTGGACGGAAAGCTGATCACGGTCACAGGGGAGCGTCGCGCCATGATTGGGCTCGACCCGGCGACGGGCGAGCTGCTCTGGAGCTTTACCGAGCCGAACACCGGCCGGCACGAGTACTCCATGAGGTATTCCTACGGTAAAGGTATCGCGTACGGCGAGCGTAACGGGCGAGGAGTCGCCTACATCTCGACTCCGGGTTTCTTCCTTCACGCCCTGGACGTTGTAACCGGCGAGCCCCTCGCGAACTGGGGAGAAGCCATTCCCATCGAGGGGTTCCCTCCCACGGGTAGTCAGGATATGCTGGCCGACATCATCGACGGCTGGGGCCCATGGGAGAACGCGGGCCGGCCGTTCGACCCGGACGCCGGAATCCCGTTGGAACTCGGATATATCACGTCGTCCTCGCCGCCGATCGTGGTCAACGGAACGGTGATCGTCGGAAACTCGGCCGAGCAGGGTTATCTGCAGACACGCATCGAGAACATCCCGGGCGACATTCTGGCATACGACGCCGATACAGGTGCCCTGAAGTGGAAGTTTCACATCATCCCGCGGCCCGGCGAGTTCGGACACGACACCTGGGACAATGATGCTTGGCAGTGGACAGGCGACGTGTCATCGTGGGCGCCTATGGCGGCGGATCCCGAACTCGGGCTGGTCTACGTCGTGACGAACGGCGTGACGATCGACTACTACGGCGGCCACCATCCAGGCGACAACCTGTACAGCACGAGCATCATCGCGCTGGACTCGGAGACGGGCGAGCGGGCCTGGCATTACCAGATGGTGCACCACGACATCTGGAACTACGACACACCCACTGCTCCGATCCTGATGGACGTGACCGTGGACGGTCGGGAGGTCAAGGGACTCTTCCAGGCGACGAAGCAGAACTTCCTGTATGCTCTGGATCGTGAGACGGGTGTACCGATCTGGCCGATCGAGGAGCGCGCGGTACCCGCGTCGACGGTGCCGGGTGAGCTGCTGTCTCTCACGCAGCCCTTCCCGACGAGGCCGGCTCCGTACGATCTCCAGGGTCGGAGTGCAGAAAACCTTATCGACTACACGCCCGAGATCTATGCGCAGGCGCTCCAGATCGCGCAGGACGGCAACTTCTTCAACTCCTTGTTCGACCCGCCCAGGACCATCGACGATCCGCTCGGACCCGCCTGGAACTGCCCCGGCGGCGGCGGCGGTGTCAACATCACTGGGCCTCCTGTGGCCGACCCGGTCGAGGGAGTCATGTTCATCACCTCGACGGGCAACTGCTTCCGGCTACAAGTGGAGCCCGGCGTCACTTCGCGGATGGATAGTCCGGCACAGTCGGGTACGACGCACTCCGACTGGGTCGCCGTGGCCACGACGGTTCCTGGAGGAGGCAGGGCTGTCCTCGACGGTCTGCCGCTCTGGAAAGGTCCAGCCGGGCGGATCACCGCCATCGACATGAACACCGGCGACCATCTTTGGATGATCCCGAACGGTGACGCTTCGCAGCAGGAGCAGGATAGAATCCGCAATCACCCGCTCCTCCAAGGCGTCGAAGGTGTGGAGGTGAACCGCGGACGTGGGTCGCACTCCACCATGGTAGCGTCACCCACGTTGCTGTTCGCTACTGGCCAGACGGCCGACGGCGCCTGGAAACTCTTCGCCATCGACAAGCAGACCGGCGAACGGGTGGGAACCGTGGACATCCCAGGCTCCACCAGATACGGAATGTCCAGCTGGTCGCACGAAGGTAAGCAGTACATCATCATCCAGTTGAATGACGGTCTGGCGGCGATGGCGCTGCCGTAACGTCTCAGTCGGATCCCCTTCGGTGGATCCCCAGAAAAACCCCGGAGGACTCGATGTCTCCGGGGTTTTTCTATTCCCCCATCATCTACGACGAGTTCAGGGAACCGAAGTGAGAACAGCGGCGCGCAGCCCGGGAATCCTTAGAAGAAAAGCCTCCTCCTCCCTGAAGAGTCCCTCGAGATGCACGACCTCCCTAAATCCGGACTCCGTCGCGAACGTGGCGAGTCCGAGCCCCAGTGTGAGCGCCACGCCGTCGAGCCGTTCCCTTTGCGTGTCGGTCGGCAGGGAACTGTAAGGGACCTACAGAGGCGCTCTGTCGTGCTTCAAGCCACCAGCATGGCCTCTACCACCAAGCCCGGGCCAAAGGCGAGGGCCACGCAAGGGAGCGCGGCGCCCGCCTTCCGGAGCCGCTCCAGGATGAAGAGCACCGTGGGTGACGACATGTTTCCGTGGCTCCGGAGCACCTCCCGGGATACATCCAAGTGACCGTTCTCGAGAGCGAGGGCATCCTGCACGGCCCCTAGAATCCGCGGGCCGCCGGGATGTACAGCCCAACTCCCCACGTCTTCCATACGAAGCCCCTGATCCTGCAACCAGCTTGCGAGCCACCCACCGAGGTTGGTCCGGATCAGCCCGGGAACCTCAGCGGAGAGTGTCATGCGGAAGCCGTGGTCCCCGATGCGCCAGGACATGGCGTCGGCCGACATGGGCATGAGGAAGGTGCCCTGAGCCTGCACGCACCATCCGGGGGTCTCTCCATTCTGCGCGGGGGTGCCCACCACCGCCGCCGCGCCATCCGCGAACAGGGTGTTGGCGACAACCATCTCCAAATTCCAACCATATGCAAAGTGAAGGCTGCACAGCTCGACGGCGCAGAGGAGAACCCGTGCCTCCGCCTCTTGAGCTTGCGACGCGGCCACTCGCAACCCGTTGAGGGCCCCGTGGCACCCCATGAATCCGACGTGGGTGCGATGCACCGTGCGCTGCAGCCCCAGAGCGTCGATGAGAACGGCGTCGATACCCGGCGAGAAGAAGCCTGTACACGACACGGTGACCAGGTGGGTGATGGCCTCCACGGGGGTGGATGCGTCCTTCAGAGCCCGTCGCGCCGCCAACTCGGCAAGAGGCGGGGCTTCGGCTTCGTACCAGGCCATGCGCTCGCCCGTGGTGGGCCCGCGATCGTCCGGGCCGCTGGCGACTGGATAGAATGGCACCCGCTCCTTGAGTACTCCCTGGTCGGCTCGCAGCACCACGGTGTTGCGGGTCTCCACACCGGAGCGGCCATAGAGCCTTCGGAGAGCGCGCGCCTGCCTGGCGTCGGCCGCGCAGAAAGCCGGGCTCAACTCTGCAGCATCGCTCTGCTCCAGGACGCCGGGTGGAACGGCGGTGCCGAGGCCCGACAAGTGGAGGTTCACTAGGCCCTTCCTCTTCGAAGGTGTGTGGTTACCGAAGTGTGCATCACCAAGGGACGGGCTAAGGCTGGCGCGGCGCCGAGGACGCGTACAGCTGTACGTGCCATCCAGGGGCGACGTAGGCCCCATGCCACCATCCGGCAGACACGCTGACCGCGCCGAATCCGGCGGCGGTGCACCTGGGCCCACCGGTGTACCAGTGCATCATCCCAACGTCGCACGCCGTCGTGCACCAGGGGCGCCAGCGCTAGCGCCCCCCACAGCGCCCATCCCATACCCTCACCCGTGAAGGGCTCAACGTACCCTGCGGCATCACCCACTAGGAACAGGCGCTCCTCCCCGAGCGAGGAGAGTCGTCGCGTGAGGGGCGGTGTTCCCTTCCACCCGCGGTGGATCCTCTCAGGGAGCGGCGGCATACCGGCCCCCTCCAGGTGCGCTCGGACTGCACGATCCGGCGATCCGTACCGCCGCACAAATTCGGCGTCCAAAGCGGCGGCGGCGTTGAGACGTTCGTCCTCTTGGCGCACCAGCCCCACGTATCCCGCACCCCCCACCACCATGTGTACGACACCAGGCCCGTACCCGGCGGCGGCGCCTTCCAACACCGCGCCCACCCCCACGCGGGACCCCGCCCGAACCGTGGCGAGGGGTACAGGGCCTGCCAGGGTCGGAGAGCGCAGGCCGTGCAGGCCCGCTGCGGACACCACCACAGGGGCCCGGACGTTCTGCTCCCCACCACCGCCCCGGACCGTGAGGGTCCGCTCTCCGTTGCGCACCGGCCCCAACTCCGCGGAAGCTCCCTGTACGAATACGACGCCACTATCCATTGCTGCCCGTACCAGTGCTTGGTCTAGGGCCTCTCGGGACAGCGCGACCGACTCGCGCAGGGCCACATGAGCGGTCCTCCCCCATCCCGTTATCCGGAGCTCGCTCAGCCGTGGCGCGCACGCACGCGCCACCAGCCCGTCGAGGCCCGCGTGGGCCAACGCCCCCTGCGCCGCCTCATTCAGGCAGGCGCCGCAGACCTTCCATCGCGGGAAGCGCTGGCGCTCCAGGAGCAGAACCTGACAACCCCTGCGGCCAAGCTCCAACGCTACCATCGCACCGGCAAGCCCGGCACCCACCACTACCACATCCCAAGGGCGTTCGCCCAGGTCGGTCGGGACGCCCGCGGCACCGGTCACGGCCTACTCCATCTGAGAATGAACCGCTCCGGCCAACCTCGCTGGACGACAGCGCCCACGTAACCGGCCTCCGCGGCCATGGTCCGCACCTCAGATAATGTGAAGGCGGCGCGAACGGAACGAGGACCGTCCACGCGGGCAACATCGGACCTGGACAGGAGTCGGAGTCCAGACCACGCCAGCACGTATCCGAGTGTTCCCCGCAACAGGTCCTGCACCAACACTCGGTGGCCCGCCTCGGCCATGGCCCTCAGAAGGCCGACGGCATCCTCACGCGCAAGGTGGTGATGGAACAGAGACGAGCACACCAGGTCGTAGCCGCCTGGAAGGCCTTCGGCCAAAACGTCTCGGGCAAAGAAGTCCGCTTCAACGCCCCGCCGTTCGGCCTCGCGGCGGGCATGCTCCAACGCTACGGGGCTCGAGTCGCATCCGTGGACCACCAGCGGAACACCCGCCCGATGGGCCCGGCTGGCCACGTCGACCATCACGTCTCCTCCTCCGCAAGCGACGTCCAGAAGCCGCAGCGGCAGACCCACCCCCCGGTCGTGGCTGATTCGGCTCATATGGAGGACCTCCCGCCATACTCTTGCGGCCACCAGCGAGACCCGGTTCACGCGCGCCAGCGCCCTGAGAGCCGTGACGTGTCGCGTTGGATCGAGATCCTCCGCGTCCATGAGCTCGGGCTCCCGATGCCGGCCGTCTAAGTAGGGCAGCTTAAGACCTCGCGTTCCCGCCCAAAGGATCCGGAAGGATTTCTGTAGTTGTCATGTCCTGCCATGTCTGTGTTTCACGCTCGGGCCAGAATCAAGTGATGGCCGGTCACGGTGCCGTGGCCCCTGCCCCATGTCAATCCCGGCGCCCACCCGACGGTAGCAATACGGCTAAGGGCCAACTCAAGGCCATGCGCAGCGCAGGGGATCACCCCGTCAAGAGGGAAGCGGAGCGGAAGGCTCGCGTGAGGCCTCGTGTTGACCGCTCTGGCCGGGTGCCTCACGTTACCCCGGACCGTCCAAGAGCCTCTGGCCTTTCCTGCCCCTGAATCCCACGATGTGATGCCGGAAGAGATCCCCAACGATGGCTCCGACAACTCCCGGTTTCGCACCACGCTCATCCGAGTGATCATCGTTCAGGTCGTCGCGCTCGGCCTGCTCCTATTGCTACAGCTCCGCTACCAACCATGACCGGTGCCCCCGTCCGCTAATGCACTGGATCAACTGGCTGATCGTTGGCGCCTACGTGGTCTGGGTTGTCGTGGACGGCATCCGGAAGTCGAAGGACACCGACACGGTCTCGGGCTACTTCCTGGCCAACAAGAGCCTGTCGTGGTGGGTCGTAGGTCTCTCGGTGATGGCTACTCAGCTCTCCGCGGTCACGATGATCGGCACGCCAGGCCAGGGCGCCACGGACGGCATGCGCTTCATCCAGCTGTACCTAGGGCTCCCACTCGCGATGGTGATCCTCGGCGTGACAATCGTCCCGCTACTACACGGGGCGGGCGTCTACACCGCGTACGAGTACTTGGAGCGCCGCTTCGACTCCAGGACGCGCTCGCTAACCTCGTTCCTCTTCCTGATCTCTCGGGGGCTCTCGGCCGGGGCCATCATGGCGGCTCCGGGGGTGGTCTTCAGCGCGGTCTTCGGGATTCCCCTCGTGTGGGCGGTGGCACTCATCGGCATCCCCACAGTGATCTACACGATGATCGGCGGGGTTCAGGCCGTCGCGTGGGCCGACGTGAAACAGATGGTCCTGATCGTCATCGCGCTCGTCGCGATCATGATCGTGCTCATCGTGAAGATGCCCGTGAATCCCGACGAAGCGCTCAGGATCGCCGGGGCCACAGGCCGGCTCGAGGTGTTCGATTTCTCGTTCGACCTGAGCGAGCGGTACACGTTCTGGTCGGGCGTGATCGGCGGGACGTTCCTGATGCTGTCGTACTTCGGGACCGACCAGAGCCAGGTGCAGCGCTATCTCGCCGCCAAATCCGTCGGTCAGGCGAAGAGTTCGCTGCTCATGAGCGCGTACTGGAAGATCCCACTACAGGCGCTCGTGCTCATGGTGGGGGTTGGGGTATTCGTCTACTACCAGTTCGTGCGTCCACCCCTCCTCTACAACCCGGCGCAGGAGGCCGCGGTGATGGCCGAGCGCGGCCCCGCGTACGACGCGCTGCAAAACGATTACGCCGAGGCCTTCACACTTCGGCAGGAGGCTGCGCAGGCGGTCGCGGATGCATCCGGCGACGCTGCAACCGCGGCGATGGACGTGTTCGTCGCACGGGAGGCCAACATCCAAACGATCCGCGGTGAGGCGCTCGCCATGGTCGAAGACGTCACCGGCGAGGCCTCGGGGGACACCAACTACATCTTCCCACGCTTCGTGCTGTCCGAGCTTCCCATCGGGCTCGCGGGCATCTTCATCGCGGGGGTCTTCGCGGCAGCCATGTCGAGTATCGCCGCAGAGCTCAACGCGCTCTCGACCGCATCCGTTATCGACTTCTACAGGCGGTGGATGAAGCCCGACGCCGACGACGCCCACTACCTCGCCGTGTCGAAGGGTGCGACGGCTTTCTGGGGATTGTTCGCGTGTGTGGTGGCCACTTATGCGGCGACGCTGGGCTCGCTGATCGAGGTCGTGAACCGCTTCGGGTCGTTCTTCTACGGCTCGATCTTGGGTGTCTTCCTTCTCGCGATGGTGCCCGGAGCCAAGGCGCCCGGAGCGTTCTACGGACTGATCATCGGGATGGGCGCCGTGGGTTTTGTCGCCTTCGGCACGAGCATCGAGTACCTCTGGCAGAACGTCATCGGCGCTGTGGTGGTGTTGCTCGTCGGCGTGCCGCTCAGCCGATTCGTTGGAGACGACCTAGAAGGCTCTTGAGGTCGATCCCGCTCACGCATCCCTCGGCGGCTCGCCCGGTAGGCTCACCGGCTCGCCTGATGGGCGTTCCAGTCTTCCGCCGTCAGCGACACGAGGTTGGCGAACAGCCTATGCGCTCCTGGTACGCCGGCCGGAAGCTGGCGAAAAAATGCGAGGGCTGCATACGCGTAGATCCCTCGGCCGACCGGCGCCACCAACAACGACCCCCGAACGGGTTCTTCAGCCGGATCGTTGAACTCCAGTAGCGGCGTATATCGCTCATCCCATTCGGCCAAGAAATAGAGACCCCGCTCCTGCACCCACCCTTCGAAGTCCGCTTCGTCGATACGATTAGGGGAGGCAAGAACCGGAGACTCACGGTCCAAAATGGTGAACGGAGAGTTTTCATCGGTGACTCGCGGCGCCCCACGCCCGCTCCCCATGCTGACCGTATACGGAGCGAAACCACCCTGCGGGTACTCGTACTTGTTGTATTGCACGATCACCGTACCACCTGATTCGGCAAACGCGAGGATCCGGTCGTTCACGGCCACAACATCCGGTCGGGTCTCGTAGACGCGGATACCCAACACCAGCACGTCGTACCCGGAGAAGTCTCCCTCGCGGATCCTATCAGGGCCCACCTCCTCGACCGATGCACCCAGCTGTCTCAGAGCCTCGAGGCCGTCGTCCCCGGATCCCATCACGTAGCCGACCTGAATACCCTCGCGCATCTCGACCGGGAACACGGCGACACGCACCTCGGCTGGACCCAGATACAGCGTCCGTTCCACATGTGGGTAGTCTATGACGTCGACGCGCTCATCGAAGCGCACACCGTCGTCGCGGGTGGCCACAGCCCGGAATACGTGTTCACCGGCATCCACCGCGCCGACCGGTCGCACCTCGAAGGTGAGTGCACGGCTTGCGCCTTCGCCCTGCAAAGCGAAAGGAATCATCGAAGGTGTGACCTCCCACCCCTCGGGAATCTCCAGTGAGAGTTCGCCCGACGAGCCCGAAGTCGCTTCGTTCTGCAGAAGAACCGTCACCGGACGAGCTTCGAGGGACCCCTGGGGCCAAGCCATCCCAGCCGGCTCGATTGCGACCGAGACCGCCGGTGTTGCGAGAACCGGCTCCCGGAATTCCCCGAGCGCTGGGTCCACGCCCACGTACTCTGCGTCGTCACCCCAGACCACGTGAACGGGCACCTCCAGCTCCGGAATGTGGATGTCGAATTCTCCAACCGCTCGCAGCAGTGGACGGGCGTTTCTAGGCAACCCCTCCGACTCCGGGTCTCCGGTCCACCGATACAGGTCCCCGTCACGCGGGGCTCCCAGATAGTAAAGACGCGATGCGGCAAGACCCTGCCGGAGCTGAACGCGGTAGCTCCATCGAGCAATCTCACCGGGGTCCAGGGTCCGAGGCGCTTCCGTCTGGCCCTGGGCACCGACGAACTCCGCGGGAAAACCCACGTCCTGGCCGCCCCCCACTTCCCGGAGCACGGCCCCGTCGATGCGGAACGGCCCGCCGTTCCACAGCTGGACGTCGAGGCCCACATCTTCGCCGGCAACCACCAGATCGTCCCCGGCTCTTACGTCGATCACCACGGACGCGGCGTTGAGAAGTGCGGACCGCACCAGGCCGGCACGGACCGCGAGAGCCTCTGCGAGCGGCGCGGCGGAATCTCCGAGCCCCCGAATCTGCCCGAAGGTGTACTCCAGGGTCACGTAGGCCCGCCCCAGAGGGGCCGCGGCCCGGCTGGGTTGGATGGCGTCAAGAGAGGCACCAGCTTCCTGAATCGCCAGTCGATACGATTCGATGGAGCGCCTAATCGCGGGAGCGGCGTCCCTTGGAAGACGTTCCACGAGGCCGGCCAACGTAGTGTCGACGCCGGCGAAGATACCCGTGTCGGAATTGATCCCGCCGACACGACTCTGTACCAATTGAAGCCCAGTCGTGCGATCGCCAAGCGCCTGTGCCGCTCCCATCTCCTGCGAGCGGTGTTGGCTCCGGCTCTCCATGGCGAGTTGGTAGTATGAGCGCCCCAAGAGCGGATCGAAGATGCCTGTCTGGACGGTGAGCCCGTCCGCCCCGGACCCCGGCCCACGGAACCGAGCCGAGTGATAGAGCTTGCTCACACCCCAGGGTTCTGCGGCGAGTCCTGGTAGATCGCGGAAGCGCCCGGGATCAGCGGCTGCTTCGAAGGCCTCATTGGCCAGAATCCCGCTCGCCTGGTGCTGCCCGTGCCCGTCGCGAGGTGTCCCCGCCCAAACCGATATGATCACCTGGGGGCGGTAGGTGCGGATCACCGCGACGATGTCCGCCAGGACCTGCTCCTTCGGCCAATGGGCGAACGCCTCGTCAGCGCTCTTGGAGAAGCCATAGTCGAAAGCGCGCGTGAAGAACTGATCTGCACCGTCCAGAGCACGGGCCGCCTCGAGCTCCCCCGTACGAATGATGCCGAGACCTTCGCCCAACTCGGGCCCGATGATGTTCTGCCCGCCGTCTCCGCGGGTCAGGGAGAGATAGGCCGTCTCGACGCCCATCCCCCGGGCGAGAGCGGCCAGAAGGCTGGAGTCCTCGTCATCCGGGTGCGCTCCGATCATGAGAACTCGCTTCACGCCGTCGAGCTGACGCAGCGCGAGTCCTACCTCGACGACGCTACTGCCCTGGGGTCCGACCTGGGCCGAAAGCGGCGTAGCCGTAAGCAAGCCGACCATCCACACCAGCGTCCTACGTGTCATCGTCATGGATCGAACGTACCCCTAACACCGAAAACGGGAAAACTAGTCTGCTTCGTTCGCTTGTCCGAAGTTCAAAGCCTCCCATATGTTGGCCCCGAATTTCGAATTCTACCAGGGCCGCAGTTTTCCTGCGTCTGCCTTCCAACGGAGCGTAACCGATGAGCCAGCCCCGCGAACATTGGAGTTCCAACATGGGCTTCATCCTGGCGGCGACCGGTAGCGCCATCGGGCTGGGCAACCTTTGGAAATTCCCGTTCATCACGTGGGAGAATAACGGCGGCGCATTCGTGCTCGTCTACTTGGTGTGTATCGCAGCGGTGGGCCTGCCGATCATGATGGCCGAGTTGCTGATCGGCCGGAGGGGCAAGAAGGGCGTGGTCGGCGCACTGAAGGATGTCGTCGGTCCGGCATGGGGGTGGCTCGGCCTTTGGGGGGTACTGTGCGGGTTCGTGCTGCTCAGCTACTACACGGTGATCGCGGGGTGGTCTCTCTACTACTTCGCAAAGTCGTCGTCCTGGATGATCAGTGGGTTCCCCACTGACGCCAATATGGGAGATCTCTTTGGCGCTCAGTCGGGGAACGGAGCACTTCAGCTCGGAATCTCTCTGGCGTTCAGTATCGCGACAGTCTCCACCGTGTACTTCGGCGTACAGAAGGGCATCGAACGGATCGCCAAACTCTTTCTGCCCATCCTGTTCGGAATTCTGGTGTTGCTCTTCGTTTCCGCGCTGGGGATGAGTGGGTCCGGTGACGCGCTGAGATTCATCTTCCGACCGAATTTCTCGGAGTTGGATCGTGCAAGCGTGCTCGAGGCCCTCGGACACTCGTTCTTCACGCTCTCGCTGGGTATGGGTGCGATGGTCACCTACGGCTCTTACATCTCGAAGAGCCAGTCCATCGTGAAGGCGTCGGCGATCATCGTCGCGCTAGACACGCTCATCGCGCTCATCGCAACGGTCGTCATGTTCTCGGTGATCTTCAGCGTGCCGGGCATGGATCAGCAGGTCAGCGGCACGGGCACGGTGGGAATGCTCTTCATCTCGCTCCCGGAACTCTTCTTTACAGAGGTTCCGTTCGGGCGGGTGTTAGGCCCACTCTTCTATGTACTCGTGGCCCTCGCTGCGCTGACCTCGACCATGTCTCTCCTTGAGGTCGTGGCCAGCTACGTCATCGACAACCACGGAATCGCCCGGCAAAAGGCGACGCTGATGTGTGGCGTGACGATCTTCTTCTTTACGATTCTGGCGGCCGTATCATTCGGAGCGGTCCCGGCCATCACCAACCTTCAGCTCGGTGGAGCTTTGGGTGACATGTTCTTCGGAGGAAAGGCCGGCTGGTTCGGTATGGCTGACCACTTCGTGTCGAACTGGATGTTGCCCACCGGCGGACTGGGCATCACCCTCGCGGCCGGCTGGGTCGTTTCCCGCGAGATCACGCAGTCTGAGCTCGTAGACGGAACGCAGCCGCGTTGGTTCAGCTACGGAGCGTGGCGGTTCTTCATGCGCTTCGTCGCCCCGATCGCGGTGGCGGCCATTCTGATAGCGGTGATGTTCTTCGGGGTGGACTTCTCCTAGAGGGGTCGGGATTCACCGACACTTGGATGAGGGCGCTGAGGGTCGGGGTCTACTGACGAGGTACGATTGAACCGCATACTACCTCCGAGGCCGTTCCTGGACGCCATCTTGGTTCGCGTCTTGGTCCTATGGCTCGTTCTTCATGCAGCCATGAATTTCGGGGCCATCATGATGACAGGCACTCCCTTGCCCCAGTCCCTGATCCCTAGTGCGGGCAGCACCCTTTTCTTGATTGCGGTGATCGTGCTGGTGATCCGGTTGGAGTTGGGTAGAAGATCCGAGATTGTCTTTTTGTCCAACCTTGGACATTCGTTTCGCGGGATCGTACTGGTGGTCGTCGCTGAATGCCTCGTGTTGGAAGCCGGCCTGAGAGCGGCAATTGGGTAACCCCGAGAGCGCGTACGCGCTCCGTGCCGAAGGGATCGGGAAGTCCTTTGGGAGAGTGGAGGTTCTGAAGTCCGCCTCGATGTGGGGCGAGTCCGGCAAGGTAACGACCCTGCTCGGCCGTAATGGAGCCGGGAAGACTACCCTCTTGAAGATCGCTGCCGGCGTCCTCCGCCCCGACTACGGGGTTATCTCTCTCTTCGGTGACGTCAGAGAGAATCAATCTCTGCCCCGCCTGGCCCGTTCGGGGCTGATGTTCGTGCCGCAGACGCAACTCGTCTCACCGGCCTATCGCGTACGAGACCACTTGAGGGCCCTCGCCGCCACATTCGGCTCGGAGGGGATCACCGAAGCGATATCAGAGATGCGAATAGAGGCCCTGTTGGATCAAACGGTCCGATCCCTGTCAGGTGGAGAGCGAATGCGCGTTTCCCTAGCCCTGGCTTTGGCTCGCGCCCCAAAGGTGTTGATCGTGGATGAGCCGTTGGTCCGACTTTCACCACACAATCAGGAGGACGTCGGCAACTCCCTACGGACCTTGGCTGAAAAGGGGGCCGCGGTCATCACATCGGGGCACGACGCCCGGGTTCTGTTCAAGATCTCTGACGCGATTATCTGGTGTGTTGCCGGAACAACCCACCACCTCGGTACGCCGACCGATGCGCTGGCGCACTCCCAGTTTCGACGCGAGTACCTCGGGGAGGAGGGCTGACGTAACTCCCCCTCGTCCCTCCCTTTTTCCCCCCGCCCGGCAACCCCCGACCTGATTCAGTCGGAAGCTAGTCGAATCAGGGCGAACTCAGTCGGAAGCTCGCTTGGCGCTCCCGCCCGCGGTGAACGCTCCGTCAGCGATGGAGAATACGGCTGCGAGATCCTCACCGTCGGGGGTCAGCGTCAAAGACACGGGCACCAGCTGCCCCTGGGCGTCGAACTCGTAGTTCAGAACGAGACCTTCACCGGACCGGGCGATGTCGGTCACGGACGTCAGGCCACCGGCCGGATCTGGTGATCCAACGCTGGCAGCGACCTTGCCGCCCTGATCCGTGACCACGAGCGGAAACTCGAGCGGACCGTAATCTGACTGCAACGAGACGCTCCAACTTCCCATGAACGCCCCCGCCTCGGAAGTATCGAGTGCGGATTGGGCGGAGACAGCCCGCGGAGAAACGATAGCTCCCAACAGTGCAGCGGCCACCGCTAGGCGACGTACATGAAGTAGCGTGGTTTTCATTTCCTTATCCTCCAGGTAAGAATCAGTCGGACGCCCGTCTAGCGGTCCCGCTGGCGCTGAACGCTCCGCCACCGATGTCGAATACAGCTGCCAGATCCTCACCATTCGGGGTCAGCGTCAAGGACACAGGCACCAACTGCCCCTGGGCGTCTAAGTCGTAGTTCAGGACGAGGCCCTCGCCGGACCGAGTGACATTGGTCACAGGAACCGGATCGCCGGCACCAGCACCGGTGGGATCGGGTAGTCCGACCATGACCGCGACCTTGCCGTCCTGGTCCGTGACCACGAGCGGAAACTCGAGCGGACCGAAATCCGACTGCACTGAAACACTCCAACTTCCCATGAATGCCCCGGCCTCGGAGGCGTCGAGCGCGGATTGGGCGGAGACAGCCCGCGGGGAGACGATAGCTCCCAGCAGTGCAGCGGCCACCGCTAGGCGACGTACATGAAGTAGCGTGGTTTTCATTACCTGATCCTCCAGTATGGGGTCCTCACTTAGCCGCGACGTCGGAGCCGTCACCGGCCGCCGAGAGGACCGTACACTGAGCGGTTGATCCTCATTCAACGTTCGCATAGCCTTCTGTGTCTTCGTGGGAGTACCGTCGATCCAGGGTACGCCCATCACGCGCGGGCCCCGGAACTGAGCGTCCCGTAGTCGAAAGGAACCCAACTTTACATGTTAGTCAAACAGATATTCTCGGTTTGGGCAGCTTCGAGCCTTGTTTTGCTGGCCGTGCCTGGAACCACGGTCGCGGCGCAAGTGGCCGAACTTACCGTCTCAAGTTCGGCGTTCGCGGACGGCGAGGCGATCCCGCTCCGAAACTCCGCCTACGGCGACAACCTCTCGCCGGAGCTAAGCTGGAGTGGGGCTCCCGAAGGTACCGAGGCCTTCACGCTTGTACTGACCGACTCCGACGTACCGATGCCAAACGGCTTCGTCCACTGGGTCATCTACAACATTCCGGGTACCGCCACCGGCCTTCCCGAAAACATCCCCTCCGACACGCCTGTTCTGACCGGATCTGCAGCCATCGCCGGCACGACTCAGGGCGTCATGGGGATGAGGAATCCAGGGTACTTCGGCCCGCGACCCCCGGCTGGAGCCGGAGTCCACCACTATGTGTTTTCGCTCTACGCCCTGGACACCGACCTCGAGCTTGCCTCTGGGCTGGCTCGTGAGGCGGTAATGTTGGCGATCGAAGGCCATATCATCGGTGAGGGTCAGGTGACAGGGATCTTCGAGAGCGAGAGGTAGGAAAAAATGGCCCGCCAGCGGCCCGTCATCCTCTTCGACGGTGTCTGCAACCTCTGCAACTCGGCGGTCCAGTGGGTGATCGAGCACGACGAGGAGGGACGATTCGATTTCGCCTCCCTCCAGTCGGACGCCGCTCGCCAGGAGTTGATGAAAGTCTTGGATGCGAACGAGATCGACACGCTCCCGGACAGCATCGTCCTCCTGGACTCGGACGGAGTACACGTGCGTTCGGCCGCCGACCTCCGAATTCTGCGCGGCTTGGGCTCTTGGTTCCTGCTACTCCGTCTGGCAGTTGTGCTGCCCCGTCCAATCCGGGACGCGGTCTACAACCTGGTTGCGCGCAATCGTTACCGTTGGTTCGGTCAGCGAGATGTCTGTATGACGCCCACGCCCGATATCGCCGCGCGCTTCCTCGACGCTGACGAGCCTCGGGCAGCCACCGACGTTTGATCGCTCTACTCTGAGATCACTGTGCCCGACGCCCTCAGTCGGCGGCGGCGACCCCTCGCCGCACCCGGGCATGCCGCACATAACGGTCGCTCTCGCCGATGAACACACGCATGAGGGTGGGTCCGCTCGCCCCTGAACTGCTTAGTCATGCTACCCCCTCACCTTCAAGAGAACCGATGCCGCCCCGATCCCGACGAGTACGGCGGTCAGCCCGAGCACGAAGCTTAGACCGGTGTAAAGCGTAGCCCGGGTCCAATCCCCGTCACGAAGGAGCATCACGGTCTCGTAAGAAAACGTACTGAACGTCGTGAACGCCGCGAGAAAGCCGATCGTCAGCATCGTCCGGACTTCGGCGCTTACCGGAACGGCCTCCATCGTCTGCATCCCGAACCCGAGCAGAAGTGATCCGAGTACGTTGACGACCAGCGTGCCGAGCGGGAAGAAGCCCGCGAACGTCTCGTCGACCCACCCGGACAACCAATAGCGAGCAAGCGCACCCGTGGCGCCACCGACGGTTACGAAAATCCACATGTCGGCTAGAGGGCTGTCATGCCAACAGTCGTGCGGTCATACGAGAGTAGGCCGTCATGCCACAAATGGTGGAGGGAGGGACTCGCAGAGCAAGAACAGATCCGGCAATTCCTTACCGATTCCGATGGTCGCTACTGGACTCGAACCAGTGACTTCTACGATGTGAACGTAGCGCTCTACCAACTGAGCTAAGCGACCTGACAAGCTACCTGAAATCATACCCCCACGGGGAATCGAACCCCGGTTTCCTGGCTGAGAACCAGGTGTCCTAGGCCACTAGACGATGGGGGCAAAAGCCCAACTTCTCGAACGAGGGCCGAAAGAATATACACCATCCAAGGCCGATTCAAGTCCCGGAACGGCCCGGTGGCTCTGGGTTAACTCACTAGATCTCAAACCCGTATACGTAGCGTTCGATGAACGCTTGGAGACATATGACCGACATCCTGAACGACGAATCCATCGACGGTTGGCTGAAAGGCCGAAAGGGGTGGAACAGGTCGGGAAACGCTCTTACGAAGGATTTCGAGTTCTCTTCTTTTCGTGACTCCATCGTTTTCGTAAATCGCGTCGCCGGCTTGGCAGACGACCTAGACCACCACCCGGACATCGACATACGGTACACGACCGTGAGTCTCACGCTTACAACGCACAGCACCAACGGTCTTACGGAGAAGGATGTGAAGTTGGCCGAAGGTGTCGACTTCGCGACGTCAACCCCTTGACGACAGAGCTGCGTTGATGGTCTCGACCAGGCAAGTGACGCCGAAATCGATCTGGGCATCATTGGACACCGCCGGCGGGGCGATCTCGACGACTTCACCCTGACCGCCCGCCGGCAACACCAGGAGCCCCTGCCTCAAAGCGGCCTCGGCCACAACAGCGCCGCCGCCCACTACGGGCTCATCATCCTGAGAGCACAACTCGATCCCGATGAGCAATCCACAACCGCGAATCTGCCTCACGCCGGTCTGAGTCGAGAGGGCTTCACTCAAACGTCCAACGATGCGATCGCCCAGGTCGAGGGCCCGGGCGGCCAGGTTCTCCTCTTCCAGGACGTCGAGGAAGGCCAGTGCCGTCGCGCAGGACAGTGGGTGACCGAGGAACGTACTGGTATGCAGCGCCTCGCCCCCCGACTCGGGCCAGGCATCCATGACCTCGCGGGATCCGAGACAAGCGCTCAACGGGAGCCCCCCACCGAGCGCCTTGCCGATGCACACGAGATCGGGAAGAACACCCTCGCGTTCGTGCTCGAAGACGACCCCAGTGCGACCCAACCCCGTGAAGATCTCATCGAAGATGAGGAGTGATCCCTCCGCGCGTGTCAGCTCGGCGAGCCGGCCGAGAAAGCCCGGGGGAGGTATGCGGACGCCCGCCCGGCCCTGTACGGGCTCCACTACGACGGCGCCGACACCGCCCTCCGACAGCAACCGCTGGACCTCGGTGAGCGCCATCACCGCCTCTTCGTCCGTCTCCGGGTACGGTGCGAAAGAGACCCCTTGATGAAGGCGAGCCCGGAACGGATCCCGGAAGTCGGGACGAGCGGTCACGGCGAGGCTCCCGAGCGTGAGCCCGTGGTACGCACCCTCGAACGCAATAATCCCCGAGCGGCCGGTGCTCAGTTCCGACGTCTTCAGCGCCGTCTCCATCGCCTCCGAACCCGACGAGCTGAGAACGCTCCTCGTTTCCTCCCAAGGGGCGAGGGTGCTCAGTCGCTCCAGTAGTAGGAGCTTGAGTGCCGGGGGATGCACATCCCCCATGCCATGGATGAGCCGCTGGGACTGCTCCTC
>Ga0209752_1000513_pt1 | contig 18756 bp, 11 predicted proteins | sample METZYME_3_250m_FD_187548 | JGI IMG/M metagenome (GOLD analysis project Ga0209752, IMG submission 187548) | Marine microbial communities from oxygen minimum zone in mesopelagic equatorial Pacific - METZYME_3_250m (SPAdes) (version 2) | ecosystem: Environmental > Aquatic > Marine > Oceanic...
TAAAATCCACTAAAATCTTTTTTAGAGGAATTTTTATTCTATTCTTATTATTTACTGTAACAAATTGTAATAATCCCTCTGCAAAACACCTTGAATTAGAAAAAGCTGAAAAACAATTGGCTGACAATCTAATAATGTATGAAACTGTCTGGGATAAAGTAATTAACGAAAGACAAATTGACCTTGTAAATGAAACTTATTTTGATGAAAATGTTACTGCAGTTATAGCGCCAGAAAATATTGTTGGAATCGAGGGATTTAAAGCATATTACAATAACTATTTAACTGGATTTTCTGATGCAGAATTTACAATTATTGATGCTTTTGGACAAGGAGATAAAATTGTAAAACATTGGAATTTTAAGGGCACACACGATGGTGAATTTTTCGGAATCCCTGCTAGTGGAAAAAAAGTGGATATTAGTGGAACTACACTTGTTAAAATGAAAGACGGAAAAATAGCACAGGAACAGGATTTTATGGATAATTTAGCTTTTTATCAACAACTGGGATTAATGTAAGTTTTATTTTAATTTGATAATCGTAGATTAGAGAGATGAAAAAATTATTGTTTATAGTATTTTATTTTATAATTTCTATTAATCTCTATTCTCAGTATACAGTTGAAAAAATTTCTTTTCAAAGTGCAAATCCTTTCTCTTTTAATGATGTTATAACAAATCTTGAAAATCAGGAGAAACAAGAAGTATATGGTAATCTTGTTATTCCAGATGATACTTTGAATCTTCAAAAAAAATACCCTTTAATTATTGGCGTTGCTGGTAGTTTGGGATGGGGAGAACATCATTATAAATATCTAAAAATGTATCAAGAGATGGGTATAGCAACATTTGAATTAAATAGTTTTAAAAGCAGAGGAATTAAATCTACTGTTGGTTCTCAAACTGAAGTTACCATTGCAGCTATAATTTTGGATGCATATAAGGCTCTTGAGATTTTATCTAATCATCCTAGAATAGATAAAAAAAGAATATCAATCACTGGTTGGAGTTTAGGTGGAGGAGTAACTCTATTTTCAGCTTGGTTGCCACTTAAAAATGCAATAAATAAAAATTTAAGTTTTGCTTCACATCTCGCATTTTATCCACCTTGTTTTATAGATCCTGAAAATATTGAATTTTCTCAGTCTCCAATGCATATATTAATTGGAGAATTAGATAATTGGACTCCTTCTCAACCATGCTATGAGTTGGTTGAAAAATTAAAAAATAAAGCAAATATTGATATTACTATTTACGAAGATTCTTACCATTCTTTTGATAGAAATTCTCCAGTTATTGTAAATGAAAAAGCATATAATTTCACGGAATGTAAATTTAGATTGACAAAAGATGGGAATGTGCTGATGAATTATTTTAATATTCCAATGTCAAATCCTTTTCTACAGAAATTGGGTCTAATGTTTTGTGTTAAAAGAGGAGCATATTTTGGGGGTAATCCTGCATCAAGAGAAAAATCCTTTGTTTTTGCAAATGAATTTATGACTAAAACTCTTTTAAAGTGATTAATTGGTGATATTATAGTTTGTAAAATACAGTAAAAGATAGATTTATATCTTTATCAGTCGCTATCCCTAGTAATTTTGGTGGTTTTATTTTAAAATCAGTCATTAGTATTTCAAAATTACCTGTTACTTTAATTTCATCTTTTATAATTTTTTTTTCAGCATCAAATATGACTTCTTTACTTATACCATGAAATTTTAATGTTCCTTTTACAGTTAACTTATCATTAACTTGTTTTATTGACTTACTTGAAAGACTTACGTTTGGGTATTTTAAAGCTTCTGTTACCTCAATGGTATTAGAGTCTCTGTTGCTATTTTTGCTGTCAAATGATGCAATTTTTACAACAACTGCTAATTCATTGATTTCCATGTTTGATGTATCTAAAAGAATAACTGATAATATATCATTACTTACCCCACTCCAAGCATGTAGAGGATGATTCATAGCGTAAGTGATACCTGATTTATTTTTATCTGCATACAGCTTTTTTAGCTTAAATTCTTGTGCAAAAGAAGTTGTGGTGTACAATAGAATAATAATTATTGAAAAATAATTTTTTATCATCATCAAAATTTAATAACTATCATACTTGCGGCATAAGATCCAAATGCAGTATAAGCTGCAGCTTTATGGTATTTTCTAAGGTCATAATTAGTATGTGTTTTATGTGCAAGTATATTTGTTGCTATCATACTTGAAAAATGTACTATTGCCAAAATTTTATGAAGTTTAATATTACTTAATCCTTTACGTTCATTAAACATTTTTGGTGGAGAAAAAAGTGGTATAGAAGCATTTGTGAAATAGGTAATGTTGACCATCATTCCCATAGTTTCATGAGCATTCTTTATGTCCATATTTCCTTTGTATAACTGAGAACCGATGATGCCTTGGACTAACATTTCTCCTAAAGTAATGAAACCTAATATTTGATGAGCTTTAAACATAGATTTTCTAAGTTTGAGTTCATTTTGTCTGTTTTCGGGAGTTAATTTGAAACGATTAAAATTTCTCATTAGTCCTTTTTTTCCCCAAAATATTTTTTTAGTTACCAAAAATTTTTCAGGTAATAGAGGAATGTTATTAGATTCAATAGACTCTAATTCATTTAATAAATCTTGAGCGTTATTTTGAGAAGAAACAAAGAGTATTAAAAAAAATGAAATAATAATTATTTTCATAGTATTTTCTTCAATTTAACCAAAGATTGTGTTCGTAAAAAAATAAAAAAAATAATATTTTTTACAATTCTTATTTAGATTGTAATTATAATTAATTTAATTAATAATATAATATGCTTAAAATATTATCTGGAAATGATATAAAAAATTTAGATAGGTATACAATAGAAAAACAAAATATTACATCACTAAAATTAATGGATAGGGCTGTAAACATTTTTTTGAATTGGTATACATCAAATTACAGTTCTAAAGAAAGTATAAATATATTTTGTGGAGTAGGTAATAATGGTGGGGATGGATTACAAGTAGCTTGCATTTTGAAAGAAAAGGGATATAAAGTTGAAATTTATATCGTTGGTGATTCTAAAAGATTTACTAAAGAATGTTTATATCATTTAAAGAATGCTAAAAATAAAAAAATTAAAATAGTTTCAATAACTAATGAGTTGCAAAGTCAAATTTCTAATAGTGATGTTATAATTGATGCAATTATTGGATCTGGTTTATCAAGAAAATTAAATGCATCAACATCTAAATTGGTTGACTATATTAATTCTTCTAATTCTACAATAATTTCTATTGATATACCAACTGGTATTCCAGCTAATTATTATATAAAATCAAATTTTATTAAGGCTAATTTTACTCTCACATTTCAACTTCCTAAGTTATCTTTTTATATGCCTGAATATTCTAATTATATAGGTAAAATTATAGTTCTAGATATTGGATTGGAAAAAACATTTATTGAAAATGCTGATGGAATAGCATCTTTTGTTGAAGAAAGAGATATAAAAAATAAAATACTTTCTAGACCTAATAATTCTCATAAAGGAAATTTTGGACATGGATTAATTATTGCTGGTAGTAGAGGTATGATGGGAGCATGTGTGCTTACTTTAAGAGCAGCACTAAAATCAGGTATTGGTTTACTTACTAGTTATACTGCAAAAAAAGGTGAAATAATTGTTCAAACTTCTGTTCCTGAAGCTATGACTATAGTAGATAACGAGATGGATGCTATATCATCATTTCCTCCACTAGATCCATACTCTGTAGTAGGAATCGGACCAGGGATAGGAACATCAAAAATCACAATAAATATGTTAGAGGATTTTTTTAAAAATGTCAATGTTCCGGTTGTTATAGATGCTGATGCAATTAATATAATTGCTTCTAACAAAGAAATTTTAAATTTTATACCAGAAAATTCTGTATTAACCCCACATCCTAAAGAATTTAAAAGACTAGTTGGTGAATATGTTGATTCTTCTAAAAGAATAGAACTTCAAAAAGAGTTAAGTAAAAAATATAAAGTTAATATTCTTGTCAAAGGAGCTTATTCAACGATGACAAATTCTTCTGGTGAATTATTTATTAATTCTACTGGTAATCCAGGTATGGCTACTGGTGGTAGTGGAGATGTATTAACGGGTATTATAACAGGACTGATTGGAAGAGGTTATTCTCCATTTGATGCAATGATTATTGGCGTTTTTATTCATGGTTATGCAGGTGACATATCTAAAGGAGAACTAGGAGAAGAATCGTTAATGGCAAGTGATTTAATTGATAATCTTCCAAAGTCTTTTAAAAAAATTATAGATTAGAGAAGTGAAAAAATTTATAATATTTTTTTTTTTATTAACCGCATGTTCAAAGAATGATAGTAATGAATTTTCTGCATTATGGACTATTAAAGAAGTAGATGCAGATTCTAATACCTCAACTGTTTATCTTGAAATAGAAAATAATTCAAATATTCAATTAAATAATGGTAACTGGTCTCTTCATTGGAATCAGTTGGGTGGTGCAATTATAAATTCTTCTCTCCCTAATGGGATTGTATCAAAAAGAGTTAATGGTGAATATTATATAATGAACTTTTCTTCTGACTATAATATAAGTCCTGGAAATAAATTGGAATTAACTTTTAAACTCAATGGAATATTAAATAGAATCATATATGGTCCAATAGGTATTTTTATTCATTTAAATAAAGAAAATACCAATTATGATGTTATATCTAAAATAGATTGGAAAAATGCAAAAGGTATTAAAAACCTGAATTTACCTAATGCTTTATCAAGATTTGAGGATAATAAGGATATAATAAATGTTGATTATAGTGATTTAGGTCTTGTGATTCCTTCACCAAAAAAAATAATTTTAAATAAAGAAGAATTTAATATTCCAAAGGATTTTAGCATTTATCTTCCTGAGCTATACATTAAAAACTATGGAATTATCAATGCTATACTATCTGATGAAATTGGTATTAAAACAAAACTTACAAAATCTACAAGTGAGACAAACGTTTTAGTGTTTCATGATGATAATTTTGATGATGAAAATTACTCTTTAGATATTTCTAATAATCTTGTTAAGGTAACTACATCATCATCATCAGGTCTTCTATATGCGATAAATTCTTTAGCTCAATTGCTTATGAATTCTAAAATTGAAAATAAAACTTCTATTCCAAGTTTAAGTATTACAGATGGACCTAGATTTAAATATAGAGGTATTCATTTTGACATATCAAGGAATTTTTATGGTGCTGATCAGATTAAACAACTCCTCGATTATATGTTCTATTTTAAGTTAAATAAATTTCATCTAAACATTACTGATGATGAGGGCTGGAGGATAGAAATACCAGGCTTACCAGAATTAACAGAAGTAGGTTCAAAAAGAGGATTTACAGTAGATGAAAGTCAGAATTTAAATCCAGCTTATGGTTCAGGCCATGATGTTAATAAGTTGCCAGGTTCTGGTTATCTTAAAAAGAAAGAATTTATTGAAATAATTAAATATGCAAATGAGAGAAATATAGAGGTTATACCTGAAATTAATTTTCCCGCTCATTCTAGAGCAGCTATTAAATCAATGATAACTAGATATAATCGATTTATGGAAATTGGAGATGTAGAGTCTGCTGAAGAGTATTTATTAACTGATTTTGAAGATCAAAGTGAGTATATGTCAGCTCAAAGATTCAATGATAATGTAATATGTGTTTGTAGAGAAAGTAGCGTTAGATTTTTTGAAAAATTGGTAAGTGAAATAGAAAATATGTTTTTAGAAGCAAATTCTGTGATAAAAACCTTTCATGTAGGTGGTGATGAACTACCTTATGGTGCGTGGAAAAAATCTCCTATATGTAACGATTTTTTATCATTAAATAGTGAGGTTAATTCTGTTGAAGACCTTCCAGTATATTTTCTTATAGAGATGATGAAAATATTAAATCAAAAAAATATATCTATGGCTGGTTGGGAAGATGTATTGTTACTACACTCAGAAAATGCACAAAATGCTACTAAAATTAACACTAAGTTTCTAGGTTACAATATTACTCCCTATGTATGGAACAATGTTTGGGGAGGTGGTAGAGAAGATATGATTTATAAGTTTGCAAATATGGATTTTAAAGTAATTATGAGTAATTCTGCTGCTTTTTATTTTGATATGACTGATGATAAGGATCCTGAAAATTTTGGTCTTAGTTGGTCAGGTTTTGTTAGCTATAAAGATGCTTGGCTTACTGAACCATTAAATGTATATGCAAAAACATATCTAAACTCAGAGTTTGAAAAATTTAGAAGAGATGATAATGTAGAGTTAGAAGTAGATAAGATAAGTAATTTTCGAGGTATTCAAGGGCAAATGTGGACAGAAACGGTAAGAAATAAAGAAATATTTGATGAGTTAATGTATCCAAACTTAATAATTTTAGCTGAAAAGGCCTGGTCACAGCAGAGTGATTGGTCAAAAAATTTATCTAGTTTAGACATTGATGAAGTGATGAATAGAGAGTGGAGTGATTTTGTGAATACCCTAGGACATAGAACTCTTCATCATCTATCAGTTTTGTTTGGAGGAGTGGATTTTGATTTACCAAAACCAGGAGGAATAATTATTAATGATACTCTTTTTTCAAATACAATTTTCCCTGGTATGGATGTGAGATTTACTAGAGATGGTTCTGAACCTTCTTATGATGATGAGATATATATAGGAGAAACTTATATTGATCCATCTGAAAGTGTAGTATTTAAATTGTTTGATAAAGACGGAAGAGGGGGAAGATATATAGAACTAGATAGAATATACATAGGAGAAACTTATGTTGATGCGTCAGAAAAAAAAGTTTTAAAATAATTTGCTAAAAATAGAGAAGAGAATGAAGGCATATATAAATTAGAGAGATATGAAAGATAGATTAATTTCACTTGATGCGCTTAGGGGTTTTACAATTGCCCTAATGATAATAGTAAATGATCCTGGAAGCTGGGATAATACGTATGGACCTTTACTTCATGCTAAGTGGCATGGAATAACATTAACTGATTTTGTTTTTCCATTTTTTATTTTTATTGTGGGTGTTTCAATAGTCCTTTCTCAGAAAAATAAAGGAACAAGCTCTTCTTTTTCAAAGATATTTATTCGTTCCTTAAAAATTTTTAGTCTTGGAGTATTTTTAGGTGTAATAGGTGGTTTCTTTTCTTATTTAGTAGGGATGGGTGAACTGATAAGTTTATCAGACATTAGAATTCCTGGAGTACTTCAAAGAATTGCTATAGTATATCTTATTTGTGCTTTTCTTTTTAATAACACAACATGGTTACAACAATTTTTTATTATGCTAATTCTTTTAGTTACTTATTATGTACTAATGTTATATGTTCCAGTTCCTGGAATTGGTCCTGGAGTTTTGGAGCCTGGTAAAAATCTTGCAGCTTATATTGATAGTCTTTTAATACCTGGTACTATGTGGCAGGGAACTTGGGATCCAGAAGGTTTACTTAGTACTTTACCAGCTATAGCTACAGGTATTAGTGGAATGCTTGCAGGTCATCTTATTATATCATCTATTTCTATGAAAAAAAAGGTTATTTGGATGTTTTGTATAGGAGTTTTCTGTTTGCTTGATTCTTTTGCCTGGGAATTACTTTTTCCAATAAATAAAAATTTATGGACAAGTACATATGTTATGTATACATCAGGATGGGCTTATTTATTATTTGCTTGTTTAATGTGGTATGCTGATGTATTGAATTATAGAATAGGAATCAAATTTGGGATTATTTTTGGAAGTAATTCCATAGCAATATATGCTTTATCACAAATTCTAGTATGGTTTTTTTATGAAGCTACAATTTTAAGCGATAGTTCAATAAATGACATTATTTATGGTGGAATGGTTGATATAGGTATTTATGCTAAAACTGCTTCTCTTATTTGGGCAATTCTTTATATGTTGATGTGTTATGTTCCTGCTTATTACTTATATAAAAAGAAAATTTTTATAAAGCTCTAGCTATTTTCAATCTAATATTATATTGCAATTTTGAATTTGTTTTTGATAGTTGTAGATTCATTTTATGAAAAAGTTATTTTTAATAATACTAACTACATTAATTTCTTGTAAAGAAAAAAATTTACCTCGTATTGCTATTGCTGGATTCGCGATAGAATCGAGCACTTTTTCCCCGGCATTTACTTATGAAGAAGATTTTCATGCTAAAACTGGAGATGATATTTTTTCTTTTTATCCTTTTTTAACTTCTGATTCTGATTACAAAAAACGAGCAGAATGGTTTCCTACAATTAGAGGACATGCTCTTCCAGGAGGAATAGTTACTAGAGAATCTTATGAATCATTGGTAAATAAAACACTTAATATGCTTAAAGACAATATCCCTTATGATGGGCTTTTTTTTGATATTCATGGCGCTATGAGTGTCGTTGGGGTTGATGACCCTGAAGGGGATTTAATAGTAAGAATACGTGAGGTAATTGGCACTGAGACACTTATTTCTACTTCAATGGACTTACATGGTAATGTTTCTAGGAAATTAGCAGAAAATACTGATTTAATAACGTGTTATAGAATGGCACCACATGAGGACGCCTATGAGTCTAAAGAACGTGCACTTGATAATTTACTTACTAGAATAGAAAATGGTAAAGGAAAACCTACTTATAAAGCATGGATTCCAGTTCCTATTTTACTTCCTGGAGAAAAAACGAGTACAAGAATTGAACCTGGAAAGAGTCTATATGATAAAGTTGAACCCGCTTCAATGCAAGAAGGTATAATAGATGCTGCAATTTGGATTGGATATGCTTGGGCTGATGAACCAAGAAATCATGCTGTGGTTATGGTTACAGGTGATGATAAAGATAAAGTAATAAATACAGCAGAGTATTTAGCTCAAAGTTTTTGGGATGTAAGGTCACAATTTGAGTTTGTAGCTCCTGTAGCAACGCTCGATGAAAGTCTTGATATGGCTATTTCAAGTCCTAGCTCTCCTTTTATTATTAGTGATATGGGAGATAATCCAACAGCTGGAGGTGCTGGGGATGTAACTTGGACATTAAATGAAATTCTTAATCGTGATGAATTTAAATTAGATGATGGACCTTCTCTAATTTATGCATCTATTCCAGGTCCTGATTTTGTTGAAAAAGCAATTAAAGCTGGAGTTGGTTCAAAGGTAAAAGGATATGTTGGAGCTGTAATAGATGATCGCTATGCACCACCAATAAAGCTTTCAGGAATAATAAAATCAATAGAGCATGGGGATGAGCATGCAGAAACAGAAGTGGTTGTAAGAATTGGCAGTGTTTATGTAATAGTAACAAAAAAAAGAAAACCTTACCATAGAGAATTTGATTTTACTAGGTTAAGTTTAAATCCACGTGAAACAGATATATTAGTTGTCAAGATAGGATATTTGGTTCCCGAACTTTATGATATAAGAAAAGGATGGATTATGGCGTTGACACCTGGTGGTGTTGATCAAGATTTGGAGAGATTGGGACATAAAAGAATTAATAGACCAATGTATCCACTTGATGAGTTTGTTAATTCACCAAATTTAAGTGCACAATTAGTTAAATCATCAGATTATATTAATGAATAGTTTACTTGAGAAAGCGTTTAGTTTTCAAATTATTGAGACCAAAAAACTCAATGGTTATGAAAGTGAAAATTATCTTATCAAAACTGTTGACAATCAGTATATTTTTAAGAAATATCCTTATTCTGAGGATTTAAAATCACTTATTCAAGCTGAAAATAAAGTACTTTTATTTTTATCAAAAAAGTATTTAAATCGATTTCCTAATCCTATTAAAACAATTGATGGTTTTTATGTAAAAATTTTAATAATAGAGGGTGAAAAATATATCTGTAGAATGTTATCTTTTTTAGATGGAAAATTTTTTGGAGAGGTAAAACATACTAAAAAAATGTTAGAATCTTTTGGCCTTTTTCTGGCAGAAATGAATCTTCAACTTATGCAGTTTAATAATGATACTATAAAAGCTAGAAAATCACCTTGGGATATACAGTACTTACATCTTAATAAAAAATACATTGATGATATAGAAAATGCTAAGGATAGAAGTTTGGTTCAATATTTTTTTAATCAGTTTGAAGAAAATGTTGTCCCATTAATTCCTAGTTTAAGAAAATCTATAATTCATAATGATACTAATGAGTGGAATGTGCTTATAAAAAATGGTAAAATTTCATCTGTTATTGATTTTGGGGATCTAGCATATTCTTCGTTGATTAATGAAGTTGCGATTGCTATGATGTATGCATCTTATGATAAAGAAGATCCTTTGGAATGGGCTGTTATAATCTTAAAGTCTTACCATAAATTATTACCACTTCAAGAGGATGAAATTAGTATTCTCTATTATCTGATTGCCACAAAATTATGTGTTAGCGTCTGTAATTCTGCTCATTCAAGAAAAGTAAATCCAAATAATGAATATGCTTTAGTTAGTGAAGAATCAGCCTGGAGAATGCTTCATGAGTGGTTAGTTTTAAGTCCATTACATGTAGAAAATACTTTTAGAAAATCTCTTGGTTTATTAGTTCATGATCAAAAACCTCTTAAGGAAATAATTAAAAGAAGGCACCAAGTAATTAGTCCAATTTTTTCACTGAGTTATGATAAACCTGTTAGGATGGAAAGGGCAGCTTTTCAGTACATGTATGATGTGTATGGAGAAACTTATTTGGATGCTTATAATAATATTCCTCATGTAGGATATTCTCATCCTAGAGTTGTTTCTTCTGGTAAAAAGCAAATGTCTAAACTTAACACCAATACACGATACTTGTATGATGTTTTACCAGAATATGCGGAAAAATTGCTTATAAAATTTCCTGATAAGCTTAATAAAATATACTTTGTAAATTCAGGGAGTGAGGCGAGTGATTTAGCTATAAAATTAGCTTTTTCACACACTAAGTTGAATAGGGTAATGGTAGTAGAAAACGGATATCATGGCCATACTCAAAGAGGTATTGATATAAGCGATTATAAATTCAGTAATAAGAAAGGTCAAGGACAAAAGGATTATATAATAAAGGCTCCTATGCCTAACACTTTCAAAGGTAAATACACCAATGATGATGGTCAAGCAGGAAGAATGTATGCCACTGATGCTATAAAAATTATGAAAAATTCTGGATCATCAGTATCAGCTTTTATTAGTGAGCCAATTTTAGGATGTGGAGGTCAAGTTATCTTAGCAAAAGGATACTTAAAAGAAATATATTCTGCTATAAGGAGTCAAGGAGGTGTCTGTATTAGTGATGAAGTTCAAACAGGTTTTGGCCGTTTAGGACATAAATATTGGGGTTTTGAGATGCATAATGTAGTCCCAGATATTGTGATTATTGGAAAACCTATGGCTAATGGTCATCCTATAGGGGCAGTAGTTACTACAAGTGAAATAGCTGAATCTTTTAGTAAAGGTGTTGAGTTTTTTAGTTCGTTTGGTGGAAATCCTGTTTCATGTGCAATAGGAATGTCAGTTTTAGATGTAATAGAAGAAGAAAATTTACAAGAGAATGCTAAAGTTGTTGGTAGTTATTATATGTCACTTTTTAAAGATCTTCAAAAAAAACATACTTGTATTGGAGATGTTAGAGGTTTTGGATTATTTATAGGTATAGAAATAGTTAAGGAACATTCTAAGGAACCAGATACAAAACTTGCTCAAAGAATAAAGAATGAGCTAAGAAATAAGAAAATACTTGTGGGTACAGATGGTCCTTTCGATAATGTGATAAAGAGTAAACCACCTTTATGCTTTACAAAAGAAAATGCAGCAAGTGTTGTTAGTAATATTGAATTAATTATAAATAAATTATAGTTTTTGGCTAATTATTAAATCCTTAGTGTAATTAAGCAAGTAAATCATTAATTTAGCATCTAATTAGTAAGAAAGTTATTTTATGAAAAATTTTTACTTATTCTTTATTCTCGTTTTCATTTTTCCTAGTGATATTTTTTCTCAGGATAATACAAGTGGTAGGATAACTTACGAACTTGTTATAGATTATAATTTAGAAGAGTTTACAAAAAGGATTGTACAAACACGTCCTCAAATGAAAGCATTTTTTGATAGGTTGCCTAAAAAAGGAAAATCTTTTTATGACCTATCTTTTAATGAAAATGGTTCATTTTATGAGGAAAGTTTATCAGAAAATGAGCCTCCTCCAAGACATATGCAATGGATTTTAGGAAGAATGAGCTATGGAAAACCTCCGAAAGCTGAAATTAAAAAAGTATTTACTGATGTGAAAAAAAATAAAAAAATAGAAACCTATGAATTTATGACGAGAAATTTTATGGTGGAATCAGACTTAACTAATTTTTCTTGGAAGATTAACAATAAAATGAAAAAAGTTGGTGATTATGTATGTTTAGGTGCAGAAATTAAAGAGGGCGATGATCATATAATTGCATGGTTTACTTCACAAATTCCTATTTCTATTGGACCTTTATTATATAGGGGACTTCCTGGAGCAATTTTGGCTATTGAAAAAAATGAAAAGATTATTATTCTAGCAAAAAATATTGATTTCACTAATTTGGATGGTGTATTAAAATCAGAAGCTGGAAAGAAGTATACAAAAGAAAAATTCGGTAGAGTGATCGCAGAGAAAACGGAAGAATTTTTAAAGACTCAAACAGATGGGGCTTCTGGAGCAACAGGAGGAGGAAGAGGAGGTCACAGAGGAATTAGAAATTAGTTTATAATGAAAAGAACATTATTTATTTTATTTTTTTTAGTTTTTTCATCTTATTCTTATTCTCAGAATATTCTAAAGGGTAGAGTTATTGATGAAAGTGGTAATCCTATTGAACTTACTACTATTGTTCTTCTAAACCCTACTGATTCAACTTTAAAACATTTTGGCGTTACAAATAAAGATGGTTATTATCAGATTAAAGCTGTAAAAAATGATAGCTATCTCTTACAATTTTCATATGTAGGAATGGAAACTTCTACTGATATGATTACTATTGATCGAAATTCACCCAGTGATTTAGGTGATAAAAAAATGATTCCTTCTGCATTAGAAGAAGTTATTGTTGTTGCAGAAATAATTCCAATGCAGTTTAAAGAAGATACCTTGGAGTATAACACAAAAGCATTTACGACTAGACCTGGAGCATCTGTAGAAGAGCTTCTTAAAAAATTACCTGGTGTAGAAGTAGATGAGAGCGGTAATATAAAAGCACAAGGTGAGGATGTTACAAAAGTGCTTGTTGATGGAAAAGAATTTTTTGGCAATGATCCAAAAATTGCGACAAAAAATTTATCTGCTGAAGCTCTTGATAAGGTTCAGGTATTTGATAAAAAATCTGAAGAGGCTGAATTCTCAGGAATTGATGATGGTATTAGAGATAAAACAATCAACCTTCTTCTAAATGAAAAACATAAAAATGGTTATTTTGGTGAAATAAAGGCTGGTTATGGAACTCATGATACATACAAGGCTGATGGTAAGATATATCGTTTTTCTAAGACTGTTCAGTCAGCATTTCTTGGGATGTCTAATAATATTAATGAATTTGATTTTACACATAGAGGTGATAATCAATATGGTCAACAAATAAAAGGTTTGAATACTTCTTATGCTGGGGGATTAAATCTATCCTATAGTAATGGTAAGACTAATAGGTACTTTTTGAGTTATTTAAAAAATTCTAATAAAAAAGATTTGTTAGAAACCACAGAATCAGAAAATTTTGTAAATGAAAACATATATTATCAAGATCAAGAAGTTGATGAAATGGAAAAAGATAAACCAAATAATATTGATTTTGGTTTAAGACATAATTTTGATAAAAATAATAGACTAATCATTGATGGAGATTTAACTAATGCAAAAAACACGCTAGAAAGATTAGTTAATACAAATACTGAGTTAAATTCATCCAAAGTAAATAACTTAATAAATGATAGTGAAAACATTGGAGATGAATTAAGTTTTGATAGTAGAATTTCCTATATATCAAAATTAAAAGGTGATAAATTACAATTTAAGATAACAACTAATCTTGATTATGAAAAAGATGAATCTAATCTTGATTGGATAAATGATATTACTATATTTTATTCCGAAGATATAACAGTTCAAAATACTAGTTTTCATAGAAATAATTTTACTGAAGTAAATTCATTTATGACTTCTCCTGCAATTGTTGTACAATTAAATAAACTTTGGTCTGTTGATGGGGGTGTTAGAATAAGTAAGACTAATAGAGAATTAAGTAGAATTGAGGCAAGTGTTTCTTCCAATAATGAAGTTGATAATTCTTTTGAATTTAAAACAACTTATGTAAGACCTTTCTTATCATTTAGGAGAGTTACAAATAAAGTTTATGCTAATATTTCATTTGAATTTCATAATATGAATACGGAAAAATTACTTAATGAGAGTTCTTATGGTATAATGAAACATTCTTATTTCTTACCAAGATTATATTATAGAAACAATTATGCTAGTGGTAGAAAGTTAGATATAAGTTATAGAACCAATTACAGATTACCATCAGTAAACCAACTTTTTCCAATTCAAAATAACCTCAATCAGTTAAATGTGTATAAGGGAAATGTTGATTTAAAACCTGAATATAATCATAGTTTAAGACTTACATGGACAGTTTTCGATCAGTTTTCTTTTACTTCCTTTTACGTAAGTTTAAGGGGTAATTATTCAAAAGATAATATTAGTTGGTCTCAATCTATTGATGATAAATTTGTAAGGACTACAACACCTATAAATGTTGATGGTATGTATAACTTTAATTCAAGGATTGATTTTTCAACACCTCTTAGAAAATTAGGTTTAGATATTAATCTAAATTCTGTTGAGTCATGGAGTGAAAATAGAGTAATAATTAATTCATTAGAAAATATAAATACAACACTTAATCATTCTTTAAGATTAAGTTTTGAAAATAGAAATAGGGATAAATGGAGAGTAAATTTTGGAGGTAGATATACTATAACAGATACAAAATTTTCAATTGCTGATAGGCAAAATTATACTCAAAATAGTTTAGGTTATTTTAGTTCTTTAGGTTACACTCCTTCAAATAAGTGGAATTTTGATATTAAAGCTGATGTAACAAATTATAGTTCTCAATCATTTGATGAATCTGTTAATATACCTACGATGGGTGCAAGCCTTAGTTACTTTTTTAGGGAGGCTGAGAAGGCTTCTATTACTTTGTCCGCTTATGATTTATTAAATAAAACTAAAGGATTTCAACAATCAAGTGATGCTAATTCTTTGATGAGAAAAGAATGGAATACTCTAACTCAATATTTTTTATTAGAGTTTAGATGGAAGTTTGATCAGACAAATAGAGGACTTAGAAAATAGCTTTATTTTAATCTAAAATAAGTATAAGACCACTATTTCTATTGATTGGAATTGCTTTATCAATTTCAAAAGTATTATAATTTTGTAAGCCACCAATATTAGGACTTCTTAAATGTGCTTTTTCTTTGTTAATTCCTAATTCTTTCCAGTCAATTATTAGTTCTATGTTTTCATCTTTATTAGACCATGATCCAATTACAATGAGTACTTTGTCGTTGTGTTTATAGATTGTAGATTTAATTTTATTATTATCTATTTTAATTGGTGATTTTTCTACCCAGTAACCCAACATTTCACTATTTTCTATATCAAATTCCTTAAATAAATTCCAAATCGCTCCTGGGTTATATATGTGATATACTCGAGTAGTCATCCCATATATTAGTCCATGATATGGTCTACCTCCTTTTTCAAGCATTTCACCTGTTAGTCCAAATGGAATTCCAGAGACTTCTGTTAGCCAGTAATCAGGTTCTAGATCATACTGAAAATATTCACCAAACCATAACCTAGATATATATGGGAAGTGTTCCATATAAAGAAATGCACTGTTAATAAATCCATCTCTATGGTTATATTGATTTGCTGAGTGAAGATCAATTACAAATGAATCTCTATGCTTATTAAAAACATTTGCTATTCTTTTTACGGTTGCTCTGCTGAAGGCTATATCATCTAAGTAAAGACCATCAATTTTGTTATTTTTTGCAAGCCAGTTTATCCCTTCTATGTAGTAATTTGTCCATCTTGAAGTTCCTTTATTTAGTATTGCAGCATCATTTACTTCTGTAGCGTGCCATGCTGAATGATAATTTGATTTAAAGTGTTCTTGTAACCAGCTATGTCCTCCTCCTTTGCCATCATTTAATATTTCATCTCCAAGACTTTTTAGTGCAAATAATTCATGAGCTTTATAGCTGAGTTCTCGAATGGTATTGTAGAGCTTAACTCTAATTCCTTTACCATGTGCCTCTTCTATGTATGCTTTTTGTTTTTCTATGTTGTAGAATGGGTAATTAATGTATGGGTTTATTTCATTAGCATGGTGCACATTTACTATGGTTCCGTTAAATTTAATTACTGAGTCTACTGGAACATATTTATGTACAAATCTTGTGTTGAAATGTTCTTTAGTATCAATGGTTTTAAATGGTGTAATTAAAAATCTGATGTTAAAATTAAGCGTTTCACCCTCTTTCATAGACCTCTCTCCACTATAATTTTCTATGTTTACAATACCATTTTCTGATGTGATGTTAATTCCACCTTTTTTATTATTATACCATGAATTTGGAAGATTTAATGGCTTTGCCTGGTAAAAATTTGTATTTAGTGGACGTTCATAGGTTTCATCTCTTAGGACGTACTGAATTCCCTTATTAATGTTTCCTAACCATGCACCTTCTTGATGTTTTGTAACATCCCATTTCCATGTAATATTTTCATTAAATTTTCCTCCTTTGAGTCCTAGTCCAAGTATGTACTTTGCAGCTTCTTTTTCCATTGGAATTTGAAGTTTTATGTCTTTGATATTAACATCTTTGTTTGCAATTATATTTATTTTATAATCTAGCATTCCATCGTATTCTAAGACACCTGATATATTCATAGTAAAATCATTAGAAATGTTGGTAGATTTCCAATAAGTGCTACTTTTATGAGTTTGATTGATTTTATATGAATTTGTTTTCCATTCCACCTTCAAGTTATTTTTTCTAATAATATCGAACTTTATTGGGTGGGCTAATATACCTTCTTTTTCTTCTTTTAATTTTGTCATTTCTTCAGTGAAATAGGAGAATATATTTTCTGGAAAACCAAAGTTATTTAGATTAATATCTCTACCAAGAATGCTAATTATATTATTAGATACACTCACTGGTGTAAATGGTTTAATGATGAAATCTTTACCTGTTCCTATTGTTGAATTTAACCATCTCATACGAGACATATTTTTAGGGTTATCATCACCATAGTTGGCAATGCCTTTATCAGATACATTTAATTCAACGAAGATAGTATCAGCTGTAAAATTTTTTGGATTAATTATGATTTGACTCATATAAGATCCTTTTTTTGTATTTTCTGGAATTTCTACTCCAAACCAAAGTGCTTGTGTTTTTCCACTATTTACAGATATTGTTTTACTAAACTCTTTACCATTTAAATCTATCCCACCTTTATTAAAACAGGTGATCATTTCTTTCTTAATTTTGTATCCATTTTTGCTTTTAAAATCCAAGAAATTTATGTCGATATCTTCTAGTCTTTTATTTGGTGAAAAAATTCCAATTTGGAATGAATAAAATTCTCCCTTAAAAACATTATCAGATATTCCGTTAATTTTTTTAGTTTCTGAAATCCATCGAAAAGGTAAGAAATCCACCATTTTTATGGAGTTTTCTCTATATTCTGGAAATAGATAATAGTCTTTGGGATAATTGTTTATGAATTTTGAGACTTCTTTTTTTGTGGCTATTACTTCCATAGGGTAGAAGCTATGGAAGTCATCTATGGCCTGCATGCTAATTATTTTTGCTTTTGCAATATTTGATACAGTTTCTAAATTTAATTTAACCTCTGATAACCAAGATTTATCTAAAGATTCTTTTGGTTTATTGTATGTAAGTTTTGGGTAGTATCCCCCTGTTGATGAGTGAGGGAGAAAGTATACATAATATGTATTTGATCCTTTATTTGGTTTAAAGATAAGATGTCCAAATTCGTTATTACTTTCAATGACATACTTTTTGTTAATTACTGTATTTGATTTTGCATCTACAATGATTATATCTTTTTCATTGGGCTGATTATCTCTTCTTCGCCATGGGATAATAGCTTGCGTTATATTATTTGATGGATCTGTTGTTTGTATAACGACTCTGTGATTTCCATAAGATTCAAATGCTTTAGTATAATTTGGGTGATCCCAGTTTCCACTTTCATAGATAAGTTCATAATTAGATGCAGGATTGTTTTTTTCACGAAAATTTATTGTTTCTGTATTTTTTTGTGAGCATGAAAATAGAACAATGATAATTAGAGTAAGTAGTTTTTTGATATGTTTATATGTTTTCAAAATAGTTAATATTCTAACTTATACATCTGTCCTTTTTCAGTAGGAAATTCTATGTATCCATTTTTGCTTTTAATTTGAACTTGATTTCCATTTGAAAAAACTTTTATTGTATTATTAGCACTAATTCTACAATTTTTTCCTGCTTTTGATAGTATTTCTACTTTTTTTGTAACACCATTTTCCCATTCTAAATTGAGTTCAAAAGCACCACGTGTACATACCCCATAAAATTTTCCTGAATTCCATTCT
>Ga0209752_1000514_pt1 | contig 18754 bp, 17 predicted proteins | sample METZYME_3_250m_FD_187548 | JGI IMG/M metagenome (GOLD analysis project Ga0209752, IMG submission 187548) | Marine microbial communities from oxygen minimum zone in mesopelagic equatorial Pacific - METZYME_3_250m (SPAdes) (version 2) | ecosystem: Environmental > Aquatic > Marine > Oceanic...
ATTTTGGGCATAACATAGTTGGCGAAATCCTCCATGTCCCCCAACATTGCTTCCAGGCTGTCCGCTAGTCCGGCGACCCCGTGGAAGCTGGGAACCAGATTGTCGACCCCCAGCTCCTGAAACCGGTGGGCCTCAGAAGCGATTTGGTCTGCGCTCCCGGAAAACGCTGCCTGCCTGCTGCCTGATGCCTCACCATTCTTCTTTAGCTCATAACCCAGCATTCGGCTGGTAATTTCGAGTGAAACAGCGGAGCGACCCACTTTCTTCAGCTCGGCGTCCAACCTACGGAGACCGACGGCAAGGTCTTCCGCGGAGGCAGTGGGAAACCGGCTGTTGTTGCCGAGGGGCTGCCAGCCGTCGCCGAAACGGGCAGCCCGGCGAATGGCGCGCCTTCCCTCACCACCGACCCAGATGGGCGGGTGGGGTTTCTGGACCGGCTTGGGCAGGAAATCTATCTCGGAAAAGCGACAGTACTTGCCATCGAAGTAGGGGTTGTCGCTGGTCCAGAGTTCTTTGAACACCTGAATGTATTCGTCGGTTATGGCGCCCCGTTCGGCGAACGGCTGGGTCTCCAACGCCCGGAATTCCTCTTCCAGCCAACCGGTCCCCACGCCAACCGTCAACCGGCCTTGAGAGAGGACATCTATTGTGGATAGCACCTTTGCGGTGACGACGGGGCTGCGGTGGGGGACGACCATCACACTTGTGACCAGTCTGATGGAAGTGGTCTGACCAGCCAAGAACGCCAGTGTGGTCAATTGCTCCATCGTCTCGCTGTTATCGGTCCCCGGAAAAACTCCCGATTCGGAATAGGGATACTGGGACGAAACATCCCGGGGAATCACGATGTGGTCGGGGAACATGATGAAACTGTAGCCTAACTCCTCGCCATGTTTGGCGATGGCCGAAAGGTTATCCGGCCGGGTCAGAAGACCGCGTGAAGGCAGCATGAACCCAAATTTCATTAGATATCCATTAGGGACCCGGGCTCAACTCGGGAAGACCTGTTAAAACTCGGTGATCAGCACCCACATGGGACCCTTGCCCACGTCGTAGACATCTCCGGCATTCAGTTCCCCGCTATCTTGGTCGATGTGGTAGGAGGCCAGCTTTCCGGTCTCCAATCCGGCGACGTAGAGGAAACTCCCCCGGAGATCGATGCTGAATGCCCGTGGGACCGCCTCTGTGGGCGTCTGGGCGACGGGCGAGAGATGGCCGTTGTCGGGGCTCACCCGGAAGCCGGCGATGCTGTTGTGCCCCCGGTTGGGCGCGTACAGGAACTTTCCATTGGGTGTGATCTGGATCTGTGAGCAGGAGTTATCGCCATCGTACCCACTGGGCAAAGTGGACACGGTCTGGATCGGATGCAGGTTGCCTTTGTCTGATTCGTAGGTATAGACGGTTACACTGTTGCCCTGCTCGTTGGACGAGTAGACAATATCCATGCTTGGGTGGAAGCAAAGATGGCGCGGCCCGTCAAGTTCCCTAGGATTGGTCCGGGTTGGAGACAGAGGGGCCAATGTTCCCGTTTCCGGGTCAAACCGGAATTGGAATATGGCGTTGGCACCGTCCAATGAACCGTTCGCGATGTGGGGAACGAACGCGTACCGGTTGGCCGGGTCGGTCTGGATGAAGTGGGCTCCGTAGTCGGTCTCCCGCCAGACCACGGGCGGGTCGGCCAGCGCGCCGTCGTCGCCGATGCTGTGCACCGCGGCGGCCTTCTGATAGTAATAGGCCGACAGCAAGAACTTGCCGGTCTTATCGGTGGACATATGGACTGGGTCTCCCCCAAGAGGAATGGACCCAATGGGCGTAAGGCCGCCGGTCTTGCGGTCGATTGTGAAACTTGTCATCCCAAAATCGCCGGCCTTGCGGCGTCCGGCGAAGAGGTATTTTCGGTCTGGGTCGATGGCCATGGGAGCGGGCCGGCCTTCGAGCTCCGCGTCACCTTGATGCTTCAACTTGCCCGTCTTTGGGGTAATGCTGAAGATAGCTATCCGGTCTTCTTCCTGGATAGATACGTACATGTAGTAAGCCAATGCGTTGCCTCCGGAGGAGTGTTGTCATCAATGCTGTCGCCGGGTTCTTTGCCGGAAGTGATGTTAACACTCAATCGCCCTAATGGGGTGTAATGGCCGGGCCAATTTGCAAAAATGGTAAGCGAAAACGTCCATCAATGGGCTATATAGCCTGCCCGCATGGCGAAATAACTGTTATACTTAAACAGGCAACGACTAAGTTCGTAACACGTACGTCTGGAACGTGCGGTTATGCCACAACATCAGATTGACCGTAACCTTGGGCCTGAGAGTGTGACTTGGCTCGGTAAAGCAGTCAAGGAGTAAACCCTCTCAGTGAGTTTCCAAGAATTCTCCCTTCATCCTCAGGTGCTGGCCGGCGTTAAATCCGTTGGCTTCACCAAGCCGACCCCCATCCAGCAACAGGCTATCCCAGTCGCGCTACAGGGACGCGACCTCTTGGGGCTAGCCCAGACCGGCACCGGCAAGACCGCAGCATTTGCTCTACCCATCCTGCAGCGTCTGGCAACCACGCCTGCAAAACGGGGCGTCCGCTGCCTGGTTATCGCGCCGACCCGGGAATTGGCCGAGCAGATCCTTCAGTCTTTCCGGGAATTAGGACAACACCTCGGCGTAAAAAGCATAGCGATCTACGGCGGCGTCTCCAAAGGACCGCAGCTTGCCGGACTACGCCGCGGCGCCCAGATCGTTGTCGCCTGCCCCGGTAGATTGCTGGACCACGTCAGCCAAAAAGACATCGATCTCACTGGCGTTGAAGTTCTGGTCCTGGACGAAGCCGATACCATGTGCGACATGGGGTTCTTGCCCGATGTCCGCCGCATATTGGACCACGTCCCGGCCAAACGGCAGACCCTTTTCTTCTCGGCCACCATGCCCACAGAGATACGGTCTCTGGCGATAAAGATACTCAAGGACCCGGAGATGGTCCAGATCGGGGTTATCGCCCCGGCCAAAACCGTGTCTCACGCCCTTTACCCGGTACCGGACAAGAAAAAGAAAGACCTGCTGCTGGCGCTGTTGCAGCAGACTCCTACTGGTCGTGCCCTGGTCTTCACCCGCACCAAGCACCGGGCCCGCACCCTGGCCTTGGAACTAGCCAAAAGGTCGTTCCGAGTGGCGGCGCTCCAGGGGAACATGTCTCAGAACGCCCGGCAACAGGCGATGGACGGGTTCCGGGCCGGCAAGTTCGATATCCTGGTGGCCACCGATATCGCCGCCCATGGCATCGACGTTCCTGAAGTTTCCCATGTTATCAATTTCGACTTCCCCAACACCGCCGACACCTACACCCACCGCATCGGACGGACCGGCCGAGCCGAACAAACCGGTGAAGCGTTCACCCTGGCTGGGGCCGAAGATGGAAACATGATCCGCGAGGTCGAGCGCGAACTGGGCGTCAAGATAGAGCGGCGGCGCCTGGCCGGATTCGACTACGGCGACTTCACTCCGGAGGAGCAGTTCAGGGAAGAGCGGCTTGGCCTGCGGCGTGCCGGGGGCCAGAGCAATGGCGGCAGGGCCGGACAGAGCACCAGGGACCCCAGGCCGCGAACCAGTCAGAGCAATGGCCGGAACAACAGTCAAAATAACAGCCAGAACAGGCGGCGCAGAAACGGCGCTGCAAATAATGGCGCCTCAAATAATAGAGCGCAACCGGAACGTGCAGCGGACGCGGCATTCCGGCCCAACTCAAACGATGGGAACCGGTCGAACCAGCCTGTCGGAGCTGCTCCACAGGCCAGCGCGTCCAACGGCTCTTCCAATGGACGGCGTCGGGAGCAACCGGCCCGCACGAACCGGACTACAGATTCGTCCAATGGAAACCGCTGGGACCAGCCGTCTGGCAGACCTTCTCGAACGAATCCTTCTGACGGGGGAAGCGCCGGCAGGAGAAAGCCCGACCAGCTCCTGGGCCGTCAGCCGTTAAGCGAATCTGCGGAGAGGAGACGCTCGGGCCAAGTTCTGGGAAGAAGTTCCACGCCCGATTCATCCAATGGCCGAAGCCGGTCCCCCAAGCAGAGCGCCCCGTCTTTCAATCCCCGGCCGCCACGTCCAGGAAAGCCCGGCAAGCCACGAAACCGCTCCGCCGCCCGGCGCTAGCCAGTTCTAGGCTCTAACGGACCTGAAGCCTGAGAAGGCCCGGGAGACCATGGATTTCAGGCGCGTGGACATGGGCAGTCGGCACAATCTGCCGCGACGTCAGTGGGTGATCCATCTAGAGGGCGCCGCCGAGATTGGAATCAGCGATGGTACGACCAAAGCAACGCGGCCTGAGGACATGGTGTAATGGAGGATATGGCCGGTCCCGGACACACCAAGACACCCATACGACGCCCTTGGTTGAGCGGGCTGATAGCCTGCGCGGACCAACGCCGGGCGGAACCGGATAGGGCTATCGTTCGAGGGGGAACATGGGCAGCAACTCTTCGCCCAAGATATCTAGCTGCTCCATGGTCTCTTCGGCGGAACAGAGGGGCCGCACTACGAACTTGGAGCCGCCGGCCTCTATGTAGCTCCGAATCATTTCCGCCACTTTCTCTACCGGCCCTACGGCCGTGAACTCGGTGAAATGGGCGTCTGGACGCTGCCGGGTCACGAACTGGTTGGCTTTCTCAGTGGCTTCCTTCACGTCATCTGAGACGTAGTAACCCATCAAGATTCCAACGTGGTCGTCTTCGATCTCACGGTTGAACTCGTTGGCCGTTTCGAAGAGTATGCCGCAGCCCTCTTTCACTTCCTCGGGTGTGGCGCTGGAGACCAGCCAACCGTCGCCCACCCGCCCAACACGCCTGGCAGCAGCGGGGGACCGGCCGCCGATCCAGACCGGAGTGGATGGCTGAAGGTAGGGTTTGGGAGTGACAGTCACATTGTGGCAGCTGAAGAACTCGCCTTCGTGGGTAACGTTTTCTTCTTCCCAGAGTCGCCGCATCAGTTGGATCGCTTCGTCCGTGCGGGGGCCGCGCCGTTCTTTGGACACGCCGCAGGCCTCGTACTCCTCAGGCTCCTCTTGTCCCAGGCCGACCGCGGGAAAGAACCTTCCTTGGGACAGGTAGTCCAGGGTGGCCACCTGCTTGGCCAACACAACGGGGTTGCGCAGCGGCATGGCTAGCACGCTGGTGCCGACTTTGAGGCGGTCGGAATAGGCCAACGCCATGGAGCAGGCCATCATGGGCTCAAGACTGAATTTCTCGCCGACGATCCGGTCGCTGAGCCAGAGGGAGTCATATAGGTGTTTGTCACCGATCCCCACCAACTTCCGAAGATATTCGTGGTCTTCTCCACCCTCTCCATAGGCTCCTGGCATGTAACCGATGGCGATACTCATCTCATCTCTCTTGGGTGTTTTCTATCTAGTGGCTGATGCTGGGGTCAAGTATAACCCAGTCTGGCAGTTCAGACTCCAATCAGCCTGCGATGGGCGCCATCCCCGCCTCGGTGCGGGCGTCATTGATGTGGCCCAGTATCCGCTGCCTCAGGGGCGCGATCTCGTAGCCGATGTCGGCCAGCATCCTGCTATTGTCTACGTTATAAACGTGGGGCACCAGTTGGTCGCCAGTGGAGATCTCTGCGTCGGGGATGATCTCCCGGACGATGTCGGCCATGTCTTTGATGGTGCACATGCTGCCGCCGCTGATGTAGATTGAGTGGTTCAGCTTTTCGGCCAAGGCCGTCCTGACGAATATCTCCGCGGCGTCTTCAGCGTGGATCATGGGCGACTGCTCGTCCTGGTGGAACGGCATGCTCACCGGCTTTCCGATGGCCGGCAGGGACATCAGCAGTCCGCCAATCATCCCCGTCATACCAGTGACCCTACCGTGGCCGAACACGGTGCAGATGCGCACGCCCCTTAGGTCCATGCCATAGCGATCGATGTAGCGCTTGGCCGAGAAGTCGTTCACAGACTTGGTCATGCCGTAGACGTTGATGGGGTCGTTGAGGTCGTCCTCATTTATAGGCCGTTCGCCGAAGGTTGTCTGGACTCCGTAGACGGCGATGGAGCTCGCGTAGACGACCCTCTCGACTCCGGTCCACCGGGCCGCTTCGAACACGTTGTTGGTACCGCCGATGTTCACCTGCATGGCGTAGTGGTGCCGTTCCTCGGTATCCGGGGGCAGTAGCGCCGCCATGTGAATTATCCTGTGGACCCCGTTGGTGTTGATGGCCTCCAACAAGTGGGGCAGTTGGGTCACATCGCCTCGGTACATCTTGATGCGGTCCAGGTAGGGCTCCAGGTTGGCTCTGGGCGGGGCGAGGTCGAAACAGACCACCTCTTCACCCCTATCAAGTAGCCTGCGGATGATTCGGTTGCCAATGAATCCTGTGCCGCCGGTGACCATCACGGACATAGAGCCCTCCAAATTGCTTCTGAGTTACGGTTGCCAGATTAAGCGCCCCGCCTTGATCAGTCTCGTAGATGATATAGGCGCGGACGAACCCCTGCAATGCCGTTCTCGTTTTACATAATTACGAGTAGATGTCCTTACCGTGAACAGGTGGTTGTTCATAGTTGGCCTCACTATCCAAGAAATTCATCCCGCTCGGAGGAAAGAGTGGCGACAAGGATCTACGGGTGACGGTGAATGTTTCTGACGAACAAGACAATCCGGCGGAGGGCACTTAAGTGGCCATCCTTCTGAGCAATGCCACTTCGGACGGACCTTAAGTCGGGACATAGTCAACCGGCGCCAATGTTTCGGTTACGTTCTGGCTCAGGAACGCTCCGTCGGGCTGTTATCCGATTGAGGTGGATGATGTTGTCGCCGCCGGCCTAACCTGGGACAGCTTCCACCTTCGGTCATATGCAAATCCACCAGAGGCAGCAGGAGCGGTGGAAACAGCGTAGCCGCTCAGGTCGAATAAGGCGATTTCGACTCGTTAATCAGAAAGGCCCGCCGTCAGGCGGGCCTTTCTGATTATTTGCTCAATGTCATCTATCATAGCGGACGCTTCCCAGGAATCCCGACCCCCCTGGGATAACGCTCTGGGGTTGGCTTGGTCTTTTCCACAGAGATGACTATCCGGTTGTCGGTCAACCCCTCAAGCAGCACAGTGGACACTCTCTCGATGTGCCCTCCCAGTTCTTTGAGGGCATTGGCCGCGGACCCCTGTTCCGACCAGTCCCCGCCGTGTTTCAGGGCCACCAAGCGGCCGCCGGTCTTGCAGAAAGGCAAGGAAAACTCCAAGAGCAACGGCAACTTCGCAAGCGCACGCACGACCACGAGGTCAAAGGCATCCCTCAGGCCTTCCTCGCGGGCCAAGTCTTCGGCACGGCCGGTGTGGACGGAAACTTCTTCCAGACCGAGGGTAGCCACGAGGTGCTCCAAGAACGCAGTTTTCTTCCCTACCGATTCCACCAGGGCAAGTTCCATCTCCGGAAATGCCAATTTCAGGGCCAGCCCCGGCAGCCCCGCTCCGGCGCCCACGTCCATCACGCGCACCGGTCCGGCAAGATACTCTCGGGCCGTTAAACACACGGTCAACGAGTCTAGAAAGTGCTTCACCTGAACGGCTTTGTACTCGATGATAGCGGTCAGGTTGGCCCGTTTGTTCCAGTCGGCCAGCTCGTGGAAATAGACCTCAAACTGTTCCAGTTGTTCGTCCGACAGGGCAACGCCCAATTGCGATGCGCCCGTCTTGAGGAGTCCCATTCTTTCAAGCATATGGCCTTATTATAGCCGGGTCCTGCCAGTCTCCTAGCACGTTCGCGGCAAATTGACACCGTGAGAAGCTGGGCCGTAAAATGACGGTCAACACTCCGGAAGCCCTGCACACGGTGGAATTGGAGAGGGAGAACCATGGCAACCAAGGCATATTTACTGATCGAAACTGCGGTCGGAAAGACCCGTGATGTGGCGAACACCCTGAACGGTCTACCTGGCATCGCCACGGTGGACGTGGTCACGGGCCCCTACGACATCATCGCGGTGGTATCCGGCGAGGATATGACCGTTGTCGGAGACCTCGTCACCGGGCATATTCACACCGTCACCGGCGTAGTGCGCACCGTTACCTGCGTGGCAGTGGGCAGTCAATAATTTAAGCCCCGCATAGGAGATTCACTGTGGAGTTCAAGTTCACTGCCGAGGACGAAGAGTTTCGGAGAGAACTTCGGGCATTCATGAAGGCCGAACTTCCCGACCCATGGGAAGGTGCCGGCCGCTACCCTGAAGAAGATGACTGGGACCTGAACGTGGCCGTCCGCCAGAAGATGGCGGAGAAAGGCTGGCTCACCATGCACTGGCCGGAGGAATACGGTGGTCAGGCAGCGTCCCCAGTCAAGTCGGCCATCTTCAACGAAGAGATCGCCTACATGAGAGCCCCCGGGCGGGACATCTTCGGTGTCCGCATGCTTGGCCCCACATTGATGATTCACGGCTCCGAAGAGCAGAAGAAGACCCACTTGCCGTCGGTGGCCAAGGGCGAGATTCAATGGTGCCAGGGCTACAGTGAGCCGGAGTCCGGTTCCGACCTGGCCTCCCTGAGCACCCGTGCCGTACGCGACGGCGATGACCTGGTAATAAACGGCGCCAAGGTATGGACCACCATGGCCCACCGAGCCGACTGGATCATGCTGCTCACCCGTACCGATCCTGACGCCCCCAAACATCGAGGCATCAGTTTTGTGCTTGTGGACATGAAGACTCCCGGAGTTTCGGTCCGGCCAATCATTAATATGGCGAACGGTCACGAGTTCAACCAGGTGACCTTCGACGACGTCCGCGTGCCCCGGGCCAACGTGGTCGGCGAAGAGGACCGTGGCTGGTACGTGGCCGTGACGCTCCTGGACTTCGAGCGTTCTGGCATCGATTATTCCGCCGCCGCCCGCCGCATGATGGACGACACTAAGGAGTTTGCCACCGAAACTAAACGCAACGGGGTTCCCCTCATCGAGATTCCCTGGGTGCGCACCTTGATGGCCGACCGGTACATCGACTGTGAAGTTGCCCGGCTGATGGCTTACAACGTTGCCTACATGCAGTCCCAAAGCCTCATTCCTACCAAGGAAGCGTCCATGAGCAAGGTCTTCGGCAGCGAAACTGTGCAGAGGGTGACAGAGGCTTCTTTGGATATCCTCGGCATGTACGGCACCCTGGGCCGGGAAGACAAGTGGGCGCCCCTCAAGGGCCGGGCCCAGGAACACTGGATGAACGCCTTCGCTGGCACCATCGCCGCCGGGACCTCGGAGATCCAGCGGAACATTATCGCGGGAAGGGGATTGGGGTTGCCGCGGGGTTAGTCTTCCATTCCTATGTCAGCCGAAAAAGGCCCGCTTCAAGCGGGCCTTTTCTTTCTTTGAAGGTTTGTCGGTTGGGGCTGACTCTTAAGGTGTTCCTGCGAAAACAGGAATCTACGCAACACGTCTGCGGATTACCGTATTGCTAATGCCGGATGGGGCCATTCCCACCATCCCAGCGATGGCAGGAATCCATGTAGGTTAGACCAGTCAAGAGAATCGGTGAGGGGTCTGTGGGTTACTGCTTTCGCAGGAATGACGACGAGGCGAGTTTGCGTATGCAGAGCGGACGGGTCAAAAGAGGAGGTTCAGGTCTATTCCAACCCGTACGCCTCGTCGAGAATGTCCACTACGTGCCGGACGCGGCCATGTTTGCCCTGGGACTTGAAGCCCATCTCCAACTGGAGCATGCAGCCAGGGTTAGCTGTGATCACTTCCTGGGAGTCGGTGGCGTCAATGCTGGCCATCTTGCGCTTGAGGAGGCGTTTGGACAGAATCGGTTGCACCGATGAGTAGATACCGGCCCCGCCGCAGCAGAGGCTGGAATTCTCCATCTCCACCAACTCCAGGCCAGGGATGGAGTTCAGGATGACCCTGGGAGCGGCGGTGATGCGCTGGGCGTGGGCTAGGTGGCAGGGGTCCTGGTAGGTGACCTTGCGGGGGACGGCGGAAATGGGATCTTGGAATGGCAGAGCCACCAAGAATTCGGTCACGTCCTGGGTCATCTCGCTGAACCGGGCTGCCTTGGTGTGATACTCAGGGTCGTTTTTCAGCAATTCAGCGTATTCCTTCATGCTCGAACCGCAGCCAGCGGACGAAGTGATGATTCGATCTACTCCGGCGGCCATCAGCGAGTCGATGTTGGTTCGCGCCATAGCGCGGCTGGTTTCCAGGTCGCCTGCGTGGCCGTTCAACGCCCCGCAGCAACCCTGGCCCAAAGGCACCATCACATCGCAGCCATTACGGGTTAAGACCCTGACAGTTGCCTCCATGGTCGGACCCTGCATCAAGGGCATGACGCAGCCCGACAGTAGCGCCACGGTCATCTTCTTTTCGCCCTGGGCTGGATGCAGGTTCTCAGAAGGCCCGAAGAACCTTTTGCTTAGGCGCGGCAACTGGGACTCCAGTTTACCGATGCCACCGGGCAGCAGGTAGAGCAGGTGGGATAACCGGACCAGTTTCTGGATGCCCAGCCTCTGGTATATGCGGACCAAGTAAGCTCCCATCCGAAGTTTCTTCGGGCTAGGCAACGCAGAGTTCAGGAAGAATCGGCTGAACCGCTTTAGCTCTTGTGATTGCAGCCCGGCAGCCCGTACCTGGGACCTGGTGCGCTCCATGATGCGGCCGTAGGGCACTCCCGACGGGCATACGGCCTCACAGGCCCGGCATTGGAGGCACATATCCCAATGGGAGACGATCCTGGGGGTGATCTCGACACGTCCCTCATTAACTGCCTTCATCAGCGCCAGGCGGCCCCTGGGCGATTCCATCTCCAACGCCGTCTCCACGTAGGTGGGGCAAGAGCTGAGGCACAGCCCGCAGTGGACGCAGCGGTAGAGGTCGGATTCGGCCGGGGGGTCGGGGCCCCTGAATCCTCCAACAATCCCCAAGGGGATTTCAGTTGATACTTGGGATTGGGCCATCTAGATGCCTCCCAGGAAGCGGCCGGGATTGAGTATGCCGCGTGGGTCGAACTGGTTTTTGATACTCTGCATTATCGCCAGGCTGTCGGGAGGGTCGCCCCAGACATCGATTTGGCGTTTCACAGGGAGAGGACACTGTTCCACGACAGCCGAGCCTTCATAGCGGTGGGCGATCTGCCGGGTCTTTTGGACCGCGTCCAGGACCGGTTGGTCAGCATCAACGCCGCGTGCCGGACTCTCCGACTGCTCGGGCCAGAACAATCGGATACTGCCGAACCCGGGGTCCGCCATCTGCTCGGGTTTCTCACCGAAAAGGAGTACATCTCCGCACTCGGCGGACGCACGGGCGGCGGACCTAGACTGGACCGAGATTTTTATCACTAGAGCCGAGCTGTTGCTGGCCTCGGATGGAATGTCAGTGACCCAGCGCAGCATACTTTTGGCGGCAAGGCCTTCAACTCGTTGCACCGCGGTCGCTCCCTCCGCCAGGAGCAGGGCAGCCGCCTCTTCCAACCTCCGTCCGGTGGCCCTGGCCCGCCCGGAGTAGAACGCGAAGGACAGAGAAGTCTCTTCTTCTCCGAGGCCCAGACCCTGGGACGCTGCTTGGAGCGAGTCTTGAAGCCGCCGGGAGACGCCTGATGTGACGCTATGGCATCCCATCGGAGCAGCTGGGGAGTGGAGCAACTTTCGGCAGGCCGCGATGGAGTCGGCCTGCGAGGGGAACGAAGCCAGCAACGTCCCGTCATGGGGGTTGATGGGCAAGAGCTTGAACGAAGCTTCGACGATCACCCCCAGGGTCCCCAGCGAGCCGGCGTAGAGCTTATTCAGGTCGTAGCCGGTCACGTTTTTGACCACGTTTCCGCCGGCTTTGGTTGCCACGCCCTGGGGGGTGATTACGCCGATGCCGATGAGCCACTCCCTGGGCAGGCCGTAGGCGTAGGACAGAGGCCCGCCCGACCCAACTGACAGGATTCCACCGACCGTGGACCGGCCAGGTATCCCGGCTTCCAATGGTACGAACTCGCCGCCCAGGGCCAGTTGTTCTTGCAACGACGTCAAGGTCATGCCGGCCTCGACGATGGCGGTCATGTCGGCGGGCTGGTAGTCAACCAATTTGTCGAGATCTCCCAGGTCCAACACCACGTCGGCCTTCCGTGGGACGTTGCCCAGCCCGGTCCTGGTACCCCCGCCCCTGGGCAAAAGACTAACGTTCTCCGAAGAAGCCCACCGAAGAACCTCAGAGACTTGGAGGCGGTCCACGGGGCGCACCACGGCCTGTGGCGTGATTCCATCGATCTCATGCCCATGACCAGGCAAGACCGTACTACCACCCAAGATCCTGGCAAGCTGGTCCCTAAGGGTAGGCTCCAATAATTACTCCTACTCGAATCGGAGAGCGGTGGTTCCAGAAAAACGGTACGGTACCAAATCGACCGGCTATGCCGGCATGCCGGAATGGGCTGGATGGGCATGGGGCTTGTGTTTCTTCCCATCCGGGAATATCTTGCCCGGGTTCAGGCTATTGTCCGGCGCGAAGGCGTCGCGGACCATCACCATGACAGCCATATCGTCTTCCGAAAAAACCAGGGGCATCTGCTCCTTCTTCTCCAGGCCCACGCCGTGCTCGCCCGTGAGCGTCCCTCCGGCATCCACGCATACCTGCAGCACCTCGGTCCCAGCCTCCACGATCTTATCTAGGGCGCCGGGCTGGCGTTCGTCAAAAAGCAGGCAGGGGTGAAGATTGCCGTCTCCGGCGTGAAACACGTTGGCTATGGGGATGTCGTACTTCCGGCTGACCTCGGCGACCCGTGCCAGCACTTGGGCCAACTGAGTTCTGGGCACCACGCCGTCGACCAAGAAGTAGTTGGGCGCGATGCTGCCCAGTGCGCCCAGTGCTCCCTTGCGTCCCACCCAGAGCAGCTCCCTTTCTTCTTCGGCTTCTGCGGTCCTGACCTGGGTTGCGCCCGTCTCCCAGAGTGCGGCCTCAACTTCCCCGCTGATCTCGTCCACTTCATCTTGAAGGCCTTCAAGTTCTATCAACAACACGGCCCCGGCGTCATCTGGGTAGCCGGCGTCGCTGACTTTCTGTACGGCCTCGATAGTGAGGGCGTCGATCATCTCTAGAGCGGCAGGGACGATACCGTGTTCGATTACCGCCGATACTGCGGTGCAGGCAGACTCCACGTCAGGGAAGATGCCTAAGAATGTGCGCACGGCTTCGGGAACCGGCAAGAGACGCACCGCGATTTTGGTGGCAATGCCGAAGGTCCCCTCCGAGCCCGTAAAAACGCCCCTAAGGTCATAGCCAACCGTCTCCCGGGCCAGGCTGCCCAGGTTCACCACCATGCCATTCTCGAGCACAACCTCCATGCCCAACACGTGGTTGGTCGTAGTGCCGTAGGCCAGGCAATGGGGGCCGCCGGCGTTCTCGGCGATGTTGCCGCCCAGACTGCAGGCCTTTTGGCTGGAGGGGTCGGGGGCGTAACGGAGGCCGAGCTTGCGGACGTGGGTGTCCAGGTCCAAGTTGATGACCCCGGGTTCGACCAAGGCTAGGCGGTTCTCGGTGTCGATGTCCAGGATGTGGTTCATGCGGGGGAAAGCGACTTGTATGCCGCCGGGTGGGGCGATGGCGCCGCCGCTGAGGCCCGTGCCGGTGCCGCGCCCAACCACAGGTACACCTTCGCTGTGGGCCAAGGCGATGACCCGGCTCACCTCTTGGGTACTGCTGGGAAATACCACAGCTTCGGGCGTCCCCCGGTCCACCGAACCGTCATATTCGAAGACCAGCAAGTCATCGGAATGGTACACCACGTTTTGCTCTCCGACGATGCCTTGTAGGCCCTTCAAAAACCGCTTGAAATCCATGCCTGAAACCTATCTATAAACGATTGCCGAACTAAGCGAATGATAGAACAAAACCGAGCCCATTGCCAGACTGGAGCCCCGTTGTTTGAAGGCCTTCTGGTTTATGGGTATACTACGGCGGCTTCGTTGCCAGGTTCGCATGACGCATATGGCGACGCATTCGATTGTAGATATCCAGGAGAGACCGCGTGGAGTTCAACATCGCCGTGTTAGGTGGGGACGGCATCGGCCCCGAGGTAACCGACCAGGGTGTGCACGCCCTGGAGGCCGTGGGCCGGGCCTTTGGGCACAGTTTTAATCTTACCTACGGCGACATCGGCGGAATTTCCATCGACAAGCACGGGATTCCCCTAACCGACGAGACCAGAGGCCTTCTGGACGCCAACGACGCGGTTCTTTTCGGCGCCGTCGGCGGCCCCAAATGGGACTCTCCCGACGCCAAGGTCAGGCCCGAGATGGGTCTCTTGGACATGCGCGCCCACATGGGCGTGTTCGCCAATATCAGGCCGGTCAAGGTCTACCCCTGGCTGGCTGAATCCAGCGTGCTTAAGTCCGATATCATCGAGGGCGTTGACCTAGTGGTGGTGCGCGAGCTCACCGGTGGCCTCTATTACGCAGAGCCCAGGGGGCGGCGTGAGACACCCAATGGCATCGTGGCGGAAGACACCATGCGCTACACCGAGGGCGAGATCGAACGGGTAGTGCGTGTGGGATTCGAACTGGCCAGGGGAAGGCGCAAGAAGCTGACCTCGGTTGATAAAGCCAACGTCCTGGAATGCTCCCGGTTATGGCGTACGGTGGCCACTAGGCTGGGCGAGGAATATCCCGACGTTGAACTGGAACACGTGTTGGTGGACGCTTGCGCCATGCAGCTCATCCAGGCGCCGGCTAGCTACGACGTCATCGTGGCAGAGAACACTTTTGGCGATATCCTTAGCGACGAGGCCTCGGTGTTAGCGGCTTCCATGGGGCTGCTTCCCTCGGCTAGTTTGGCTGGGGTACCGGTGACCGGACAACGTTCCGGTGGCCTGTACGAGCCTATCCACGGCACCGCGCCGGACATAGCCGGCAAGGGCATCGCCAATCCCACAGGTTCGATCTTGAGTGTGGCGTTGATGGTCCGCTACTCTCTGGGCTTGACCGAAGAGGGCGCCGCCATAGAGCGGGCGGTTGATAAAGTTCTGGAGCAGAACGCACGCACGGCGGACATAGCCACCGACGGGACTGCGCGCGTTTCGACCGTTGAGATGGGAGAGCTGATCGTTGCGGCGATTGAGAGTGGGAATTAGGTTTGTTTCGATCGAATTGACTTGGGGGCAGGTGGTGCCCCCATCTCCGACTTGGTCGAGAGTATCGACTTTTGCGGGTCTAAGCTTCCCCCATGCGCAGGGGAGGGGATTTTGTTTGATTGAGGAAGGGGACTTTTAAATGGGCGGAGACTTGACGGTCGCCATTGTGGTTTTTTTGGCAAGCGCGGGAGTCGTGATGTTTTGCGGTGCCAAGCTGGCGGTCTACGGTGACGCTTTGGCCACGCTGACAGGTTGGGGCCGATTGTTCGTGGGCAGCCTGCTGGTGGCGCTGGCCACATCACTACCTGAGCTTTCCACAAACATTTCCGCCGTTCAGTTAGACCCGCCCAACCCTGAGCTGGCCGTGGGCAATGTCTTCGGCGCCAACATGCTTAACATGTTCACCCTGTCCGCGGTCGCGTTGGCCTTCGGCGGCAAGCGATTCTTGGTGCAAGTGGCTCCTGAGCAGGGATACCTGATCGTGGTGGCCGTGGTTATGACCGGTGCGGCAATCTTGTTCGGTGCTGTGCAATGGGGGGCCAACGTCGGAGAGGTTGGTGTAGTGTCTGTTATCCTGATCGTCCTCTTTGTGGCTGGCATGTGGTGGGTCTACAAGAACCGCCCTGCCGCCGACGACGAAGAGGAAGAAGACGCTGGGATGACGCTGCAAAAGGCCTGGCTGTTCTTCGGGCTGGTTTCCGCAGGGGTGGTGGTCTCCGGGTTCTTCTTGGCCTGGAGCACCGACGAGATTGCCGACATCACCGGCATCGCCTCCAGCACCCTGGGCATCCTCTTGGTGTCTCTGGTAACGACGATGCCCGAAGCATCGTCCACCATCGCGGCGGCTAAGATGGGGGCTATGGACCTGGGAGTGGCCGGGCTTTATGGGAGCTGCGCGTTCAACGTGACCATCCTGTTCTACGCCGACCCCTTCTTCCGAAACGGCGTCCTGAACACCCAGACTGAATCGGCGCATTTCGTGGCCGGTGGCGTGGCTTTGGGTCTCATGGTTGCCGGATTGGTGCTGGTGCTGGCGCGGAACCGCATCAAGTCATCCATCGCGGCGGTGGCACTGGCCTTGATGGCCACCGCCTATCTGATGGGAGCGGTCATCGTCGCCACTGTGGGTGGCACCGAGGATGAAGACGGATCTTCCAGATCAAGTCCTCCGGTCACGACAGCCCGAACGTTCGACCAATAATCTCGGTTAGCCCGTTACGTGTTTCCGAGTCGCTGAGGAAGGCCGCGGCGAACTCCAGGGTTTCCCGGTATCGTTCTGGAAGATCGGAGCTCATTTCGATCGCTCCCAACAGCGGGTGGCAATCAGCAAGAAGGCGAAGGCGGCTGCCAACCATCTCAATTCCCGGGGAAGTGTGCGAATCAGACGACCTTGAGGGGCTCTTCGGTGACTATGCCGTCGGTGATCTCAAATATGCGCACGACGGGATTGTCCATATCCATCAGGGACACCAGCACATAGCGAACGTCTGGCCAGAGCCCGGCGGTGCCGCCGGCGATACGCACGTCGGTGTCTGAAGGATAGGCTTCGCTGCCAGTGTGGGAGTGGTAGATGGCCAAGAGTTCCCAGTCATTATCTCCGGCGTCGGAATCGACATTGCCCAGCTCCACCGGGTCCATAACGAACCGGTAGGGGCTCGCTTCCACGTTGGTGATGCGATAAGCCCTCATGACCTGGCCGTCGGCTCCAGCCAAGATACCGCAGCACTCGTTTGGCAGGTCGGCTTTGGCGTGAGCCACCATCTCGTCAACGAATTCCTGACTGATCTGAACCAATCGGTCAACTCCGAGAACTAATTTTATGCGGCCTGCATCAAAAGCGAGATTAGGCCGCAACCTTGTGTGAATATATCAGAGGAATCCTGGGGTGGAAAGCGGCGTCAAAGTTTGCATGAAGGAATGCGGGAAAGCGACTCAACAAGATTCACACAGCCCGGACCCGGGAAGGAATTATCGGATGGTTTATTTCAAGGCCTGCAAGAAATGCTTCGGAGACCTCGCCTCGGAACAGAACTCCTACGGCGCTTTCCTGAAATTCCTGCAATCTGGGAATTTCACTGAAGTCAGCGAGGTCAACGGTCGACAGCCGGTGTTGCACGGAGCGGCCACCAACGAAACTGCTCTCCAGACGGCGGATATCCCCAGGACTCAGACCCCCTAGCCGCTTAGTTCAATAGTCCGCTACTCGCTGGCTGACCGTTCGGCGTAGCCGTAAACCGCCTCTTCCTGTTCTGGAGTCTGGATGGACCCTGGACGCAGTTCCCGGATCCGGTTGATCGCACCGGCGGGGTTTTGGCCCCGGTGCACCAGGTAACAGGCCAGTACCGTGCCGGTGCGACCGATTCCAGCGTAACAACTGACGGCGACCGGCCGTCTAGCAGCGGTCTCCCCGTCGATGAATTCGACCATTCGCAAGATTTGGTCCGGATCGGGTGGCGTGAAATCCGGGACGGGCACAAACAGGTCCACCAAGTTGAACATGTTCCCAGAGTTGGCTGGAATGGTCCGTTCTTCCATGCGAACCACGGCGCGCACGCCCTGGTGGTAGAGAAAAGAAAGGTCGTCTAGACTGGCCGGTCCTTGTGATCCGGCCAGTTCGTCGTCCAGGACCCAACCAAAGTTCATGACCTGCATCTTGCCTTCTCCATGCGGCTGCTAACGGGCAACTTCAGCCTTGATCCGCCGGTGTACTTCCTGCTCGGTCAACGTTTTTATCGAAACGACCTTTTCTCTGGAGCTGTGCCCCCGGACTATCTCCAGCCGGGATTTGCTGACACCAAAAGTCTCGGCCAACAGGGCAATCATCCCGGCGTTGGCTTTGCCATCCGTGGCCGGGGCAGTGACGCGCAGCCGCAATGTGCCGTCTTCAAAGCCGTCCACCCGATTTCGGGAGGCTTTTGGCTGGACACGTACCTTTAACGTGCAACTCTCTATCGACGTTGAAGCCATGTTCTAGGCACCTTTTAGGCGTGGTCTAGTGGGTGTTTGCCAAGACCTTCTGGTATATTAGGCCGACGGGCCAATTGATTGGGAACCATGCTGTAGGAGGCGTCCGGTGGAGTATACCAACATCAAACTGGAGAAAGAAAACCGGGTGGCGACCATCCGGCTAAACCGTCCGGATGCTTTGAACGCACTGAATCCGGAGATGCTGGCCGAACTTTCGTCAGCAGTGACCGATGTTGGCAGCGATGAGTCTATCAAGGCGCTGGTGGTGCGTGGCGAAGGACGAGCCTTCTGCGCAGGCGCCGACCTCGCCTATTTCCAAACGACCTTCGCCAACACAGCCCTGCTGCCACCATTTCTAGCCCAGATCGCCGAGACGCTCCACCAGATAGAGAGATTGCCATTTCCAGCCATCGCCGTCGTGCAGGGATTTGCTCTGGCGGGCGGCCTGGAGTTGATGATGGCCTGCGATATGGTCTTGGTGGCCGAGGACGCGCGCATTGGCGACCAGCATGTCAATTTTGGCCTGATGCCTGGCGGAGGCTCCACCCAACGGCTGCCCCGCCGCGTTGGCCTCCAAAGGGCCATGGAACTGCTGACCACCGGTAAATGGGTCTCAGGGGCCGAGGCTGTTGAGTGGGGACTGGCCCTACGCGCCGCCCCAGTAGAGAGGTTGGACGACGAACTTGAGACCCTTCTGACGCCACTCCGAACCAAAAGCCG
>Ga0209752_1000515_pt1 | contig 18685 bp, 20 predicted proteins | sample METZYME_3_250m_FD_187548 | JGI IMG/M metagenome (GOLD analysis project Ga0209752, IMG submission 187548) | Marine microbial communities from oxygen minimum zone in mesopelagic equatorial Pacific - METZYME_3_250m (SPAdes) (version 2) | ecosystem: Environmental > Aquatic > Marine > Oceanic...
TCCCCCAGTTCAGACTCGGCAATCGCTTGCCGCATTTCATCAGTGGGTAAGGTGGTCGTATCGCTACGCAGATCTACGGATCTCATGTGGGGCCTATAACTTGATAAGTAATTTTAAATCCATAATACCAGCGGTAATCTAAGGCAAATTAGCAAATAAGTGTACCTGGTTACCAGCACCATGATCGTCCTGCTTGTACGAGATCAATGATGCCGCTAAATTCCCGCACTTGTTAAACTATAAACTTTCATTGGAAAACTCATGAGCGCGATACCAAAACCAGTTAATGAACCAATTCTAAATTTCAGCCCGGGTTCACCGGAAAGAACCAGCCTGCAGGCTAAGCTCAAGGAACTCAGTGCCAAGGAAATTGAAATTCCACTTATTATAGGCGGCAAGGAAGTCCGTACTGGTGATACAGGTACCTGTGTTATGCCCCACAATCACGGCCATGTTTTGGCCCGGTTTCACCAGGCTGGCCCAGCAGAGGTTTCCCAAGCCATTGACGCTGCAAAAGCAGCTTGGGCAGATTGGTCTAGAACACCGCTGGAAGCACGGGCGCAGGTTTTTCTAAAGATGGCGAAACTTCTGGCTGGTCCCTACCGGGATACTATTAATGCGGCGACGATGCTTAACATGAGTAAGAATGCCTACCAGGCCGAGATCGATGCTGCTTGCGAACTGATCGATTTCTGGAATTTCAACTGCTGGTTTGCCCAAGAACTGTATAGCCACCAGCCTATGTATTCTCCTAAACCCACAAAAAATTCAATGGAACACCGACCATTGGAAGGATTTGTTTTTGCTGTTACACCATTCAATTTTACCAGTATTGCCGGTAACCTGCCTTCTGCTCCAGCGCTCATGGGTAACGTTGCCCTATGGAAACCAGCCAGCAGCGCTGTATATCCCGCCTATTTTGTGATGGAGCTATTCCAGGAAGCTGGTCTGCCAGATGGTGTGATTAACTTTATTCCCGGCCGCGGTTCAGTGGTTGGACCCTTAGTAATGGATCATCCTGATCTGGCTGGGGTCCATTTCACCGGATCTACCGCTGTATTCCAAAATATGTGGCAGCACGTTGGTGGAAAAATTCAGCAATACAAAAGCTATCCCCGTATTGTGGGTGAAACTGGTGGCAAAGATTTCTGTATTGCTCATGAATCCGTTGACCAGGACGCCTTGGTAACCGCCATGGTACGTGGTGCCTTCGAATTTCAAGGCCAGAAGTGCTCAGCCATGTCACGGGCCTATATTCCAACAACGATATGGGATAATATCCGTGACCAATTTCTGGCTGAAATGGCCACTGTAAAAATGGGTGACCCTACCGATTTTTCCAATTTTGTTAATGCGGTCATTGATCAGGCTGCTTTTGATTCGATCAAGGAATTCATCGACCATGCTGCCCATGCGGATGATGCTGAGATCCTCACCGGTGGAAAATGTGATGATTCGGTGGGATATTTCATTGAGCCTACAACCATTCTGACCACCAACTCAGAATTCCGTACCATGTGCGAAGAAATTTTTGGCCCAGTACTGACCATTTATCTCTATGATCCCGCTGATTGGCAAGCTACCCTGGAACTCGTGGATTCCACATCCCCCTATGCCCTTACCGGCTGCGTCATGGCCACAAACAAGGCCGCTATTGCCGAAGCAGCGGCAGCACTGACCCATTCTGCTGGAAATTTTTATATAAACGATAAACCAACTGGTGCTGTCGTAGGTCAACAACCCTTTGGCGGCAGCCGTGCCTCGGGCACCAATGACAAGGCTGGTTCCATGTTTAACCTTGCTCGCTGGGTATCTCAGCGTACGGTGAAAGAAAATTTCGACCCCCCAAAAGATTATCGTTATCCTTTCCTGGCTGATGATTGAACCATGGCGGTTCGATCTGAAATCGATCCGATTCGTCAGGTACTGATCCATACACCGGGACCAGAACATAATTATACACTGCCGAAAAATACTACCGAATGGATTGCGGATGAATCCGGACAGCTGATCCACAATCCAGACTACCTCCTTTTCGATGATATCATTTCCCCCGGTGGTATGGCTGCTGAACACAATGAACTGGAAAATGTACTGAACGCTTTTACAGGCCAGGGCCATACCTACCAGTTCAGTGATATCCTGGTAGATACACTGCAAACAATTGAACAACGGCAGGAACTTTTCCATGCTTGCAATACCCTTGACCAAAAATTATACGGTACAGAAAGTTCTGTGGACACCGAGGAAATTCTGGACCTGGAAGCGGCTGATTTCGCAGCCGTTCTGCTGTCTGGTCGCATGATCAAGCCGGTCTTACAAACCGTATTCAAGTGGCCCCTTCCTAATCTGATCTTCACCCGCGATATCGCCGTTGCCTTGAATAATGCCTTGGTCCTTACCTGGGGCAGATGGCCGGCACGGCAGCGAGAAATGCTCTTAATGCAACACGTGGCCCATCATCATCCCCTTTTTTCCAGCTTTACACAATTCGATTTCCATAAAATTTGTCCCGATCTATTTTTAGAAGGCGGCGATTTCATTGTCCTGGATGAAGAAACATTGCTTATTGGACTGAGCGAGCGAAATTCCAAAGAAGCAATTGAAGCGATCCTACCGCTGTTTTTTGGTGAGGGATTTACCCGCGCCCTGCTTATTGATCTACCCAAAACCCGCAGCATGATGCATTTGGATACACTTTTCAGCACTATAAGTAAAACGGATATTATCGTCTACCCCCCCTTATTCAATAATCAGGAAATCAACGGTCATACCGTTAAAACTTATTGCCTGGAATCTGGGCAGTCATTATTTGATGTTACACCTCTTTCCCAGTCACTGGCTGATTGTCTACGTGGCCAAGGCTATAATTTTAATGCTATAAACTGCGGCGGAGATGAACCGATCCATCAGGAACGGGAACAATGGTCTGATGGCGCAAATGCATTCACGCTTGCGCCAGGTAAAATCATCAGCTATGCCCGCAACAAGGAAACCACAGCCGCACTTCAACAAGCTGGTTATCACCAGATAGATGCAGCAGAGTTTATCAATAATGCTGCAGACAACATGGCTGACGATAAACAATTGGTCATAACTATATCCAGCGCTGAACTACCCCGCGGTCGCGGTGGACCACGTTGCCTGACCATGCCTTTGGATCGAGTATGAGTTCTCATCAGACCATCATGGTAGCCCTTGGCGGCAATGCCTTATCACCAAAAGGTGAAGCCGGCACTATCACCCAGCAATTCGCACGTACGCGGGAAAGCCTGGATGGGATCATGCATTTTGTAAACCTGGATTATAACATCTGCATTACCCATGGTAACGGTCCCCAGGTGGGCGATGATCTCCTGCGCATGGATCTGACCCATGAGCAGGTACCACCCCTGCCTTTGGGTGTTTGTGTCGCTGGTACCCAGGGTACTATAGGGTATATGATCCAGCAATCACTGCAGAATAAACTCCGGGAAGTAAAATTGGACCGGGAAGTAGTCACCCTGGTTACCCAGGTGCGGGTTGATGAAACGGATCCCGCCATTGCCAAGCCTACAAAATTCATTGGTCATACCTATTCAAAGGAACAAGCTGAATATTTTGCCGAGCAATTAGACTGGACTATAGCTGAACAGAATCCCGGTGAGTGGAGACGTGTGGTCCCCAGCCCTGCACCGCACTATGTAATGCATGGGAAAAGTATCAAAACACTGGTGGATCGTGGCACTGTGGTGCTTGCTGCCGGCGGCGGCGGTATCCCAGTGTATAATGATAAAGACTACAAGTTGGAAGGATTGGATGCTGTGATCGATAAAGACTTGACCGCGGCCATGCTGGGGCGAGTGATTCGAGCCCAAGAACTTTGGATCATTACCGATATAGATTATGTATATTTGCGTTTCAAAAAAGTGGATCAAAAGGCGATTTCAACCATGACGACTGCTGAAGCAGAAAAATTTTTAGAACAAGGAGAATTTGGCAAAGGCAGTATGGCCCCAAAAATCAAAGCGGCATTATACTTCCTGGCGCACTATGGTAAAAAAGTAGTCATTACCTCTATCCCTTCTATTGAACAAGCGATCAAAGGTCAGGCTGGGACAGTAATAATGAAACCTGAAGACTTACAATCATGAAAATACACGAATACCAGGCCAAGGAAATTTTCAGAAAATATAACGTCCGTGTCCCTGTGGGGAAACCAGCCTTTACTGTGGCAGAGGCATTGTCAGCGTATGATACGCTTAATTCAGAAACGGTGGTGGTAAAAGCACAGATCCATGCCGGCGGCCGCGGCAAAGGCGGTGGAGTAAAACTGGCTCACAGTCGCGATGAAGTGGAAACGCTAGCTGCCCAGATGCTGGGCATGAACCTGATCACCCACCAGACGGGACCAGAGGGCAAGGAAGTGCAGCGCTTGCTCATTGAGACTGGTATTGATATCGCCCAGGAATTTTACGCAGGGATTGTACTTGACCGAAAAGAAAAGAAATTTGTTTTCATGGTTTCTACTGAAGGCGGGGTTGAGATCGAAAAAGTAGCTGCGGAAACACCAGAAAAAATAATTAAAGAATGGATCCATCCTGAAAACGGGTTAACAGCCGACCAAGCAACCACACTGGCCCAGACTCTGGGCCTGCAAGGGGCGCAGCTGGATTCAGGGGTGGAAATTTTTTCAGCACTTTGGGCAGCATTCATTGGCCTGGATTGTTCCCTAATGGAAATTAATCCGTTGGTGGTGACCAAAGGCGACGTTGTCATAGCCCTTGATGCAAAGATTAATTTTGATAGTAATGGACTTTACCGCCATCCAGAATTGCTAGAACTGCGAGATGAATCTGAAGAAGATCCAGCCGAAGCTAAGGCTAGTGCATACAATTTAAACTACATTAAACTGGATGGTAACGTGGGTTGTATGGTCAATGGCGCTGGACTGGCCATGGGCACCATGGATATTATTAAGCTCAAGGGCGGTGAACCAGCAAACTTTCTGGATGTAGGCGGCGTAGCCAATCCGGAAACAGTGGCTAACGGTTTCAAGATCATTCTTTCGGACCCAAATGTACAAGCAATTTTGATCAATATTTTTGGTGGTATTGTGCGCTGTGATCGAGTCGCTCAAGGTGTGATCGATGCCATGGAAACGATCAAAGTAGAGGTCCCAGTTGTAATACGCCTGGAAGGGACCAATGCACAGCAAGCATCCGAATTGCTTAAGCGATCACCCCTGGACTTCATTGTGGCTAATAGCTTAAATGATGCAGCGGAAAAAGCCGTTGCAGCAACGTTTAAAGGTGCAGCATGAGTGTTTTAGTCGGTAGTGACACACGGTTGGTCATCCAGGGTATCACCGGTACAGAGGGCACTTTCCATGGTCAGCAAATGATCGATTATGGTACAAATGTTGTTGCCGGAGTGACGCCAGGAAAAGGCGGTCAGGAAGCGCTGGGCGTACCTGTGTTTAATGCAGTCAGTGAGGCCGTAAAGCATAAAAATGCGAACACTGCGGTTGTCTTTGTCCCGCCAAAATTTGCTGCTGGTGCTGTTATTGAAGCGATCGGCGCTGGTCTGGATCTGGTCATATGTATCACTGAGGGCATTCCAGCAGCAGATATGGTAAAAGTGAATCATGCTTTAGAAAAAAATTCAACGCGGCTAGTGGGCCCTAATTGTCCTGGTATCATTACGCCAGGTCAGGCCAAAATTGGTATTATGCCTGGTTTCATCCACGAGCCTGGTTCCATCGGAATTATGTCTCGCTCTGGAACACTGACCTATGAAGCTGTGCACCAGATTGGCGCCCAAGGACTGGGCCAGAGTACGGTCATTGGAATTGGTGGCGATCCCATTATTGGCACAACATTCATAGATATGCTGAAACTATTTGCCACGGATGATGATACAGAAGGTGTAGTCATGATCGGTGAAATTGGTGGCACTGCTGAAGAAGAGGCAGCGCAATGGGTCTTGGATAACAACTTCTCAAAACCAATTGTTTCTTTTATTGCCGGACAGACAGCGCCACCCGGTCGCCGTATGGGCCATGCTGGAGCTATCATTGCCGGTGGTAAGGGAACGGCCAAAGAAAAAATGGCTGCTTTACAATCCGCAGGAATCCAGGTTGTTGAAAGTCCTGCTGATATTGGACAGGCCATGGTCAAAATGTTAAATAGATAATGAATTAGGGTAATACATTGGGTAATCGAACACTTGCTATTATTAAACCGGACGCAGTGCAGAATCAGTACACAGAAGCAATTTGCGAACGCATTGAAAAAGCGGACTTTATTATTTTAGCTTCCAAAATGATCCATATGTCAAAAGCAGAAACCGAAAGTTTTTATGCGATTCATCAGGGCAAGCCATTTTATGATGAACTAACTACTTTCATGTCATCGGGCAAGTGTATGGTTTTGGCCCTGGAAAAAGAAAATGCCGTGGATAGCTGGCGAAAAATCATTGGTGCCACCAACCCTGCTGAAGCATTGGAAGGAACGATCCGAAAGGACTTTGCTACGAGCCTTGGTAAGAACGCAGTACACGGATCTGACTCCGATAAGAATGCAGAAAAAGAGATTGCCTTTTTCTTCTTACAGAGTGAACTTAGGGTAAATAAATAAAAGACTTATGAAATTGCGCACCTTTTTTATACTAATTACCGGTTCATTATTGCTCATGAATTGCGGTGGTACAAGGGGCGAGGGATTCGTTGGCGAAATAATACACGTCAATGGCGAACTCCCCGAAGAAACAGAATCAATCGATCTTTTCTGGGCTATCAGCAGCCAACCAGATGCCAGCAAACTATCCATGAAAACTCTTGAATTCAGTGAGGATAAATCCAAAATGTCTTTTATTCCAGATGCGGCAGGAAAATATGTTTTTGAAATGGAAATTTTCCAATACGGTGACGAATTGGAAACCCAGAAGTTCACTTACAATGTTGATTCAATTGAACCGCTGGTGACAAGTGAAACTGAGGATGAAGCTCTAGCGGAAGAAGCGGATGAAGATTGGTTGGAAGAAGAATATGAAGAAGAGCTTGAAACTGAGGATGATGGCTATGACTATGCTGAAGAATCAGAGGATGATGAAGAGGAAATGGAAGAGAATGAAGATGAAGTAGTTTATGATGATGAAGAAACAGAAGAAACAGAAGAAACAGAGAAAATAGAGGAAATAGAAATAGCCGCAGCAGAAATATCTCCAAAAGTAGTAGAGCCTAAATCGACTGCTGCGAAACCTGCGAAGAAAAAAAGACCCCGTTATATAATACCTTTTGATAAATCCCGCTATACCATTCAAGTTGTATCCAAAAAGAACCTGAAAGATGCAGAAAAAATGGCTGCAAATTTGATTGAATCCGGATATGATGCCTACATTCAGAAAGCATATTTTCGTGATACGGATGAAGTCTGGTTTAGGGTCCGTGTTGGCAGCTACGATAACCGGGAAACGGCACTTGCCGTTGGTAAAGTTATCGCCAGTGCCATGACCACGGGTATCTGGGTTGATTTTGTAAGATTTGAAGATTAATAATATTCACAAACCAAGGAGAAAAAATGGATCCAATGAAACTATACTTTGATGTACGGGACATTTTTCGCGCACCACGCCTCGCATTGAGCGGCAAAAAAATCATTATTTTCATGCAAGCCAATCTGATCGGCTATGCGGTATACTTGGTGTTGAATTATCTAGGTGCAGTAGTCAATGGCATGGCTTTTTCTGATGCTTGGGTAGAGTTTGGACTGTATCCCTGTTTACTAACTCTTGATTCCCTTTCCGGCATTGGTTGCGTACTGTACTGGATCGGTACTGCATTCTGGTTTTATGCCATTACTTTAGGCGCTACTGCAGTGTCGCGTGTGACTTATAAACAGCTTAAAGGCGACGAATTTTATTCCGGAGGAGATGCCTGGTCCTATGTAAAGAAACACTGGCATCCGATTATTTTCAGTTCCATTTCACTGGCCTTGATACTTGCTTTCCTTTTCTTTCTTGCTGCTATATTCGCCTTGCTAGGTAAAATACCATATGTTGGTGAATTTCTTTTTGTATTGCCCTACATCCTGTATTTCTTTGGTTCGGTATTTACCGTCTACACCGGTATCGTATTCCTGATCGCTCTAGTCTATACACCGGCTATTGTTGCTACCTACGAAGAAGATACAATGGGGACAGTCTGGCATAATTTTTCCATTACCTGGGGTCAGCCCTGGCGAATCATTCTTTATCACGGTGCCCTAGTGCCAGTTCTGGTACTGGGAGCGTATCTTTTCTCTCATGCCTGGATTAGTGGCTATAGTTTGATTAATGCGGTCTACAGCCACGAATGGTTAATGGGGTCCAAACTGTTGAATATTGTTGGTTGGGCCACCCAAGCAGTTCATCCAGGTGCATTGTGTTCCCTGGTGGGTAATGCCTGTAGCATTTGTAGTACCTGCTTTGCCGGGTGTCTAAACTGCGGTTCAGTGCTGGCATCCAGTGGTGTTGATTTATCAGGCACAGAGCTGGTAGCTGCATTCATACTATCAGCTTTCCTGTTTTTACTAATGGTTTCGGCAGTATCCTATACGATGGCTGTACTTTCAGTGGGTGAAACGCTGATGTTCATTATTTTCAAACAACGCTCTGATGATGATAATCTATTAGAAAGAAAAGATGAAGATGAACTTGAAGAAGAGGGAGAAAATGATAATTTCTCACTAGATGATGATGAATTTGATGATGACAGTGATTCGAATACAGGAGAAGATGAAAAAGGATCTGAGGATGAAGCGGATCAGGATGATTCAGAAACGGATGACAATCCCTAAGTAGGCAGCGCTTCTCATCCGGGGACAATACTGTTTTACCCTTTGGATGGACCTTAATAAACTAGGTAATTTTCTATGGTAGAAGTGAAGCTATTTAGAGCGGATCTAGAACAAGGATTAGATAAACAGCTTTTTGAAATTTCCAGTGCATATTTTATCAATCAGGATATAGTGATTGCAGAAGATAAGATTACCTGTTCTTTGACATCGGAAAAACAGTGGCATGGATACCGTTTAATCGGAGATTTAACCATTCCTTTTTTCAAGACTTGTGATTGTTGCTTGGATGAATTTACCGATCAGCATACAACTCAGTTCATTATTATCTTAACCAATGACGCTGAACTATCAGGTGAGGAAGATGATGACGTAATCTGCTTTGGCGATGCAGATAATACAGTTGATATTGGTCCCGTCATCCGTGAGTTAGTCTTGGTAGAAGAGTCGTTAAAGAATATTTGTAGAGCTGATTGCAAAGGAATTTGTCAGTATTGTGGCACAAATCGAAACCGGGAAAACTGCGGTTGTAATGCAAATACCATTGTAGAAGATCGTTGGGAAAATTTGAAGCAAATTATTAAATGAAATAGAAAAAAATTAGGAGAAAAAATGGCACTACCAAAAACTAGAATATCAAGAGCAAGGGGCCGTAAACGTAGAACCCATTACAAGGCGGGACATGTGGCTATCATGGCCTGTCCACAGTGTAGTCAGAAAAAAATGCCCCACCGCGCTTGTCCAAATTGCGGTTATTACCGTGGTCGACCAGTTATTTCAGCTGCTGACTAATACCATTTAATGAAAATTGCCTTAGATGCCATGGGGGGAGATCTAGCGCCTAGATCCCCTGTTTTAGGCACACTGCAATTCCTACAGGATCAAACTTCTGGAATGGAAGTAATTCTGGTCGGTGACAAAACCATATTAATTGAAGAATTAGGTGGATCAACCCCTAAAGGTATCAGGATCCATCATACAACCCAAGTGGTAACCATGCATGAACAAGGTTCTAAAGCCATAAAAACCAAACCAGATTCATCAATCGTCCAGGGTATAAACCTGGTAAAGGATGGCCTTGCAGATGCCTTCGTCAGTGCTGGGCATACGGGTGCGATCATCGCTACGTCACTATTATCTTTGGGGTGCATTGAGGGGTTAAGGCGCCCAGCTTTAGCAGCCCATATTCCTACTGCAACCGGCGGGAAAATAATATGTGATGTCGGTGCTAATCCTGATGCACGACCGGAACATATGCTGCAGTTCGCGATCATGGCTGCCATTTACTTCGATCATGTAGAAGGAAAATCGAATCCAAAAATTGGCTTGGTCAATATCGGCTCAGAGCCAAGCAAGGGCAGTGAACTTTACCAGGAAACACATAAACTGCTGAAAAAAGAACTGCCCAATGACTTTATTGGCAACGTCGAAGGTAGACACTTGCTGGATTCGCCGGCTGACATCCTTATCTGCGATGGATTTGTTGGCAACACCATACTAAAATTTGGTGAGAGCTGGGTGAGCCTTTTTATTGGACAGCTAAATAAACAGATTATGAACAAACGGTCCTATCAAATGGTGGCGCGCATGCTACAACCTGTTTTTACCAACCTGAAAAAGCTTTACGACTATGAAGAATTTGGTGGCGTTCCCTTGCTAGGTGTAAATGAGGTTGTTATTGTTTCCCACGGAAATTCTTCTCCAAAAGCAGTAAAAAATTCACTCCTGGCAGCCAAAAAATGTATCACTGAAAATCTGCTGGGAGATATCCAGCACGGCATTATTGAACATATGGTAGTAGTAAATTGAGAGCTGCAATTACAGCAACCAGCCGTTATCTGCCCGATCATATCATGACGAATTTCGAGCTAGAAAAGATGGTGGATACTTCCGATGAATGGATCAAAACGAGAACCGGTATCACCGAACGCCGCGTGGTTCACAAAGGACAAACCACTGCGGATATGAGCACGAGTATTGCCAAAGAATTATTACAGCGCTCAAACACCGATCCAGAAGAAGTAGATGTAATAATCATCGCAACAGTGACTCCGGATATGGCCACGCCGGCGACAGCCGCACTGGTCCAGGATAGAATTGGCGCAATAAAAGCATGGGGCTTTGACCTCTCTGGTGCCTGTACTGGATTTATTTATGCCCTGGATACAGCAACCAGAATGATTGAATCGGGAAAATATAAAAAGGCGATGGTTATTGGAGTGGATACCATGAGTTCTGTACTCGATTATTCGGATCGCAATACCTGCGTTTTATTTGGTGATGGCGGCGGAGGTGTGATGCTTGAGAGAGCAGCCCATAAAGAACATGGTGTTTTAGATTCCATTTTGCGTATCGATGGGTCTGGCGGTGACTATCTCAAGATACCTGGCGGTGGCAGCCTCCACCCTGCTTCCCATGATACAGTAGATAAAAGATTACACTATATCACTCAGGATGGTCGCGTGGTATTTAAATTTGCAGTAAAAGGAATGGCCGATGTCAGCGCGCAAATTCTTGAAAATAATGACATAGCAAGTAGTGCTGTAGATCTATATATCCCTCACCAGGCCAACAAGCGCATCATCGATGGTGCAGCAGAGCGTTGCGGATTTAATGAGGATCAGGTGTTTATAAATATTGATCGTTATGGTAACACAACGGCAGGGACTATTCCTATCTGTATAGATGAAGCGGTCGAATTTGGACGTCTAAAAGATGGAAATCTACTTCTCTTAGCTGCGTTCGGCGCCGGTTTTACCTGGGGCAGTATGCTTATTCGCTGGGGCAAATAATAATGGCCACAGCGTTTGTTTTTCCTGGCCAAGGATCCCAAAAAGTATCCATGGGCCATGACCTCTTTACAAGCAGCAAGGTCGGCAAAAAATATTTTGATCTGGCTAATGAAATCATGGGTACTGATATTCAGAGTATAATTTTTAATGGCCCTGAAGAAAAATTAAAAGAAACCCAATATACCCAGCCAGCGATTTATATTGTCAGCGTTATTTTAGGGCATATTTTATTAGAAGAAGGTCAACAGCCCGATATGGTTGCCGGTCATAGTCTGGGTGAATATTCAGCGTGTACAATTGCTGGATCACTAATTTTTGAAACAGGATTATCGCTGGTAAAATTACGGGCAGAAAGTATGCAGGATGCCGGGACCACCAATCCCGGGACTATGGCTGCGATTATTGGTATGGCCGATGAAGATGTCATATCTATGTGCAATACTATATCCAGTGATGAATCTGTAGTTGTTGCTGCAAATTTTAATTATCCTGGTCAAGTAGTTATATCTGGAAACATTAATGCAGTACATGAGACAATGGCAAAAGCCCCTGATCTGGGGGCTAAAATGGCTAAAGAACTGAATGTCAGCGGAGCGTTCCATTCCCCATTGATGGAACCGGCCAAGAAACGGTTATCTGCTGCTCTGGATAATATTGAGATTAATACTGCCACCATACCTGTTTATGCTAATGTCACTGCCGAACCAATGATTGAAGCTGATGAAATACGGTCGAATTTGAAAAACCAGCTTGATTGTCCAGTAAAATGGCATGAAACAATAGACAATATGAAAACTGCTGGCGCTACAGAAATGATGGAAGTTGGCCCTGGTCGCGTGCTGCAGGGTTTGACCAGAAGGATTGATAAAAAATTAACTTCGAGAGGTGTAGAAACCTTGGAACAAATCAAAGAAATTGCCCATGTTTGATTTATCTGGAAAAGTTGCCCTAGTAACTGGCGCTTCCCGCGGTATCGGCTGTGGTATTGCCAAAACACTGGCGCAAAATGGTGCCCATGTTGTGTGTGTTAGCCGCAATGTAAGTGATGTACAATCTGTTGCCGATGAAATTACCGCTGCTGGCGGTGCTGCAACGGCAGTTGCCTGCGATATATCTGATTCAGATAATTTGACTAAATTGGTCAAAGAAACAGTCGTTACCCATAATCACCTTGATATACTGGTGAATAATGCCGGTGTTACGAGAGATAATTTGTTAATGCGCATGTCTGAAGATGACTGGAATACGGTTTTAAATATAAATTTGAAGGCTGCTTTTATTGCTATTAAGGCAGCAGCGCGAACAATGATAAAACAACGCAAGGGTCGAATTATTAATATTTCATCTGTAGTTGGTATGATGGGCAATGCTGGTCAGGTCAATTATGCAGCATCCAAAGCAGGGCTTATTGGTTTAACCAAATCCACAGCTCGTGAATTAGCACCCCGCGGTATCACTGCAAACTGTATAGCTCCAGGCTACGTCGCAACTGATATGACCAATGAACTTGGAGATGAAGTACAACAATCATTAAATGAAAAAATACCACTTGGACGAATTGGTCAGGTAGAAGATATAGCCTATGCTGTCGCTTTTCTAGCCTCAGACGAAGCAGAATATATCACAGGACAGACGCTGGCCGTTGATGGTGGTATTGTTATGTAAGCTAAATCAAAGGAGGAATACCTATATGTCTACATTTGACAAAGTGAAAGACATCGTTTTGGACAAACTTGGTACAGAAGAAAACAAAATAACAGAAGCTGCATCTTTTATGGATGATCTCGGAGCAGATTCTCTTGATACAGTGGAATTGATCATGGAAATGGAAGAAGAATTTGGCATAGAGATACCTGATGAAGAAGCAGAAAAACTTGCCACTGTCGGCGATGCAGTCAGTTATATAGATTCAATTAGCTGATAAACTAATCTATTAATATGCGGGTTGTTGTCACTGGCCTAGGAGTACTTGCTCCCAATGGAAATAGTGTTTCCGAATATTGGAATGCCTTAACTGCTGGTCAGAGCGGTATTGATCATATTACCCATTTTGATACCACCGACTTCCCTGTAAAAATTGCTGGAGAACTAAGCAACTTCGATCCCGAACAATATTTCGAACGAAAAGAAGTACGCAAGCTGGATCCATTCACCGCTTATGCGCTGGTAGCCTCTAATGAGGCTATAAGAATGTCTGGTCTGGACGCAGGCGGATTTGATTCAGAGCGTGCTGGTGTCATGCTTGGTTGCGGCATCGGTGGGATCACGACATTATTAGAAGAACACGTGGTTCTTCGTAACCGTGGTGCCCGGCGTGTAAGCCCCTTTTTTGTAACCAAACTAATTGCCAATATCGCTGGTGGACAGATTGCCATAAAATGGGATCTGCAAGGATCAAACCAAACTGTTAATTCTGCTTGTGCCTCGGCAACTGATGCTATTGGATTGGCATTACGAGTGATTCAATCAGGGACGGCGGACATCATGATCGCTGGTGGTACTGAAGCATCCATACGTGATTTGCCCCTGGCTGGTTTTTCTAAGATAAGAGCCCTTTGCAACACAGCGGATCCACCGCAAAGCGCCAGTCGCCCTTTTGATAAGGATCGCAACGGATTTATCATGGGAGAAGGTGCAGGTATTCTTGTCTTGGAAACAGAGGAACATGCAAAATCCCGGGGGGCAACAATATTAGGCGAACTCGCTGGTTATGGGGCCACCAATGACGCATTTCATGTTACCCAGCCCGCTGAGGGCGGTGCCGGTGCTGTAAAAGCCATGCAACTAGCCATTGAAGATGCCGGGGCAAAACCCGAAGAGGTCGATTATATCAATGCCCATGGAACATCCACGCCATATAATGACAAGAATGAGACTGTTGCAATAAAAACTGTTTTTGGGGACCATGCACGTAAATTGAAGATTAGCTCAACTAAGTCTATGACAGGGCACCTATTGGGTGCCAGCGGCGGCATTGAGGCGATCGCTGCCCTGAAAGCAATTGAAAAACAGATCGTCCCCCCTACGATCAATTATATGACACCTGATCCAGATTGTGATTTGGACTATGTCCCTAATACCGCGGAAGAAACACAGGTAAATTCAGTCCTGTCAAATACCTTTGGCTTTGGTGGTCATAATGCCGTTGTTTTTATGCGCAAGTGGCAAAATTAGAATGGGGCTGATTACTGCTCTAAAATCTGTCTTAAAATCTGCCCCTGATCCTCACCCTGAAATAACCAAGACCATTGGCTATCAATTCAAGAAACTAGAATACCTTGAACAGGCTCTTACTCACCGTTCGGTCACACATGAGCCACGTAAAAACTATGAACGTCTAGAATTCTTAGGAGATGCAGTTATTGACATAATCATCAGCCGTGAACTAATGCGCAATTATCCTGAGGGCGATGAGGGTCTGCTTACCAAAAAACGGGCAGCGCTTGTGCAACAATCTTTTTTGGCAACCATTGGTAACATGCTCAATCTTATCGATGACTTAACTGTCCAACTAAGCGTAGATCTTACCAATGAGAAGGTGGCGAATAAACAACAGGCCAACCTTGTGGAAGCATTAATTGGTGCAGTCTACTTGGATGGCGGAATTAAACCAGCAAAAAAGATAATCCTGGATACCATTTGGAAACACCGTAGTGAAGCTTGGAAAACTATTAATTATAAAGGTCAGTTAATTGAATACTGTCATGCCAATACTATTAAAAATCCAAAATTTCATCTGGTTAATGTTTCCGGACCTGACCATCAGAAAATGTTTGAAGTACACGTGACCATCAATGGTCACGGATATCCAACAGGCATGGGAACGGATAAAAAATCAGCGGAACAATCAGCTGCCAAAAATGCCTTAGGCAGCCTAATGGTTTAATTAATGCTTTAGCTCTTTGATCTGATCACGGATCTTAGCAGCAATTTCATATTTTTCCCCTTCTACTGCTACCTGCAACCGATCTTCTAGTTCTTTTACCGATAAACTGCTGCTTGTTTCTCCCGGTGTGTCATCGTCTTCATCTTCGATTCCGGCCTCATCAAATAATTTTTCCGCGATCATAATTGGTGCCTGCATCCGTAATCCGACTGCGATGGCATCACTGGGTCTGGAATCTACCGAACGCTTGCCAGTGATCTTGCCATTGATATCCAGTGATGCATAGAACACGCCTTCTTCCAAATTTGTGATCCGTACAGCAACCAGTTTCGCTTCTACTTCCTTAATAAATAAACCAATCAGATCGTGTGTCAGCGGTCGCGGAGTATCCATTGATTCCAAGGCCAAAGCAATAGACTGTGCTTCGAAGGCTCCAACTATAACAGGTAGTTTCCTTGTTCCATTTATCTCACAAAGAATAACAGCATAACTGCGGCTTGGTGGGTGAAATGATATTTTCTGAACTTTAACCGGTATCATAGGGGAAAATAATTTAGGCTATGTATGTGCGGGTAAGCCAACCTTTTTTCTATGAAATGGCAATTTATTTACGCGATAATTGATCTTTTAGGTTCGAAATTTTTTCAACCGGGGATGGATCGGTTTCGTGAAAATATGCACACCACAGGCTAACCCAGTCCCCATAATGAATAAGGTGCAACAATCGTTCAAAGCGACTGGCGCCACTTACAGCAACTTCGTATTGGTTTTTGGTAATATTCTTTAGGATTGTACCAGTAACATCCTGACGCATAGAGACCCGCTGATGATCGCTTTTATCTTTGAGCCAGATAATGCTTAAATGATTGAACAGCTCAGGATTATTTTCCCAGCCAACGATCTCATTATGATTCAATTCGGGCAATTCATTATGGAAGGCCAGCATTTTCCCATTTTCACTAAACTGACCTCGCCAACGCATGGCAACTACTGCGGTACTTTCCGTCTCACCATATATTATAGGTATCGTAGCATGAACACTTTTGGCCAGTAACCAGGTTGCATTTTCATCATCGGCTTTGCTATAATTATCCCGCAGGGATTCCAGTAGGTCGGCAGTTTTATTAAGTTTTTTATCTATATCTGAAGCTACCAGTCCAAAACCTTTCAGTAGGTACAACATCGGTACAAATGAATAGGCCAGTGCGGCTCTGGGCTGCAGGCCAGCCGGTATAACAACAGTATCACAATCATTTTTCTGCAATACATCCTTGAGCTTCCCACCAGTAGTAATTCCGCAGATCTGGCAGCCTTTTTCCAGCGCATCTGTCATAGCGCTTAATGTCTCTTCTGTTCCTCCTGAATATGAGGACGCAATAACCAAGGTGTGTTTATCGGCCCAGGCAGGAATCTGGTAATTCCGCGATACATAAATGGGCACTGACAATTCATCCCGGAGCAGCATTCGATTAACATCTCCGCCGATGGCCGAACCGCCCATACCCGCAACGACAACATTGTTAATAGGTGCGGGTGTGTGTTTTAGGACCACCCCCTGCCCAATCGCCATTGCATCCCGCAGATTATCCACGAAATCATATATGGCCTGTTTCATATCTTGGGGATCTAAATGTGATGCACTCATAGTTTAATATTCCCTGTTTTTAATAAAATTTGTATAGGCCAGTAAATCTTCCCGGCCTGGATTTGGTACTACTGCCAACGCATTAACAGCATCTTTAAAATACTTGTCCGCCATTGCCGTTGTTTCTTCATAGACACCAGTATCTTCAAAGAAGGTTCGTAACCCGGCCAGTTTTTCATCGATAGTTTGCGATCCCTGGCCGTTGCAAAATTTGTTCCAATCCTGCGGGACCAGCTTGCGAGCCATTAGCGTTAACGCAGTTTGCTTGTTGGCAATCACATCACTGCCAAGGCTCTTACCCATTGCTTCAACACCACTAAATATTTCCAATATATCATCCTGAATCTGAAATCCTTTGCCAATGTCATAACCAAATTTCCGCAGTTGGCTACACACACCCTCATCCTGATTGGCCAATAATGCCGGTATTTCCATACATAAACTGAGCAACGCACCTGTTTTTTTCTCGATCATTTCGAGGTAATCATTTAGCGTTATGGTTTGATTCTCTTCATATTCCTTATCATAGGCCTGACCAACACAGACGGCCAAAGCACCATTATTAAAAACGGTGCCAACACCCTGGGTGTTATTCCGTACTCTTCCGATTGCCCGCTGAGATTCAACAAATAGCCCATCGCCAGCCAAAATAGCGGTTGCATTATCCCATTTACTTTGAACGGTGGGCTGGCCGTGACGCAATAGATCATCATCCATAATATCATCATGGACCAATGTAAAATTGTGCAGTAGTTCCACTGCCAAAGCCGCATAACTCAGGTCATCCTCATCCACACCATAGGCCCGACCGGTTAGGGTTAATAGGACTGGTCGCAGTCGTTTACCATTTCCAGAGAGTACATACCGCAGTGGTTCATATAAATATTCTGGCTGTTGAGGAAATGGATAATTCTTTAGCTGTAGATCCAGGTCTTTTTGCATTGCTGCAATTTTTTGCAAAAAGTTGTCAGCCACCAACCTCGATCTCCACGGAACCAAACGATTGCAATTTGGTAAGCACAAGGTCCTTGATCTCTTCCATGCGATCCTGCGAATTGGCTTCAAAGCGACAGACAATTACCGGTTGGGTATTGGAAGATCGGACCAGGCCCCAGCCATCCCCAAATTTGATGCGAACACCATCCACAGTGATACAATCATAATTCGCTGTAAAATATTCTACTGCTTCATTGGCAATACGGAATTTTTCCTCATCAGACTCACATGCCATACGCATTTCCGGTGTGGAATGATACACCGGCAATTCTGCTTTCAATTCGGAAAGTTTTCGGTTTCCACGGGACAGGGTCTGGACAATTCGTGCCGCCACATATATTCCATCATCGTACCCAAAGTAATCGTCTGCGAAAAAAATATGACCGCTCATTTCGCCGCCCAGTTTACAACCCAACTCGTGCATCTTTTGCTTGATCAGGGAATGTCCTGTCTTCCACATCACCGGGGTACCGCCGTGTTTCACAATCATATCTTCCAGTGCCTGGGAACACTTCACGTCAAAGAGAATATCGTCGCCTTTTTCTATCAACTC
>Ga0209752_1000518_pt1 | contig 18621 bp, 19 predicted proteins | sample METZYME_3_250m_FD_187548 | JGI IMG/M metagenome (GOLD analysis project Ga0209752, IMG submission 187548) | Marine microbial communities from oxygen minimum zone in mesopelagic equatorial Pacific - METZYME_3_250m (SPAdes) (version 2) | ecosystem: Environmental > Aquatic > Marine > Oceanic...
ATTTTCGTGTATCGGTTGGCGGTCATTGTGATGAGCGTGGAACGCGTGAGTACAACCTGGCTCTCGGCGAGCGTCGTGCCAGTGCGACGATGCAGTACCTCGTATCGCTTGGTGTCCCGGCCGACCGCATGGATGTTATCTCCTACGGCGAAGAGAACCCCGCTTCGACCGAAAGTAATGAGGCAGCGTGGGCACAGAATCGCCGCGCCCAGTTCCTGGCGATCGACAGTAACGATCGCTAAACGCCATATCGGGGTGGGTTCACGCCACAAATGGGGACCCACCCCTTTAACATTCTCTTCCGGAGCACCTCGGAGAGGCCTTGAATAACCGCCGGCAGCCTCCAACACTCAGGTGGATTACTTTGCTGGCGTTCATTTTTTCGGCGCCTGCGTGCGCTTCTATGCAAAAACGGGTTACTGAGTCCGAGAACCGCTCGAACACCCTTGAAGCCCAAGTCTCTGATCTGCAAGAAAATCAGCAGAACCTCATCAGTCGACTCGCCAGTCTACAAGCCGAACTTGAAGCAGCGCTCGACCCTATACGTGTTCAACAGGCCGGTGGAGGTGCGGAACTCCGCGCCTTAGAGGCGGAAGTCTCGGCCCTGCGCGAGCAGGTCAAGCAACTGGCTACCGCACTCGCCCAGTCCCAACCTGCGGAAGTGCCGATACCGGCAGAAGGACGGCTTCTTCTATACGATTTCTTCGCCCCCCCTACGCCTTCAGGGTTGCCAGGAACTACCGGAGAGCAACCAACGTCATCCAGAGAATTCGCTAACTACGGTGACGAAGAAGAAGGGCTGTTCAACCGCGCTTACGGTGACTACACAGCGGGTCAATTCGTTATCGCTGTAAGTGGATTCGAGGAGTTCCTTGCACGTCACTCAGCGTCCCCACGCGCCCCCGACGCACTCTACTGGCTCGCCGAATCACTCGCAGCCCAAAGTTTGCACACTGATGCCCGGGAACGTTTTCTTGAGGTTAGACAGACCTATCCCACTAGTGTAAAAGTCCCAGACGCCACATTGAGGGCCGCACTCGAGGCCATCAAGATCGGTGAGCATGACACTGCTATCCGTGAACTACGGGAACTGATCAAGACGTATCAAGGTAGCGACGCGGCGGTGAATGGCTGTATGCAACTTGATCGCCTTGGCCAATCACGACCGGCCGTCTGCCAGGTACCCTACGACGCTCCGCGGCTTTAATTTGCAAATTATTTCTGTTGGCTTGAACCGAATAGCGTGTGCCTTTCCCGCTGTTGTGGTACATAGAGACACGTGTTCGACGAGTACACTCCGGGCGGAATCGGTTAGCCCAATAAATGAACAGCGAAGAGAGGCATGGAATGGCACGGGGCGTTAATAAGGTGATTTTGATAGGCAATCTGGGCCAGGATCCAGAGGTTAGCCACCTGCAGGATGGGACCGCCGTGGCTAATTTCTCGCTGGCAACGACCGATAGCTGGTCGAAGGACGGTGAGACTAATGAGCGCACTGAGTGGCATAAAATCGTTGCCTGGAGAAGGTTGGCCGAGATCTGCGGCGAGTACCTCCATAAGGGAAGGCAAGTCTACATAGAAGGGCGCATCCAGACCCGTAAATGGGAGGATCGCGATGGCAATACTCGGTACACCACGGAAATCGTCGCCCAGAATATGCAAATGCTCGGCAGCCGTGGTGATGGCGACTACCGTGGCGGGGGGAATGCAGCAGATGGTCCCTCCAGTGACTCACAGCCCGCTGCACCCAGCCCAAACGACTCTGGCGTAACCGACGACGACATCCCGTTCTAGGGACGGCTAAGTAACGCTGACAACCGGGGAAATACGGCGGTCGTATCTCCGCTGCACAGAATGGTACCCGGTCCACGAGGCGAGTAAGCGGGATCCTGTTACCCCGGCGAACCGGAGTGGGAACCATGCATCTGGGACGGCGGTTACCCGTCGCCTCATGCGGCCTACCCAGGGACGGGGCGGGCCTCCCCGAATTCCCCTATTTGGCCTTGCTCCACGTGGGGTTTACCGAGCTGCCGGCGTCGCCACCGACACTGGTGGGCTCTTACCCCACCGTTCCACCCTTACCGTTCAGCGGCCGCGAACGACTGCCTTTGCAAACGGCGGTATTGTTTCTGTGGCACTTGCCTGGGGTTTCCCCCACTGGGCGTTACCCAGCACGCGGCCCGTGGAGTCCCGACTTTCCTCTACCGTAAGCACCGAAGTGCTCGGCAGCGATTCCCCTGCCTCGTGGATCGGGATGTCATTCGCCTACCGGTGGCTCTCCTGTTGTGGTGGCGGATTATTGGCATTGACTAACGCGATGTAACGATCAGTTGCATCGATAGAAGTGGCAAAGTACAAGATACCCTGCATCCTAGTATCAAGTATGAGGTCGTAGCCAGCTTCTGCTGCAAGTTGCTCAACCGCAGGGATTAACCGCTCGTTGATCCGCGTCTGCGCCTGTTCCGCCATGCGGTTGAGTGCACGTTGCGCATCATCTTGGAGGCGCTGTAGGTCAACCTGCGACTGTTCGACGTTACTTTGGATCCGAGCCAAAGCCTCCGCGGTAAGCGTCAATCGCTGTTCCTCAGCTTGGGCAATCAGAGTGTCAATTTCTACTTGCTTCGCGCCTATACGATTGTCCCAGTCATTCGCGGCCGTCTGAGCCTCTTGCTGCACCTGAATGCCAATACTAGATTCCATCAGGACGCGGTCGCCGTTAATCACAGCGATCTTCTGACCATCAGCCAGTTGTGCATACGCTGGCAACGCAACACCGACGTTTAGGACTATTGCGAGGGCTAACCCTCGCAGAACCCAGTTCATTGCCTTCATGGGCTTCCGATCTCCTTGTTACAGGGAAGGTTGAAGCAAATCACGCGCGGCCGGAGATCGGCCGTCAAGCGGAGAATTAGGGATCGTAGCACGAAGACCCGAGGATGATCACCATCCCCGGGCCTTCGGAAAATAACCCGAAACATCCACACGATGCGCAGCGGCGAATCGTACGAATTCTGGATCTTGCCCGGTTTTAGAAATCACCCCCACCAGGGGCCGCAGCTTCATCGTCTTCCGGAAGCTCAGAGACAAGCGCTTCGGTCGTTAACAGTAAACCGGATACCGACGCCGCATTCTGCAACGCATGGCAAACAACCTTGGTCGGGTCGACAACACCAGCCTTGACCAAATCGGCGTGCTCCATCGTTTGGGCGTTGAAGCCATGAGAAGCTTTCTTCTCCGTACGAACCTGCTCGATGATGAGATCAGGGCTGGCAGCGCCAGCATTGACCAGAATTTGACGCAAAGGCTCCTCCATTGCACGCTGCACTATGCCAACACCCACCTGCGCATCTCCTTCCACCTCAAGCGCAGCGACCGCAGACTGTGCACGCAACAACGCCACACCACCACCCGCAACTATGCCCTCTTCAACGGCTGCTTTAGTCGCATGCATGGCGTCTTCTACACGCGCCTTCTTCTCCTTCATCTCAGTCTCTGTCGCAGCACCAACGTTGATCACCGCAACGCCTCCAACTAGCTTTGCGAGTCGTTCTTGTAGCTTCTCGCGGTCATAGTCGGACGTGGTATTGCTGATCTGCTGACGAATCTGAGCAACGCGCCCTTCGATATCCGAACCCTCGCCGGAACCCTCGATTATCGTTGTTTCATCTTTTGTAATAATCACTTTTTTGGCGCCACCGAGATCCTCTGCCTTGATATTCTCGAGTTTCACTCCGATGTCTTCACTGATCGATGTACCACCAGTCAGAATGGCAATATCCTCCAGCATAGCTTTACGACGCTCGCCAAATCCCGGTGCCTTCACCGCAGCAGCCTGAAGAGTTCCCCGGAGCTTATTGACCACCAACGTCGCCAGTGCTTCACCTTCTACATCTTCGGCAACGATCAGTACTGGCTTGCCCAAACGCGAAACCTGTTCAAGCAACGGAAGCAAGTCCCTCATCGAAGAAATTTTCTTCTCATGAATGAGGATAAGGGGATCTTCAAGAACGGTTTCCATTCGCTCCGGATCAGTGACGAAGTACGGTGACAAGTAGCCGCGATCAAATTGCATTCCCTCGACGACGTCGAGACTAGTCTCTAAACCGGAAGCCTCTTCGACCGTTATGACCCCATCCTTGCCGACTTTTTCCATTGCCTCGGCGATAATTCCACCGATAGTCGCGTCACTGTTAGCTGAAATAGTACCTACCTGGGCGATGGCATCGCCCTCGACCGCTTGGGAAACACTACGGATTTCCTCAACCGCCGCACCTACAGCCGCCTCAATACCACGCTTAATGGCCATCGGATTGTGCCCTGCGGTGACCTGCTTGACGCCTTGGTTATAAATCGCCTGGGCCAAGACTGTCGCTGTCGTCGTCCCGTCGCCAGCCACGTCCGAGGTCTTGCTAGCAACTTCCTTGACAAGCTGTGCACCAAGGTCCTCAGTGGGGCTCTCAAGGTCAAGTTCCTTGGCGACGGTCACACCATCCTTTGTGATTTGCGGAGCACCAAACTTTTTCTCGAGGATCACGTTGCGACCCTTCGGACCGAGCGTGATCTTGACCGCATCGGCAAGTTTGTTAACACCGCGCTGGATTTCGCGCCTCGACTCCTCGTCATAGGTAATTAGTTTTGCCATTTGTTACCTCCGTATGTCAGCCGCCCGTGGACGGCCGTCTCCATTGCGATCAGCCAACGATGCCGAGAATCTCGTCTTCCTTGAGAATCTGGTATTCCTCGCCATCGAACTTAATCTCGGTACCGGCGTACTTGCCAATAAGAACGGTGTCACCTACCGAGACTTCAAAGGGGGCGCGCGACCCATCGTCGAGCCGCGTTCCTTTACCTATGGCGACAACTTCCGCCTCCATGGGCTTTTCTTTAGCTGTGTCCGGAATAATGATCCCGCCATGCACCTCTTCGGTCGGCTCAAGGCGTCGAACCAGGACGCGATTACCGAGTGGACGGACCTTCACACCTGAGTTCTTACTTGCGACCATTGACTTGCTCCTTGATGCAACGTGAGTCTTGTATAAGGGGCCCTCACAGACAAACAAAAGGGCACTACTTTTTACGTATCTTTTATTGGCATTGGGGGAAGGCCACCGGGGCGACAGAAGGATGCTTAGAAGCCTCTTAGCACTCCAACGGCAGGAGTGCTAATGGTAACAATGGCCCTTTGGAGCGTCAACTTGATGTACCTCGGAAGAAACCTGGTAGCGGTGGTCAAGTCAGTCCACAGCGACGCAGCTTGTTACGCAGTGTGTTGCGATGAATGCCAAGCGTTTTCGCTGCTTCGCTCTGGTTACCCTTATGTTCTTCGAGAATTCGTCGGAGAAAATGGGCCTCAAGTTCACGCACAGCTTCGTCCATACGGATTCCGCCGGTAACCATCTCGCCAACGAGTTCTTCTAACCGTCCGTGCAGATCCGTGTTCCCTTCATTCTTCAGAAGCCTGCGTACCTAGCAACGGAATACCTGTTAGCTGCTCGTAGGCTTCAAGATACTTCCCCGCTGTCCCCTCAACCACAGCTTCAGGAAGCTCCGGTCCGGGCGGGTTCTTGTCCCACCCAAGGTCACTCAGCCAATCCCGAACGAACTGTTTGTCGTATGAGGGTGGGCTCACACCGCTCTCGTACTGGTCGGCCGGCCAGAAACGTGACGAATCAGGGGTCAGGATCTCATCAATAAGTGACAGTTCACCATCGATAAAACCAAACTCGAACTTGGTGTCCGCGATAATAATGTTTCGTTCCTCAGCGAAGGCACGCGCCTCAACATAAATCTGTAATGACAGCTCACGCAACCGCTCAGACGTATCGGCACCGACCATGCCAACCATGGTATCGAATGAGATATTTTCATCATGACCATCATCAGCCTTGCTTGCCGGAGTGAAGATCGGTTCTTCCAGGCGACCGGCGAGGGGCATATCGGCAGGCAAACCGATGCCGCAAACTGCACCAGTAGCTTGGTAGTCCTTCCACCCCGATCCGATCAAATAGCCACGGACCACGCATTCTATATCGACCCGTTCGGCTCGACGCACCAGCATCGTACGTCCAGCCAACATGTCGGCGTGTTCTTGCAAATGCTCTGGGAAATTGGCGACGTCAGTGCTGATCAAGTGATTCGGGCAAATATTCATTCGCTCGAACCAGAACCGTGAAATCTGTGTTAGCACGGTGCCCTTGTGAGGGATCCCGTTCGGCAAAACGACGTCAAAAGCCGACACCCGGTCCGTAGCAACGATAAGGAGTTCTTCATTTAGATCATAAACGTCGCGGACCTTTCCCCTGCGTGCCATAGGAATACCGGGTATATCAGTTGACGTAACGATGCGGGTTTGCTCAGTCATTAGCTTCCATCATTGTGTTGATGATCTCGTCAGCACGTCGCGGATCGGAGACTTTAAACACACCTAAAGCCCTCTCAACTCCTGGCGCCACCGATGAGTAGAAATATTCGATATTAATCTTCTCCTCTGAAAGGCGGCCAGCTATGTCAGCCAAAAACCCTGCCCTATTAGGGAGCAAGACAACAAGCACATCGATCGCGGTATGGGCCACCTGCGCTTTATGGAAGATCTTGCGCGCCATACCAACATCATCGACTACAAGACGCACGGCGCCATATTCTCCCGCCTCAGCCGTCGCGAGCGCTTCGATATTGATTCCAACGTCTGAGAGAACGCGGCAAACATTAGCCAATTCGCCTGACCTATTCTGCCAGCTTACGATTAGCTGTTCGCGAACTGCCATCAGAAGACTCCTTGACGAAGGATCATTTAATGAAAAGGTGGGCTCGGGCGGAATCGAACCACCGACGCCCAGATTTTCAGTCTGGCGCTCTACCGACTGAGCTACGAGCCCACCTCTTGAAAACGTCGCGGCGGCCAGCGGTCGCGGGCCACCAGAGCACCGGAAATGGTGGCGCCCGGTACGTCGAAATCTTACCAGCTACCCCCGTTCCTGGTGTAACAGAGCATCACCCGGAAGCAGGAATTACCACCTATGATAGCATCCGGTTCTTTCGTGGCGTTGTCGGTACATCCTCCGAATGAACGTCGCACGTTTGGGTTCCCTGGTGTTTTCTAGGAAGGCCTATGAGCGAACAAGAGAAGTGGGCCACAAGAGTGGGGCTTGTTCTCGCCATGGCAGGCAACGCAGTGGGCCTAGGCAACTTCCTGCGTTTCCCGGTACAAGCCGCACAAAATGGCGGCGGCGCCTTCATGATCCCCTATTTCATTTCGTTCCTTCTCTTGGGGATCCCGCTAATGTGGATGGAGTGGGCAATCGGCCGCTACGGCGGCGGTTACGGCCACCACTCGAGCCCGGGAATGTTCGAGAGGCTGTGGAACAACCCGATGGCGAAATACATTGGCGCTCTAGGCCTGTTTATGCCACTAACCGTGATGGTCTACTACACATATGTGGAATCCTGGTCTCTCGGATATTCACTCTTTACGGCAACCGGACGTTACTGGGGCAACGCCGAGCTTGATAGCACTAAAGACTTTCTCACCGGCTATCAAGGTCTGGCTACGAACGAGTATTTTAGTGGCATCGCCTGGGCCTACGTGTTCTTCATAATCACGATGGTTCTCAATGTGTATGTCCTGTCGCGTGGTGTCTCCGGAGGGATCGAGTTGGTGGCCCGGTACGCTCTTCCGGCGCTTTTTCTATTCGCCGTCATCCTAGTTGTCCGTGTGTTACTTCTGGGCACCCCGGACCCGGCGCAACCGGAGTTTAGTGTCAGCGAAGGCCTCGGATTCATATGGAACCCAGACTTCCGCCAGATTAGTGACTCGGCGACGTGGTTGGCGGCGGCAGGTCAGATTTTCTTCACGCTCAGCCTCGGGATGGGCACGATCCAGTGCTATTCGTCCTACCTGTCGGAGAACGACGACATCGCGCTAACCGGACTGGCGACGGCATCAACCAACGAATTCGCTGAGGTGGTACTCGGCGGCACACTGGCAATTCCAGCAGCGGTGGTCTTCTTTGGGGTTGAACGGACCAAGGAACTCGCCGCCAACTCATTTGACCTGGCGTTTGCCGTCATGCCCGTCTTGTTCCAACAGCTTCCCGCCGGCCAGCTCTTCGGCACGCTGTGGTTCGGCCTCCTGTTCATCGCCGGAATCACTTCCTCATTGGCAATGGGGCAGCCTCTAATGGCGTTTCTTCAGGACGAACTCAAGATGTCCCGCCAGAAGGCAGCCATCACCCTCGGCGTCACGGTGTTCCTTCTCGTACAGCCGGTGATCTTCATCATGCCGCATTTCATGAACGAGTTTGACTTCTGGGCAGGCACATTCGGACTAGTCATTCTAGCTACGATCGAGATCGTGCTGTTCACCTGGGTGTTTGGCATCCACCGTGCCTGGGACGAGATCAATAAAGCTGCCGACATCAAGGTACCGATATTCTTTAAGTATGTGCTGCAGTTCATTGCACCGGCGATGTTGTTTGTCATTCTTGGCGATTACTTTTACAACACATTGCCAGACGTGATCCTGCTGCGCGGCGATTCAAAACCCTCAAGCCCAGAGGCCGGCCAGATGATCCAGCTTGCCCGCCTGATGCTAGTCGGCATGCTGGTTGGCCTTTGCGCATTGGTCGGACTTGCCTGGAAAAAACAGAGTGGCAGCGACCATGGGGGGACACTCAACGAAATGCGCAGAGAGCCATCCACTCTCCCTGAGGAAACAGACTGATGACCCTGTACGGCTACCTGTTCATGGCGCTAGGCTGGGCGGTGATCATTTCTTTGACCGTCTTTTGCTACAAGAAAATTCTCTTCGAAGACTGATCTTCCAGAGTAATTCTGGAGCCAACACCAGCATCGAGGCAAGCGCTCTCGTCGGCCAGTTCAGCTTGCCGCAGGTGCCGCCTTTTCAGACGGTGTTTCCTCGCCAGCGCCCTCTTCACTCCCGTCGTCCCCGGCAACCGCCTCCGCCGGGGCGACAAGACCGTACTCGACACGCAGCTTGCCATCGATAACATCAGCAATGTCTAAGTTTTCGTCAAGGAACTTGCGCGAGTTCTCACGGCCCTGCCCTAACCGATCACCATCATACGAGTACCAAGACCCGGAGCGCTGAACAATGCCAGCTAACTCTCCAAGATCGAGGAGTTCCCCGGCACGAGAAATTCCCTTACCGTAAATGATCTCAAACTCCGCCATCCGGAACGGTGCCGCGACCTTGTTCTTGACCACCTTCACTCGTGTGCGGTTCCCGATTATCTGATCGCCGTCCTTGATCGATCCGATACGTCGGATATCGAGCCTCACCGAGGAATAGAACTTGAGCGCACGGCCGCCCGGCGTCACTTCCGGGTTGCCGAACATCACGCCTATCTTCTCGCGTACCTGGTTAATAAAAATGAGGCTGGTCCGTGATTTCGACACGACGGCGGTCAACTTACGAAGAGCCTTGGACATGAGGCGTGCTTGCAGCCCTGGCTGCTGATCACCCATCTCGCCTTCTATCTCGGCGCGCGGCACAAGCGCCGCAACCGAGTCAATCACCAACACGTCGAGGGCACCGCTACGTACTAATGTCTCAGCGATCTCCAATGCCTGCTCGCCAGAATCTGGCTGCGAAACCAGAAGGTCATCGAGGTTAACCCCAAGCTCTTGTGAGTACTCCGGATCAACGGCGTGCTCGGCATCTATGAACCCAGCGATGCCCCCAGTCTTTTGCGCCTCGGCAACAACATGGGAGGCCAACGTTGTCTTGCCTGAAGATTCAGGACCGTAGATTTCGATAACACGCCCCCGCGGCAAACCACCGACACCAACGGCAATATCTAAACCGATTGACCCGGTCGAAATTGTCGCCACGTCAATGACACTGTCGGCCCCCAACCGCATAATCGCGCCTTTTCCATGCTGACGCTCAATTTGTGAAATAGCCAGCTCTGCGGCCTCTAGTTTGTCGTCTGTTTCCTTCGCCATCGTGTACTCCTCAGCGCGCCGCGTTGTTTAACTCCTAGCTCAGTGCAGATGCTCATTGAGTTTCCGGGTCAGCCTACCGCAACCAAAACACCTAATGGGCCAGTAGGTACATCCAGAATACCTGGAGCCCTAGCTCTCGTGTGTCCGTGGACCCTTCGGTAACCTGTGCCGGAACGAAAACTTTGTCCACCTCGATCGTCAATTCAACCCAGTCGCCGTCCCCTAACTCCTCGTCGGGCACGTCAAAATAAAGCAGATACGACGACGAATCTGTCCGCGTAAACCAGTCGATCTCCCTGCCACCCATCTTGATGGAGACACTCTGATTCCCACCAACGAAGTCAACCGGGCTCAGGGCTCGCAAGTGTAAGGTTGCAGGCCCACGTGGGTTACGGAATTGCACCAAGCCACGACTGCCCATCCACCGCCACTGCCGAGTATAGGCATCGTGACTGGTTAACAGCACTTCCTCCTCCGTGAACCCTTCAAGATAACCTGGCCGTCCCCCCTGGTCATCTGTTCGAATCAGCATCGTATGCACCAGCGGCCGTTCCTGAAACCGACCTTCGTACATCGTTCCGACCTTACCCTCGTCGTCATATAGGCCAACGTAAAAACTGAGTTGGTCAACCCGTAGGCCTGGGTCCGAATAGATCAAGTGCCGGTAGGTAAACGGCTGTCCGGCTCGCCACTGACTCGTTGGGACCACAGGGAAATGGTCATCCTGTTCGACTATGTTTCCGTCCGGATCAACGATATTGACGAAAACCTTAAAGTCGTCGGCAGGAGGCGAGAAACCACTATTGGGGGTCCACGTGTACCCAATGTCTAGCGGACTCCCGGGTGGAATACTCTCGGGCAAGTCAACGGTTACACTTACATCCACGGTACGACCAATTTCATGACCACCGCAGGCCACAACCAAGACCAACAAAACCGTTGAGACCGACGCAAGACAACTGTACACGCTGGTTGTTGCCAGCGTTCTAATCATGATCGAGCAGTCTCCGAAGACCTTCGTTTCGGGCGGGCGCCCCTAATTGCAGTCTACTGTGGTACCCAACCCCCATCAAGCTCACTAAAATGACGCCACAATGGACCCCTTGCTCCTATTCGCTGACAAGAAAACACCTTGAAACTCACTGTCTATGGGCTCCGCAGCGATTTCATTTTGTTGACCACACACGGGTACCATGCTAACGTCCGCGCCGTTCACTACTAGCTTACGCTAGGCCTACCAGGAGGATCCGCATGTCACATGAAGCCCTCGGGATGATCGAGACCCGCGGGTTGGTTGGTGCGATCGAGGCCGCTGATGCAATGGTAAAGGCGGCGAAGGTTGTGCTTGTCGGGAAGGAGCAAGTTGGAGGTGGCCTAGTCACCGTACTTGTACGCGGAGACGTAGGCGCTGTAAAGGCCGCCACAGACGCCGGTGCGGCTGCAGCACGGCGAGTCGGCGAGCTTATCTCGGTACACGTGATCCCGCGGCCCCACGAAGAAGTCGAGAAATTGTTAGGCCCCGCTCCTCAGGAGGGGTAGTGCCCATACCAACCAGCAAGACCAAGCAGTGAACTAACCGGCGAGTGCCACAAGAGACACCACTCCGCTACAAATGCCGCCGATGAATAATGCGGAACGAGACCGCGACCTTGAGTCGATTCAAGAAGCTCGGCAGCTTGGCCGTGCCGCTGTAGAAGCTCAGCGGCAGCTTGAGGGCTGCACTCAGGAGCAGATAGACGTCATCGTTGAAGAGATGGCTGCTGCAGGATTGGCCCATAGTGAACACCTCGCGGAGTTAGCCCACGACGAAACTGGTTTCGGCAACGTTCCCGACAAGGTTCTTAAGAACAACTTCGTCCTCAAGGATGTTGTAGAAGCAATGCGCGGCATGCGTACAGTCGGCGTGCTTCGCGAGGATCGCGAGCATGGCGTCCGCGAAATTGCTGAGCCCGTGGGTGTTGTCGCCGGTATCATCCCATCGACAAATCCGACCTCGACAGCGTTCTTTAAGTGCCTGATAGCGCTCAAGGCTCGTTGCGGAATCGTATTGTCTCCCCACCCGACCGCGGCCCAGTGTGTTAAAGCCAGTGCCGAAATTATGGCCGAAGCGGCTCACAAGGCGGGGGCTCCGAACGGCATTATTGGATGCATGAGCAGTGTCACAATGCAAGGAACCAGGGAGCTTATGCATGGTCGGGAAACCGACATCATCCTAGCAACCGGAGGCATCGGTTTGGTCAGGGCGGCCTACTCGGCAGGCAAACCAGCTTACGGGGTCGGGCCCGGGAACGTCCCGGCCTACATCGAGGAAACGGCAAATGTTCCTAAAGCGGTGCGCGACGTCATTTCCGGAACAACCTTTGACAACGGCACCCTATGTTCCTCGGAACAGGCAATCGTCTGCGACCGTATCATCAAGGATGAAGTGCTCGAACAAGCACGTGCAAACGGTGGTCACCTTCTCACTCCAGACGAATGTGATCGTCTGGCCGCCGTGTTAATTACCGACCGCCTTCTGGTCAACACCGACTATGTTGGTCGGCCGGCCACCACTATCGCGAATGCTGCTGGAATCAAGGTGCCAGAAAAAACTCGGGTGTTGATTTGCCCGGTCGGCGGCGTTGGCAAGAAGTATCCCCTCTCTCACGAAAAGCTTTCACCAGTACTAGCTTTTTACGTCGTGGACGACTGGCAGGAAGGGTGCCAAAGATGCACAGAACTGCTGCGCTTCGGCGGCATGGGTCACACGATGGTGATCCACTCAGGCAATGACGACATCGTCTTGGAATTTGGCCTGCGAAAACCGGCACATCGGGTACTCGTAAACACTGTCGCAGCGCTCGGTGCCGTCGGGCACACCACTCACCTCTTTCCCTCGATGACACTTGGTTGCGGCTCCTGGGGGAATAACATCACCTCCGACAACATAGGCCCACAGCACTTACTGAACGTCAAACGGTTAGCCTACGAGACGCGTGAATACATACCAAAAGAAGTTATCGAACCGGCAACCATTTCCGATCAAAATGAGCGTACCGAATTGTCAGCTAACATTGTTACTGACACTGAAAACGTAGCCGGGCCCGGGCTCGAAATACAAATTGCAGACTTTCTCGACAAGCGCGGCCTGTTACCGAAAGCATCGGAAGTTCCGCCAGGAGTAGGACGAAACGCAGTAATTTCGGTTCGTGATGTTGATGCTTCGGATACTGTGTTGAAGGCGCCGCCTCCCCCACGTGGAAGACCCGAGGTACCGACTAACAAAAATCCAGTGGACCCTCAATCCAACACATCGGAACCGTCGGCGGCACAATTGCCCCCGGCGGAGTTTGTTTCCGAGGACGACGTCCGAGATGCTTGTGAAACAGGCGAGAAAATTGGCATCGGACCCGATACAATCGTCACACCTCTCGCTCTTGAACTGGGCGAGACGCACGGCATTTTTACCCGGCTCTGAAAAGACTCGTGATCGTGGTCGGCGACTGCGATGATGCAACAATGACGCTGAGGGCCATTCGGCCGAGGTCCGTATGATCTGCAGTGTGGCATTAAGACTGGGGTCCAGAGACGCGGCCGGGAGATTGGCCCTTCTTCTGATTATTCTCGTTTGGTTACCGGCATGCGCCGGGTCTTCTGCACGTCCGGTTAACGCACTTCCAACCCAGTTAGCGCCCCCTGACTCAGTCAACAAAGTCGCGGATTTACTCACTGAGGCAGAAAGTTATTTCGTTCAAGGTGAGGAAGCCTACCGGCGTGGTGAGTATGGGACCGCCGATGACCGGTTCCAGAGAGCTCTCGACGTATATCTTGATGCCAACGTTACTCCGAGCGACCGGGACGCGTTGCACGCTGCGCTGATTGACCTCTTCAACCGCATCCATGTCGTCATGACCTTTGATGGGCTAATTGCTGGCCCAGATGAAATCGTTCCGGTCGAGAATAATGAGTTGCCGTCTCCAAATGCAGAGGACCTGGCAGATCTGCACGCTCGCCTTGAAGCTTCACCTCCGGAGCTGCCGAAATTCTCAATGCCAGTACCATCGCCCCTTGAAAATGAACGCGTCGAATGGGCACTCGCCTATCTGTCTGGGGCGCGCAAAGAAGTCATTGAGGAAGGCTTGTCACTGGCCACCCGGTATATGCCTATGATCGAGTCAATTTTCGACGAAGTAGGCATACCGCGCGAATTGGGCTGGACTCCGCTTATTGAGAGTCTCTTCAAGACCGGTGCGTATTCACGCGCTGCGGCAGTTGGCATGTGGCAGTTCGTCAGAGGCACGGCCCTGCTCTACAACATGAAGGTAGGCCCAAATGTGGACGAGCGTCGTGACCCGATTATCTCAACTCGTATGGCTGCGATCTTCATGCGCGACCTTTACGAGGAATTCCAAGATTGGTCACTTGTTCTTGCTTCCTATAACGCAGGCAAGGGCCGCATTGGCAGGGCCATGCAAAGGACCGGCGCAACCGATTACTGGACTCTGTCGGAACGTCGTGCCATCCCACGTGAAACTCGTGATCATGTCCCAAAGGTTTACGCTGCTATCTTGATGGCCAATGACCCAGAGTTCTACGGCCTGAAAGTGACACAACTTCCACCCTATGTTTATGACGAGTCGATAATGGAAGCCAATACGGACCTACGGCTAGTCGCTGATCTCAGCGGCCTAACATTGGAAGAAATTCGCGAGCTCAACCCCCACATCATGGCCTGGGTGCCTGAAGGATATCCGGTGCGGATTCCGTTAGGGTCCCAGCTGGCCTTCGAAAAAGCGCTTGCTGAAGTTCCAAAGGCTGAGCGGATCGCGTTTCTGAGCCATGTTGTTGCGAGTGGCGATACTCTCTCCGAGATCGCTGGTATTTACGGGACACGACAGTCCGCTATTGTGGAAGTCAATAACTTGAGAAATCCCAACAGACTGAGCATCGGCCAACGATTAATCATCCCGGTCGGACCTGAAGCGCGCCCTTATAGAGCTCAGCCAGTAGCAGGGTTCAATACAGGTGAGCGGACAACTTACCGAGTGCAACGCGGCGACGAACTTTGGGGAATCGCCCAGAACTTCCGAACCACAGTGGGCCACCTGATGCGATGGAATGACCTGGCCAGTGATCGTATCTACCCAGGCGACACGTTGATCGTCTATTACGGGGTACGTAGCAATATGGCAACGCCTGTAGCACTAGAGAGTTCATCTACAAAGGCGCCCAGTCCCCTCCCCAGTAACTTGAATGCAGACGAGCCAACGCCAGACACGACTACAAACAGCGAGCGCGGCATCTACACAGTCCGTCGTGGTGACAATTTTTCCGCTATCGCCCAACGCTATGACGTCACCATAGCTCAGCTCAAACTCTGGAATAACCGCCAAAGCAATACCATCTTTCCGGGAGACAAACTCGTAGTTTATTCACCAGCATTTTCCAATTCTCCGGTAAATACCACTGGCGGAATGACCAATGCCCAGAGCTATATCGTACGGCGAGGTGACTCACCGTATGAGATCGCTCAACGCTACGGTGTCGGGCTTGACGCCCTTTTAGTTGCTAACGGCTTGTCGCGCCGGAGCAATATTTACCCCGGCGACGAGTTGAAGATCCCGGGAGGCCGTGCCTCCTCACCATCTGTGTCCGACTACACGGTGCGCCGTGGTGACACACTAGGTGGTATTGCAGAAAATCACGGAATCTCTCTGAGGAGTCTCCTGCAGGCTAATGGGTTATCGTCCCGTAGTGTCATCCATCCCGGGGACCAGATTCTCATTCCGCAGCGTTGACCCTAGCCCGCTGAATCACGGGCTGTCTTAACCGCCTTCATGCTGAGCCATGATTAACAACGTTCTCTCCAAGGTTTTCGGAACTCATAACGACCGCGAGCTGAAACGTATTAGTGAGGCGTTTTTAGGGCCGATTAACTCGCTTGAGCCCTCGATGGAAAAGCTTTCTGACTCTGACTTAAGTCGGAAGACTGAGGAATTCAAGGACCGGCTCGCCAACTCAGAAACGCTTGACGACATTCTTGTCGACGCCTTCGCCGTCGCTCGTGAGGCCGGTCGGCGAGTCCTTAATATGCGCCATTACGACGTACAGCTAATCGGTGGTGTCGTCCTGCATGAAGGGAAGATCGCGGAGATGGCCACAGGAGAAGGCAAGACGTTAGTTGCCACTCTGCCGGCCTACCTGAACGCACTAGCGGGCGGTGGGGTACACATCATCACTGTCAACGACTATCTGGCGCGTCGCGATTCCGAGTGGATGGGACCGCTCTACGAGTTACTCGGCTTAACTATCGGGAACATCCAACATGACATGCCCGACGATGATCGCCGGGCGGCTTATGGTGCCGACATTACTTTTGGCACCAATAACGAATTCGGCTTTGACTACCTGCGCGACAACATGAAGTTTCAAAGCGAAGACATGGTTCAGCCAACCCATAATTTCGCTATCGTTGATGAAGTCGATTCGATCCTGATCGATGAGTCGCGTACTCCACTCATTATTTCAGGCCCGGCAGAGCAATCGACAGAGCTTTACTACAAAGTCGACCGCTTGATACCAGCATTGAAGCTCGAGCGTGATTACGAAGTCGACGAAAAGAACCGCTCAGCGGCCCTCACCGAGGAAGGCGTCTCTCATTTAGAAAGGCTTCTCGGTGTAGACAATCTCTATGATGCCTCCCATATGGACCTGGTCCACCACTGCCAACAGGCGGTTAAGGCACACGCCCTCTTTAAGCGCGATCGAGACTACCTCCTGAAAGACGGCGAGGTGGTTATTGTCGATGAGTTCACTGGCCGCATGATGCCAGGCCGACGATGGAGCGACGGCCTTCATCAAGCAGTCGAGGCTAAAGAGGGCGTCAAGATCGCGCAAGAGAATCAAACGCTCGCTACGATAACATTTCAAAATTTTTTCCGAATGTACGACAAACTCGCCGGCATGACGGGTACGGCTATAACTGAGGCTCCAGAATTTCACAAAATCTACGACCTCGACGTACTGGAAATACCCACTAATAAGCCGCTGATCCGCGACGAGATGCCCGACGTGATTTTCCGTACCGAATCTGAAAAGTGGAAGGCTGCGGTTGAAGAAATCACCGAACAAAATGAGACAGGCCGTCCAGTTCTGGTCGGCACTACCTCGATTGAAAAATCTGAGAAGATCTCCAAGATGCTTGGCAAACGGGGCGTGAAACACGTCGTCCTGAATGCCAAACACCATGAGCGGGAGGCCGAAATTGTGGCGCTGGCCGGCCAGCAAGGCGCGGTGACCATCGCTACCAACATGGCAGGACGAGGGACCGACATCGTTCTCGGCGACGGTGTCAAGGAACTTGGCGGCCTGCATGTACTCGGTACCGAGCGGCACGAGGCGCGTCGCATCGACAATCAATTGCGTGGACGTACTGGACGCCAGGGCGACGCAGGATCATCGCAGTTCATCCTTTCACTTGAAGATGATCTCATGCGGATATTTGGGATGGACCGACTGCAAGGTTTGATGGCCCGCCTGGGCATGCAGGAAAACGTGCCTATAGAAGACCGAATGGTTACCAAGGCTCTCGAACGTGCTCAGAGACAAGTCGAAGGACGCAACTTCGAGACTCGGAAGCATCTCCTTGAGTATGACGATGTAATGGAGAAGCAACGCCAAGCTATCTACGCAATGCGCCATGACCAAATGAACGATGAAACGGCTCCCCGCCGTTTCGTGTTGGAAACAGCTGAAGAAATCCTCGACTGGCTACTGGAGACACACTTCGATCCGGAGGCGGATCCGCTTGACTGGGAAACTGAAAAGATGCGAACCCAGTTAAAGCATTTCTTCGGTCTTGGTCCGGAAGACCTCACAGTGAACCTTGATCAGGACAGCATCCAGAACATTCGCACCGAGTTACTCGAAACGATTCGGGATCACTACAAAAACAAGGTAGACCGTATCGGTGAGGTAATGACGCAATTCGAAACATGGATCTGCCTCCAGGTCATCGATGCCCGTTGGAAGGAACATCTCTACGCCCTTGACCGACTAAAGGAAGGAATCGGCCTCCGGGGGTATGGACAACGGAATCCGCTCGTTGAGTACAAGCGGGAGTCGTTTGAAATGTACCAAGAAGTTCATGAGCGTATCTGTGGAGAGGTAGTTCGCTACGCCTTCCAGCTTGAGCCAATGGGTCCAGAAGAACGCCAGACGCAGCTTGCCCGGCAGCGCGCGGAAGCCGAACGAGTTCAGCGCGTCGCGGCCGCCGCTGGCGGTCCTTCGGCCCCAGCGGAGACTGTTGTCCGGCAGCAGAAGAAGGTTGGTCGCAACAGTCCTTGCCCATGTGGAAGCGGCAGGAAGTACAAAAAGTGTTGCGGTCGATAGCCGTTAGGCTTGCGAAATCGTGTCGGTGGTGTACTGTGCCGCAATTACGCACAATACAGGAGCCGGGATGCTCACCGAGAATCTGCCGGTAGCTCTTACCTTCGATGACGTTCAACTCGTTCCCGCACGCTCCAGTGTGCTGCCTTCAGAAGCAGACACTGAGACCCAACTGACTGCCGATATCAGCCTTCGGATTCCGTTGCTATCGGCCGCCATGGACACGGTCACTGAGTCACGCATGGGGATCGCCCTGGCCCAACAAGGTGGCCTCGCGATTATCCATCGGAA
>Ga0209752_1000520_pt1 | contig 18578 bp, 12 predicted proteins | sample METZYME_3_250m_FD_187548 | JGI IMG/M metagenome (GOLD analysis project Ga0209752, IMG submission 187548) | Marine microbial communities from oxygen minimum zone in mesopelagic equatorial Pacific - METZYME_3_250m (SPAdes) (version 2) | ecosystem: Environmental > Aquatic > Marine > Oceanic...
GGATTCTCATTCGCACTACGTGAAACGCTCCAGTTTGCTGGCCCCCACCTATTGATGTCCCTTCTTTCCTTCAACGTTGGGGTCGAATTAGGTCAGTTGATGGTCCTCGTGGTTCTGATCCCAGCGCTCGGACTATTATTCCGCGTAGTGCCGGAGCGTATCGGCGCCGTCCTCCTGTCAGCACTAGTGGCTCATACAGGGTGGCATTGGATGAGCGAGCGCGCGAGCGCGCTAGCCCTGTTTGACCTGTCCCTCCAGGCACCTCAGTGGAATCTTTCACTGGTGGCAAACGTCCTGCAGTGGGGAGCGCTAGTTCTGGTTATCGCTGGGCTGCTCTGGCTGATGTCCATAATCTTCCCGCAGACACCTGCGGGTAACGGTAAATCACCAGAGCCTCCATCGTCTGCATGACACAGCAGTGATCGTTGTTCCGGTCAAATCTGTAGCCTTACTATGTGGATATCCTGATGTCCGTTGCTAGTCATTTACGAATCCGTGTTGCCGAATACGATCGGAAAATTTACACCTTCATTCCCTACTACCGAGAGATGCTCTCAGTAGCTGCTATCGCACTTCAGCCGCAGCTCACTTCTCCATTAATCGTCGACCTCGGAACCGGCACTGGCGCCCTTGCCAAACTTTGCCTGGAAGCTGTTCCCGCGGGTCGACTGATTGGACTCGATACGGATGCTGAAATGCTCGCGGTTGCGGCTCAACGGTTGCGTGCAACGCAGCGACCAGGCGTCGAACTCAAGAAAAAGAGTTTTACACGCGGAGCCCTGCCACGCACCAACTACATCACAGCAGCCTTCTCACTTCACCACATCAAGACCCGTGGATTGAAAGTTCGACTGTATCAACGGTGCATAGAAGCTTTGTACGCTGGCGGGGCAATGGTCTCGGTCGACTGCATGCCACCGTCCCAACCAGACCTACACACATCAGCCATGCAGGCATGGATATGCCACTTGGAACGCAATTATTCCTCCCAGGATGCGACCGGCCACCTCTCGGCTTGGGCGAAGGAAGACCGGTACTTTCCCTTGGACCAAGAGGTAGAGATGTTGTGCAGCGTAGGGTTCAAGGTTGAAATCGTGTGGCGTCGTGAATCATTCGCTGTCATACGGGCTACGAAACCACGGCACCCTTGAGCCGTGACGAAGGTGAAACTATAGTTGAAGGGATGTGGAAGTTTCCTCCAGCGCGACGACGATCGGTCGTCGTCCTAGCGTGCGTCATTTCAGTCATTGCAGCGTGTCGACCAGTACCCAATTCACCGGTGTCCGATCAATCCCAAGACGCCGGCTCCGCCGTACACGGCCTCCGCCGAAACACCCAGAACGTCGTCATTCTATTACTCGACTGTGTTCGAGCAGATCACATTGGCACCTACGGCTACCCGCGCTCAACAACGCCAAATCTCGATGCCTTGGCAGTCGACGCAGTGCTTTTTGAACAGGCTATCTCGCAGTCGAATTGGACCAAGCCATCAATCGTCTCACTCTTTACCGGCACCTATTTGTCCCAACATCTCATTACTGATGGTCGTCTCGGTGGAAGGATTGAAGACGATGGCAGCATACCCACCGGCCACGTGATGGTGGAAGAGTTCATGACCTTAGCCGAGTACATGTCACGTGGAGGATTCGCCACTGGAGGCTTCGTCAACCAAGGACACTTGCCTGCTCACCTCGGATTTGCTCAAGGATTTGACGTGTATGAATCAGGACTCCATGACCCAGAGGTAGAGCAGTTTTTTAAAGCTTGGGTCAATCAGTTAGGTGATCGTCGCTTCTTCGCCTATTTGCATCTACTGGACCTGCACTTTCCCTACACAACACAGGACCATCTCGATATCTTCAACGATGACCTCTCTGAGCGGCCGATGACGCGCTTGATGCAATCTGCAGCCGGAGGCGAGGAAATTCGACGGCGTGCAAGCAGTGGTGGACTCACCCAGGAAAATGTCCAGGAGCTAGTTGGCCTCTATGACGGTGAATTACTCGGTGTCGACGACCGCCTCGGTAGCGTGGTGCGTTATCTAAAGGAGTCGGGACTCTACGATTCCACATTAATCATCGTGACCGCCGACCACGGCGAGGCCTTCCTAGAGCACAACTATTTTGAACATGGTGAGAACCTCCTCTACAGCGAACTGATTCGAGTGCCACTCATTATTAAGTTTCCCAGCCGCCAACACGCAGGCCAGCGAATCTCAGCTCCTGCCCAGCTCATCGACATACTTCCGACTCTCCGAGAGCACTTTGGACTCGCAACGTCCCAAGAAGTTGGCGGCACAAGTCTCATAGGCCTAATTGAAGGCACTGCCACTCCGCACACGGTGCTATCAGAACTCAGCGACCTTGATGGACGGAAGGCGCTCTACTACGGCGGGCGTAAATTCATCTTCCAGGGAAGTGGCGAAGCGGAAGTCTTTGACTACACGACTGACCCATTGGACTTGGTGGACCTAGCTGATGGGGTCGCGCCGGACATCCTCGGGGAGGCTAAAACAGTACTGCAAGAGTTACTCGCAAGAAATGAGGAGTTCGCCAAGGAAATGGCAGTAACCAAAAGGCCTCTAAACCAAAGGGAAATTGAACGTCTTCGTAGCCTTGGCTACATTCGGTGAGGATGACGATTCTCCGGTCCCTGGTCCGACTATAATTCCCATTCACGAAACACGCTAAGAGAATTGCCACCAGCGTCGACGTCAAGGGGAGCCGAGATGCAGTTATTTATGTTCCGGGGTGTCGTCATCACTACAGTTGCCGCCACCGTACTGCTATATCCCACGTCAGGGGTGGCACAGCAAGACGTGGATTGGGAAGCCGTAGAAATTTCAATCCACCACGTTGCTGGAAACGTTCATTATCTGCAAGGTCGCGGAGGCAACATCGGCCTCTCCATCGGCGAGGATGGGGTCGTCATGATTGACGACCAATTCGCGCCGTTGACGGATCGTATTGTTTCGACCATCGCTGAAGTGTCCAACGGTAATATTCGCTTTCTGATCAACACTCACGTCCATCCTGACCACACTGGTGGAAACGAAAATCTCGGGAAAATGGGGGTGGTAATCCTCGCGCACGATCGAGTCCGGGTACGTCTGGCCAGTCGACTGCCTGAAGTCGCTCTCCCCGTGCTGACTTATAGCGACACCGCAACCATTCATCTCAACAGCGAACAGGTGCACGCCTTTCCGGTACCACCAGCCCATACCGACGGCGATAGTTTTATTCATTTTCGTGGGTCCAACGTTCTGCACCTCGGCGATGTATTTCGAACGGTTGCCTTTCCGGTGATCGACACAAACAATGGTGGCACCCTAAAGGGGACAATCGACGCACTAGGTATAGCGATCGGCCTGGCAGGACCAGAAACCAAGATCATTCCCGGTCACGGAGTAGTATCCAGTCGTGAAGATGTCATGGAATTCCGAGACATGATTTTGGTAGTGTCCGACCGAGTAAGGACACTCGTTGCGGAAGGCAAGACCTATGAGGAGACTGCCGCCGCCAATCCCACCGCTGAATACAATGACCAGTGGGGTGATCCAGCACGTTTTTTGACCGCGGTCTATCAGGAGTTGTCCGAAGACCGATAAGGCCACCTCCCGTGGGAAGTTTGCACAGACTAAGAAAGTGAGCCATGCGTAAGATACTCAATCTCGTTTTCAGCGTGACATTGATGACAGGCTTTGGCATCGCCGTGATTCACGCCCAAGAAGACCCGGCAGCTAACGACGATGTCCGCACGCTTGTCAGCCGATTGGAACTCGAGCAGTTCAAGACCACGCTCAAGGGTCTCACGGCGTTCGGTGACCGCCGTCAAGGCACCAAGAGGAATCGAGATGCCGTTGACTGGATTGAACAGCAACTCCAGTCTGTCGGCTGCACGACCACGGAACGAATCGACTACGTCTACGACCCGCCACCCAGAGAGGGAGGAGGGGGCCGTCGACGGCGCCCCAGCGTAGCTGAGCTTAACCAGACCGACGGCACACCGACAGGCGGACGAATTGGCCGAAATGGCTCGGGACCTGGTGGAAGTTCCATCTTTGGCTACCGAGGTCGCACCGGTGTGACGAATGACCCAATGGCTCAACCCGACGAACGGCTTCGTGAGTTGAATAGTGAACCGACAACAAACGGTCCACGGCAGGAGGTGTACTGCACAAAGATTGGAACGACTCACCCTGACGAGATGTACATCATCGGCGCGCACATGGATGGCCATGGGTGGGGAGAAGCGGCGAATGACGATGGCTCGGGCACCGCGCTCGTTATGGAGTTAGCCCGCATCTTCAACGCCCCGGACGTAGAAGTGGAACGGTCAATTCGCTTCGCACTGTGGAATAACGAAGAGACCGGTCTCAATGGTGCTCGTGCCTATGTCGAGCAAAGGCAAGACCTGCAAGGCCAAGAAAACCCGCCGGGTTCCGGTCGTTTTCCTGAACCTCGTTGGCTCGGCATGATTCAGCACGACATGATGATGTTCGACCATGGGCCACCGCGGGCAGACGGCACTGTCAGCCGTGATCAACGCCGTGAAGCTGACGTGAATATTGAATTCCAGTCGATAGCCGACCTAGCCGATGAAGCACGTGAGTTAGCCTTCTTCTTCAAGGCAGCCAACGACGCCTACGCGACCGACTATCCCGCGTCAGTCGGTCCGCATATGACCAATACAGATTCCACTCCGTTCATGAATCTCGTTCCAGCGATAAGCCTGCGTGAAAACGAGCGTGGCGCCCAGATTGGAGCCGGTTGGGACCCCCACTGGCACCAGCCAACAGACGTCTTTTCGACCTTTAATGATGACGATTTTCGCCTCGGGTTGAACGCAGGGCAAACTACCCTAGCAGCCATCGCACAGCTGACGGGCGCCAAGATTGTCGAACGGTGAGCTAATTCTTTGTCGACTATAGATTTATAGATTTAAAACTAGTTACACTACCCTGAGTCCCATGCTGGGCCAGGTCCTAATCCGGCTACGCTGTGGCATCCCGCATGTCTGAGGCGAGAACGACGAAACGAGCTTTGGCCCTGCTGCTAGGGCCCATGGTGCTGTCCTGTGGCGTCAGCGTGCTCACGGTTTCAGCCACCGCACAGTCACTCACACCACGTCTCATCAGTAGCCATTTGAATAGCCCCACCCGCCCGACTGATGCGGCACAAAGTATCGTCGAAACCGCCTGTGTCCGTTGCCACAATAACCGGGCAATGCGAGGCAACCTCTCACTTGAAAACTTCAAGGTATCTTTAGCTGCCGATAATGCTGCGGTCGCAGAGAAGATGATCCGCAAGCTCCGAACAGGAATGATGCCTCCTCCGGGGGGGCGGCGACCGGCTGAAGCCGACCTCCTTGGCGTTGCCTCGTCCATGGAAGCGTTAATTGATGCACGTGCGATGGTGAATCCGAATCCTGGTTGGAGGACCTTCCAGCGCCTCAATCGTGCTGAGTACTCGCGGTCGATTAAGGCCCTCCTGAGACTCGAGGTGGACGCTGCCGAGTACCTACCTCCCGACACCAAAAGTGCAAATTTCGACAATATTGCTGACGCCCAGTTACTTTCGCCGACGCTGATGAACAGCTACTTACACGCGGCCAGCGAAATCAGCCGCCTAGCCATCGGCGACCCAAACGCGACAGCCGCTGAAGCGACTTTCAAGGTCACGCGATGGGTCTCCCAGCGTGAACAAGTTGAAGGCGCACCTTACGGCACTCGAGGCGGACTCGCTGTCACACACAACTTCCCGGCTGATGGGGACTACATTTTCCGCGTCTCGTTCCATCACGAAACCACCGGCGCGCTTTACGGAAGCGGCCGCGCCACGCTCCATACGTTGGAAGCTCCAGAACAAATTGAAATTTCAGTGGACGGTGAACGAGCCGCGGTACTCGAAATTGACCGGTGGATGCACGCCTCGGACCCAGGCGGCGTCAATCTCCTAACGGCACCGATCGCCATCACCGCTGGCCCGCACCGGGTTGCAGCCGCGTTCATTCGCCGTTTTGAGGGGCCACTCCAAGATTTAATCTCTCCGCACGAGTGGTCCCTCGCTAGCACTAGTATTGCCGACGCATACGGATTCACCAGCCTTCCGCATCTTAGAGACATGGCCATTCGTGGTCCTTATAACCCAAAAGGGGTATCGGAAACGCCAAGCCGTTTCAAAATCTTCACCTGTAGCCCTAACCTTCCGAGCGAGGAACTCGTCTGCGCTCAGGAGATCATTTCGACCCTAGCGACCGAAGCCTACCGCCGTCCACTGACCGCCGATAACCTCGATGCGCTCATGACACTCTACGAAGCTGGAGCGAGTCAGGGAGACTTTGAAACCGGTGTGCGAATGGCGCTCGAAGGCATTCTCGCAAGTCCTCATTTCGTTTTTCGCTTCGAGGAACCGCCTCAGACGCCAACCAACGATGCTGTGGCTTCAGACAGTTTTATCCTTGACGACCTCGACCTTGCTTCCCGGCTGTCTTTCTTCCTCTGGGCCACTGGACCAGACACTGAGCTTCTGCGTGTGGCAACTGAAGGTCGCCTGTCTTCGTCAAACGAACTCGAGCGCCAGGTGCATCGGATGTTGGCGGACCCGCGAGCGGAAACTCTGTCTACACGGCTCGCAGCACAGTGGCTTCGACTACCCGATCTGGAAAAGATCCATCCTGACGTTCGGACGTATCCAGACTTTGATGAGCAACTCAAGTTCGCAATGCGGCGTGAGACCGAACTGTTCTTCCACAATCTCGTCGAAGAAGACCGAGGGCTACTCGAACTGTTCACTGCGGACTATACATTCGTCAACGAGCGTCTGGCGAAGCACTATGGCATACCAGATGTGCGGGGTAATTCGTTCAGGCGGGTCTCACACGTGGACAACGCGCGCCACGGCATCCTCGGACATAGCAGCATCTTGACACTAACATCCCATGCAATCCGCACATCACCAGTCCTGCGAGGCAAGTGGGTCATGGAAGTCCTATTGGGCAGCCCACCACCGCCACCACCGCCCGATGTACCTGAACTTGAAGAGACTGCTGCCTCCGAGAATGGCCGATTACTTTCAGTGCGGGAACGAATGGAAGTGCATCGCTCGAACCCGGCATGCAATTCGTGCCACCGGATGATCGACCCGATCGGCTTAGCTCTTGAAAACTTCGACGTTACTGGTGCCTGGCGGATCAAGGACAGTGGCGCGCCAATTGACGCTACAGGCGAATTGTACGACGGCACACCTCTCACCAGTCCTGTCGACCTCCGAAAAGCGTTGGTCCGTCGTCTTAAGCCCCTCGTTGAAACATTCACCGAAAACCTAATGGTCTATGCCATTGGGCGACGCCTCGAACACTACGACATGCCGACAGTGCGGAGGATTGGAAATCTCGCTTCCGGACAGAACTATCGCATTTCATCGTTCGTTATCGGAGTCGTGAATAGTCAAGCATTTCGCATGAAGAACATGTCGCCTACCGCCCAAGCTGAATATCTAGGCGGGCAGCCCTAAGTGCCGTAATGGAGAGCGTGAGATGAGATTGATTACTGGTAAACACCTTCCCCGGCGTACATTCCTTCGCGGCATGGGAACCACGATAGCGCTGCCGTTTCTCGACGCGTTTGTGCCAGCAGGTACAGGCTGGACCCGAGGTCAAATGCACGCGATGCCCGACCCTACGCGATTGGTCTGTATCGAAATTGTGCACGGTGCCGCAGGAAGCACCGAATACGGTGCATCAAAAAATCTTTGGGCCCCTGCGGCGGTAGGCAGTGATTTCGACCTGAGCCCAAGCGCAATGAGTCCACTTGAGCCATTTCGTGAGCACCTGACGATTATTAGCAACACAGACGTTAGAGCTGCCGAGGCGGACATTCCAAAGGAGATCGGCGGTGATCACTTCCGATCAAGTGCGACGTTCTTGACCCAGGCTCATCCGAAACAGACGGAGAGTTCTGACGTCCACGCTGGGACTTCGCTAGACCAGATGTACGCCCAAGCATTTGGGCAAGATACGCCAATTCCGTCAATGCAGTTCTGCATCGAGAACGTGGACCAAGCAGGCGGTTGCGCTTATGGATACTCGTGCGTTTACACCGACACGATTAGCTGGGCAGCTCCTAACGAACCATTGCCCATGATCCGCGATCCACGGCACGCGTTCGATCAACTCTTTGGAGCAGGGGGCACGCAGGAGGCACGGGCCGAGCGCCGGCGCGCGCGTCGTAGCGTGCTCGACTTCATCACCGGGGAGGTTGCCGATCTACAACGGACACTTGACCCGAGCGACCGGCGACGGATGGACCGATACCTCCAGAATATCCGTGAAATCGAACGGCGGATTGAACGGATTGAGGCTAGAAACACAAGTGGTGAGTTGCGCGAACTACCGGGTGCGCCGGCGGGAGTACCTGATTCGTTTGACGAGCACGTCAAGCTAATGTTTGACCTGCAGGCGTTAGCACTTGAATCAGACATGACGCGTGTTTTTTCGTTTAAGCTCGGGCGGGATGCCTCGAGTCGCGTCTACCCGGAAAGCGGGGTGACGAAAGGTTTCCATCCGTCATCACATCACGGCGGACGAGAGAACAACATCGACGAGTTCGCTCTCATTAACCACTATCACGTTAGCCTATTACCGTACTTCCTCGAAAAACTACGCAGTCTCGAAGAGGGTGAGACGACGCTGCTCGACAAGACGATGGTCATTTACGGTTCCCCGATGGGCGACCCTAACGTACATAATCACAAGCGGTGCCCGCTAATCGTGGTCGGAGGAGCGAACGGTCAGCTCGACGGTAATCTCCATTTGCGCGCCGAAGCCGGCACGCCCATGGCAAACGTCATGCTCACACTGCTACAAAAGCTCGGACTCGAGGAAAAGGAGCAGTTTGGCGATAGCACTGGTGCGTTCTCACTCTCAGCCTGACCGCCTATGGAGACTTGGATGCGAAGGATTCACCTTGCAATAGTGATTGGAATCAGCAGTATCTCAGCAGTCACCTGGGCAACCGCACCTGATTCGCCTGTTGCCGACGCGGCCATGGTGGGAGATGTTGAAACTGTGCGATCACTGATTGCCACGGGCGCTAACGTCAATACCGCACAGGGCGATGGCCTAACAGCTTTGCACTGGGCAGCAAGAAATGGTGATGTCGAGACTGTGGCTGTGCTGGTCGCAGCTGGCGCCGACCCAGCAGTAGTCACTCGGATCGGCTCACACACACCTCTCCACGTCGCAAGTAAAGCTGGAAGCGGGAGTGTGATCAAAGCCCTACTAGCCGCAGGTTCCGACCCAAACGCCATGACAACAACCGGCGTCACCCCACTCCACTTATCCGCCGCGTCAGGTGATACCGAAGCAGTAAGGGCACTTCTACCCTACCAGGACGACATAAACGTGCGCGAGGCTGGGTGGGGACAGACTCCCTTGATGTTTGCGTCGGCAAGAAACCGCGTGGACGTAATTGAAGCACTGCTTGAAGCGGGTGCCGATACCCGAATGACCGGCAAGGTAATCAACGTAACAACACGCGATAAGGTGGACAGAGAGGACTCTCGTGCTCGCCGTGAACGTATCAGTAAGCTCCGCGATCAACTAATGGGAATTGAACGTCAAGAACCAGCCGCGGGGCAACCCGAGCCGGTGACTGAGTCCTCTTCCACTCCGAACAGTGCTTCAACACAGCCCGCTGAACAATTCGAGGCCTTAGCAATTGAGGTGGACCTACAGGAAGAACCAGAACCACTTGGCTATCCCGACCTTGTCGGAGCGCACGGCGGACTGACCGCACTACTGTTAGCCGCTAGGGAAGGTCACGTTGAAGCAACGCGGACATTACTTGCCGGAGGGGCCGATATCAATGGACAAAGCACCTCTGACCGAACTACTCCGATGCTCATGGCGACGATCAACGGACACTTTGACTTGGCGATGTATCTTCTCAGCCAAGGAGCAGACCCGACCTTGGTAAGTGACGCAGGAGCAACGCCACTCTATGCCGCCCTCAACATGCACTGGGCGCCTAAGTCACGGCACCCGCAGCCGACCGACTATATGCAGCAGGAGACGTCCTACCTGGCTCTGATGAAAGCAACCCTAGACGCTGGAGCAGATGTGAACGCTCGTTTGACAAAGTCGCTCTGGTATACGACCTACAACCGGGACTTGTTAGGTGTTGACCGGACTGGTGCGACACCGTTTTGGCGGGCGGCTTACGCGCTTGATTTGCGTGCAATGCGGATGCTCTTGCAGCATGGCGCTGACCCGACTCTGCCTACACTTAAGGTTCCCGGGCGGAGGCGGCGAGGTGACGACACGGATCACTCGGGTCTTCCACCGGTCCCACTCGGCGGACCCGCTGTTTATCCAATCCATGCGGCGTCTGGTGTTGGTTACGGCGCAGGCTTTGCAGCAAACTCTCATCGGCACGTGCCAGGTGGCTGGATACCCTCCGTGAAATTCCTCGTAGAGGAATTGGGCGCTGACGTCAACGCCCGGGACCATCAGGGCTATACACCTGTACACCACGCCGCGTCGCGAGGCGACAATGAACTCATCGAGTATTTCGTTTCGAAGGGCGCCGAGGTCACTACCGTAAGCCGTCGTGGTCACACAACCGCCGACCTGGCGAACGGGCCGGTCCAACGAACACAACCATTTCCTCACACCATCGACCTTCTTGTTAATCTTGGTGCGACGAATAACAATCGCTGCGTCAGTTGCTAACTCCTATCCCTAGTAACAACATGCTGAAACAGTCGCGCGTATGAAGCGGCGAACTTTCTTACAACTAGCAGGGGCAAGTGTCAGCGCTCCGCTCTTCGGTGGTGGCATAGAGCGGTTCGGTAGCGCTCCGTCCATTCAAACCTCACCCAGTCCCGAGATTGTTGTCGTCGGTGCCGGGGCCTTTGGAGGGTGGACCGCCCTCTACCTTCGTGAGATGGGTCACTCTGTGAGGTTGGTCGACGCCTATGGTCCAGGTAACGCGCGCTCAAGTTCAGGCGGTGAAACCCGACAGATCAGAGCCAGTTACGGTGACCGTGAAATCTATTCGCGATGGGCAATCGAAGCACTCAGCCGCTGGCAGGCACGTGAGGCCGAATGGCGCCGCCGCCTACTCTATCCAACCGGACAGATCACCTTAAGTCAGGAGTGGACCAAGACACTGCAGGATACAAAGACAGTGCTCGACCGGCTCGGAGTCGAAAACGAGCGGGTCGAACGAACCGAACTTGAGTACCGGTATCCGCAGTTCAATCTTGACGGTGTCACCGTCGGCCATTCGGTTCCGAGCACCGGTGTGCTGAAGTGCCGCGAGGGATGCCTAGCCGTGGCTGATGCGTTCAGAGAGAAGGGCGGACAGTTCACACTGGCACGGGCGACACCCGAAAGCCGCGTCGGCAGGCGACTACAGACCGTCACCCTCTCAACTGGTGAAACGCTTGCGGCACAGACCTTTGTGTTCGCATGCGGCCCGTGGCACCTCAAGATGTTTCCAGAGATTTTAGGAAACAGGCTTCGACTGAACCGACGGGCAATCTTCTTCGTAGGTACACCCGACCGCGATCACCGCCTATCCTTCCCCAACTGCCCAACCTTCGTGACCCGCGGTGTCTACGGCTTTCCCAACATTGATGGGAAGGGATTAAAGCTAGGTCCCTACTGGGATTCTGGTCCACTGGACCCGGACACAGATAACCGGACAGTTACACGCGACGAAATCCGACGGATTCATGACTGGACTGACGACGCATTTCCCTCCCTAGCTGGACAACCGCTACTAGAAACCCGCGTAAGCCCACGCACCAACAGCATCGATGCACACTTTATCGTCGACCGGCATCCTGCTCTAGATAATGTCTGGTTGCTGGGCGCCGGTTCCGGCCACGGTTACAAGCACGGCATCATGCTTGGTGACTACGTCGCTCACCGCGTGACCGCTCAAGCAACCGACCCGTTGCTCGACGCAACGTTTAAACTAAAAAATGAGACGTTTGGTCCCTTGGATTGACGAACTGAAAAACTACCTGCCTATCGCACAAGATGTAATTCGGTCTGGCGACGTAGCATCCAGCGCATTTCCCCATCCGGCGTAATTTCGGCCTCCTCTTCCAGCGCCATTCGTACCGGTTGGCCGTTCCACTCAGCCACTGGTGTCGTTACCTGGAGTTCAGTCGAGTACCACATATTTGCTATGACAGGAACGTCTCCACGTCCAGGAACGGCCTCCTGGTAATCCCATAAGCCGATCAGTGGACCCGCACCGTGCCCATGGTCCCCGATTGGATGAGAGTACATCGTGCCGTTCAAACCCTCAGACCGCATTTGGCGTAGCACTGCTTGAAGCACCTCATTACCGGTCATACCAACCTTAGTTTGATCCAAAAGGATGTCCTGTAAACGATTCGCCCGTGCGAGCGCTCGCTTCAATCCTTCAGGGGCGTCGGTCTCACCATCAGGTAAAACATAAGCCATATGCTGGGTGTCGGTGTTAAGCCCCATCGCTGTGATTCCAAAATCACAATGCAACACATCACCACGCTGGATCACCGGATCGTCACCCAAGTCCTCTGCTGTCGAGTTACGACGCTGAACACTGACCGATGGCTGAAACCAGGTGTGCAGACCCAGGTCGTTCACCCGCTGACGCATCCACCACACCACATCCTCAGTGGTCGTCACGCCAGGCGTAATAACCAGGTTCGAGAATGCCGCAGAGATGATTTCGTGGACGAAGCCCTGCAACCGGCGGTAGACCTGCGTCATACTCGAGACCCTCATCGCAAGATAGTCGATTGCCAGCCGTGGATTCCGTACCACTCGCGCTTCGAGGTCGGGTCCGAGCGCCGCTCGCATCTGCTCCCACTCACCCGCTGTAAGGCCGTCGGCAAAGTTGTGTTCATCAGATATGTTGACCGCAATGCTTCGAGGATTTCGTTCACGAACCAGTTGAGCAAGCAGCCTCCATTGGTCGGCACCCCACAGCTCTGCTGTGTCGCCAGTTGCAGTCGGAAGCTCAGTCCGGTAAGCCTCATACAACCCGCCCATTGAGGTGCCACCTAAGGCGATCCGCTCCAAGCCTTCGTCACTACCTCGATCAAAGAAGACATAGATGGTCCGGCGGCGAGCAGCGAACCTCGTCGGTGAAACGAGCGCGCGAAATACTGGGTCCTCGTTGTACTCACGCATCGATACGACCCACATATCCACACCGTGTTCGCGCATAACCACCGGAAGGTTCGTTTCAAGCCGTTCCCTCAGCCAAGCCTGCTGGATGGCAGCTTGCTCCCGAAGAGTGCCAAGGGGACGGGAGGAAGCATAGGGCGGCGTCTGCTGGTCTCGGACAGATGGGTTTTCTCCGTGCGAGGTCGCAGGTAACCACAAGAATCCGACGGCTAGAATGACAAGCAAGAGTGTGCGCAGCATAAACAGATCTCCGAAAATAGGCGCGACTGGATAACGTCGTTACCAATAGCGAGAAAACAACGCTAGGCAACTCAAATGATCGAGCTGCCTCCCGAGCCCCAGTCTACGCCTGATGACCAACCAAGGTGAGCCGATTGGACAACTCACACCGGTGACGCAAAACCAACGACGGAAAGGATATGATAGCGGATACTTGGAGCCGGCTAAGACGTAGTTTGCCTAGGCCCCGGCTTCACTATCCGGTGTGTGCGAGATTAGGGAGGTAATACGTGGGTATAACTCAAGCGACGCAACGATGGCCAAGAGCGGCAGCAGGGATGGTGACCGTGGCTGCAGTGCTGTGGATGACACCCACAGTCCTCGCCCAAGAGCGGACACACACCGGCACTGAGAACGGTGCATGGAGCTACTGGGGTGGTGACGCCGCCAGTTCCCGGTATTCGCCACTCGCACAGGTCGACGCTGAGAATTTTGAGGACCTTGAAGTGCAGTGGGTGTGGAAAGGCGACAATTTCGGACCCACTGTCGACAATATCCTTCGATCTACCCCGCTCTATGTCAACGGGCGACTTTACACCGTCGCTGGACAGCGGCGCACCGTTGTCTCCATCGATCCGGCCACCGGTGAAACGCTGTGGACCTTCCGCGAACCACCTACCAAGCGGTGGGAACTGTCCATGCGGAAGAACTACGGTAAAGGCGTCGCCTACAGTGAGGTCGACGGCCAAGGTCGAATCTACGTTGTGACACCAGCATTTTTTCTTCACGCGCTCAATCCGGATACCGGCCACCTAATCGAAGCCTTCGGTGACAACGGAACGGTTGACCTCCTGGCTGACTTTGGCTACCCGTATGACCCCTATGACGGTATCTCGACGGACATCGGCTACATTACGAATTCATCCCCGCCTATCGTCGTGAACGACACGATCGTCGTTGGTAACGCGCACGAGCAGGGTTACCATCAATCCCGGCGGGAGAACGTTCCCGGACACATCCTGGCCTACGACGTCAAGACGGGCGCACACAAATGGAAATTCAATGTCATTCCGCAGCCAGGCGAATTTGGCCACGAGACCTGGGAAACCGACGCCTGGTCCTACACAGGTAACGTGTCCGCCTGGGCACCACTGTCGGCTGACCCCCAACTCGGCCTCGTGTACGTCGTCACCGACCCCCCCACAAACGACTTCTGGGGCGGCGAGCACCCCGGGGACAACTTGTTTGCCACGACGATCTTGGCGATCGACGTCGAAACAGGCGAGCGGCGGTGGCACTTTCAGACGGTTCACCACGACATCTGGAACTACGACAACCCCACCGCTCCGAGCTTGCTGGACGTGATGATTGACGGAGAACGGGTGCCGCTCCTGGTGCAGACCACAAAGCAATCATTCGCCTACGTCCTAAATCGTGAAACGGGCGAACCGATCTGGCCGATCGACGAGCGGCCTGTACCAGAATCAATGATTCCAGGCGAGCAGACTTCGCCTACTCAGCCATTCCCGACCAGGCCGGCGGCCTACGAAATGCAGGGTGTCACCGAGGACGACCTCATTGACTTCACGCCGGAATTGCGTCAACGCGCAGTCGAGATGATGGCCGACTATCAGATGGGGCCACTGTTTAACCCGCCGCTTCACCGCGACAACGACCTCGGCAAGCGGTCCGCTCTAATCTGCCCTGGGGGGAACGGTGGCACGAACATCCCTGGTGGCACGGTTGTCGACCCGGAAACCGGCATTCTCTACACCGCGTCTATCAAGTCGTGCGGGTCACCATTCCTAGTGCCCGGGGCAGAAGCCGACCTTCAGTATGAAAGTCCAATCGGCACCACTCTCATGGACTGGGCAAGTGGCGCTGGTGCTGGCCCACGCCGCGTGCAGGGCCTCCCGTACTTGAAACCGCCCTACGGCAGGATTACAGCGATCGACATGAATACCGGCGATCACCTGTGGTTCATCCCGAACGGCGACACGCCGGACAACGTCGCGAATCACCCGGCTCTTCAGGGGCTCGATATCCCCAATACTGGGAATACGACGCACGCCACCGCCTTGCTCACCAAGACCTTACTGATCTATGCGGAAGGACGAGGTGGCCGATCGCTACTCTACGCCAACGACAAGGCGACCGGTGAACGACTCGGCACAGTCGAAATTCCAGCGCCCACCAATACCGCCCTCATGACCTACATGCACGACGGGAAGCAGTACATCGTTCTCCCAGTCGGAGGTCGGGGCTACTCCGGGTCGTTAGTCGCCATGGCTCTTCCATAAGCTTGAACATGAACTTCAATATGACTGTTTTGCTGAGATGGAGACGCTCCTAGTCTCGGCTTCGTAATGTATTAACCATAGGAATCAAGGAGGCTCAATGTATCTCGTATTTCGCACCCTGTTCGTTATGTCGTTTCTCACTGCCGTTTCATTCGGCCTTGCGGCCTGCAATATTCAGGAACCGCTGGTAGACAATAGCGTGACACAAGTCGAGGAATCTGCGTCGATGGAGGAAGGCGCTCTCGCGGCTGTAGTACTCAAGGACTGGGAAGACTTGAAGACTGCGATGATGGAATTCGGCGATGCAATGCCGGCCGAGAACTTCGACTACAAGCCGACAGAAGAATTACGGAACTTCGGCGAGCAGCTCATGCATGTCGCGAGCGCCCACCTTTTCTACATGGGCAATCTCGACACCGACGCCGCTCGGCCGGACTTCGGAGAACCCGTCGAGAAAGCTGACGTCCTCCAAGCGTTAAGTGATTCGTTTGACTTCGGCACCGAGATTTTGAGCGGTCAGACCGACGCGTCGCTACGGGAAGTGGTCGACGGCGGATACCTAGGCGAGTCGAACCGCGCGCGGATCGCCTATATGGCGATGATCCACACACGGCAAGAGTACGGCGTCATGACGGTATACCTCCGACTTAACGACATTGTGCCACCGGCGAGCCGGTAGGTTCTGAGTGGAACTATAGATTTGGTTGCCGGAGTTGGATACTGTGTCCAGCTCCGGTTTTTTCTTGAACGCCCTGCCTAGATCAAAGAGTTAGCCTAGGCACCTAAACCTAGAAAGCAGGACCAATGGTTTCAATGAGAACACTGACTATCATCATCCTGCTGTTGAGCACCTCAATCGTCACAATCCGTGGCCAATCATCAGTCACCGATGACACGCTCGCTCGCAAGCTAACCAGCGGCCAAGTCATCTTTGGACTCTTTTCCGGTGAAAAGACCCCTGAGCAGGGTGCACGCATGGCCGGTTATTCCAAGCTCGATTTCGTGTTTTACTCGCTTGAACGCGGCCCGTTCGATCTGGAGCGCATGCAAGCATACGAGGAAGGAATGGCGAACGCCGGTAAGGCCCATCCCATCCTTTTACGCATTCCGCCAATCCGCGCCGACCGTCAGGCTGCGCACCTTCGAACCGGCCAAGGCCTCGACGCCGGTGCGGTGGGCCTAGTGTTTCCTCATCTCGAGTCAGCCGAAGACGCTAGGCTCGCAGTCGCTGCTGTGCACACCAAGGGTAAAACCTGGCCAGATTCTGACGCAGCACTCCTCAGCATGCTGCTAATTGAAGACCAAGTCGGCATCGATCACGTGCGTGAGATTGTCAGCACTCCAGGCGTCAGTATCGTTTCACCTGGACCAGGCGACCTCAGGCAGGTGTACGAGGGAGATACATTGAAGGTTGAGAACGCGATCCAAACTGTGCTCTCGGCGTGCAAGGAGTTCAACGTACCCTGCGGCATCACGGCCGGGACCGAAGACATCGCCGATCGTATCGCGCAGGGCTTTCGCGTCATCATTCTGACAGCACCCGAGGCGCTCACTATTGGCCGACTGGCTGCCGGCCGTAGGAACTAGAGGCAGCACTAATTACCACTCTCGGGTCCACATCACGCAGGCCCGGCACACTCCGAACGAAACTTCAGGCGAATATTAAGCAAAAATAGCTAGTAGAACTTTTCAGACCCGACCATTATCCTTATAATGTGATGGTCTTAGAGAAGCTTGCGGTCGAGAGTAAACCTGAGATGGTTGGACTGAGAATGCGGACGTTAACCCTAGGAATAGCACCATTCCTCGTCTTCGCCAGCCTACTGCTAGTAAACCAGCCAGTTCTCCTTGGTCAGAGCCAGGCCACCGAGGCCGAGAACTCAGAAGCCTTGCCCGGCGATCACTCAGAGTCGGTCTCCCTGATTAATCAGTATTGTCTCCGTTGCCACAATGACCGGGCGTTGCGCGGGAACCTGTCGCTTGCATCGTTCGACGTCACGTCCCCTGAAGACAACACCGAGGTCGCCGAGAAGGTGATTCGTAAGCTGACTGCGGGCATGATGCCTCCCGCAGGCTCACGTCGCCCAGACGAAACTCAAATCCTGACACTCATCGAGACGATGGAAAGACAGATCGACACGGCGGCCGCCATCCATCCGAACCCAGGTCGACGCACATTCCAGCGCCTGAACCGGGCTGAGTATGCGCGGTCGGTACGGGACCTACTGAAGCTCGATGTGGACGTCAACGCCTTTCTGCCACCCGACACGCTGAGCCAAGGCTTCGACAATATCGCCGATGTGCAAAATCTTTCCGCGACGCTACTCGAAGGTTACCTGCGTGCGGCCGATCACATTAGCCGCCTAGCAGTCGGCGACCCTGAGGCCTCCGCGAGTGAAGCGACCTATAAGGTGCCACGAACAGCCTCGCAGCTCCGTCGCGTTGACGGCGCGCCTTTCGGTACGCGCGGAGGCGTCGCAGTCATCCACAATTTCCCTGCCGATGGTAACTATACTTTTGAGGTGAAACTGCACGTTGACGCAGTCGGCGTTCTCTTTGCTCGGGAGTCTCTTCATCTTTTCGAGACGACAGCGCAACACGAAGGTCAAATTGAAATCTCAGTGGACGGCGAGCGTGTTGCGTTACTTCCGATCGACCCGTTCATGCACGAAGCCGACCCAAACGGCGTCGCCATGGAGACCGAGCCAATCGCGGTCAAGGCTGGCCCGCGAAGAGTCGCGGCGGCGTTTCTCAAGCGGTTCGAAGGTCCGGTGGACGATCTGATGGGGCCGAATGAGCAAAGCTTAGCCGATACGGACATCGGCACGGCTCGCGGCATTACCACAGTGCCTCACCTAAGGCACTTTA
>Ga0209752_1000525_pt1 | contig 18548 bp, 16 predicted proteins | sample METZYME_3_250m_FD_187548 | JGI IMG/M metagenome (GOLD analysis project Ga0209752, IMG submission 187548) | Marine microbial communities from oxygen minimum zone in mesopelagic equatorial Pacific - METZYME_3_250m (SPAdes) (version 2) | ecosystem: Environmental > Aquatic > Marine > Oceanic...
TGATCTAGGTCAAGAAATGAATAATTATTGGTCTTTGTTACCAAGGTGCAAAATATTTTTTATAAATGGGACGGTTAATTTCCTTTGTTTGGATAACGATTCATAATCAAGAATTTTGATGATTTCCATTAATGAACCGACACTGCGTTCAACTCTCTTGAGTAAATAATTGGCAGAATCGTTAGGTAAATTAAATCCTCTGATATTGGCATGCAGCTGGATGGCTGAAATCATTTCTGTCTCAGAGAGCATTTCCAGTTGATGGACCACACTCATAGAGAATCTAGATGCGAGATCGGGCAGAAAAAAATTTATACCTTTCGGTGGCTCATGCGATGCGATAACCAGGTGACAGTCGGTTGTCTGTAGTCTTTCATATAAATCCAGTAGTTTTCTTTCCCAAGCTTGATTGCCTAAAATAAATTCAATGTCATCAATGCAAATCAAGTCCAGTTGATCTAGATCGTCCAATATCTCAGGACTAAACTGATCAAACTCATACATTGGGATGTACAAACTTTTTCTTGAAAGACGAATACAACGATGGAATGCAGCTTGTAACAAATGAGTTTTTCCAGAGCCTTTTGTTCCTGCAATCCACAATAATTTTTGAACATTCGTTCGCAGTGATTGATATATTTCTAGATTTGGCCCCGGATAAAAACTATCAAAGACCATGTGTTCAGAGACTGATACTGGAAGTAGTAACTGCTCCACTTAGCGGCCTGACTGATAGATTTTCTTTTTTGCTTCAATGCTCCAAATAATCCAATAATCCAAGCCGCTCAAAATACTGGTTACAAAAACTAAAGAACCACACACCATTGAAAGGATTTCAAATGGGAATTGTATACCCTGTGCAAGAATAACCAGGATAATGAACGCTAGCTGCAGTAGCGTATTAATTTTACTAATTCTGGTTGGGTTAGGTTGAGGAACATCTACAAAATATCGGTACAGACTCAAGCCAAAAACAATCATCAAATCTCTGAGAATAACAGTCAAGGTGAGCCATAAAGGGATCAAGTCCATACTCTGTAGAGTGAGGAAAAGTGATACCAAAAGTATTTTGTCTGCTGCTGGATCCAGCACTGCACCTAGGTAACTTCGCCAGTTGTTTTTTTTAGCCAAGTACCCATCTAAAATATCTGAAAGGCCAGCAACTAGTATGAGCAAAAGAGACAGTAGGAATTGCTCCTGAAACAACAATCTAATTATGGGAATTACAAGTGCTATGCGAGCAAAACAAATAAGATTTGGAATATTTGAGGGGCTCAACTAAAACTCCATACTAAGATTTAAAACAAGTGAAAGAATAATTATGTTGTTGATGTTAATATACAGCCTCTGTTTATTATAGCTCTAAAATTAAAATTTCATTTCAAAAGATTTTGTTAATAAATGGGTAAGGATGAATCACTGACTTACGCAGATTCCGGAGTAAATATTGATACCGGTAACGAAGTGGTGTCAGCAATAAAATCAATTATCAAAGATACCCACAACGATTCCGTGTTGTCTAATATTGGCGGTTTTGGAGGGTTGTATGAGTTGCAAACTAGAGATTATAATCGCCCAATTTTGGTATCAAGTACGGATGGTGTTGGAACCAAAGTTAAATTAGCTCAAGAGTTAGGTAAGAATCACCTGATCGGCATTGACTTGGTTGCAATGTGTGTCAATGACGTTATTGTCCAAGGAGCGAAACCGTTATTTTTCCTAGACTATTACGCAACTTCGAAATTGGATGTGGCTACTGCTTCACAGATTTTGTTGGGTATTGCTAATGGCTGTAAGGAATCTAGTATGGCTTTGATTGGTGGAGAAACTGCCGAAATGCCTGGCGTCTATAAATCTGGTGATTTTGATCTTGCAGGTTTTTGTGTTGGTGTGGTTGACTTCAATGACATTATTGATGGCAGCAACATCCAAAAAGACAATTTAGTGATTGGTATTTCTTCCTCAGGACCTCACTCCAATGGGTATTCTCTGATCCGAAAAATCATTGAGATGCAACAGTCGGATCTCCAAGGTAAATTTGGAAATACTACCCTTGGTGATGCCCTGATTGAACCAACAAAAATTTATGTTCGAGCCATTCTCAATCTTCTTGAAAGATTCACAATCAATGGCATGGCACACATTACCGGTGGTGGGTTCAAAGACAACATCGCAAGAATCCTACCAAACAATTGTGACGTGATTATCAAGACCAAAACTTGGGAACAGCCAGAAATCTTCCACTGGATCCAAAGCCAAGGAAATATTAGTGCAGATGAAATGCTAAGAACATTTAACTGCGGTATTGGTATGGTCTTGATTATTGAACAAAGCGATCTAAATGAGGTCTTGCATACACTCTCACAGCTAGACTATGACTCATATCATATTGGCCATGTTGACAAGGGCTCAGGTCAAATTGTTCTTAAATGAAGAAACCAGAAATCGGTTCAGCAGTATCGACAATTATTCTGATCTCAGGATATGGAACCAATTTGCAAGCGATTATAGATGAGATTAATAAGAATCTATTACCAATACGGATAATATCTGTCCTTTCTGACGATCCACAAGCCTATGGTATAGAACGAGCAAAAAAATCTAGCATTCCAACAAAAATCATTGATTACCACGGTTTCAGAGACAAAACTGACTTTCATCAAGCCATGGAAGAAAATATCAAAAAACTTGCTCCAGATCTGATTGTTTTGGCTGGTTACATGAGAATTTTGTCGGAAGATTTTTGCCACCATTTTCGAGGAAAAATCTTAAATATACACCCATCACTATTGCCAAAATTCAAAGGCCTTAATACCCATCAAAGGGTTTTAGATTCTGGAGATGAATTTCACGGAAGCACTGTGCATTTTGTCACCTCAGAGCTGGACTCTGGACCCCTAGTGCTACAGTATCGAACCAGAATAAGGCCTACCGACGATCCAAAGACATTGACACAAAGAGTCCAACTGGGCGAATATCAAATCTATCCCCTGGTAATCAGATGGTTTGCTGAAGGAGTCTTGAAAATGGTTGAAGGCAAAGCAGTACTTATGGGCAAGAAAATTACGAAGCCCAAGATCCTAGAAGAGACTTAAGTTTTGGCCAAAGTCACGCCCGTTTGGCCTTGGTATTTGCCTTTTCGATCCTTGTAGGATTCATCACAAATTTGGTCTGATTCAAGGAAAATCATCTGGGCAACACCTTCGTTGGCGTAGACTTTTGCTGGCAATGGAGTGGTATTTGAGAATTCCAAAGTAACATGTCCTTCCCATTCAGGCTCCAAAGGGGTGACATTGACAATAATGCCACATCTGGCATACGTGGATTTGCCCAGGCAAATTGTCAATACATTTCTTGGTATACGAAAATACTCGACAGTCCTAGCTAAGACAAAGGAATTGGGAGGAATAACACAAACTTCCGAGTCCAGATCAATAAAACTATTCTCATCAAAAGATTTTGGATCCACAACTGCTGAATTAATGTTTGTGAATACTTTGAACTCATTTGCGCAACGCACATCGTAACCGTAACTGGAGGTTCCGTAAGAAATTAAACTCTCCCCATCATCATACCTAACCTGACTCTCAACGAATGGCTCGATCATGCCATGATCCCTTGCCATTGTTTTTATCCATCGATCCGATTTAATTGCCATTGTATTTTTCCATGTTCATGGAAGAAAATAAATTATGATTTTCTGACCAAATACGTATGATGCACTAAAATTTGGAGTCAAACTAGAATTTACCGAATGATTTGACTTATAGTTGATTAGAAACATAGAAAAGATGGAAAAAATCATACAAGCTTGCCTAAAAACAATAGTTGAATACCCACGATCAATATTGGTGGTTTTGGCATTGGTCGTTGGCTTCTTTGCAACTTGGGTAGACGATTTCCAATTGGACGCATCTTCCGATTCCCTGCTGCTTGAAGGCGACCAAGATTTAAGATTCTACAAAGACATCAAGGCACGTTACGGTGATGATGAATTTCTAGTTGTGACCTATCAACCAGAGAAAGACCTCTTTGCTGCAGAAACTCTCAGTCACCTAAAGAAACTCAGAGACGAATTGAGCAACCTAAATGCCATTGATTCAGTGGTCAGTATCCTGGATGTCCCGTTGCTTAAATCTCCACCCAAGAGCCTTTCAGACTTGGAAGAAGATGTTCCAAATCTATTAAGTCCAGGAACAAATCAAAACTTAGCCAAACAAGAACTCTTAACCAGCAAATTGTATCGTGATCTCATAATCAGTTCTGATGGAAAAACCACTGCAATGCAACTCAACATGGTTCTGAATGAAGAATTGGAATCGTTGATAAAAGCTCGTGATGTCCTCCGTGAAAAAAGACTAGTAGAAGCATTGGATACAGATGAGTTAATCCAATTGGAAATTTTATCGGAACAGATAAGGGAACAACGCGATGTTTATCGAAGACAAAATGTAGAAACAATTGCTTCAATCAGATCAGTATTGGATCGTTACCGAGTTGGGGTTGATATATTTTTAGGCGGTGTGCCAATGATTACCGTGGACATGATCGATTATATTCAAAGCGATATTGAAGTCTTTGGCACCTGTATTTTATTGTTTTTAATCCTGGCACTGCTTTTTATTTTTAAACGCCCCCGCTGGATGATGATCTCAATGCTATGCTGCTTGATGGGGCTGATTGTTATGACGGGTTTTTTAGGGCTGGTTGGATGGCCAGTGACGGTTGTTTCTGCCAATTTTGTTGCACTACTTTTGATATTCAGTTTGTCCATCACAGTCCACTTGACGGTGCATTACCGTGAATTGAATTCCCTACATCCAGAGCAATCCCAACGATGGTTGGTTCAGCAAACCCTCATTAACAAGTGGGTTCCTTGTTTGTATACAACGATAACCACAATGGTTGGGTTTGCCTCCTTGCTCATTGCAGGCATTCGGCCGGTGATCGATTTCGGCTGGATGATGTTGATCAGTATGGGAACCATCTTTGTGATGGTTTTCCTCCTCTTTCCATCACTTTTGGTGATCCTCAAGCGACTGCAAACCAAACAAGAAATGGACCTAACCTCACGAATTACCAAAACATTGTCACAACTTGTATTGTCAAGACAAAAGGAAATGGTGTTTGTTTTTGCCTTGATTGCGGCAATCAGCGCCGTTGGAATTACCCAATTAACAGCTGAAAATCAGTTTATTAAAGCCTTCAAGGAAGACACAGAAATCTTCCAAGGCTTAACAGTTATTGACACTGAACTTGGGGGAACAACGCCACTGGATATCATCATTGAAGCTGATCCTTCTTTTTTTAACACGAACGAACAACCAACAGAAAATTTTGAAGAGGATGAATTCCTCGACATGGATTTCTTTGATGATGAAACAGAAGAATACGATATCGGTGCTGACAGCTATTGGTACAACTCTTTCCGATTAAAGACCGTGGCTGCAATCCATGACTATCTTGAATCCCTCGATGAGGCTGGCAAGGTGTTGTCAATCGCAACTACAGTAGATGTGATGAAAATACTCAATGACGATGAGGAACTTGACACGTTCTTTCTCTCACTGTTGTATAAAAAAATACCCCAGGATGTCAAAGAGGCATTGTTTGATCCCTATCTGTCTGCAGATGGAAATCAAATTCGAATCTCCTTCAGAGTGTTCGAATCCTATCCTGAATTACAACGCAATGCCTTGATCAATAAAATCAAAACCGATTTGGTGGAAACTATAGGTTTGGAAGCATCTCAAGTAAAACTGACTGGTTTGCTTGTTTTGTACAACAATGTTCTGCAAAGCCTGTTTCGCTCTCAAATCCTCACCATAGGAGTTGTTTTTTTAGCGATTATGGCTATGTTTTTAGTTTTGTTCCGGTCGCTTAAAATCGCCTTTGTCGCCATCTTACCAAGCATGCTAGCCTCTGGCTCGGTCCTTGGCCTGATGGGGTGGCTGGGCATACCGCTTGATGTTATGACCATCACCATTGCGGCAATTTGTATTGGTATTGGTGTTGACCATTCAATCCACTACATCCACCGCTTCCGTTCTGAAATCAAACAACAAGCATCAGCAAGGATAGCGATAGAAAAGTCTCACGCCAGTACTGGAAAAGCAATCTATTACACCTCCGTTATTATTGTCGTTGGGTTCTCAATTTTGGGCTTGTCCAATTTTATACCAACAATTTATTTTGGTGTTTTTACGGCCTTTGCCATGTTGGTTGCCCTTATAGCGAACCTTACCTTGCTGCCGTTGTTACTTCTAGGCATCAACTCGGGTAAAATCAAGAGATAAAACTTGGAAAATGAAATCAGAAGATCAAAAACCAAACAAGATACTGGTGTTCAATGCCCTGCCCTATGCTAATGGACCAATACACATAGGTACCTTGGTTGGGTACATCCAAGCAGATATCTGGGTACGCTTTCAGAAACTGCAAGACCTAGAATGTCTTCACTTGTGTGCGAGCGACGCACATGGCACACCAATTATGTTAAGCGCTGAAGAGATTGGTGTCGATCCAAGGGACCTTGCCACTAAATATACCTTGCAACATCAGGAGGATTTTTCGGACTTTTTGATTCAATTTGACAATTACCACACCACGGACTCGAAGGAAAATAAAGAGCTGGTGGAAACAATATTTGCAAGCCTTTCAGGCGCCGGTCATATTGAGAAAAAAATTATCGAACAAGCATACGACGAACAACAAAAGATGTTTCTTCCTGACCGATATGTTCGTGGGGGATGTCCCAATTGTGGGCAAGTTGATCAATACGGTGACAGTTGTGAGCACTGTGGAAGTACCTACAAGCCTACGGATTTGATCAATCCAATCTCAGTGCTCTCAGGTGAAAAACCTTCTCTAAAAAAATCCGAACATTATTTCCTTAAACTCAAGAATTTCGAGTCGATGCTAAAAGGTTGGATCGAAACCATTGATATCCACGATTCTGTTAAAGCAAAGCTCGGCGAATGGTTTGTAACGGGACTAAGAAATTGGGACATATCAAGAGACGAACCCTATTTCGGGTTCAAAATTCCTGGCGAAGAGAGCAAGTATTTCTACGTCTGGCTTGATGCCCCGGTAGGCTACCTTGCCTCGTTGAAGCACCTATGCGATCAAGACAACAACCCCTATCAATATGACGATTATTTTAGCAAGGACACTACCACCCGTTTGATTCATTTCATTGGCAAGGACATAATCTATTTCCATACCCTCTTCTGGCCAGCGGTCCTTGAGGGTTCTGGGCTCAAAAAACCCGACGGCATCTATGTCAACGGGTTTCTCACAGTAAACGGTAAAAAAATGTCCAAGTCTCGAGGGACATTGATCAAGGCAAGGACCTACCTGAAGCAACTGAATCCTGAATACCTACGTTATTACTATGCCTACAAGCTCAGCAGTGGCATAGACGATATCGATCTGGACAGCAATGATTTCATTAACAGGGTGAATTCAGACTTAGTGGGCAAATGGGTCAATATTGCCAGCCGCTGTGCCAAATTCATCAATGATGATTTCAACAACCAACTGAGCAGTACAATCAATGACCCTGAATTGCTGGCCACTTTTCAAGGAGAAGCTGATGCCATTGCAGCAATGTACCAAAATCGAGAAACTGGACAAGCAATGCGTGCCATTATGGCCTTGGCTGACCGTGCCAACCAGTACCTAGATCAACAAAAGCCTTGGGTACTTGCCAAAGACGAATCGCAAAAACATCAGGTACAATCCATTTGCACCATGGGTCTGAATCTATTTTATATCCTAATGATATACCTGAAACCGGTGGTACCAAGCATCGTAAAAAATGCCGAGATTTTTCTCAATGCAGAAAAACGAAAGTGGTCTGATGTTGGAGAAACTCTTATTGACCATCAAATCAGAGACTACAACCCTCTGTTAGTTCGGCTCAAGACTGAGGATGTTGATGCCATAATCGATGCCTCCTTATAACAATGAATGGAGAAAAATATGATTGATTTTGATGAGTTCATGAAAGTTGATTTACGAGTTGCCAAGGTCATTGATGCTGAAAATGTAGAACAAGCAGACAAGCTGGTAAAAATTACAGTAGATCTAGGAAAAGAACAACGAATAATTTTTGCGGGCATTAAGGACATCTATGAACCGGACAGCCTGATTGGCAGAAATATTGTTGTGGTAGCAAACCTAGAACCACGCAAAATGCGCTTTGGAGTCTCAGAAGGGATGTTGCTTGCTGCAGGGGATGATCAAAACGGAGTATTTTTAATCGCACCGGACAGCGGCGCTTCACCGGGGATGCGAGTCAGATAATAAAGACAGAGCGTAGAAAATGAAACCGATCACGGCAAAACGGATCTTCACCTCCCTTGCCGAAGCCAATCCCAAACCAACCACTGAACTGACCTACAAATCAAACTTTGAGCTGCTGATAGCAGTGATGCTTTCTGCACAAGCAACTGATATCAGCGTGAATAAGGCTACAAGGAAATTGTTTGATTTGGCTGATACTGCAGAAACCATGCTCGCGCTTGGCGAAAAAAAAATCAAACGTGAGATTAAAAGCATTGGATTATTTAACACCAAGGCCAAAAACATCATAAATACATGTCAGATCCTGAGCGAACAACACCAAGGACTTGTTCCCAAAGTCAGGTCACAGCTGGAAGCATTGCCAGGGGTTGGCAGAAAAACCGCAAATGTTATCCTGAATACAGCATTCGGGGAACCAACTATAGCTGTGGATACTCATGTGTTCCGTGTTGCCAATCGGACTGGCTTGGCAAGAGGCAAAACTCCGCTTGCGGTTGAACAGGGGTTGCTAGATATCGTCCCAAACCCATTCATTCAGAATGCCCATCACTTGTTGATCCTGCATGGCAGATATACTTGTGTTGCCAGAGAACCTTTGTGTTATAACTGTACTATCCGATCTTACTGTGAATTCAACGACAAAAACTAACCGTTCATGAACAACAAAGAAACGCCCCAAGTCACTGCAGCTATTCTCGTCAGTTGTGCTGGGATATTTATGGTGTTTGGCATGCCATTCTTTGTTGGCGGTCTAATTTCTGAACTTGGATTTACTCAAGCTCAGGCTAATTTAATCTCATCAGCAGAGATCGCTGGAATGGCGCTTTCCTCTCTATTGGGCGCTGCATGGATTGGAAGGTTTAACTGGCGGCACGTTGCCCTGTTTGCATTATTTGCAGTGCTTGCAGGCAATCTTTTGTCCTGCTTTGTTGAAAATTTCCAAGTTTTAGTTGCCACTCGGTTCATCACCGGGTTAGTTGGACACGGGACGGCTTTTGCTCTCGGAGTGGCAGCAATTGGCAGCACTTCACAACCAGACAGGAATTTTGGCTTTACTATCGCATCTCAAGTGACCATGGGTGCTTTGACTGCCCTCATTGTCCCTAAAACTATTGCAATCTACGGTATAGCAGGTATGTGTGCTCCTGCAGCGATTCTAGCTGTTGTAGCAATGGCATTTATCCCAAGGTTAGCAACTTCTGGACATACCCAAATCCCCGATTCGAACCAGAGCAAAAGAACTGGAATCTTAATATTGCCCCTGCTCGGGCTCTTGGTCATGATCATTTGGCAAATGGGTGTTGGGCCTTTCTTTAACAACCTTGTCCCCTATGGCATCTCGATTCAACTCGATCCTTCAGACATAGGAACGGCATTGTTCTTGAGTACCGGTCTGAGCATTATTGGTCCATTGACTGCATCTGCACTGGCGAACAAAATCAACAGAAAGATACCAGTTTGCATCGCTCTGACGATACAACTTCTGATCATTCTTTCGTTTCAGGGTGATATAACCTGGATTGGATTTACAATTAGGGCCATCCTATTTCAAACCGCCTGGAATTTCACTGGACCTTTCTTGATGGGGATGATTGCCAACTTGGATGAATCCGGGCGCTATAGTGTCTTAATTCCTGCATCACAGCTGGGCGGTATTGCGCTTGGACATGCTGTGATTGCTTCACTTGTCCAGGGAAGCAACCTTGTCCTAGTCAACTACTTTTGTGCAGGTGCAATTTTTCTTTCTATTTTCTTATTTATTATGGTTGCAGGAAAAATTAAGAATTAGATGTTGCTCCGTTCAGGGCAATCTTGCAGCTTGCTGCACTACATAAGCACGGATCGCCAGCGCATCGTCTTCACTTAGCGCCCCGGCGAATGAACGCATGCCTTGAGCAGAACGGCTGCCGCCAATTACAATCGCTTGCCAGTCCACAAATGTCTGCGAGTTCGCATAACGCAAATCAGGAATCACACCACCTGAAGAAACGCCGAGGCCGTGACACATATAGCAATACTGTTCGTAAGCCTTTTTCCCGTGGCTAATGAGTTCCTTGTCTTCGATTACCGACCGCAATTCATCCGTAATGCTCACCTGCCTCACCAATTTTCTTGCGGGTGGTAGTATTGTGGTCCCTCTGAGCTTGAACGCGAGCAAGCGATTTTCGTTGATCACACCATTCCAACGACTACCCATTGGTCCGCCAACCAGCCCAGCGCCGCCGCCACGCCCTGCCATCACCGCCACATATTGCTCTCCATCCACTGCATAGGTGACTGGACCAGCCATGATGGTCGTGCCCACCTCGAAGTTCCAAAGCTTCATACCTGTGTCAGCGGCAAACGCAACAAACTCGCCACTCCCCAAACCCTGAAAAACTAGATTACCAATCGTGACGAGTGTGCCACCGGGTAGGTCTGCGTGCTCAACCCGCCAGCGCTCTGTTTGTGTCTTTGGATCCCAAGCCAACAATCGCGTACCGAATCGAAGTTTCTGTCGATTACCCTGTGGATTGAGTGCACGGTAATCAGTAACTCCCTCTTCGATGCCTTTATTCTGGAAACCGGGCTTATAGGTATATGCCTCATCATGATTATAATAACCCGGTACGCTGAGAGCAGGGATATATGCCAGCTGTGTGTGCGGACTGTAACTCATAGGATACCAACTGTGTCCGCCCGACGGCCCCGGTACGATCAAGCGACCTTGATTCTTGTAGCGTGCGAATGGATATTCCACTGGCCGCCCGGTTGCCATATCTATATGACTAGCCCAGTTCTGTTCAATGTATTGTTGAGCCGAAAGCAATTCGCCCGTAGCACGATCTAGTACGTAGAAGAAACCGTTTTTTGGTGCCTGAATTAATACCTTGCGCGGCTGGCCCTCAACTTCAATGTCAGCAAGGATTATTGATTCCACTGCTGAAAAATTCCATGACTCTCCCGGTGTCGTCTGGTAATGCCATACATACTCTCCGTTGTCTGGGTTGACTGCCAAGATGGATGACAAAAACAGATTGTCGCCACCGCCAGGGCTGCGCAATTCGCGACTCCATGGTGTGCCATTACCAACACCGAAGTACAACAGGTTTAGCTCGGGGTCGAAAGCCATCGAGTTCCAGACCGTGCCCCCTCCGCCAGTTTTGTACCATTCTTCACCCGTCCAAGTCTTTACCGCCCTTTCAAGCGCTGCACTTTCCTGTGGTTGCGAGGGGTCACCGGGTACCGTGTAAAAACGCCAGTCGAGCTCGCCATTGCTAGCATCATAGGCAGACACGTAACCTCGCACGCCATAGTCGGCACCGGAATTACCGATAATCACCCGGCCTTTTACAATTCGTGGCGCGCCTGTAATGGAGTATGGCTTGCTGCGATCGATGGTTAACACCGACCAAAGTAGCTCACCGTTTCTGGCATCGAGTGCAAACAGGCGACCATCGAGTGTGGCCGCGATAACCTTACCATCCCAAACTGCCAGCCCACGACTAACCGCATCGTGAACAGCGTACTCAGCCACCCAGACCCTCGAGGTCTCCGGATTATGTTGCCATAGCAACTCTCCCGATCGGGCATCGATGGCATAAACAATATTCCAAGCACCACTTACATAGATAACTCCATCAACAACGATGGGCGTGGCTTCTTGACCCCGGTCGGTACCTAGATCCAGGTACCAGGCCAGACCCAGTTCGCTGACATTGTCAGCATTGATAGTAGTCAGCGGACTGAATCGCTGCTCATCATAGGTACGGCCATGTGCGAGCCAGTTCTGCGGCTCTCTGTCTGCGTTGATGATACGCTGCATATCAACAGCAGCAACCCCTATGGGTTTGTTGTAGTCAGCCATAGAGCTGGCTAGGATAAACACTGAGATGGAGAGTAATGCGGCGCAGTTTTTCATGTATCAACTGTACAGTGAAGTGACATCAGCGCTGTTATTTTTTTAAATAGAGATCGGTAATGGTTCCTTCGTAAGCCTCTGCCGCCATAGTGAGAGTTTCAGAAAGTGACGGGTGGGGGTGAACGGTCAAAGCAACATCGGACACATTACAATCCATTTCTATGGCAAGGCTGATTTCTGCAATCAGCTCTCCAGCATTGGTTCCAACAATTCCGCCACCGAGGAGTCTCTTGGTCCCTGGCTCAAAGAGTAGCTTGGTTAAACCCTCAGACCTGTTGATGGTGAGAGATCTGCCACTGGCTGCCCATGGAAATATACCCTTCTCATAGGATATGTTATCTGTTAAACAGTTGTTTTCTGTAAGACCAACCCAAGCAACTTCTGGATCGGTGTATGCAACGGATGGGATGCAATGGGTATCGAGGGCTGTATTGATCCCTGCAGCAACCTCTGAGGCCACTTTGGCCTCATGACTGGCCTTATGTGCAAGCATAGGTTCACCAACGACATCGCCAATTGCAAAGATATTGGAAACATTTGTTCGCATTTGATAATCGACAGGTATTGTGCCATTTTTACCAACTTCAATACCGGCCTTCTTAGCATCAATTAAATTTCCATTTGCCACCCTACCAACTGAAACTAGAACCACATCATACACACCTGAATGAGTCGACTTAGAATTTTTGAAGGTGATTTCAATGCCTTCTTTTTTTGCCAAACCAGTGGTGACTTCAAAGCCCTTAAATATTGCATCACACTTTCTCTCAAGCAACTTCTCAAGAGGTTTTACTAGGTCCGGGTCTGTACCAGGCATCAATGTGTCGGTCAATTCTACTATACTTACCATGGATCCCAATGCAGAGTAAATAGTTGCCATTTCAAGACCAATAATTCCCCCACCTACGATAAGGATACTATTTGGGATCTCTGTGAGCTCAAGTGCACTGGTAGAGTCAATTATCCTGGGATCGTCGGGTAGAAATGGTAGAGTTTCTGGCTCAGATCCTACTGCGATAATACACTGCTCGAAGGTTAAAAGTGATTCCCCTTTATCGGACTCAATTTTTAAGCTGTTGGCAGATATAAAATAGGCAGAACCTTGAACAACTGTCACATTCCGTTTATCAGCCAAGCTTTTTAATCCTCTTGTCAATCCTGAAATTAGCTTATTCTTCCAATTTTTCATTACTTCAAGATCAAGCTCTGGTTCATTAAAATAAAGTCCAGTAACCGCTGCTTCTTTGGAATCGTCAATGACTTTGGCAACATGCAGTAAAGCCTTTGATGGAATACAGCCAACGTTGAGACAAACGCCGCCTAAGTTGGCATATCTATCAATAAGCGTAACTTTCATGCCGAGATCAGCAGCCCTGAATGCTGCCGTATAACCACCAGGGCCTGAACCAATCACTACAAGCTCTGTGTGTTCATCGGATGCATCGGTAATCTTAGTCATTCTTACTCTCTGACTTTCCCATTAATGTATCTGGGTCTTCAAGTAAGGATTTGAGTAAAGAAGTAAACTGAATGCCTGCGACGCCATCAGCAACCCTATGATCGTATGACAAAGACAATGGTAGAATCAGTCGTGGTAAAAACTGTCCCTTAATGTGAACTGGTTTTACCTTAGCCTTGGATATTCCTAAAATAGCCACTTCTGGAGCATTGATGATTGGCGTGAAGCCAGTTCCTCCAAATCCTCCAAGACTTGAGACGGTGAAAGTACCCCCTTGCATCTCCTCTAGTTTGATTTTTCCCTCCCTAGCGATCGCACTGAGTTCACCCAATTCTTGTGCGATAGTTAGAACGCTTTTTCGGTCAGCATCTTTCACGACAGGCACTAGAAGTCCTTGTGGAGTATTAGCAGCAAAGCCTATGTTGTAGTATTTTTTGTACACCAAATCCTCTTGGTTCTCAGAAACAGAAGCATTGAAATCTGGAAATTCTTGGAGCACCTGAGTGACTGCCTTAATTACAAAAGACAATAAAGTCAGACGTATGCCCTGCTTCTTTGCCTCATCCTTCATTTCCAGACGCATTTGCTCAATGGCATTGATATCCACTTCATCGTGTTGGGTGACATGAGGAATATTTAACCAGCTGGCTTGGAGCCTGGATCCAGAAATCTTTTTGATACGACTAAGAGGAACCATCTCAATATCCCCAAAACTTGAATGGTCAACTTTAGGGACAGCTGGCAACCCAACCTGTTGGCTCGTTGGTTCAGACGATAGAATTGATTTGACGTGGTCTTTAACGTCCTCCACCAGAACCCGCTGCTGCATACCTTTTCCCTTGATTAGGGTTAAGTCGACACCCCACTCACGTGCCAACTTCCTGACTGAAGGACTGGCATGAATTCCAGCAAAGGATTTTTGAATGACTACCTGCTGTTTGGGTGGAGCTTCTGTTTGAACTTCAGGTAGTGGTTCGGGCTCAACACTTGGTTGGATAGTATCTTTCTCTTTAACATGCCCCTTCTGTTGTTTTTTAATCGGTTGTTTTTCCAGTGCGGTCACAGAGATTTTACAAATCTTATCGCCTTCACTGACTTTTGATCCTTTGTCGACAAATAGGGTTTCAATGGTACCGGCAACAGGCGAAGGCAGATCCATGGCTGCTTTCTCAGTCTCAAGGGTCAACAACGGATCGTCAACTTTCACCGTGTCTCCCTCGATAACCAACATTTCAACGATTTCGACCTCCTGAAAATCACCTACGTCAGGTAATAGAATTGTCTCCATCTTTGAAATTTCAGCTCTCCTTATAACAATTTTGGATTGTTTTTTTCAGTATTGGTGTTTTTTCACCCCCATCAATCGCTGTCGTCAATTGAATTAAGCAATGCCTCCAATTCTCCGGCTTGATACATTTGTTCGACGATATCGGATCCACCTACAAGCTCACCATTGATATACAGTTGAGGGAATGTAGGCCAGTTGGAATAACTTTTTAAGCCATCTCTCAACTCTGGTTCTTCGAGTATATTGACAAATGCAAATCGTCTTCCTGAAGCCTTTAAAATTCCGCAAACTTTTGCAGAAAAACCACACTGGGGAAAATCCGGGGTGCCTTTCATATAAAGCAATAATGGAAAATCTTTTAACTGTTCTTCGATCCGTAAATTAATCTCCATGAGTGACACCTACTGTTCTTGATGAATGTCTATTATAAATTCTATGACAGAGAAAGTGTCCATTATTTTCATTGGTTTCTGACTTAGCCTTCTATCAAAAAGGAATAAAAAATTGTTATACTCTTAAAGTTGTTATGCAGGAAAGTAGGAAAGGGAAAAGATCTTTAAATTTTCAATTTTAAAATAGGGTAAAAAGTTATGAATCCACTAGATAAAATTTCAGGAACAATCGTTACTGGTCTCGTCATTTCGGTAATCATTGCAGTCGGGACAAATTTGGCAGGGGCAAGTGCCGCCAATTCACTGGTTATTTGGCTCCATGTTGCAGCCGGTGTTGCGTGGATAGGTTTGCTCTATTATTTCAATTTTGTCCAAGTCCCTTCTATAGGGGAAGCTAATGCAGATGCTGAAGGCCCAGGTCCTGCAGCAATCACAAAATATGTTGCCCCAAGGGCACTCCTCTGGTTCCGTTGGGCGGCCTTAGTGACTTGGTTGTCTGGGGCATTATTCCTATTTCTAAATGGAACCCTTGGAGACGCTTTTGAACTTGGGCTGCGAACAGGAAATCCCTATGCAACTACCATAGGTATTGGTGCTTGGCTGGGAACCATTATGTTGTTCAATGTCTGGATTCTTATCTGGCCAAATCAGAAAAAAGTACTCGGGATAGTGGAAGCAACAGCTGAAGAGAAAGCTAGAGGTGCAAGAATTGCATTTCTTGCATCCAGAACTAATACCATGCTGTCCATCCCAATGCTCATGAGCATGATTGGCGCTGGTCACGGTTTCTTTATGTAAGAATTACCCTTATCCATCAAAAAGGCCCAGCTTGCTGGGCCTTCTTTTTTAGGTTTTGTATTTGACTACAAGAGCTTTGATCAATTGCAAACTGTTAGAAGCAGTCCAGTACAAGACCATCCCTGCTGGGAAAGTGTAGAACAGAATAAAAAATGCCAAAGCCATTAAATACAATTTTATTTGTTGCTGTTTCAACAAATCACCTTGTAAATGTTTGTCCTGAAAATTGAGGGCGCTTAAGGCTGTAATCAAAGTCATTAATAACGGCAATAAATTCAATGTCCCGCCAAAGTAAGGGATGACAAATGGTAGATTCATCCATTGGTCTGGTCTGGATAAATCATTAATCCACAAAAAACCTTGCCCCTTGAGCATGATACTTTCACCCAACATGTCAAAAACGGCAATAAAAATTGGGATCTGAATCAATAAACCACCCAAACTCTTGACCGTGAACATTGGGCTAATTCCTTTTTCTTGGTAAAGAGCGAGCGTCCTTTTATGAGCTTCTTCACCGGTGTAGTTTGTTTTTATGTTTTTCAATCTTGGTTGAAGCCAAGCCTGAATTGCATTAACTTCTTGCTGCCACCTTTCAGCGACATTTGATAAAGGGTATAGAAGTATTTTAATGATGAGAGCTAACAAGATGATGGAAATACCAAGGTTGCCTACCCAAGTAAAAACCCATGATAGAATCATCTGAAAACCGAAACATATCCACCGGAGCCAATCCCACAACGCGGTGTAGAGCAGATGTTTGAGTTGAGAAGAAACACGCATGAGAGCCGAACGTTCGATAGGACCCAAATAAAGAATGAAGTGATACTCTCCAGATTCTGAATTCGAGGCCAATGCAAACGCATTTGAATTTGGATCAATTTCTTCGATTGAATAGGATTGAATCGTTTCACCCGGAGAAATCAGGAAAGACCAAAATCGGCTTCTGGCCCCATGCCATAATTTTTCTGAGTGATTTTTGATTGTTTTATGCTTCATTTCCTCGATGCCTTTGGGCGAAAAAGAAATTAAGCTAGTGCCATTGTACAGACCGCCCAAGCCGACGATATCTTCAGGGAGAAGCATTTTGTTTGCTCTGATTTTGATTGTTATGGGCTTGGAAGAAGAAATCTTCAATTCAAGCTTATGAGATGATTTCGAGATTCTGTACGACAATCTGGTAACAGGATGGGTAAGACCGTTTTTCAGTTGAAATAAGAACTCTACATTCTCAGTATTGTTTATAGTTTTTGCCTCAAAAAAATCCTCTTCAATAAATTGAAGCTGTTCTATGGAAAAAAAATTCTCCCCTTTGTTCATTAAATTTACGTCAATTTTGTTCTCATCGTCGCAACTCGGATAACAAACCGTCCAAGCTTTTGGCAAGGGTCGATTTTGGTCAAATTCCATCTCTTGGAAAGGTGTATCAATAAACAGAGCCTCTGCAGATACAAACGTAGGTAAAATTGATACAGTCAAAAGCAAAATTATTGCAATTATGTTGCTTGTCTTCATTTGTAAAATCGCTTCATTTCCTTCATCGCGGATTCCAGTAAACCCTTATCGAGATCCCCTGAACTGATGGGCAGATAATCTTGATTCAATACTTCATAATAAGCGCCGTAAGAAACAACCACCTTATCACCGTAAACTATGGCGTAGGAATCATAACTGCCCGTTACCAAAAATTTCCAAGACTCACCACTAAATAGATTAAAACCGCTGCTGTAATCGCTTTCTGGATTGGAGCAACCAAGGACTTCAGTGAGCAAAGTAGGCACTATATCGTTGTGTGAAGTTCGTTGAGAAAATTCTTTGGGTTCCTTGTCTGGCCAAAGGATAAACAATGGAGTTTTCAATTGGGCACGGCTGTAGTTGCTGGCATGCCCATAATAACCGGTGTCATAGTCATTCAGCTCGTATCCATGATCCGAAGTTATAATGATTACAGTTTCTTTTTGCAAACCACTACCCTTCAAGGACTCAAGTATCGTCTCAATCTCTGAGTCTACAAATAGAATGGATTGGGTGTAACGCCCAACTTCTTTAAGGTGCTCATCCGTTTGCTTGGTCAGGAACTGTTCTGGAATAAGATTAAAATCTATCGCATCAATGGCGTTCATGGGTGGGTCGTAATGGAGGTAACTGAAAAATGGCCGTTCGGATTTGTACTTTGACAACCACTCCAACCATTTTGTTGTGACCAAACGGTTACTCTCTTTGTCCAAAGGACTGAGTTTTTTTACATTCAAATCATTTACCCGAGCAAAAGCGGTTCTATCCAAAACAGTGGGACTGCCAAATCCTGCTGAACTGATCCCCAGCACCTGGTATTGATGATCCATAAATTTATCAATTAAAATCGATGAACGCTGGTTGTCGTGAAACGTCCGCCAATAGGTTGAG
>Ga0209752_1000528_pt1 | contig 18498 bp, 19 predicted proteins | sample METZYME_3_250m_FD_187548 | JGI IMG/M metagenome (GOLD analysis project Ga0209752, IMG submission 187548) | Marine microbial communities from oxygen minimum zone in mesopelagic equatorial Pacific - METZYME_3_250m (SPAdes) (version 2) | ecosystem: Environmental > Aquatic > Marine > Oceanic...
TGTGAAAGTCGCCGTACCCTCGCTCCCAGTTCGCCAGCCGGTATCCTGCAACTGGGGTCATTTCCATGTCCACGGTCAGGAGGTAGTCGCAGCAGTGCGTGCCGTGCTCAGCTGCACCCTCCAGAAAGAACTCTGCATCGAAACGTTTCCCCATCAGCCGGCCGTAGAGATCGGTGAATGCGACCAATACCGTATCGATTTCGTCTTTCTTGACCAGCGCCGCAAGCTGTTTCAGTGTAAGGAATCCTTTAGATGGGAGCATTCAAACAGCCTTTGATGACTTAATCGAAATCATTGCTTGATACTTGATGGAGGATCGCGTTGAAACGGGATACGAAATGAGCTACAGGGCTGTCCATGCCATCAATGCCGGCGCACAATACCACGCAGATAGTACCCGTGTTGTCACGACCTACTCCTCGGATTTGTCAGGGTTGTTGCTGCACCTAATTGCCCGGGTTAATGGCGCGCCCGGCAGGATTCGAACCTGCGACCCTCGGCTTAGAAGGCCGATGCTCTATCCAACTGAGCTACGGGCGCACTACTTACATTCTCGATCTTACAAGGGACGCCGGAAAACCACCATCTGAGTTGCCACATTTTTCTCATCCCGGTTTTGAAGCTCCATTTACTCGATGCCTGACTAATACTTCTGATGTTGGCAACTTGGTGATGAAGTCGCGACTACAGTCGCACCTGAACCTCGATACGCTGCTAGTTTTCTATCCAGGCAATTAAAGGGCCACGGAACCGCCCCCGCCCACTCGCCAAAGCAGGCCAATTTTGGTGTCGCTTGGGTCTCATGCTTGAAGTCCAAGGCAATGCCTGCAGGTCGTTGATTGTCTTACCGGAGGGATCCTTGTCCGGTGAGGTGCTGCCGGCCGCTCGTCGATAGAGGACTTTTCCGTGTTTCGTGTCCCACTCGGTAATGATGGCGTCAAGGTTCATTACTGACGGCCTAGGAATGCTGTCATAGCCGTCCGGATGACTCCAACCGAGGGTGTGCGCCAACTCATGCCGGTAAGTTCCAACGTCATCGGTCCACGCCATGTGGACCTCACTGCCCACCATCTCGCCGCTTGAGTAGCTGCAAGAAGCGGCATAGGAATAACGACCGCTAAAATCTGTGGTTCCGGCTGTCATGTAAGCGACTTTGATTTTGTTGGGTTGACCACAGGAATCCCGCTCAAGGATTGTCCCCGCAGCGTGGTCCTTGGTTGTAACACTGATGCCACTTATTACATCGTCTGTTAGTGATGGAATGTCAGAGCCGACAACGCTCCGGATAGTCGTCTCAAACTCTGAGGGCGCGACGATGTCAGTTGCTTCGAACTTCCTGCAGTGCTTGCCCCCATCATCGGTTTCCACACACTTCATTTCCTTAGTCCAGATTTCCACCGTGGGCGTCGTAACCCATCGTCGGGTACCCCTGGTCCCCTTGTCGCGAAAGACATGATCGAAGAACACTAAGTCGAAATAGTCTGTGTTGGTAGTGAGAAGATTACGTCGTGCGATCGTGAGGGAGGACTGAACCTCGATTTCACTTTCACTTGCGTGAAACCCGTTCGCTTGGATAACAATCGGGAAAACGCCTGTCTGTTCGACGGCGACTGCAAATCGACCGTTGGCGTCAGAAGTGACGGCAGCAGTGTTGCCGATACGCACTACGGCGTTTTCAATCCACCCTTCCTGTAACAAATTTCCAATCCATCCGACCACGGTCCCTGTCTGGGTGACTGTAATGCTGACAGACGCGGTCTGACTCCCATAGGTCGCGGTGATCGTGGTTGTGCCCGGTGCCTTGGCCCTTACTTGGTTCCAACCATCCGAAGGGTTCTGGCCCGGTTCTATCCCGGCCACAGACGCATCATTCGAGACCCATTCAACGCCTATTGTGTCAATTTGTGGAATCTGCGCACTTGTACCATCACTGTAGACGCTGGTGGCTGTGAGGGTCGCCTGTTGTCCAATGGCCAGGGTGGTTCTTGACGCGCTCGTAGAGAAACTCGTGATGGTCTTCTGTGGAGAAACCGGTGTTGGTGCGGTTGGGCTGGCTCCACTGCCTCCTCCACAGGCGGAACAGAGGACCGCGACCGCAATCAGACGGGTGTGGGAATCCATAAAAGGTTTTCCGACACTTAGCACAATTCTGTTTGAGGCTAGGATTCTACCGCTATTAGCTACAGGCCGCGTCGAGGTTGCATGGTGCTTGTGCCATAATCCCCCGAGTAAGGAGGAGGTTTTCTATGTGTTTCAGCACTCGTGCACGTTACTCTTCAAGCGTCGGTCGCCGGGGCTTCCTAGAGCGAATGGCGCTTAGTGTCGGTCTAGTTGCGACCTGGCCGCCGGTATTGTCTGAGGGTTCTTCGGGTGGTGGTGTTCAAGGACAGGTTTATTCTCCTGACGCTAAGGTGGTGGTCTTTCAAGGTGATTCGGTCACCGACGCCGGCCGGAATCGTGACCGAGTCGACCCCAACCATCCTACGGGTCTCGGCAGTGGATACGCAGGCATGGCCACAGGTGAATTGCTTGGGAGTGGGCCCGGTAGCCCTTGGCATTGTTATAACCGTGGGGTGAGTGGCGACAAAGTTTTCCAGTTAGCGGCGCGGTGGCAACAGGATTGTCTAGACCTCCGGCCCGACGTTCTCAGTATCCTCATTGGCGTGAACGACTTCTGGCACACATTGAGCAGCGGGTACGACGGGACAGTGGAAATCTACGAACGGGACTACCGTGCGTTACTAAACCGGACACGGGCAACGCTGCCGGACGTTACCTTCATCATCGGTGAGCCATTTGCCGTCACGGGTGGTACGGCGCTAGCTGATGCGTGGTATCCGGCCTATGCTGACTATCAAGCGGCTGCTAGGCAGGTCGCGGATGACTACGGGGCAGTCTGGATCCCGTATCAGTCGATCTTCGATGAGGCATTGGAGAAGGCCCCAGTGGAGCATTGGTGTCCGGATGGTGTGCATCCGGCGCCGGCGGGCAACTATCTCATGGCCCAGGCCTGGCTTGACGCGTTCCGGACCGTGGTTTCGGCCTAGGCTTGTCTCAAGAGGCTTCCGTTGGCTTGGCTAGAGCTACGTCAGGGATGCATTAGAGTGGATACAGGCGCGGTTCTTTTGAAACTAGAGAGCATAGATCGATGGTGACCATTCGAGCGGAGCGAGACGATGACCACCGCGGGGTGTTTGAGTTAAATCAGGACGTGTTTGCTACCGACGCAGAAGCACGGTTGGTGGAAGCACTTCGTCGTGAAGCTATTCCGGCGATTTCACTGGTTGCTGAGGTTAACGACGCGATTGTTGGCCACATCTTCTTCTCGCCCGTGACAGTAGGAGGCAGGGGAGGAGACCTTCGGATGATGGGTTTGGCGCCGATGGCCGTGCAAGAAAAATTCCAACGGCAAGGAATCGGACGGCAGCTGGTGGAGAAGGGGCTCAAGACGTGTCAGGAAGCAGGCACGGACCTAGTGTTTGTCCTTGGCCACCCTGATTACTATCCGAAGTTTGGTTTCCAGCCTGTTGCCTCGCTAGGTTTGCACTACGCTGACCCGAAGCTTGATGTCTGCTTTTTTGTTAAGGAACTGAAAGCCGAAGCACTCCAGGGCGTGGTGGGCACTGTCGCTTACCATCCAGTGTTCGACCGCGCATTTGAGGTTTGAAGGATCACGCGAGGGTTCTCGGCTTCCATCACTACCTCAAATTTGCCCCACGATGCGCTGAAGCGAGTGTCTCTAAATGGTTCCGTAGCGCATTACGGACATAGTCCTGGAGGTTGTCCACGTCGCTGATGCCAAGTGAGTGTACATGCCAGGTGGAAGCCATTACTGTTTCACCATTAGTTAGTCTGCCAGACTGAAAGAGTTGCAATAAGAGGCTCACAGCGAAGCCGTCGGAGATCCTCGCTGGATTCAGAGTCACGGAGAGGTAGGTAGTTCCGTTGGACTCTTCGTTGGGTAACGGTTCGATGTCGAGCTGGTCAAGGCGCTCCTCAACGGTATCGCGGACGAAGTCGGCATCTACCCCGCGTCGGGCGGCTCCCGGGTTTCTTGCCATTACCACCTCGACTCGTAGTGCCTCGAGTTCTCTCAAGGAATCCTGTGGTGTCCCAACCTGGGCGACGCTTGAGGAGGCACCCAAGAGAATGCCGAAGATTCCGATCGTGACTACTCGACTTTGCATCTCGACTCCTTGCTAGGCTCCACGGATCGACAGCGCAACGGAAGCCCATTGGCATGCGACGCCAAGGATAATGATACCTACCCTTATAGCTGATGCCAGTTTCCACCGAGAAACTGGTTAGGACAAACAACAGCACGTTGCAGGAGGTCTCATGAAGGACGGCAAATCCCATCCGATTACGCTGGAATCGGCCAAGGTGAAATTCTTGGAAGATATGGTTCAACAACACGGGCTACCCGATATAAGCAAGGCTGTTCGGTGCTTAATCGACTTCGCTCGAGCTAACCCCAACAAACAGGCCGATATTTTTGCGGAATTCAGGTGTCACGATTGTTAATCACATTAATAAAAATTATATAAATGTAAGAATTATAAATTTGATAACTACGCTGGTCGCGGTATAAGCTGGGTTCTTGGCTGTGGCCTACAGGCTGCAGACTGCGATGTTTCTTGCCGTTGACCGGTTTCTTGGTTCTCGATGCGATCTGGTGATGTCGCACCCGTCACTCGTGCTGGCTGGGAGCGAAGTGGTCACTGTTAAGGCCGGCACAGCCGTGTCGGGTGCCACGGACGGGATGATGTAGCCGTTGTCCAGATGAGATTAAAGACTCAGGTCATCATCCAGGAGCGGGTGATGACCTTTTTTCGTAATTGTGCCTGCAAGAAATGGGAAATCTGATGAGTAATACGGCCGCCACTCGTCGAAGTGCTGCGCTGACCGAAGGGCCGAGTCGAGCACCAGCTCGAGCGATGTTCAAGGCTGTCGGGTTTGATGACGCTGCGCTACAGAAGCCGCTGATCGGCGTGGCAAACACCTGGATCGAGATTGGTCCGTGTAATTTCCATCTTCGACAACTTGCTGACCAGGTCAAGCGTGGCATCCGTGAAGCGGGTGGCACACCGATGGAGTTCAACACGGTGTCGATCTCCGATGGCATCACGATGGGTAGTGAAGGGATGCGCGCCTCCCTGGTTAGTCGCGAGGTGATTGCTGATTCCATCGAGTTGGTTGTACGTGGAAATCAATTTGACGGGGTAGTCGTGCTGGTCGGTTGCGATAAGACAATTCCCGGCGGGGTGATGGCGTTGGCGAGGCTTAACATTCCTGGGGTGATTCTGTACGGTGGTTCGATTGCTCCAGGCACTTGGGAAGGACGCGACGTTACGATTCAGGACGTCTTTGAAGCGGTTGGTGCGCACGGGGCTGGCAAGATTACCGACACACAGTTGAAAACGCTGGAGGACCAGGCGTGTCCTGGGGCCGGTGCGTGCGGCGGACAATTCACGGCGAACACGATGGCGACGGTTTGCGAGTTCCTTGGTATTTCGCCGATGGGCTCAGCGAGTGTACCAGCGACTGACATAGGCAAGGATGCGGTGGCGGAACGGGCGGGTCAACTTGTAATGGGAGTGCTTAGCCGAGGCGATACCGCACGGAAGATTCTGACGAAGGACGCAATTGAGAACGCTATCGCAGCAGTAGCGGCTACCGGTGGGTCGACGAACGCGGTATTGCACTTACTTGCCATCGCCCACGAGGCGGAGGTTTCGCTCACGCTAGAAGATTTTGACCGGATCAGTAGTCAGGTGCCTTTACTCGCTGACCTCAAGCCGGGCGGGAAGTTCGTGGCAACCGATCTCTATCGCGCCGGTGGTATCACTTTAGTGGCGAAGAGACTCCTCAATGCGGGTTTGTTGCACCGAAATGCGCTTACGGTGACTGGTAGAACGCTTGAGGATGAAGCGTCAGATGCTCAAGAAACGCCAGGGCAGGAAGTGGTAAGGCCATTTGATAACCCACTCAAGCCTACTGGGGGGCTGGTCATATTGCGTGGGAATCTTGCTCCGGATGGCTGTGTCGTGAAAGTAGCTGGCTACACCACGGTTCACCACTGTGGTCCGGCCAAGGTTTTCGACAGTGAAGAGGCCGCCTTTGACGCGGTTGGGCGGGGTGGAATTGTGGCCGGTGACGTGGTGGTAATTCGAAATGAAGGACCAAAAGGTGGGCCCGGGATGCGCGAAATGCTTGCCGTGACGGCGGCCATTGTGGGTGCTGGGCTCGGCGACTCCGTTGCGCTACTCACCGACGGGCGATTTTCTGGTGCCACACGTGGTCTGATGGCTGGCCATGTCGCACCCGAAGCTGTTGATGGTGGACCGATCGCAGCGGTTCGAGATGGTGACACAGTTGTGTTTGATATTGAAAAACGCATGCTCAACGTGGAACTAAGCGACGATGAAATCGCGAAGCGGGTGCAGGCGTGGCAGCGACTAGCGCCACGCTACGCATCCGGTGTGATGGCAAAATATGCTCGACTGGTTAGCTCGGCTGCGACGGGGGCGGTCACGTAATCTAGTCCAATTGAGCGCGCTGGTACTTAGTGCCAGTGGAGGCAGTCATGAAACGAACAGGTGCGCAAATTCTCTGGGAAGCTTTAGGTCGTGAGGGTGTTTCGACCGTTTTTGGATACCCGGGCGGCGCCATTCTACCCGCTTATGACGCGCTGCTCGAGTTTCCGTTGAAGCACGTGCTCGTTCGTCACGAGCAGGGCGCGACACACATGGCCGACGGCTATGCGCGTGCGGGTGGTGGTGTCGGCGTGGCGGTTGCCACGTCTGGACCAGGGGCGACCAACATGGTGACCGGGATCGCAACGGCGATGATGGATTCGTCGCCAATTGTTTGTATCACAGGACAGGTCGGCAGTAAGTTGATCGGCTCTGACGCGTTCCAAGAAACTGATATCACGGGTGTGACGTTACCGATTACGAAACATAACTACTTGATTTCTAGGGCGCAGGACGTTGCTAGGACAGTCAAGGAAGCGTTTTACGTTGCAAAATCCGGCCGGCCTGGACCTGTATTGATCGATATTACAAAGGACGCCCAACAGGCGAGCTGTGAGGTTGAGTGGGACGATTCAGAGGTGAAGTTATCAGGCTATCGCCCTGATTTGCGTGCGACCCGAGAGGTTTATCAGCAGGCGATTGACCTGATCAATGATGCCAAGCGTCCCATTATCTTCGCTGGTCACGGCATTATGTTGTCGGGTGCGATGGATGTCGTGCGTAGTGTGGCCGAACATGCCAACATTCCGGTCGCAATGACGCTCTTGGGAATTGGCTCTCTGCCGGCGCAGCATCCGTTGAACCTTGGCATGATGGGAATGCATGGCGAGGTGTGGGTGAACTCAGCAATTCAGGAAGCGGACCTATTACTGGGGTTTGGCATGCGGTTCGATGATCGGGTTACAGGCAACTTGGCAACTTATGCGCCGAACGCCAAGAAAATCCATATCGATATCGACCCAGCCGAATTTAATAAGAACGTCAAGGTTGACGTCGCCCTAGCTGGTGACCTACGCGGCGTGCTTGAGGAAATGCTACCGCATATTTCGAAAGGTGACCGATCGGAGTGGCTCGGGACGATCGAGGAGATGAAGGGTAATGTAGCGGTACGGGATATCCAGAACTTACCCGATAGCGGGCACCTCTACGCTGCGCATGTCATTAATGATCTCTGGCGAGTGACTGAGGGGAACGCTATTGTTGTGACCGACGTCGGTCAGCACCAAATGTGGGAGGCGCAGTACTACAAGCATGAACATCCGCGGTCACTGATTACTTCAGGTGGGCTTGGCACGATGGGCTTCGCGTTGCCCGCGGCGGTCGGTGCAAAGTTCGCGTGTCCTGAGAAAGAGGTCTGGGCAGTCGTTGGCGATGGTGGCTTTCAGATGACCCAGGCTGAACTATCGACGATCGCACAGGAGCAGGTGAAGGTGAATATAGCGATCATTAATAACGGTTATCTCGGCATGGTGCGGCAATGGCAAGAGTTCTTTTATGAGCGACGGTATGCAGCGACACCGCTGCTTAATCCCGACTTCGTGAAGCTGGCCGAGGCCCACGGTCTGAGTGGCATCGCGGTGACGGAGCGTGCTGGCGTTGTGCCTGGAGTCGAGGCCGCCCGTGAGCAGGCTGGCGCTGTGGTGCTCGACTTCAAGGTCGAACAAGAGGATTCGGTGTTTCCTATGGTACCTGCTGGTGCTGATCTCGATGAAATGATCCGGCGACCGAGCCCGATCGTGGAGACTGCGGCGGACGCGTAGGAGAATAAGCAGCGTCTTGGTCAACCTCCTAGCGATGCTCACATAAGGATAGGAAAGACAGTTATGCGCCATACGTTCGCCGTCTACGTCGAAGACCTCCCTGGAGTACTAAATCGGGTCGCTTCACTCTTCCGGCGCCGTGCGTTCAACATCGAGTCGCTTACGGTTGGCCATACCGAAACTGCTGGAGTGTCGCGGATGACGATTGTTGTCGACACGGACGAACACGGTGCGCGACGCCTTGAGGCGAACCTCTATAAGTTGGTGAATGTGCTGCGAGTCGATGACATCACGCTGCGACCGTCGGTGGAGCGGGACTTGGCAATGATCAAAGTTTCGGCCACGCCTGAGACGCGTACGCACATCATGCAGCTTGTGGACGTTTTTCGCGCTCGGGTGATAGATGTTGCGCCGGATTCGGTAATCATTGAGACGACGGGCACTGAGGACAAGATAGATGGCTTGGTCGAGGTGCTCAAGCAGTATGGCGTCATTGAGATGGTGCGTACTGGATGTGTGGCCATGGCGCGCGGGCCAAGGCTCGGAGGGTTAGGTGATGTAGCCGAGCGCGCGAGTGGGTTGGGAGACGAAACGTCAACCGACGACAATAACGTTTCGTATTCGGTGTAATTATGGTTCATTTGACTTTTCATTTTTTGTGAGGCGTTGACGAATGGCAAAGATTTACTACGAAAATTCTGCGGATATAGGACTGATTCAGGCGAGGAAAGTGGCAATAATCGGCTACGGGTCGCAGGGGCATGCGCACGCACTGAACCTTAAGGATAGTGGAGTTAGCGTAAAGGTAGGGCTCCATGAAGGTAGCAAGTCGCGGGCGAAAGCTGAAGAAGCTGGCGTGGAGGTCACATCGGTAGCTGAAGCAGCGAAGTGGGCTGACGTGGTCATGATTCTGGCTCCGGATACCTCCCAACCGAGGATATATCAGGACTCCATTGCTCCGCATCTGACCGCTGGCAAGATGCTTATGTTTGGCCACGGTTTCAACATTCGTTTTAAGACGATTGCTCCTCCGGCCGATGTTGACGTTTCAATGATTGCCCCGAAGGCTCCTGGGCATCGAGTGCGGGAGGTCTATCTTGAGGGTGGTGGGACACCGGCACTATTAGCGGTTGAGCAAGATGCCACAGGTGACGCGAAAGCGCTAGCCCTGGCCTATGCAAAAGGGCTGGGTGTGACCCGTGCGGGTGTCATCGAGACAACCTTTAAGGAGGAAACGGAGACTGACCTGTTCGGTGAGCAGGCGGTGCTGTGTGGCGGAGTGAGCGCGCTGGTCAAAGCGGCGTTTGGAACGCTAGTCGAGGCGGGTTACCAACCGGAAATTGCCTACTTCGAGTGTATGCATGAGTTGAAGCTGATTGTTGATTTGATGTACCGCGGTGGCCTGAATTACATGCGTTACTCGGTTAGCGATACGGCTGAGCACGGCGACTATACAGGCGGTCCCCGCGTAGTCACTGATGCGACTCGAGAAGCGATGCGTAAAATGTTAGCCGAGATCCAAGATGGCACCTATGCTAAGAACTGGATCACGGAAGACGCGAACGGTCGCCCATGGTTCAATGAGGTTCGCACGCAAGAGCAGACCCAGCAGATCGAGGAGGTGGGCGATGCTCTGCGAAAGATGATGCCCTTTCTTGACGCTGTGACCATTACCCCAGGGAACTAAGAAATCTCAGCTCTAACGGCTATCACTCAAACCGTGCCGCAAGACTGAACTTGGTATGATGGCAGGCCATGAGGAACTGTTGTTTCCGTTGGTCAGTAGTCTTGATCTTGGCGGTCGTCATTGCCTGCGCAGGCGGTCGTGTCGTAACCGCCCAAGACTCGCCTTTTGATCTCCTAATTCTCAACGGCCGAATCATGGACGGTACGGGTAATCCGTGGCGTCGAGCCGATATCGGTGTTCGTGATGGTCGGATAGCAGCCGTTGGGTTGTTGGGCGATGCTAGGGCCGAACGCCGGATTGATGCCGGTGGTCAGCTGGTGACTCCAGGATTTATTGATGTTCACTCACATGCCGGCGAGGGCTTGGCGCGTGAGGGACTCGGTCAGGGGAAGCCGTTGCTGGCCCAAGGGATCACCACCATTGTCGCAAATCCTGACGGTGGGGGACCAGTTGATCTAGGCCAACAACGCCAGTTGTTGGAGTCAAATGGTCTTGGGTTAAATGTCGCACTCCTAATCGGCCATGCCGCGGTGCGGCGTGATGTGCTCGCAATGGCTGACCGCACACCGACCGAAGAGGAAATGGTCGAGATGCAACGGCTCGTGCGACGCGGTATGGAGGCTGGCGCTTACGGGCTCTCCAGTGGACTGTTCTACGCGCCGGGCAGCTATGCGACAACAGAGGAGATTGTTGCACTCGGGTCAGTCGTAGCCGAATTCGGGGGACTTTATACGAGCCACATTCGTGACGAGTCCAACTATACGGTCGGTCTCGTTGCCGCGGTGAATGAGGTGATTGAGATTGCTGAAGCAAACGGCATGCTCGGCATTGTTAGCCATATGAAGGCATTAGGGCCTGATAACTGGGGACTTTCAGTTGCTGCGACGACTCGGCTCGATGAGGCACGACGGCGCGGAGTTGAAGTGTATGCCGATCAGTATCCGTATGAAGCGTCGTCCACCGGTCTGTCGGCAGCGCTCCTACCGCGCTGGGCACAAGTGGGTGGTCCAGATCAGCTTAGACGACGAATAGCCGATTCGGAGACTCGGATACGTGTTGTTAGGGAAATGCGTGACAACCTTCGGCGTCGTGGTGGTGCTGAGGCGATCGCTGTCTCCTTCTACCAGGCCGATCCTCAGCTAGAGGGGAACACGCTCTCAGAAATTGCCGAGGAGCGCGGCCAATCGGCTGTTGAGACGGCTCTCGACCTGATCGTCCGCGGCCGGGTTTCGATTATCTCATTCAACATGTCTGAGCGGGACATTGCTCACATCATGCAGCAGCCCTACACGATGACCTCAAGTGATGGCGGGTTGGTACCTATGGGTTCCGGTCGGCCGCACCCGCGTAACTACGGTGCTTTCGCACGAAAACTGGCCCGCTACGTTCGCGAGCGCGAGGTCGTGTCCTTAGAGTTCGCCGTGCGGTCGATGACATCGCTACCGGCGGCGGTGTTTGGCTTGCAGGACCGTGGTGTCTTACGGATTGGTGCTTGGGCTGACATAGTGATCTTTGACCCGGCTGTGATCCAGGACCGAGCGACCTATACGGATCCGCATCAGCTGGCCGAGGGAATCGATGCAGTTGTCGTGAACGGAATAGTCGTCCGTCAGGATGGGCGATTTATTGATGCGCGACCGGGTCAAGTCTTAAGGAAATGAAATAATCCTAAGCATGCCAAACAGATGGTTGTAGTTAGGCAGGCTGGATATGGGAGGCTAGGAGTTTTCCCGCGGCTGAACGAAACTCGTCGGTCCACGCGTGGCCACCGTCAAATACGACCGACTCCACAGTCACGCCGCATGACGTGAGAAATGATAGATCGGCGTCGTAGCGCTCCTGCGTAAACCATTCATCGTGTACTCCTCGGCCGATAAGTGTCGGCGGAAGGTCGAGGCTACCTGCCTGCCGAAGTTCGGGCGGAATGTCCCCTGCTAACACAATGAGACCATCCGACTGATGTCTGATGGCAGAGGCAACGCGGTAGGCCATTGAAGCGCCTTGGGAAAACCCTTCAAACACCATGCAACCATTGGTGTTGTGATGTTCCAAGATTTCTTCGACCACTCGATCGATATACCGTAAGTTATCCGCAATTGCCTGCTCCCGGCAAAGCTTGGTCATCCAGCTTGCGACGACGTGTTGGTGTGTTCGGTCGTAGAACCAATGCAGCGCCTGTACGGAGACCACTAACCATGCTGCTATGCCGGGAATCCGTTCAAGCTGACGCAGATGTACGTCGGCGTTTTCCCCGTAACCATGGAAGCCGATGAGAAGTGGGTGAGGCCCTTCGGTATCGGGAAGACGTAGAAGATATCTTCCCTGGGTAGCGGCACTGACCTTCTTCACGGTCGGGTCAGGGTTCGTCATGTATTACTACCGACGGTTATAGTCAGTTAGTGCTTCAATCAGCACTTGGCCATCTGGTCTAGCGAGCGTGATACCGGCTAAAAAGGCTAGAGTTGGAGCGATATCCTCAGGCGCTGCGATACTTGAGTAAAGTCCAGGAATAACCCCTGGGCCCGCGAGCACGAGCGGTACACGTGTGTCGTAGTCGTAGCCAGTACCATGATCGGCGGCGCGGATCCATGTGTACCAGTAGGGTTTCGGAATGATGACTAAATCACCGCTTCTTCCACGGTAGTAGCTGCGCGCTACCTGTTGGGTGATTTTGTCGCTAAATGGGCCAGGGTGAAGCTCCTCACCGCGGTAGACGCGCTCAATGCCGGGATATTGTTCGAGAGCGTCGATAACAGCCGCCAGCGTTTTAGGGTTCTCGAGCATTTGGTTATAGACGCCTGGTGCGAAGTAGAACTCGATATGAGTCATTCCAACGGCATACTGGCCGGGTCCTAAGATTGATTCGAGTTTGTCATTAACGTGGGCAATTACATCGCGGCGGTTGATCCGGCCAGCATCGATTCCCATTTCGGTGGCGTGCTCAGGGACCTGTCCGAGTCCGTGGTCTGCCGATAGAGCGACGACGTATCGGTCTCGTCCCACCTTGCGATCGAGATGGTCAAGGAGACGGCCAATGGTCCGATCGAGTCTGAGATAAATGTCCTGAACCTCCGCGCTGTGTGGACCGAAGTCGTGGCCTACGTAATCGGGAGCAGAAAAGCCCACAGCTAAGTAGTCTGTACCTGCGCCGGCGCCAAGTGAGAGAGTATCTACCGCTGCGCTAGCGAGACCCGCCACGTATTCGTCTGCCCATGGACTGCGTCGCCACGCGTTGTAAAATTCTCGGTCTGGCGTGTCCCCCATGGCATGTGCGAAGTTCTCATTTTCCACCGAGGCGCTCCTCACCTGATCAGGTAAGGGTGTCCACACGCCCCCGAGGACATCCTCAACTGGATGAGCCCGGATGTAGTCAGCGATGAACGGAACCGGTGCGTCCGTGAATGCCGTGGATGTCGTCCAGACGTTTCCTGCATCAAACCACGCGACGGCATCACCGCCTTGGCCAGCCAAAGGCACGGCGGCACGCGCTTTAACGGCAAAGGCTGCGACCTGTGCTGGCGGGTCGTTCTGTAAACGGAGTTCGTCAGCTAGGGTCGGCATCAACATGCTAGCTGGACCATGTTGTTCCCTGGCGCCAGGCCCATAGGATATGGTCACGACGTTGTCATCGGCCGTGCAACGGACGCGCTGTCCTGCCGTAGGGTCCCACCAGCCGTCCAGAATCATGCCGTGTGTGCGTGGAATGGTACCAGTCGCAATTGTTGCGTGGCCCGCGCAGGTCAACGTGCCGAAGTAAGAATGCTTAGCCTCGCGAAAGACGGCACCTTCGTCGAGCAGGCGGCGAAGGCCTGCGCTCCACTGATCACCGTAGCGTTCGAATGAGTCACTACGCATCTGGTCCACCACGAGGATGACAATCAACGACGGCGGTGGAGTCTGGGCGCTGAGTGACCCGGCGATCAAGCTGATAAGAACTAATACCAGACCGGTGAATGTATGCGTGCGCAGAACGTTCATCCAGAACATCGAGTAATTGAGATTGGCGTCTCTGGATTATACCTCGCGCTGCGACTCTCGAGACACGACCCTTGTGCCAGAATTAGCGGTGCCCATTATTTTTTATACGGGCGTGCGAGCAATTGTCTGTCGGTCGGCCCAGTCGAAGAAGGTCTAGTTCCCTGAAGTCGTCAGATCGAGTACCGATTACAATTGTGTAAGCTATAGGGCGGTGACTACAAGGAGTTTGCCTGATGCACAAGACTGAAATGCCTAGCTTAGCGGAGGTCCTGCCAGGCCATGCCGAGCCGATGCATGTACCCGAAACGCATTTCATCAACGGAAACCGTTTGTTACCACCGTTCCCAGTTGGGTTCCAGTTAGCCATGTTCGGCCTTGGATGTTTCTGGGGAGGGGAGAAGGCATTCTGGGGCCTGCCTGGCGTGTACTCGACAATGGTCGGTTACGCTGGAGGTTCGACAGCCAATGCGACGTACTCGGAAGTGTGTACCGGACGCACAGGCCATAACGAGGTGGTCAGAATAGTCTTTGATGCGACAACGATCACATATGAGGCACTGCTTCGAACGTTCTGGGAATCACACGACCCGACTCAGAGTATGCGACAGGGAAACGATGTCGGCACTCAGTATCGCTCAGGAATTTACGTCTATGACGCGAGCCAACAGCACCAAGCTGAGGCGACGCTCGTGGCTTACCTTGGTGCGCTCACCGCCGCTGGCCGCAGTACGCCGATCACGACTGAGATCGTTGAGGCGCCAGAATTCTATTATGCTGAAGAATACCACCAGCAGTACCTGGCGAAGAATCCCAACGGTTACTGTGGTCACGGGGGGACCGGTGTAGTGTGTCCATCTGCTACAGTCTAAACCGGCTTGACTCGAGGATTATCGCGTGGCCAATGACCTGGTAGGCTGAGTGAGGCGCTTCACCTCGCCTCAACGTTTCTAGCCGGCCCCGACGTCGATTGTGACCTCCACCAGAAACCTTCGAAAGTTTGAATACGTCGCTTCGCCGTTGACTTCGATGGTCCGGCGAGCGAGTCGTTCACGTGTCGTGATTGGCCGTAGGCGAACGAGATAGCGCTCTGTCATTTTCGCAGGCACGAGGATGCCAAGTGTATCGTCTGGACGATAGGTCACGCGCATTTCGATCTCTAAATCGACAGAGTCGTCTTCGGTACGAAAATCTGTTTGAATAACGCGCCCGGTTGACGGTTCGATCCACACCTTGCCGTGGCCCAAAAGGTCCTTACCGTTACTGCCCGTGATAAGAGCGGGTGGCTTGTTTTCTTCGAATTCAATCTCCCACGTGTTGATTTTTCCAATGCGCTGATTGTCATCCTTTCGGAACTCGAAGCGCGGTTGTTCTGTGACGGAAAGGACTTGTAGTGCCATCGTTGGCACGTTGGTATTACGAGTGATCGCTCCAATGTTAAAACGGGCACTCTCAGCCATGAGTCGTCGCCGCAGCTGCCTTGTAATTCTCGGTGATTTCAGGAAAAGTTCCTCTAAGCGCTGCTGTCGGTCCGGGACCTCTTTTCCATCGACCTTAATGACGTCTCGGAAGGCCAGCCAAGGCTCCTGTAGTCCAGGAGTGCTCAGGACTAACAGGTCTGAAACCATCCGGCGGGTCAGCCTGCCGTCAGACACTTGAAGATAATGTTCTTCAGCGATCACGCTGCCGAGGTCAGTTTGATATCGATCGACGTAGGCGGCTGCCCGCTCCAGCACGGTTTCAAGGGTCGGTTCTTGTGCTGCGCTAATCAGTGGAAACACTGCAACGATCGCCGCCATGGTGAAGAGTCGTGGTATTCGATCACTGTTCATGCTAGCGACCTCTGGTGGTGTGGGATGGCCACCGGAAATGGTCGGGGCGCCCGGATTTGAACCGAGGACCTCCTGCTCCCAAAGCAGGCGCGATACCAGGCTACGCCACGCCCCGTTGACAACTGATTCTACTGGGTTTAACGCCTGACAGCTAGAAGCGTCGGGTCATCGGGTAACCGAGTTCGACTTGACGATGAAACAACGCAGGGACGCGAGGCTTTATGTTTCCCATAACGCTGTGTTAGTGGCTAGGTAATTACGCAGGGCACGCACAGCTTTTCCTCGATGGCTGACCGCAGTTTTTTCTTCTCTTGAGACCTCAGCTAGGGTTTTGCCATAGGGAGGGTAGTGAAAGATCGGGTCGTAGCCGAAGCCTGCCGCCCCCGACGGTTCATTAGCGACCTGGCCTTCGACGGTTCCGCGGGTCTCAAACAGGATGTTTGAACCACGTACCACAACCAATGCGCACACGAACCTCGCCCGGCATCGTAACCGTTCCGCATTTGCCAGTCGGGCATAGATCACCTTGAACCTCTCAGGATAACTATCGCCGTTGAACCGCGCTGAATGGACGCCTGGCTCTCCGTTCAATCCGTCAATCTCTAATCCAGAATCTTCTGCTAGTGTCAGCTGCCCGGTCGCGGCCGCGTAATGCAGTGCCTTTTCACGGGCGTTCGCGACGAACGTGTCCCCGGTTTCATCGGGCACAATTACGGGTGGGAAGTCGCTGAGCGAGACGAGGTTGACGTCGAGTCCGGTCAAGATGGAACGAATTTCACTGAGCTTGTGAGCGTTGGTTGTAGCCACCAAGAGTTGCATCGGACCGCTACATCATGCCTTCGTGAGGTAAGCACCAACGATTTCACGCTGTTGCTCGATGAGTTGCCGGATGCCCTCGTCTGCCAAGCTAAGTAGTTGGTTTAGGGTGTCTCGTTCGAAAGGGGCGCCTTCAGCAGTGCCTTGGACTTCGATGAAGCGGCCATCACCAGTCTTTATGATGTTCATGTCGACCTCGGCCACCGAATCTTCGCTGTAAGCGAGGTCGAGCATCGGCACACCTGCTACGACTCCCACGCTTGTCGCGGCGACGTGGTCGAGCACCGGCATCGATGTAATCTGGCCCCGTTCTCGCATGCCTTGGACAGCGAGCACGAGAGCCACGAAGCCTCCGGTGATAGCGGCAGTGCGGGTGCCACCGTCTGCCTGAATGACATCACAATCGATCCAAACAGTACGTTCACCGAGGGCTTCGAGTTTTGACACTGCACGTAGCGACCGACCGATGAGTCTTTGAATTTCGTGAGTACGACCGCCCACTTTTCCTTTTGTTGATTCCCGGGTCGAACGTGTTGTTGTGGCCCGCGGAAGCATACTGTACTCCGCTGTTATCCAACCCTTACCACTGTTACGGAGAAACGGCGGAACTCGATCTTCGACGCTGGCACTGCAAATCACGCGGGTACGACCGACTTCAATCAGTACGGACCCTTCAGCATGGAGGAGATAATTTGGCCTGAGTTGTGTTGGACGAAGCTCGTCTGGCCGACGTGTGTCCTCTCGGGTTGGAATCGTCATTAGCGTGTCATGAAAATGGTCAAGGGACTGTGATATCACCGACCTCAGGTGATGCTAGATCAACCCATCCCGCTCGCGGTGTTATGGGACGCCTGAGGTCAACGTGACCGGCGAGTGTATCCACTTCCCGTCCTTCGATCAATATTTGTACCGCCCGGATGCTCGGTACGTTGACAGTGACCGCATTGACGATCGTGTAGACAGTCAGTAACTCGCTCAAGGAACCACCGGAGTGTTTGGAACTGATTTCTCGGCTCAAATTAACGAAGGCATCGCCGCGGTCAGTGAGGTAGACCGCACGGACCAATGTTCCTTCGGGTATTGTTGAAGTTAGTGGCGGTTCAACTCCGAGGAACTGTGCTTCGAGGACATGCCGGGCCTGTTCCACCGGCGCATCGCCCTCGACGACATTGCGCTCGACTCCCATCAGTCGCTCGCCATCGTCAGAGACATAAAATAACGTTGCCGTGGTTAATCGGGCCAGCTCGGTGGGCGCTTCACGTGGTACAGTCGCCTCTGTGTCTTGGTTGTCTTCGTAGAGGTCGGGTACCGTGACGAAAAGCAGCCACGCACTGAACATCCCAGCTGCGACCACGACCACGACCAAGAGCCAGCGCCATCCTCGGGTGGTCACGGTTCCTCCCAAAATGCGTTACCGACCTCAGGGCTAATGGGTTGTTCGACGTGGACCCGAAAGCCGACGATGCTTTGAAAGAGTGCCTGGACCAAAGTTTCCTGAAAGGAGGCCGAAGTTAGCTTCTGTTCCTCATTAGGATTCGACAGAAAACCCAATTCCACCAGCACTGCAGGCATATTTGCGCCAATCAGGACTCGAAGTGGAGCAGCCTGCGACCGACTCGGTCTGACATCGACCATAGTGCGCAATTGCGCATCAACAATCGCCGCGAACATCGCTGACTGGTCTATGTGGCTGATTTGCGCCATTTCCCATGACACAGCTTCAATGTTACGCAAGCCACCACCTAACACTGAGACACTCCGATTGTCAGAGCCTTCTCGAGAAGTTCCGCTTGCGTCGTCGAGACTCAGATACGAGACCCCGGCACCGGCTGGGAGAGGAGTGAGTGCTGCGTTTGCGTGCAAGCTAATGAACAGATCGGCCTTATTGTTGT
>Ga0209752_1000532_pt1 | contig 18418 bp, 20 predicted proteins | sample METZYME_3_250m_FD_187548 | JGI IMG/M metagenome (GOLD analysis project Ga0209752, IMG submission 187548) | Marine microbial communities from oxygen minimum zone in mesopelagic equatorial Pacific - METZYME_3_250m (SPAdes) (version 2) | ecosystem: Environmental > Aquatic > Marine > Oceanic...
ATGGTAATATCGGGGTTTGGTTATCTAACATACTGAAAATTATAACTTTTTAATTATTCGGATTGTATCTATCTTCAGTTTTATATACTCTATCATCTTGTCGCCCTCCACGAAAACAATCAGGGGCTGAGTCGAAATATGGCTCGTTTGTAGGTTCTGTTCTTGACCAATCCACCACCTCTGAACGATAGGCCATTTTCCACACGCCGTCTCTTTTCTCATAGCGATCTAGATAACGCCCTGAAATAAAGACATCATTGGTAACACCTTCTTGATCGACTTTATGATAGGCCTGGAAATATACTTCCCCAAAAGCTTCATTCGCGTCATCTCCAAACTCTATGAGAACATTACCGATCATATGGTGATTAGCGTGATGTTCTTTTAAGGCATCCATACAAAATTGAGCGAACGTGGCCGCATCACTTTTTGTAAAACCATAATCACACCAAGCATCTTCATGAAAAACAGATTTCAGTAATTCAATATCTAATCTATCAAGTCCTCTCATATATTTGCACGCGAGATCATAAATTTCAGATTTATCAATACTGCGCTGTAATCTTTGTTGATCACTCATAATTTTTTCTCCATTTAATTATTTAAAGCTTCTAACTCTTCCCTAATTTCTTCATGCTTTTTTTTGGTTAAGGGGTAATTGTAAATCGTCAGTATAGTTGCACCCATAAATATCGTCGTACTTAAAGCATAGATATATCTAAGACCGAATAATTGACTTTCCGAATTCGTAGCTTCCGGCGTCGGGTCGTAACTGGAATAAGACAAAAGCATGAGAGCAAACCACGGACCAAAAGAAAAAGCGATTTTAATAACGAACGACCATACAGAAAAAAATACGGCAGCCCGATCTTCTCCGGAACTGATTTTGTCCATATCAATGACATCAGCCTTCATCGAATTGGGAAAGATTAAACTCGTTGCTCCGCCAAAACCTGTTATCATTAACCCTAATGTCATCCAGTAAATATCACCCGGTCCCAATAAGAGATAAAAAGGGTTTGTTATGACAAAGGTCAACATACCTAAGATCCATGCTGTATGTTTTTCAATTCTTTTCCCAACCCATACCCAAAAAGGAATAGCGCACAAATTCACTACATAATAAGATAATAAGAGAGCGATTCCAGCCTTTTCATCTGCTATAACTCCTCTGATAAAGAATATAAAAGTCGATCCAGAAATAGCTGTTGCAGTAGAATACAAAAAGAAGGCAAAGATCAAACGCCTAAAAGGCAAATTTGCCCACATAATCTTAGCCCCCTTGGTAATAGGAATATATGTAGGTTTGTAGTCCTTTTTTTCCGGAACATTTACAGTTGTAAGAATAATTGTAAGCGGAATTAAAATTAACATAAATACGCCTATCATGTGCGTAACCTCTCTCGTACCCCCATAAGCAAAAAAGAATAAGGCTAATGTTGGTATGGATTTGCTGACAACGTTTCCAAGCACTCCTAACCAACTTCGCCATGCTGTTATGGTTGATCTTTCATGATAGTCGGGAGACAGTTCGGCTCCCCATGCGTAATAGGGAATTAATAACATGGTCCACCCCAACCAAAACAAAGCTAGCCAAATAAACAAGTGCACAGTGGTGACAGTTTCTTCATTAGGGAAAAAAAGGTTATATACCGAAATCACCAGTATTGGGATTGAAGCAACCATCCATATGCGTCTTCTTCCCCAACGAGTATCCGTTTTATCACTCCAATAGCCAATTAACGGATCTGTAATAGCGTCAAAAATTCTTGTAAAAAGCCAAATTGTAGCAATTGCCGATAAACTTATTCCTATTTCTTGACCATAATAATTTGGTAAATACGTCAACAAGGGTAGAGAGGCAATAGATATAGGCATCTCCGATAAACCATAGAAAAATAAATTCTTGCGACTTATTTTTTTTGAACTCATGCGCTTGCCATTCTCTCTCTTTTTTTATTCTCCATTTAATTGTTTAAAACTTCTAACTCTTCCCTAATTTCTTCATGCTTTTTTTTGGTTAAGGGGTAATTGTAAATCGTCAGTATAGTGGCACCCATAAATATCGTCGTACTTAAAGAAAAAATAAATCTAAGACCAAATAATTGACTTTCTGAATTCGTAGCTCCTGGAGTGGGATCAAAACTGGAGTAAGCCAAAAGCATAAGAGCAAACCATGGACCAAAAGAATAAGCGATTTTTATAATGAACGACCACACAGCAAAGTATATAGCTGCCCGATCTTCTCCAGAACTTGTTTTATCCAAATCAATGACATCAGCTTTCATCGAATTGGGAAATATGTAGCTCGTTGCTCCACCAAAACCTGTTATCATTAAACCTAAGGTCATCCAATAGAGATCACCTGGTCCCAAAAGGAGATAAAAAGGATTTACTATGGCGTAGGTCAACATACCAAAGATCCATGCCGTATGTTTTTCAATTCTTTTGCCAATCCATACCCATACAGGAATGGCGCACATATTCACAAAGTAATAAGATAGCAGTAATGCAATGCCGGCCTTTTCATCTGCCAGAACTCCCCTGATAAAGAAAATAAAGGTGGATCCAGAAATAGCTGTTGCAGTAGAATACAAAAAGAAAGCGAGAATCAATCGCCTAAAAGGTAAATTCGCCCACATAATCTTAACCCCCTTTAGAATAGGAATATATGTAGGTTTGTAGTCCATCTTTTCAGAAACATTTGTAGTTGTCAGGAGAATTGTAAGCGGTATTAAAATCAACATAAACACGCCTATCATTTGTGTAACCTCTCTTGTACCGCCATAAGCAAAAAAGAATAAGGCTAATGTTGGTACGGATTTGCTGACAACATTTCCAAACATTCCCAACCAACTTCGCCAGGCTGTTATGGTTGATCTTTCATGATAGTCGGGTGAAAGTTCGGCTCCCCATGCATAATAGGGAATTAATAACATGGTCCAACCCAACCAGAACAAGGCTAACCATATAAACAAATCCGTAGCAGTTACAGTTTCTTCGTTTGGAAAAAAAAGATTGTACACAGATATTACTAAAATCGGCACAGAAGCCACCATCCAGATCCGTCTTCTTCCCCAACGTGTATTAGTTTTATCGCTCCAATAGCCTATTAACGGATCTGTAATAGCGTCAAAAATTCGTGTAAACAGCCAGATGGTACCAATTGCCGATAAACTTATTCCTATATCTTGACCATAATAACTTGGCAAATACGTCAACAAAGGAAGAGAAGCAATAGAAATTGGCATTTCAGACAACCCATAGAAAAACAACTTCTTATTGGAAATATTTTCAGTCATGCCTCTACTCTTGTTTCTTTACCTGCTTTTCTATCTTCCAATTGTTTTCTTATCTCTAACTGTCTTTTTTCGGTTATGGGATATCCAAAGGCAATCAAATTGGTAATTATAAAAAATACAGGACAAGCAAAAGAAAATATAATCTTAAGTCCCAATATCTGGTTTGGGCTGTTAATTGCACCGGGAGTCGAGTCAAAACCCGTGAAAGCAAGAAGACTTAATCCTAAAAATGGACCGATGGACAAGGCTATTTTTGAAACAAATGACCACACAGCAAAGAACAACGCTGCTCTATCTTCACCAGAATTTAACGTATCAAGATCAATAACATCAGCTTTCATGGAATTGGGCATAACATAAAAACTTGCCCCGGCAAAACCTGTGGTTGATGTGATAGGAAGCATCCAATAAAAATCTCCTTGACCTAAAAACATATAAAAAGGACTCATTACAATATAAAAACTCAATCCAATCATCCATGCAATGTGCTTTCCTATCTTCTTTGAAAACCACGCCCAAAAAGGAATCCCACATAGATTTGCAGTATAATAACAAAGAAGAAAAATAATTCCGGCTTCTTCTTCTCCAGTAACACCTCTTATATAAAATAGGACAACTGCTGTAGAAAGAGCCGTTCCCAAACTGTTAAAGAAAAAAGCAAAAACGAGCCTTTTGAAAGGACCATTACTCCACATAATCTTTAGACCTTTTACAATAGGTATTCTTGTAGATGAATAATCTTTCTTTTCGGGAACATTTAGAACGGTTAAGGTTACAGTTACTGGAATTAGTAAAAGTAACGACCACCCTATCATAACTACGACTTCGCGTGTTCCTCCATAGGCAAATAATAATAATGCCAAGACAGGTAAGATCTTGGTAGCAACATTTGCTATCATCCCTATGAACATACGCCAGGCTGCAATTGTTGTTCTTTCATTGTATTCAGGTGATAATTCTGCGGCCCATGCATAATACGGAATAAACAACATGGTCCAACCCAACCAAAAAACAACTAGCCACAACAATAAATAACCGCCATCAGCACCTAATTGCGGAAAAAATATTTTATAAACAGCCATCATTAAAAATGGGACAGAAGCGACCATCCAAACCCTTCGTCTTCCCCAACGAGTATCGGTTCTATCTCCAAGATAACCAATAAGAGGATCTGTTATAGCGTCAAACACCCTAGCTATCATCCAAACCGCTCCGATAACAGCCAAACTAATCCCTAAGTCAGCACCATAATAATTTGGAATATATGCAGCAAGTGGAACATTGGCTACTGTTATTGGCATCTCTGAAAGGCCATAAAAGAATAACGTTTTTTTTGGAAGCCTTTTTTCAGACATTTAAAGAAATCCTTTACGAGCCTACTTGGAATTACTAATTTTTGACCATAGAGAATCTTTACTAAGCCAATTATCTACCCAGTTATGAAAATGTTGAACTCTTTCTTCATCGTTATTTAGCACTGCAGCTTCGAATCCTCTTGAGTGCATACCAGCCTGCATACCATTTAAATAGTGTATATCTTGATCAATGGTGATCGTCATAGAGTTTCTACCTTCAACAACATCTTCTCTTGAAAAGATTTCGTGCTTTGCTCGGTCTTTAGGATATTCATAATCCGAAGATCCAGGAAGTAATTCAAGTCCTCTTTTATCATCTCGGATTTTGTTCTTTGGAATTTGAAGCGTCCATTTTGAAAACGAACATTTATTGGGATCAGAATGGTGCGGTTTTGGGCCAAAAATCCATAACCTTTCTGGATGAATAGTCATAAAAATATTTGGAAAGATGTCATATTGCAAAACATCTGAGACTTGATCATCTGTAAATTCAGAATAATCAAAGCCTAATTTTTTGCCTATCACTCTTTTCTGTTTCTGAATTGCTTCACGAATTTCAGAAACTTTACCGATAAAATCTTTGGGATCTAATTCAAGTCCATTTAAATATTGACTCATAAAATCAGGCGGCTCTTCTGGCATTGAATATCGTGGGTTCATAACAGGACTGAGAACCATTGTCCTAGTATGTCCAAAAGGCCACATATCATTATTGGCATCACAACAATCGACAAAACTTGCATGTTGAGGATGAATAAAGTCAACGTGGTATTGTTCCAAAAAATTATCTCGAACAGTTTTCCAATTGGTTTCAAGAGAAACCGTTTGGTGTTTAACAAGCTGCATATTTTCAAAATGATAAGGATTTAATTGATCAATGATAGGCCCAAGAAAAGTTTCAAGAGATGCAGATTCTCCAGTCATATTTATAAATACTAACCCTGCCCACGTCTCTACTCTTACAGGCTTTAAAGATTTCTCATCACAAGAAAACTTTTGATTAAAGAGTTCCACATCTGGAATTTTTTCTAGTTTCCCATTCAATTTGTAAGTCCATCCATGATAAGGACAAGATACTTTTTTAACTGACCCCCGTTCTAAAGTGAAAATTTTGTTTCCACGATGTTGGCAAGCATTATAAAAAGCGGAGATCTTCTTATCTTCATTGCGCGTTACTATTACAGATTCACGTCCAATATCATAAACAAAGAAATCACCAACTTCTTGAATGTCGGATACCAAACCTGCAAAAAGCCAAGTTTTGGTCCAAATTTTATCCCATTCGGACTGCATAAATTCTGTATTGGTATATCTATCGGTCGAAAGAATTGCCTTATGTTTCGGATCAGAAGTTATTTCTTCTGAAAAATCTATATAATTGAACCTTTGTGGCATAAATTATAGTCCCTCCCCCCCAAACTAAGACGCCAAAACATCTTATTTCTATTTTGACAAGAGTAAAGAATTTAGTTCTTGTAATTCATTTGCATTATGCTTCAATAACAATAAAGGGAGATAGATATGATAGTAGTTAATGCGAAAATGATTACAAATGACCAAAATACTGAACTTTTGAAAAGAGAAGTAAAAAATCTTCAAACAGAGACACGAAAAGAAGAGGGGTGTGTTGATTACGCTTTTAGTGTAGAGATGTTTGACCCGAACGCTGTTCGTATAACTGAGTTATGGGAAGACTTAAAATCCCTTGAGGATCATCTTAAAACGGAACATGTCTTAAATTTTATCAATGCCATGTCTGAAAATCCTACTGAAACTGAAGCTCACTTTTATGAAAGCAATGAGATTCCATACCCTGGACAATAGAGTTTAATCTTTTCAAAGGAAGAAAGTTGATGGCAAATAAAATTAGTACTTGGCAAATAGGAAAGATCAAAATTACCAGAATAATTGAGGGTGAAGGAGCTGGACCTTTATTTGTTCTTCCTGATGCAACTCCAGAAAACATTATAAAAATGCCTTGGCTTCAACCTCATTTCGCCGATAGTGATGGCAATACAATTGCTAGTATCCATGCCCTAATACTAGAAACACCTAACAAATGCATTATGGTGGATACTTGCATAGGCAACGACAAGCAACGACATATTCCGGAGTGGAATATGTTGCATACAAAGTTTTTGGAAAACTTGGAGAGAGCTGGATATTCGACTGAAAAAATTGACACGGTTTTATGCACTCACATGCACACCGATCATGTAGGTTGGAACACAGTTTTGACAAATGATCAATGGGAACCAACATTCAAAAAAGCCGACTACCTGTTTGGGAAAAAGGAATGGGAGCACACTGAAAAACAACTGAAAAATCCCTTATTTGCTGAATTTATAAATGATTCAATAATACCTATCATTGAATCAGGTCTTGTGAAGTTTGTCGAAATGGATGAAGAAATATGCGAAGGAATAACTCTTGAACCTACAACTGGACATACCCCTGGACATGTTAGCATTAGAATTAACTCAGAAGGGCACAAAGCAGCAATTACAGGAGATTTTCTTCACCATCCAAGTCAAATGGAAAAGCTGGAATGGGAATCAATTGCTGATTGGGATAAGGAATTAGCGAAAAAAACAAGGAAAAGCAAATTAAGCGAGTACGCCGATGAGAATATCCTAGTATTTGGAACACATTTTGCGACTCCATCGGCAGGATATGTGAAACGACAAAAAGATCATTTTACATATGAGGTAAAACATCCAGATAACTCATATTAACGTTTTCATTTTACTATTTTGAAATTTTGAGGTTTAGTTAATTTTATAGCGATTGTCGGTTTTAATAAAAAAGGAAATAAATTAATGAGCGATACAACGAATCTGAAACCTGGTGAGGCAAGATGCCCTGATCATCCAACAACGAAACAGTTGGTCATGAGAGACGCAACTGGTGCCCCAGATTCAATTTTGGAAGAATCTTATCAATTCCTTGGAGATGAAGATATTTCTTTTGAGCATTATACATCGGACGAATTTGCTGAAGAAGAAAATAATCATATGTGGTCTAAAGTTTGGCAATGGGCATGTCACGAAGATCACATCCCTGAAGAAGGGGATTACTATGTCTACGATGTTGGACATTTATCAGCATTGATCGTAAGGCTCAAGAATAACAAGATTAAAGCATATTATAATTCTTGCCTTCATAGAGGAACTCAGCTCAAACCATCAAACAGCTCCGGAGTTTGTAAAGAGTTAAGATGTCCTTTTCACGGATGGACTTGGTCAATTGAAGGAAAACTTGAATTTTTACCTTGCGACTGGGATTTCCCTCATGTGAACAAAGAAGAATATAACCTCCCTGAAGTTCAGATTGATACTTGGGGTGGATTTGTGTTTATAAATTTTGATAAACACGCAAAACCTTTGAAAGATTATTTAGGGGTTCTCCCTGATCATTTTAAAAATTGGAAACTCGAGGACAGGTATATTGAAACACATGTTGTAAAAAAACTTCCGGCCAATTGGAAGGCTTCAGCTGAAGCTTTTTTAGAAGCTTATCATGTCTTGGAAACACACTCTCAAGGTGTTTACACTGCCGGGGATGCCAACGCAGATTATGATATCTTTGGTGATCACGTTTCAAGATTTGTTCACACGATTGGTTATACTAGTCCCCATATAAAAGAAGAAGATAGGCCTGATGAACAAGGCATTCTTGATTTATTACTGGGAAGACGATTAGGCGATAAAACCGGAAAAATTAAAGTCTCTCAAGGAAGAACGGCGAGAGAAGTTTATGCGGAAATCGTACAAAAGGAAATGGCTAAGGAATATAATCAGGATTTTTCTCATCTCACTGTTACTGAAACCATAGATTCCATAGAATATTTTCTTTTTCCTAATGCTTTTTTCTTTCCCGGTCTTCAGCTTCCTATGGTTTACCGATTTAGACCAGATGGTACAGATGGTGCAATATTTGATCTTTTATTTCTTAGGCCAAAACCACCTGACGGAAAATATCCACCGCCACCAGAACCCCATTATCTAGAGGTGGATGACAGTTATACCGAAGTTCCAGGAACGGGATTTTTAGGTGCCGTCTATGATCAAGATACTAATAATCTTTTGTCACAAACGCGAGGTTTTAAAACGAGCCCTAAAGGAGCTCAGTCCCTAGGTAATTATCAAGAAGTAAGGTGTAGGCATCTTCATATGATGGTTAATAAATATTTGGAGGAAAAAAATGGGTAGATTAGATAATAAAGTAGCAATTATAACTGGTGGAGCAATGGGTCTTGGAGCGGCCGATTCGACTCTTTTTGCCAAAGAGGGTGCTAAAGTTATTTTAACCGATGTAGCGTCTGATGAAGGACAAAAAATCGCTGATAAAATTGGAGCAACCTTCATGCAACAAGATGTTACCGATGAAGAAAGGTGGAAAGAAATAATAACCGAAACTGTTAATCTTCATGGCAGACTTGATATTCTTGTTAATAATGCTGGGATTGTCGAGGTGGGTGATCCCGAAAATCAAACAACTGCAGAATATAGAAAAACAATGGCTGTTCATATGGATAGTACTTTCTTCGGATGTAAATATTCCATTCCCGTTATGGCCGAAACGGGAGGAGGTTCAATAGTTAATATGTGTTCAATTGCTTCGGTTCAAGGTGAATCCTACGTTGCTGCCTATTGTGCTGCCAAAGGCGCTATTGAGGCTTACACTAGAGCTGTTGCTGTGCACTGTGGACTAAAAAAGAATGGTGTACGATGCAATTCAATACACCCGTCAGGTATTGCTACTCCTATGGTCGCAAGTGTTCCGGATAAAATGAATGCAAAATTTGGCGCAAGTCCGAATCAGGACGCTCCAGTCAGTAAAACAGGAGAACCTATAGACATTGCATACGCAGCATTATATCTTGCATCCGATGAATCAAAATTTATGAACGGAGCACAGTTGCGAGTTGATAATGCTATGTCAGTTGCATCAGGAACTATGCCAGAGTAAATTCTATTTAGGAGATAAAGAATGAGTGAAAAAGTGGATTACTTCGATAATGAAACTCGCTTAGAAGGAATATTTTATCCTGCAGAGAATAAAAATAGCCCAGTAGTATTAGTTGTCCCAACATATGCAGGTCGGGATGAATTCACACTGGGAAAAGCACAAAAACTAAATGATCTTGGTTATTCAGGTTTTGCGGTTGATATGTATGGGGAAGCAAAAACAGGAAGTACCCCGGAAGAAAACCTAGCGCTCATGCAAGCTGTTTTAGGTGATAGAGAGATGTTACAAAGAAGAATGCTTCTTGCCCTTAAGACTGCAACAGAAAAAGCAGGGGTTGAAAATTCAAGATCCGCAGCAATAGGCTTTTGTTTCGGTGGCCTGTGTTGCTTAGATCTAGCTAGAACTGGTTCAGATGTAGGTGGGGTAGTTTCATTCCACGGAATTTTCACTCCTCCGGTAGGATCATCAAATAATACTGACGGAACCATAACCGCAAAAGTTCTTGCGTTACATGGTAACGACGACCCCATGGTACCCCATGAATCAGTCAATTCTTTGGCAAATGAGTTAACCGCAGCAAAAGCTGATTGGCAGATTCATGCATATGGCAACACAACTCATGCGTTTACTAACCCAACAGCTAATTCTCCTAACGATGGAATGGCTTTTAGTGAAAGTGCTGACCGAAGATCTTGGAAAACCATGTCTGATTTTCTTGCAGAGGTGTTTGCTTAATTTTATGTCTGAAAATAATGATAATCGTCCAATAAAAGCAGTAGTGGTTCCTGTCACTCCTTTCCAACAAAACTGCTCTATAATTTGGTGTACCGATTCATCAATTGGCGCAGTTGTGGATCCAGGTGGGGATCCAGAAAAAATTTTAGCAACTATTGAAGAACACAAAGTTGAGGTTGAAAAGATCCTAATCACACATGCTCATCTTGACCATGCAGGAAGTGCAGCAAAATTATCAAGAGAATTACAAGTTCCTATAGAAGGGCCACACAAAGAAGACATTTTTTTAATAGAAAGTCTTGAGGAGCAAGGAAAAAGATTTGGCCTTAATGGCGCTGAAATATTCGAAACTTCGCGATATCTTGTTGGGGGAGACGAAGTTACAGTTGGGGATCAAACCTTTGGAGTTCGTCACTGCCCTGGTCACACGCCTGGTCATATTATATTTTTTCATGAAGAGGCTAATCTTGCGGCCGTAGGCGATGTTATTTTTCTTGGATCTATTGGGCGTTCTGATTTACCGAGAGGTAACCATGAGCAATTAGTTCAATCGATTATAAATGAATTATGGCCTTTGGGAGATGAAATGACTTTTATACCCGGACACGGTCAGCTTTCTACTTTCGGACAGGAACGAATGACAAATCCTTACGTCTCTGATTTTGCTCTTGGCGTTGATAGAGAAATAAACGAAAAAATTAAAAATCAAGAAGATTAAGCCATTGAATAATTTTTATTTTTCAAAAAATCGTTTTCAGAGGCGAACGGGGTTATGTGTTCTATACTTTCTTCAGGGAATACCGCAAGGATTAATTTACTTCGCCTTAATCGACTGGTTAGTATCCCTAGGCCTCTCGATAAAAGATATTGCTATTATTACCGCAATTGCATCGATACCCTGGTCACTAAAATTCTTGATAGGGCCATTCGTAGATACATTTTCAAAATCCGCAATGGGAAAAAGGAGACCATGGATAATCTTTTCTATTTTTGCCTTGAGTTTCGTATTTCTTGTTTCCTCCCTAACTATCAGTGAGAACACCTTACCAATTTACATAGGCCTATCCTTTTTTATAGCCATTCTTTTTACTTCTATATTAGATATAGCCACTGATGGTCTGGCTATAGATACCTTGGAGGAAAAGGAAAGAGGACTGGTAAACGGAATGATGTGGGCTTCCCGAACACTAGGAATAAGTTTATCAGCAATCTTCTCGGCATACTGCTTGGCTCAATACGGATTAAATCAGACCATGATATTTGTTGGTTTGGTTGTCCTAACTCTTAGCATATTTCCAATCCTACAATTGGAAAATCCAGAAGATAAAGTTCTTTCTTTTAGAAATCTTTCATCTCAAGATAATAAGATTAGGATAAGTATCTATGAATTAATAATTAAAATGAAAGATGCAGTTCTTTCAAAGCCAATTATATTTATTCTTGTTTTTTGCCTAACTGCAAATTTAGCTTCGGGGATTCATTATACAAGCATATCGAATCTCTATACAAATTTTACCGATTGGGAACATTCCGATTTAACTAATATCCGGTCTTACGGACTTTTAGGCGGTGTCGTAGCTGCTTTATTGGGAGGAATACTATCAGATAAACATACCCCCTATCCCATTATTATAACTTCTCAACTAGCTATATCGGCCCTAGCTCTGAGTGTAGTTTTTTTTGTAGAATTAATTTCTATAAACATGGCTGGAATATTACTGCTTTTGGCTTTTTCTTTTTTTGGATCTTATGGAATGTCCGCGGCGTTATCCTTATGCATGCAATTTTCTCTTCCAACTGCTTCCGCAACTATGTTTGCTGTATTTATGAGTGCAAGGCATTTTTCAAGAATTATAGGTGAATCTATAGCAGGCACGATGGATAGTTTTGGTTTAGATATTAAGGATATTTATTTAATGATGGCAATTCTATCGATCCTACCCTTATTATTCTTAATAAGAGTTAAAAAATTAACATAATAGAGAGCTTTTTCTTCAGGATTAATAAGCTTGACACATATTGTTGCAAGGTTATAGTCGCGCCCACTAGTTTTTTGTAATCGTCAAAAAAATTAAAGAGATTAAAATGTACGCTGTAATTAAAAGTGGTGGAAAACAGTACAAAGTCGCGAAAGATGATGTAATTGCTGTAGAAAAACTTCCTTTGGAAAAAGGAAAGAAGGTTAACATTACTGAAGTTCTTTTAATTTCTGAAAATGGTAAACCTGTAGTTGGGAATCCTTTAGTAGATGGTGCAAGCGTAGATGCTGAAGTAGTTGATCAGATTAGAGCGAAGAAAATTATTGTCTTTAAAAAGAAGCGTCGCAAAAATTATAGACGGAAAATTGGGCATAAACAAAATCTAACAAGTATTAAAATCACAGCAATTAATACTAAAAAAACAAAGACTGCAGAAAAAAAAGTTACTAAAAGCACTAGCAAAACTGGAACAAAGACTAGTACCAAAGCGAAGGCATCTCCAGTAAAAAAGAAGACTGCAGAAAAAAAAGTTGAAGACAAAATGAAAACTGCTACTACTAAGAAAAAAACTAGTGTAAAAGCTACCTCTAAGGGTAAAAAGGAGTAAGAAATGGCTCACAAAAAGGCTGGTGGATCATCAAGAAATGGGAGAGATTCGGAGGGGAGAAGACTAGGCTTAAAAAAATTTGGAGGCGAAAGCGTTATTCCTGGAAATATAATTGTAAGACAAAGAGGAACAAAGTGGAAGCCAGGTGAGAACGTAGGCCTAGGTAAAGATCACACTATTTTTGCTCTTATTGAAGGTACTGTTGATTTTAGAAAAGCTAGAAATGGAAGACCGATTGTCTCTGTAAAACCGGCTACAGGAACTACAAATTAATTATCACTTCCTTCTTTTATTAATATTATTATTAACAAAGACTAAAATTAAAGAGTCAGGTTATGAAATTCCTTGATCAAGCTAAAATATATACTCGCTCCGGAGATGGCGGAAATGGTTGCATCAGTTTTCGAAGAGAAAAATATGTCGAATTTGGAGGGCCAAATGGAGGAGATGGTGGAAAAGGTGGAGACGTTATTATTAGATGCGTTGAGGGCCTTAATACGCTTATTGATTACAGATTTAAGCAACATTTCAATGCAAGAAGTGGTTCCCCAGGAGCAGGAAGTAATAAAACTGGGAAATCAGGTGAAAATTTAGTTTTAGAGGTCCCTACGGGAACAACGGTTCTTGAAGAAGATAATGAGAATATTATTTCTGATTTAACAACGGTAGGACAGGAAATAGTTCTTCTTAATGGAGGTAATGGCGGATTTGGTAATAATCATTTTAAAACTGCAGAAAATCAATCGCCTAGACATGCAAATGATGGGCAAGCAGGAAAAGAACAATGGATATGGTTTAGACTAAAATTAATTGCTGATCTGGGTCTATTGGGTCTCCCCAATGCAGGAAAATCAACTTTTTTATCAACTATTACCAGCGCTGAACCTAAAATTGCTGACTATCCTTTTACTACAATCCATCCTGTTTTAGGCATTGCAAATCATAAATCTAATGAAATCACGATAGCTGACATACCAGGTCTTATTGAGGGTGCTCATGGTGGAAAAGGTCTAGGAGATAGATTTCTCGGGCATATTGAAAGATGCAACACACTCTTACACCTTATAGATTCCTCAAATCAAAATCCGATCAAAGATTGGGATATAGTCCGCAATGAGGTTATTTCATATTCTATAGAACTTGCGGATAAGGAAGAAATAATTGCATTATCAAAAACAGACACAATAAGTGAAGAGGAATTGAAGGAAAAAACAGAATTGTTAAAGAAACATACTGGGAAAAAAGTTATTTCTATATCTTCAATAACAAAAGAAGGGATAGAGGAGGCGCTTGATTATATTATTGCAAATCTTATGAACGTCGAAGAAAATGACGAGGACCAAAAATGGACACCATAAAGAATATAAAAGATTGCGCAAGAATAGTAGTAAAAATTGGATCCTCTTTAGTTGTTAAAGGAAATAAAGACATTAATGAAGAATTTTTGAAAAATATTTCAGAAGATCTTCTAGAACTGAACAAGCTCGGCAAGGAAATAGTTATAGTTTCATCAGGCGCCATAGCTTTAGGAAGAAAACATCAGAAAGACAAAAAGTTGACTTTGGCAGAAAGTCAGGCTGCCTCAGCAATAGGACAAATAGAGTTAATAAATGGATGGAAAAAAGTACTTGAAAAGAAAGGTTTAAAAACAGCACAAATCTTGATAACTGCCAACGATACCGAGAACAGAAAGAGATATCTTAATGCCCGAGCAACATTTGATGAGCTTTTAAAGGAAGAGTACATCCCCATTGTTAATGAAAACGATACGGTTGCAACTTCAGAGATAAAATACGGAGACAATGATAGATTGGCAGCAAGGATTTCGGGAATGATTTCAGCGGATAGTTTGGTTTTACTTTCAAATGTTGAAGGTTTGTATTCTAAAGACCCCTCAAAGGAAAAAGCCGAAATAATAAGAGAAGTTAACAATATCGACAAAAATATTATTTCTATGGCTGGAGGAGCAAGTGATATGGGCCAAGGTGGGATGGTAACAAAGATTGAAGCTGCTAAGATCTCAACCAAATCTGGTTGTTATATGATTATATCATCTGGAAAAAAAATTAACCCTCTAATTTCACTAGAAAAGGGAAAATTTGGAACATGGTTTCTACCGCAACCAGGGAATAAGAATTCTTTAAAGAAGTGGATCTCTGGAAGTATAAATCCATCGGGAACATTATATATTGATAATGGTGCACATAAGGCCTTAATGAATGGAAAAAGCCTACTGCCTGCGGGAATTTTTAATTTCGAAGGAACTTTTGAAAAAGGTGACACCATAATTATTGAGTTGGAAAATAATAATGAAGTTGCAAGAGGCTTGATAAGTTTTAATTCAGCCGATCTTGAAAAGATTATTGGTAAGAAATCAGAAGAAATTGAGAACATATTGGGTTATCTTGAAAGGCCTGAAGTAGTACACAGAAATAATCTAGTTTATTCTGGAGATAAAATAAAAGGCAATGACTGAAAAAATAAAAAAAATACTTTTAGAAATAGGTAAGGAAGCGAGAAAAGCTTCTCAGCAACTAGCCATGGCCGATAGTAAAATTAAAGACAATGCCTTAGCTTTAATGGGAAGATCTATAATCGAAGATAAAAAAATAATTATTCAGGAAAATCAAATTGATATTGAGAAAGCTAAGGAAAATAATATTTCTAATGCCTTTCTGGATCGCCTTACATTAAATGAAGAAAGAATAGAATCTATTGCTATAGGTTTAAAAGAAATTTCAAATTTAAATGATCCTGTTGGCGAACAGATCGGAAGGTGGAAACGGCCTAATGGTCTAGACATTGCAAGGGTTAGAACCCCATTAGGAGTCATAGGTGTAATTTATGAAAGCAGGCCTAATGTTACTGCTGACGCTGGCGCCTTATGCCTTAAGGCGGGAAATGCCGTAATACTTAGAGGCGGATCAGAAAGTTATAATTCCTCAAAAGCTATACATAGATGTCTAGTGAAAGGACTTGAGGCAGCAGGTTTGTCTGGAACATCTATACAAATAGTTCCTACTACTGATCGAGAAGCGGTAGGATATTTACTTTCTGGACTAGATGGAAGTCTGGATGTAATAGTCCCGAGAGGTGGAAAAAGCTTAGTAGCTAGGGTTCAAAAAGAAGCAAGGATTCCCGTCTTCGGACATCTTGAGGGAATTTGTCATCTTTATGTGGATAAGGATGCAGATTTTGAAAAAGCTGAAAAAATTGTAGTTAATGCAAAAATGAGAAGACCAGGAATATGCGGCGCTGCGGAAACCTTACTTATTGATGAAGCCAAAGCCAATACTATGTTACCAATTTTAGCTAATGCTTTAGAAGAATCAGGTTGCGAGTTAAGAGGGTGTAATAGAACAAGAAATATCATTAACAGTCTAATTCCGGCTGAAGAAAAGGACTGGACTACAGAATATCTCGATTCTGTAATAAGCATTAGAATTGTTGATGGTATTAGAGGGGCAATTGATCATATAAATTCATATTCTACCAACCACACTGATTCCATAATCACAGAGAATAAATCAACTGCTGAAGTCTTTCTTAAAGAAATTGATAGCGCTATAGTCATGCACAACACCTCAACTCAGTTCGCAGATGGTGGAGAATTTGGAATGGGTGCAGAAATTGGTATAGCTACAGGAAGATTCCATGCACGAGGTCCTGTTGGAGTTGAGCAGCTTACAAGCTTCAAATATGTGGTTCGTGGAACGGGGCAAACTAGACCTTAAGATAAAAAAGTGGAAGAAAATATTTTACCCATATTTGAAGGATCCAGAGTTGGCCTCTTTGGCGGCTCTTTTAATCCAGCGCATGAATGGCATTATCAAGTGTCAAATAGGGCACTAACCAAATTTAAATTAGACAAAGTCATATGGCTTGTTTCTCCAAATAATCCATTGAAAGAAATTCATAATCTGATGGGATATGATGAAAGATTAAAAAGTGCTCAAAAGCTGGCAAGATCTTTGGATTTCTTCGTTAGCGATTTCGAGAAAAAAATTCAATCAGAATATTCAATTGACACCGTAAGAAAAATAATGGAATTGCATCCAAAGACAAAATTTATTTGGATAATGGGATCAGACTGTGCTGCTGAGATTGAGAAATGGAGAGAATGGAAGAGTTTTCTAGAAACCCTGCCAATAGCAATTTACCCAAGACCCTCCTTTACGGCTGATTCCGGAAAATTAAGAATTATAAAGGAGTTTTGTAAGAATATAGATGATCTTGAGAATTTAGACATAATACAAGAAAAACCGCCTTGTATAACTTTTATTCCTGGTCCAATGAGCGATATTTCTTCTACGACAATCAGGGAAAGTAAAATTGACTAATATAATCGAAAAAATTCTGTTTAAGCTCGAAGATGATAAAGCATTAAATATTGTAAAGCTCAACCTTAAAGGAAAAACAGATGTAGCGGATTTTCTTGTTATTGCAACTGGAACATCAAGCCGCCACGTTAGTTCCATTTCTGAACATTTAATAGATGAATTCAAAAAATTAGGAGTTATTGGAATTAAACCTGAAGGTTTGACTAGGGGAGATTGGGTCTTAATCGACGGAGGAGACATAATTGTCCATATTTTCCGGAAAGAAGTTAGACAATTTTATAACTTGGAAAAGTTATGGGGTTCTTCTGCTAGTCAGAATAACAAAAACTTTTAGTCAGATGATTATCACTATCCAATCGATAGGAATTATAAAAAACAGTCCTATTTTCGAACTCCAAGAAGATTACAAAAATAGAATTACCAATCAAGGAAAATTAATTGGTATAAAGGATGTAATAATTAACGAAAATCGATCCTCAAAGAAAAAAGATTTAAAAGCGCGTATACAAGAGGAATTTTCCAGACTAACAAAGGATAAAGATAAAAATTCCTTCAAAATCTTACTGGATAAGAAGGGTAAGAGAGTGGATTCTAAAAATATATCTCAGTTGATTAAGTATATTATGAAAAATGGACAAAACATAAATTTTTATATAGGCGGATCCGACGGAATACCTAATAAGAATTATAACGACTTTGATAAAATAATTTCTTTTGGAGAGTTAACTTGGCCCCATAGAATGTTTAGAATAATGCTTATGGAACAAATTTACAGAGCTCTTACTATTATTAATAATCATCCTTATCATAAATGAAAATGGTCATTCACACACATAGACTGATTAAAAAAACCATTTTTGCCTTTCTTATTGGCGCAATAGTGCTGGCAAGCGAAAATTTGTTGGCGAAAGAATCTATTTCTGAAGAAAATAAAATACTAATAGAAAAGGTATTTGATTTGGTGGATGAAGAGTATATAGATTCTACTGATGAAAATGATCTAGTCGAATCTGCAATTAATGGTATGTTGCAATCCTTAGACCCTCATTCAATATATTTATCTCCTCGCGATTTTAACGACCTGCAGAATGATACCAAAGGTGAATTTGGAGGCCTTGGTATTGAAGTC
>Ga0209752_1000534_pt1 | contig 18380 bp, 21 predicted proteins | sample METZYME_3_250m_FD_187548 | JGI IMG/M metagenome (GOLD analysis project Ga0209752, IMG submission 187548) | Marine microbial communities from oxygen minimum zone in mesopelagic equatorial Pacific - METZYME_3_250m (SPAdes) (version 2) | ecosystem: Environmental > Aquatic > Marine > Oceanic...
CATAAAAAGAGTGGGTGTCTTTACTTCTAGGCTTTCAAGACCTTCTACTTCAAAAAGAAGATCATCTCCCAAAGCTCGATACCAATTTAATGCTGAGGTCATTGCACCTGGTTCGCTGAATACATTAATGTACTCTTTCATTTTTTCGTCTGACATGCCTCCAAGCAATGTCTTAAGAACACTGAAATTATTAAAGCTGAAGGCAGTTTCTGGTAACCAAGGGGTTTGAAAAAAAGCAACATAACTACTTCTATCCTGTTGATCAGGGTCATCCAGTAAAGCAGCACCAAAAGCTGCAGGATGAGGAAATGATAAAGCAGTCCAACTGATAATCCTTGAAGGATTGGACAACACAGCGGACCAACCTACAACAGAACCCCAATCATGTCCTATTAGATGAAATTCTTCTGCGCCTATAGCATCTGCAACGGCAAACACATCTTTGGTAAGCTCTGAAATTTCGTAGGAATCCAATGTTTCGGGTCGAGCATGTGGACTATATCCACGCTGATCAAACGCAATCACACGATAACCAGCCTCTTCAAGGGGCCCAATTAGATCAATCCACATAGCAGAAGTGACAGGGAATCCATGCAAAAGAATCACTACTTTCTTAGAAGAGTCACCATCAAATCCAGCTATTCGTGTTCTAAAGATCATATCTCCTATACTTATGTTGACTACACCTTTACCAATAGAAGGATCGAATGTTTGAAGGTCTTTGGTAGCATTAGTATGAGAAAAATCTGAATCCATTGACATCTTTGAACCTGTTATAACTATAAGTAACAGTAAGATCAGCATTAGAAAAACTCCCACAAAAAGATATTTAAAAATTTTTAAAATCATAGTTTTTTCATTTTCTCACTCTACATTGGTTAGTTACAAATTAGGGTAATAGAGCATTAATGGCAAACGAGCCCAACCAATGGCCACCCTCGTAACTATCATCCACTAAATTTGGGTACGAATGCTCAATATGACGATCTGCAATATTTTTAAGATGCCCAAGCTCAGGAAACTGTTCAGCTAACTCATAGAACACCCAAGCTCTGCTAAAATTCAACCCATCTAAGTGGACTAATTTGCCATCGGTTCGGTCAGAAACCTGTCCAATAGACAAATCAAAACTCGGTGACAATAATTCAGGTAAAAATATATTTAACCAAACCATAAATTTTTCTTTAGTTAGTACCCTTCGCATCAAGTCCACTTCCTCCAAGCAAGGAGAAAGGAAATCATAGCCACTAGGTTCCCAACTAATAGGACAATTTTTATCTTGTAAATAGAAATCTTGTGCTCTCTGCTTTATTGCTATTTGCAAAGGGATATCATCAAACTGTACTGCGTAATCCCACGCAAACGTGAGTCCAAAGGCTGTATTAGCATGTTCACCAACTCTAATTGGGTAAACTAACTTTGGTAAATAAGAAATATACATCTTTGATAATTCTTCAGCTAAAGGTTTGAGCGCTAAGGTCATTGGAGCAGCTATAGGGTCTTCCCAATCCTGTAGTTCCAGCACTAACTTTAATAACCAAGTCCAGCCATAGGGGCGCTCCCATGAGACGTTAGCTCTAAGGTAATAGATATCTTTAGCTATATTTTCAGGAGTAATGTGACGCTGCAAAATTGCTCTGGCTTGAGCATTTCCAACCACATTAGGAAATTCTTTTAAAAGACGTACCATTGACCAATGACCATGCACCGCTGAATGCCAGTCAAAACACCCATAGAATGCAGGGTGTAACTCCCTAGGTGATGCAAGATCCTCATCACTTTGCAATGTTTGACTTAACTTATTAGGGTATTCAGTTTCAGCACATGCCAAAGGTAACTGCATTAAATTGGCCGCTTGCTCAACAGAGAGATCTGCACGATCAGCCACCAAGGAACTCGAGCTAAACAAAAATCCAGCAATGACGATGATAAATTTCATCGATCTAAAAAGAAAAATACTTAGGAATAGGTAAATATTTCTAATTTAAGGGTTCAGTAGTTTCTAGCGGCACCATTACATGTACGAATTCACTGCCTTTCCACATGACATAAGGACCCCCTGAATAAGGATCAGTTGGTAAATCACTCATTAAACTTTCTGGCATTAAAAGCATTAGATGTGGTCCTTCTGCTACCCAAATACCTTTAGATTTATCAAAATTAGATGGATCATCATTATCAACAGCTATATCGCCAATAAGCATGTAAGACGTCCCAAAAGATTCATTTTCTGAGTCATAGGGTGTTTTCTCCATATAAGCTTTCAGCCATTTTTGCCAGGCCTGGTCGACGCACATGGGATTCACATTATCATTAGGTGGTGTGCCTGGCATACAAGTCCAACCATTAGAACCAGCCCTTAGAACTTTCCCCATAGAATCAATGACAGTGGCCTTAGAACTCACATTAGCAGGAGCTGCTGACATAGCAATAGCAATAACTTCTTGCTCAGACAATCCCTCTTTTTCTGAAGTTTCATGATGTGCACTAAATACCAATGGTGCACAAAATAGACTTAAGGTTATTAAAAATTTGAAGTACATATTCCTCTCCTAAAAAAATACTTAATCTTCTTAAGATTATACAGAATTCATATTTAGATCAAGAAATCTACCTTGAAGAAACTTCAAATAGCCAAATATTTTTAGGTCCTTCACCTGGTTTTGGAGGCTCTCTATCCGGGAATTTCATAGCTATAAACTGTCCTAACTCTCTAATATTGGCATCCTTTTCAGTCAACTGTAGTCTTACAGGATAGATATAATTACCAACTTTAATCCTAACTCTATTGTCTTTTAGAACGTATTGTGGCCATTTCTTAGTATGACCTTCCTGAGCAGGTATGATTAATTTACCGTCACGAATAAAACACAAAGTAGTAACTGAATGGGGATTTTCAGGATTTGTTTCTACCTTTACAGTTTTGTATTCGTTGGTAAACAGCCAATCATTAGGATAGGCAACTTCCTCACCAGATAAAACCTTACCCGAGATCATCATTATTGGATCTGTTCGGAAAAAATATGCTATTCCTAAAATAAAAATTACAGCTAAAACTGGAAGACCAATGTACTTAGCTAGTTTATTTTTCATCTTATTCTCTAATTTTGTAGTTCAAAACTACCACTCTCCTATATTTTCCATAGAGATCCATGGTTCTTTTGGCTTAAGAGGTAACCCTTTTTGTAAGAGCTCAATGGAAACATTGTCCGGAGATCTTACAAAAGCCATGTGACCATCTCTAGGTGGACGATTAATAGTTACTCCTGAGTCCTTTAGTCGAGTACATGCTTCATATATATCTTCAACTTGATAAGCCAAGTGACCAAAATTCCTAGAGCTCTCTCCTAAATCATCACCATCCCAATTATAAGTAAGCTCAACTTGAGAAGATTCATCACCCCCAGCTGCCAAAAAAATTAAAGTAAACCTTCCTTCTTTAACTTCTATTCTGTTTACCTCTTGAAGACCCAATGCATCACAATAGAATTTAATTGAAGACTCTATATCACTTATTCTAACCATCGTATGAAGATATTTCATAATGAACTCCACTTTACTATTGGTAATAATTTCCTCATATATTTTCTCTTTAATTTGAAAAACCTAGCATAACACTTAGTCAGTCTAATAATCAGTTGAGGTATTGAGAAAAAAGAAACCTAATAAGAATAAAAAATACCAATGAGGTGTTTCCTTTAAAACCTATTCTGTTATGCTACACAGGCGAAACCAAAAACGGGTTAGAAGGTGGAAACACCAATATAACAAAGTTAAAGTTTTTGAAGTAGAAGCGAGAGAAAGAAAACACAATAACCAAAAGCTCTCGCCCTGCGAACAACAGGAAAGGGGACTGAGCCAGTCCCTTTTTTGTTAATACCTCTTTTTTATTTTTGACCTTTTCGTCCTTGATTAGGCGAAGGCATGTTTCCTTTCTTGGATTGGTTTCCCTTTGAGTCTTGAGCTCTATTTTGTGGTTCCCCTTTTGAAATCCCAAATTTCTTCTTATTAAAGTTTTTTGCCATTATTTCAAACTCCTTTCTTCAACCTGTAATTTTCCATAGTCAGTTCGGCTATTAGCTACTAAGAAAAGACTCAAAAGAAGAAGTGGTTTTACTCCCATCCTATTTGTTTATTGAAGTGATGTGGATTCCAGATTTTTGTAAGATGTTTAATCTTATCTTCTGAAAATTCCAAGGCATAAACATAATCTATTGATCCTTTTAGACCGGTAGGTGGAACCGGGCCACCCTCTTCAGTATGCGTACCTGAAAATACAGCAAAGAAAGAAACCTGTTTACTGTCTTCATCTACAGTGACTGATTTAATCTCATAACTGCAATCCGGTAAAATTGAGCAGACTCCTTGCATCCAATCTGCATATCCTTCAATAGTGTTCGTTTGTAATAAAGGTTCCGCTTGAGAAGAAAAAGACGCATCTTCTAAGCAATAATTTTTACAAACTTCCCAGCCTTTACCAACTTCACAGTCTTCAAAAAAGCTGTTGGCTATTTCTTTTATATTTGACATATTTCTCTCCTAATAAACTCTACTCTTTTAACTATACCAAAGTTTACTTACCTTTGATTTGTTTAAAAAAGGATCTTTCCAGTAATAAGTAAATAAAATAAAAATTGAGAACTACCCATAACCAGTAATAAAGATTTCGATAAACAGAAAGTGCCGTCGTCTCCTCTCTTAAGTCGATTAAAAGGAGTGCACAACATAAACCCCACACAGCTGTCATAAACAAATTCAGTGCCTTTTTCTCTTTAACCCTGAAAGGATGTAGGTATTTAAGAGGTACAAAAGTCATAACTGAAAAGAAAAGAATTGCTAAGAAGTTAGTTAATTGAGAGGTATCCAAGACAACTAAATAAAAAATTACAATGTTCCAGACTGCAGGAAATCCGCGAAAGTAGAGATCTTCAGTTTTAAGCTTGGTGTTAGTAAAGGTGTAGCAAGAAACAATTAATATTAAAGCAACTGCAAATAAAGAAAATTGAGAAGTAACCAATTCAAACCAATAAACCATGAGTGCAGGGATGAAGACGTAATTAAGATAATCGACTATGTTGTCTAAAATGGCCCCATCAATTTCTGGAATGTTATCTGCTACCTTATATCGTCTGGCTAAAGTCCCATCAATACCGTCAATAAAGAAGGCAACGGAAAGCCATAAAAAAGCAAGAAAAACATTATCGTTAAGAATTGCTTGTAGAGATAAAAAACCGGCAAAAGCACCTGACGCTGTAAAAACATGAACTAACCAGGACTGAGCTTTATTAACCATACTAAATAATACTAATTCATGCTTTCTAGCATTGCTTGCATCTTCTGATGGAGCATGTTGACTGCCTGTAGAGGTCTTACAATTACCTTGAATTCAGTAATTTTTCCTTCCTCATTCCAACTAATTACATCCACTCCATTAACATATATTCCATCCATTTCAGATTCAAATTCCAATAAAGCGGACTTTTCTCCGATGATTTCTTTTATATATTTGAAGTTTGATTGACTCTTATTGCTATCAGACACTTCATCTTTAGCTCCTTCTCCAAACACGCCTCCAGCAGCCATTAAATACATCTTAGTTATGTCTTTGCCTTTTTGAGGTGTGTAGACCACGGGAGAATAAAAAACTACGTCTTCTGCGAGTAATTCGTCCAACTTATCCATATCGTTAGATTTCATTACTTCATACCATTTTTCGACTGCATTCATAATCTCTCCTTATTGTGATAGCTTGTATATTATTGTAAATTGAAAACTTAATTAATTATAAGGTATTAATATGGTTACATTATTTTATGCAGGAGCCTTAACGCTGATAGCTCTTTTCTTGGCCTTTAAAACAATACAAAAAAGACTGGGAACAGGTATTTTACTGGGAACTGGAGAAAACTTTGAATTACTTCAAGCTAACAGAGCTCACGGTAATCTTATTGAATACGCTGTCTTCTTTCTAATTCTTACTGGGTTAATGGAAGTTAGCGGACAATTCTCGACCCTCACTATTGGAATCTTAGGCGATATTTTTATCCTAGCTAGAATTTCTCATGCTTATGGAATATTTCAACCAGAATCATCAAGCATGTTCAGAACTGTAGGGGCTGTTGCTTCTATGCTAGTTCTTTTAATACAAGCAGTCTTAGCCTTGTGGGTTTCAGGTGCTTGGTTAGCAGCTAATAATTGGGGCTTTTAAATTTCTCCATTCAGATATTCTATGGTTAAGTGAGATAACGCTTTAACTCCCACTGGTAAAGCGCTGTCGTCAATATAGAAAAAGGGAGAGTGATTGCCTGCTGTTTTATATGGATCTGCATCAGGCTTATTCACCCCTAAGAAGAAATAGAATCCAGGCACTTCTTGAGAGAAGAAACTAAAATCTTCTGCACCCGTAGATCTGTCTGATCTAATAATCCCCTCTTCACCAACTATTTTTTTAAGTGAAGGCAATACTCTAGTAGTTAGATCCTCGTCGTTATACGTGACTGGATAGCTTTGTCCATTAGGTAAATAAACCTCTACTGAAGCCCCTGCCATTTCTGCAGTCTTTTCAGCTATATTTCTCATTTCTAAAAAAATAGTATCTCTGATACTCGAATCAAAGGTTCTTATAGTTCCCTCCATCTCAACCACATCAGGAATAATATTACTTCTAACGCCACCGTGAATACTTCCTACCGAAATCACTGCAGGAGACTCTCTTAAATCTAATCTTCTAGAAACTATTGTTTGAAGGTTGTTGCCTATTTGAAATGCAACCATGATAGGGTCAATAGAGTCCCAAGGTCTGGATCCATGAGCCTGACGTCCTTTTATGGTAATCCTCCAAGGATCTGCCGCCGCCATGGCTGCTCCTTCACGATAAGCAATTAAGCCGTTGGGGGCATTAGTGACATGCAGACCAAATACAACGTCTGGTTTTCTATCTGTCCATATACCCTCTTTAAGCATTAATTGAGCTCCGCCCTCTTCTCCAACGGGAGGACCTTCTTCAGCTGGCTGGAATATGAACATTACACTACCTGATAAATCATCCTTTATTGATGTAAGAAATTCTGCCACCCCCATCAAAATAGCCACGTGAGCATCGTGTCCGCAAGCATGCATTACTCCAACATCCAGACCGTTATAAGTATCGCGTTCTTTCGATGCAAAAGGTAATCCTGTCATTTCTTCAACAGGTAAACCATCCATGTCTGCTCTCAAAGCAACCATGGGACCTGGCTTGCCGCCTTCAAGAAAAGCGACCACACCTGTATGGGCTATGTCTGTTTTAACTTCCAATCCTAAATCGTTAAGGTGCTTAGCAACTTTTGCAGCTGTTTTAAACTCCCTATTGGATAATTCAGGGTACTGATGAATATCGTGTCTCCATGCAATGACTTTATCCATTAAGTTTTCAAGATTCCTTTCCAGTTTTCCTTCTAACCGATCTGTATTGGAATACACCGAGGTCGTAAAAATAAGGAAGAAAAACAGGCTAATTATTTTATTCATATATATATCTTTTTAATTTTTTAAATCTGGCGGGCCTGGAAGGATTTGAACCCTCTACCTCCTAGTTCGTAGCCAGGCGCTCTATCCAGATGAGCTACAGGCCCAGCAACCAATTATAACTCTTAAGAGTTAAGTTCAATTAGTACAATATTCTTAAGGTTTGCTAATCTTCTTGATCAGAAGAGTCACTTTGAATTCGATCAAAAACTTCTTCCCTATGGACTTTAATGGATTGTGGTGCAGTTATTCCTAACCTAACCTGACCTCCTTTAATGTCTAATACCGTTATCTTTATATCCTTATCAATGAGCAACGATTCATCTACTCGACGACTCAAAACAAGCATATTTCCCCCCTATGACGTCGAAGAAACAATATGACGCCATGTCTCCAACCTTAACAGTAATTAAGGGTCTATGGAAGCTGATTGTTTAGTATTTTTTTTAACTGTTTAAGGCTAGAAATCATGCCTTGTTCTATACCAGAACTGTAGATTTCTGGATCTATTTCTGTAGTCCATTTAAAGTCACACCCCATCTCATTTTCGCTTATCTCTATGCAAGCAAGATGGTGATTTAACTCAACAGGAGACTCAATGGCACTGTATTTAAGAATCTTATTTTCATGGTCACAAAGTACAATTTTTTCTTTAATTTTACCCATTCCTTCCATAAAGAATTCCCTTGTATCTTCATTCAATGAAATCTTTTCTACTCCAGGTACCCAATCAGTCCTAGATACATCACTGATTACCTCCCAAACAACTGAAGCTTTATGACTCAGATTTTCTGTAAGGTTAAGGGTTTTCATTTAATTTTCTAATCATTACCCCTAATCGCAAAGTAAACTCCAAGTAATAATAAAAATAATTGCTCACTGGCAAACAATACAGCACCGCGTTCACCAGTAAATATGTCCCAATGAGAATGAGCTATCGATATTACTCCAATCATTATGATACCAATGGCACCTCCTGATAGTCTTGTAACAACATTTCCTAAAATAGCAGCTTTGGTTCCTATCAAGCCCCCCAAAAGAATTCCCAAGCCCGCTAAGATTTCTCCCCAAGCTACTAAAGGTGCAACCACACTAGCTGATGAAATACCTTTTGAGGTTAACCAACCTACAAAACCCTCACTGATAGGGACTTTACCGTAGCCATGCAGAAAGAAAGATGTTCCTAAACCTATTCTTAATAAGCAATTAGCATAAGCCTTTAGAGGTGAAGCAACTCTTTCAAGTAGATTATTTAATTTTTCCATAATTTTTCCTTTATCTTTTAGATTAATTTAAAGAGTAAAAAAGTTTTTCAAACATTAAGCTAACTTGAATAACTTACACCCATTCCGGCTTTTGCATCCGTATTTACACCATAAGGTGCTATAGGATAACGTAATCCGTTCTTAGACAAGTGCTCTAATCCATCAATGATTTTCGGTAAAAAATGGGGAGGTATGGCCATTAATAGTTCGTCCTCCATTACGCCTCCGTAACGTCTTTCAGCAAAACATGGAATGGAAAGACTTGGTTCACCTGTAGAAAGCGCCCTTCCCCAGGAATCTGCACATGCTGACTCTCCAACGCATCCCCAATCTAACTTTTTATAACCTGTCCACTGTAATCCATTAATAAACAAAATCATTTGAGCTGGAGTTGCATAAATTAAACAAATATCTGGTGGATTTAATCTACCGCTGGTAAGAGGACTTACAGCCATAGCTAAATATTTACCATGTTCAACAACATCCATAGAATTTTGATGGTCACTCGCTCCTTCAAGGTCACTGAACCAAACTCCAGCCATGCGATCACCGGAAAGCCACTTATCATCTCTGGGACTGAGTCCAATTACAGTACTGCATTGAGGTCCCACTAAATCTTCAACAGTAATCCCCACGGTCCAACCATTGCGACATGCTTGTCCGACAATTTGGTCTGTTGTGTGCACTGCGCTTGGTCTTCTAATCTTTGGTATAGACTCCATTTCCTCAATACTTTCAAACATCTTCATACCTATAGGTATGGTTCTTAATTTAAGCAGTTTATTTAATGAAGCCACAACTTCATTCAGATCATAGCTTGTAGATTCCGAAGCAATAATTTCACTCATATTCCCCCCAAAACCGAGTTCACGGTTACTTATAACCATGTAATAATAATCAATTAATTGGAGATAGAAAATGAAATCAAAGTATTTATTACCCTTTTTAATATTTAGCTCAATTATTTTTTCTTTAGGCTTGCTGGCCGCTCATCATGAAAAAGAAGAAGTAAACTACAAAGAAGGTCAAAAAGCAGTCACAGATGTCTTTGGTTGGGATATGAAAAACCCATCAATAACCACTGAAAGAATCTCTGATAACCTTCATGTTCTTTTTGGCAACGGCGGAAATATACTTGTTAGCATCGGAGAGAATGGTGTTTTATTAGTTGATGATCAAATGCCTGAGGCTAAAAACGTCATTTTGAGGGCTATTAGAAAATTAGGTGGAAGATCAGTTGATTACGTCATCAATACGCATTGGCATTTTGATCACGCAGAAGGAAACAACGCTTTTGGACCCAGTGGAGCACAAATCATAGCTCAAGAAAATTCTAGATACATGATGCTAAACCCTCAACCCATTAACTTATCGTTCATAGTTTATCCTCAACAACCCTATCCTCTAGAAGCGGTTCCTGAAATAACTTATAAAAACAGCATGAACCTTCATTTAAATGGAGATCGTATTGAGTTGTATCATTTCGGTCACGCTCACACTACAGGTGATTCAGCAGTTTATTTAAGAGATTCAAATGTTTTACACATGGGAGATGTTTTTAACATGTCAGGTCCTCCCTTTATTGATGCAGATAATGGCGGAAGTATTGATGGAATCATTCAATTTTGTGAAGAGGTTTTAAAAGTTGTTAACGATGAAACTATCGTAGTTCCAGGACACGGACCGATTTCAACTACTCAAGACATTCAAACATACATAGATATGCTAATAGTAGTCAGGGATAGAATTCGATCTCAAATAGATGAAGGAAAAAACCTTGAAGAGATTATGGCTTCAGATCCATCTAAAGAATGGAGAGATAAGTTTGGTGAAGGCCCCTTTATACAAGGAGTGGTAGATAGAGCTTATGCGGGAATGATTAAATAGAGTTAAAGTGATCTATCATTCTAGAAGTGATCTCTCCAATCATTTGATCGGGTATCTCGTGACCAACCCCTTCTAAAGTCATCATCTGCGCATTAGGAATACCATCCGCTAATGCTTGGCCATGATCAAAAGGAAGAATGGCATCTTCTGTTCCATGAATTACTAAAGTAGGTAAGTTGATATCTTTTAATCGACCTTTGCGATGAGGGCTTGAACTAACAGCAGCACCGTGGCCTGGAAAAGGATTATGCCCATGATCCATTCCCGCTTTTGCCTTTTCTCTAAACTTTTCTTCATCAAAAGGGAAACGAGACCCAGTTAATTCTCTGTAAGTACAGACCAGCCCTTCCATATACTCACCTTTCATATTGTGTTCCATGGCCTTCATCATGCCTTGCATAAAAATCTCAGTCGGTGGTGAAAGCGTTTCATCTTCTAGTCCAGCACCAGGAGTTGACATGATAGGTGTTAGTGAAAGTGCTTTTTCTGAATGATCCAGTCCGATTACTTGAGTAATCATGCCGCCCATTGAAGCACCCACTATGTGAGCCTTATCAATACCTAAATGGTCCAATAAAGCTACGGCATCTGCTGCCATGTCTTCTAAGTTGTAACTGACTTCTGCATTAGCAATTCCTTCATCTGAAACAATCATAGTAGGCTCAGTAGTAACCCAAGTACTCTTACCGACATCTCGGTTATCAAACCTGATGACGTGAAAACCTGCTTCGACCAAAGGATTTACAAACTCCAATGGCCACTGCATGGCATTGGCATTAGCGCCCATAATGAGAAGGACTGTGGGATTGGAAGAATCGCCGAAGTCTTCCCACCAGATACTGATGTCGTTTACTTCGGCAATCCCTTGTGGCATAAGACTGTCTTAGAAATCTCTACGCCACTCTATTCCAAATCTTCTTGGTTGACCCCAGTAATCTGCAGCCATTCCTAATGATGGGTCACCTATTTCAGGATCTCCACCCTGCCATAACATACTTGATATGTATTCTTTATCAGCGAGGTTTGTGCCCCATAAAGTAATGGTAGTTACCCCATCAGGAAGAGAAAAAGCAATTCTCCCATCAACTAAACTATAACCAGGCAATTCTGAACCAGGTGTATGTCTCATGGTTCCCCAAGAATTGTCACGTCTAGTTAGACCAATCTGGCTCACAACATTTGCACCTGATGACAATGTTTGAGTGTTTATTAGAGCCATGTCAAATGTATAGCTTTTTCCGTTATCACCAGCATACCCAAACGGTGTATCGCTAAGGTCTCTTTCCGTGATAGTTGTAATGAAGGTGGTTGGATCGTAAGAATAATCGTCAACGGTGAAACTATTATATCTTCCATCCATGAAACCATAAGTCACGGTCATAGCCCAACTATCAGAGAGTTGAGCAAGAAGTTCTAGTTCTATCCCTTCAATTGTTGCCTCTTTAGCATTAATGATGTCAGCTGTAGGCTGTCCATTAATAACTCTTCCAACCGTTATTTGTTGATTTTCATAGCTGTTATAGAAATAAGTACCGTTCAATCGCATGGTCCCATCTCTCAAAGTGCTCTTAAAACCTACTTCGTAGTTATCAGATACTTCAGGAAGGAAAGCCTTCATGTCGATAGCCTGATTGAAGCCACCGGATGAATAACCTTTACTGTAACTGTAATAAGTCATTAGATTTTCTGTAGTAGCGTGACTTAAGATAACCCTAGAAGTTGTTTCACTGTAATCAACTTCTTGATAACAAGTTTCAGCTATAGCCACCATCGTAGTGGGGTCTATATTTCCAGGGCAATTATTACCTGGGTCAAATGGACCTTGCGCATTATTGCCCGCATACAAATATTGGCCCCTAGTGTATTTTCTATCATCTTCCGTTTTCCTAACACCAACAGTGATGTCTGTTTTATCGTTTAAAACAAAAGTGCCTTCAGCAAAAAAAGCGTCATTGCCGTTAGTTACATCATTGTATTGAGTTCTAGAGCCAAACATTTGAGTGCCCATTACAGTTTGGGCTACGTTTAGAACGCCCGGTATAACTACATAAAAGAATGGCCATGCTGTAGGTGCAGGAGGTGTAAATCCCCCTAAAACAGGTACATCGACAATTCCATAGTTTTCTTCTTCAAAAGTATAAGCACCAATTGTCCAACTTAAATTATCAGTATCTCCACTCAACCTTATCTCGTGTGAATCAATATCAAATTCCTGTGCGTAATTAATAACATCTAAAAGGTTTGTGGTTGTAGTCGTAGGTGAATTACCACTACCCATACCCCAACCCCAAGTACCGTTATAGTTTTCTATTTCTCTATGATTTGAAATCATAGTCAATGCTCCTATACCTAGATCTAGACTTTGAGTAAGAGTATAGGAGTCTGTCTCTGAAGTTGCATTTTGATTAGGGTTATTGTCTCTTCCTAAATGTCTGCTTGTTTCCAGACAATTCTGTCTCATGGTGTCATAAGTTCCTGCTAAGTAAGCCACCGCAGGGAAGCCAGCAGCTAAAGCTCCATTTGCAGGAGCTGCAAAACGACAGCTTGATAACGTAGCCAGTTCATCTGACTCAAAATGATCGTAGGTTAATCTTGCGTTATAAGTGTCACCTGTGTATTTGAAAGAAGCTCTAAGAGATTGAGAATCTTCATTACCTTGATCTTTTCCGGTGATCTGGTTTTTAATAAATCCGTCCGTCTCTTTAGACATCACTGCAAATCTACCAGACAAATTATCACCCATAGGAACGTTTAAAACTCCTCTCATGACAACATGTCCTTCAGTACCGACCCCCAGATTAGCAAATCCTTCTAATGCTTCTGTTGGGTCTTTTGTAATAATATGAATTAATCCCGCCGTTGTGTTTCTTCCAAACAGAGTTCCTTGAGGCCCTCTAAGTACTTCCACACGATCAATATCAATCAAATCAACCATTCCACCTTGAGGTCTACTCAAATAAACACCATCGATATATATTCCAATCTTAGGATCTTGTGTTTCGGACCAGTTAGATTGTCCAATACCTCTCAAGAAAACATTGGTTACTGTTGAATTTATTCCTTGAGCAGAAAAATTTAAATTAGGTGTTAATTTAGTTATGTCTTGAATTTCAGTAATGTTTCTTGCTTCTAACCTATCTCCACCCAAAGCAGAAATTGGAATAGGTACAGATTGTGCTGTTTCTTCTCTTTTTCGAGCTGTTACAACAACTTCTTCCATAATACCGCCTGCAGCTTCTTGGTCAGCTGCTGAAATAGCATATGGAAAGAAAAGTAATGAAAATACAGTTAACTTTGACAAAATCTTGTTCAAACTCATAGTTTTCCCCTTATATATCAAATAAAAAAAGTTATTTTACTAAATTACTTTAAAACATGCATTCCTAGTCTATTAAGATAGTTAGCATTACTTATGTAGTTGTTTAATAATGGAACTATAAAAACTAAATAAAAAGGAGAAATCTATGAAAAAAATTCTAATTATTACGCTAGCTTTTATGGCCTTTCTAAGCTACGCAGAGAGTGAATACGAATTTGAACCTGTATCAAATAAGGCTGAATATTATTCAGGAAAATTTAACAAAGGAAAGGACATGCAAGATTTGCTGTTGTGGGCTGAAAAATTTGTTAAATGGAGCGAGCAGAATGATTTTAGAAAAAGCACTCTAACTGCTATCTTCACGCCCTATTTCCACGACCAATTGGATGAACAAGATTTTGTTTGGCTTAATCTAATTCCTAATTCAACTGAACAATATTCCTCATTGGGTTACTGGATAAAGAATGGGGGGAAACTATTTGCCACTCTTCCAGCAACTAACTCAAGAGTAATAGATGTAATTCAATGGCCAGTTTCTGTTCCAGAAGGTGAATTTTCTGATCTTGGTATTGTTAGGTTTTCTAGATGCAAATTAGAAGAAGGTGTAAATTTACGACAAGCCTTTGATGCGTATAAAAGATTTGCAATTAAAGCTAGATCAACAGGCGATAACATGGGAAGAAAAATTTTATTTTCGCCTACAGGAGCAGGTGACCAAGATTATGACTATGTTTATTTATTGCATGCAAACTCATGGGATGACTTTGGCATGGGTTATGATAATTACGGTGAAAATTTAGTTAATACTCCAGAGGCGCAAGCTCTTAATAGTATTGCTAATTGTTCAAATGCCAGAACTTATTCAACGAATACAGTCAAAAGACCTGGCGGATTTTAATATTTAATTTGTTATAAAAAAGAGGGCTGGTCCCTCTTTTTTATTTAACACCTTTAAATATCTGCAACCTTGGCGGAGAGGGAGGGATTCGAACCCTCGAAGGGTATTAGCCCTTACACGCTTTCCAAGCGAGCGCATTCGACCGCTCTGCCACCTCTCCTATTGTTCCAGTATTGAATTTAAATACGCTATTCTATCGGAGCGAAAAGAACCTATCCAAATTTTATCCTTAACTGGTAATGCCACTGTAGGTAAACCAAAAATATTGTGTCTAAATGAAAACCTACCTTTTATTTCAAGGTTCAAAGGATTTAACTCATAAACAGAAAAAGGCAAGGTACAGGTAATAAGTTTGCTGCACTTAAGCGTATCCAGAATCTCGTGATCTAAAGTAGTTACCCAAAGCGAACCATTCGTTAATATTAAATTATCTGGTGAATTTAAAGAGATTTCTGCTACCAGGGTATTCTTGCTTAGATCTAAAACACGAACTTTATCCCCTAAATTATCATTGATGTATAGCAGATTTTTTGTTTCATCCAAGGCTATGCCATTAGGCATAGATCCTTCACTCCCTTGGACTTTAGAGAACCCTTCTATGTTGTTCCATTGCAAAACGTAGCCGGTTTTATACTTAAATAAAGCTGCAGACAGAAAAGTGCTGGCTCCAGAATCTCGATCGTACATATGAGAAACAAAAAGACTGCCGTCTGAAGTGAGACTCACATCATTTAGGTAATTCTCTATAGGTGCTCGGACACAACCTCTCCAAATTAATCCCCAACCAGAATTATTCTGACTAAGTTCAAACATTTCTATTGATTCATAATCAATATGATTAACTACTGCTAGTTGATAAAGACCATCGCTTCTTTCAACTAAATCTAATCCATGTGGTCCAATCAGGTCATTCTTTTTTCGAGAGCATAATCCATCTCCCCAAGTATTATTTGCATAAGAAATAGACAAAGGTGAAACTTCTTCTGTTTCTATATTTAATAAAGATAATTTTCCTGGTGTCATTTCCTCTAAAGGCTCTATGCCTCCAAACTCTGAAACTATTAAGAAATTGTTATCTGGGGTTACGGCTAGGTCCTCTGGGTTTTTTACAGAACAAATAACCCCTATATCTTGATTAGACTTACACTCTTCTACAGCTGCTACTGGTCCTATGTAAGATCTGACTATTAGTAACAAGCCTAATACAACCATAATAATAAAAATTATGAAGGGATATTTTCGAACAAAATCTGTAATGCCATCCCAAATCTTCATAGTAAAAAGGGTAGAAATAAGTTGTAACAGAGCAAATACAAAAGCAACAAAGACAATTACTCGCCATAGTTCTTCATACCAGTAATCTTGCAGTGATACGCTGATTAAAATTATTAAGCTAATAAAACCAATTATCACTTTAACTAAAGGATAGCGACCTATTTGAGTTCTCATTCTCATAGCTGAAGATAAACTAGGGCTTAGGATAAACATGCCAGCCAGCAGAAAAATTATTCCTATGAGTACACTTACAGTCATTGTTTAATCTCTCTTAAAATTTCTTTATTGAATTCTTTTATTGAAGACCTAAGTGGATTTAATTCTATACCACCCCTCCTCATATAATTCGCCGTTACTGTTAAGTCATCGGGTTCACAAAATTCTTTAATATCTACAAAAATTTTCTCTACACATTCTTCATGAAAAGCTTGCATGTTTCTATAAGACAAAAGGTACTTAAGTAGTTTCCTATAATTAATATGTTTTCCAGAATAATTAATTCTAATAGTTGCCCAATCGGGTTGCCCGGTTACAGGACATAAACTTCTAAAAACATCACAACTAATCTCTTCGGTAATTTTGTTTGAATTAACCCAAGGGTCTTCTTCTTTTGCACTTTCTAGAGAACCCGTCAATAAATCTACTGATTTATTTCCTTTAATAAACTTTTTAGGGTTATTTCTGATTTCTATATCCACTTCACTAGAAATGCATTGTTGCAGGTCATTCTTTATTAGAGTTAGTAAATCTTCATGAGTACCAAATTTTTTGTTGTTAATAGAATTTAAATATAACTTGAGTGACTTAGACTCAATAAATTTCTGAGTACTACTTTCATAAGCAGCATACAAAACCCCATTTTTTGGTATCCCCTCATGATCTAACCATGACAGTTCGTAGGCTGTCCATGAGTCTAAACCATAAAATGGATTGTCTTGGATATATATTCCTGACCTTGTTCTTGATTCTTCTCTACTAATACCAACTAGCAAAGAAGGATCATATTTTTGTGGATATGTTGTTCTTTTCCCAAGGGGTAATTTATCTAAATCCAAAATTAGGTCCTTATGCCCTTCCCTCTGTTTAACAACCATAATGCAATGAAAAAGAACACTACGATGAAACAAATAATCATTAAAAGAGCAAAATTCACTGACATATTCATTAAAGGGAGATCAGAAGATCCTAAGACAGCATGCCTTAAAGTATTAACCATATATAAGATTGGATTCCCAAGTGAAACAGAACGCCAAAATTCTGGCAACAGATCTATGGAATAGAAGATTCCTCCCAAATAACTTAACGGGGTCAGTATAAAGGTTGGCACAATCGAGACATCATCAAAAGATTCAGCAAACAAAGCATTTATAAAACCGCCTATAGAAAAAAGTATTGAAGTTAAAAGAATAACGAAAACTGCTAAAGGCCAATTTTGAACATTTAAGTCGACAAAGGGTAGAGAGACTATAATAACTAAGACCGAAACCATGATACCTCTCGCCATCCCACCAAAAATCCACCCACCTAAGATGATGTAATTTGGTACAGGTGTTACTAACAACTCCTCTATACTTCTTTGAAATTTAACATTGAAAAAAGAAGACAGAACATTTGAGTAAGCATTGTTAATGACAGACATCATAACCATGCCTGGAACCATCCATTGCAAGAAGCTAAAACCTCCCATTTCACCTATTCTTGATCCAATAATTACCCCTATGGTCACAAAATAGAGAGCGATCATAATTGCAGGCGATACTAAGGTTTGTAACCAAATTCTTGTGAATCTATGTACCTCTTTTCTAATAATGGTCAGAAAGGCATTAAATATCTCTACCGTATTCATTCTATTTCCCCAAGCTGGATATCATGTAAAAATGATTTATCAGAATTGGAATCCACTAAACTTAAGAACAACTCCTCTAGTCTGCCTGTTTCATTTCTCATACTAAGAACATTTATTCCTTGATCAGATAAAGTTTTGAATACTTCATTGAGTTGCTGACCTTTTTTTACAGTAACCACTAAAGTCTTAGGATCTTTTAGGTGGAATTCAAAATCCCTATTGCTCGGAATAGTTTCAATAGCAAGATCCAAATCCATTGCAAAAGTTTCTTTTTCTAGCCTTGCAAGAAGACTTTTCATGCTGGTATTTTCAATAATGTCGCCTTTATCAATAATGGCAATATTTCTACACAGCCGTTCTGCTTCTTCAAGATAATGGGTGGTT
>Ga0209752_1000537_pt1 | contig 18356 bp, 20 predicted proteins | sample METZYME_3_250m_FD_187548 | JGI IMG/M metagenome (GOLD analysis project Ga0209752, IMG submission 187548) | Marine microbial communities from oxygen minimum zone in mesopelagic equatorial Pacific - METZYME_3_250m (SPAdes) (version 2) | ecosystem: Environmental > Aquatic > Marine > Oceanic...
GGCAAAATAAGCGGGAAGGATGGGTAAGGTGCAGGGAGATAAAAAACTGAATAACCCGGCGATAAATGCCAGAAACGTTAAGACAAGAATTCCCGATTCAGGAAGGTTAGATTTTGGAGCGAACGGATTGAATAGGCCCTTATCTTCAGATATCGTATTCAGGAGCGAAGGTTTTTCAATAGAGTTGGTTTTGTTAGATGATCCTGTTGTATTGGGTGAGCTTGATAAAGATAATCCCACTTTGATTTGGGCAGGTTTTTTTTCGCTTACGCAGCGAAACCCAACATCGGGTCCTGGCTCATCCGGATTTGCGAATTGTCTGTAGCCACTGCGGGCAAACATTTTGATGGCATTTGCATACATGGCACCCGGGAAATGACCGATATCACTTGCAGAGTGTCCGCGTAATATTTTATATCCAGAATCGTAATAGTTATTTTTATAGGTGCTACCTTTATAAGGCCTGTAATCGTCTTCCACCCATTCCCAAACGTTCCCCACCAGATCGTGTGCCCCCTCCTTGGTTGCTGATTTTGGAAAGCTGCCTACTGTTACGGGTTTGTTCTTGCTGCCAGCGCGCTTGGAAAGGTTCGCGATATCGGATTGATACTCGTTTCCCCAGGGGTATTCATTACCTTCTGTTCCTTTTGCAGCTCGTTCCCATTGTTTTTCAGTGGGTAGCACTTTCTTTGCCCATTGGCAAAAGTTAGCGGCATCAAACCAGGTCACCCATATTACGGGTTCTTTATTTTTTCCTTCCGGGAAATTATTATTTTTCCAGTTTTCGGGAGGGGCTGCTCCTAAATCGTCAACATACTTTTTATAACGTTCGTTCGTAACTTCAAATTTATCGATATAAAACCCTTTCAGGAAAATCTTTTGCCGTGGGGTCTCATCTGCGTACCATGGTTTGGGTATTCCTAAGGAAAGTGCTTCGGCAATTTCATCTTTTTTGTTGGTGCCAAAAAGGAAATGTCCGGAGGGGATATAAATCATCTCTCCTTCCAGAGAATTGTCGGCGGTGGGCTGGGCCCAACCTGATAAGGGTAGGAAAAAAACTGCGAGCATCAATAAAAAAAGTTTCGGTCGAAGAAGCAGGGCTTTATCCTTTACTTAAGAAGGTTTTCAAAATAAAGAATATTGTTGGGTGTGGCCCAGTTTTCTGCGCCTAAAATGGCTCCGATAATTTCCCCCTTTGGATCGATCATAAATGTAGAGGGAAGGCTGACCACGCCAAACCCGTTGCTGGCCTTTAAATGTTGATCGAGAAGCACAGGGAAATTGATTTTATTGGCTTTTACAAAGGGTTTTACAACTGTTGCACCATACATGTCGTTCGAGATAGCCAGCATTACAAAGTTTTTATTTTTGAATCTTTGATATAAAGTTTCCAAAGAAGGCATTTCTATTTTGCAGGGTCCACACCAGGTAGCCCAGAAATTTACTAAAACATATTTGCCACGAAATTCGTTTAAGCTGACTTCTTTTCCCTCGAGGTTTTTAAGGGTGAAATTGGGAGCATCAACCCCTTCTTCTATTTGCGCAAAAGTAGAGCCGTTTAGAACAAAAAACAAAGTTAGAATAGCAAGGAGGAGTATGAAGTAATTTTTATGGGATGGGATATTCACTAATGGTCTGTATTGTGCAAACAAATGGGGTAATGGATAAAACGGTGTTTAAGTTGTAAGCAGATCTACTCGACACTTTCTAGGCAGCGTACCATGGGAATGGCTTTTTTAAGGGCTTTTTCGATTCCCATTTTTAGAGTCATCGTGGAGCTGGAGCAGGAACTACAAGAACCGACCAAACGCACTCTAACCACTCCATCTTCTATGTCCACTAATTCTACATTGCCTCCATCCTGCATTAGCATGGGCCGCAGGGTTTCAAGCACTTCTTCTACTTCTTCTTTCATAGATTCCATTCAAAACAGTAGTTGAGTCATCGATAATTTTCAATCAAAGACAGCTATTATTTATTTTTGTTTAAAAAGACGGAACTGGTCGTACTACCCGTTAGCCACCGTTGACGAGTTGTTCCTTTTTTTCCAAAAGCTCTTCTTTAGTTTCTACATGCTCAGGATCTTTTGGTATGCAATCTACAGGACAAACCTCCACACATTGTTCTTCCTCATACCAACCCACACACTCAGTACAGCTTTCCCACTCGATAACGAATATATCATCGCCCTCTGAGATTGCTTCGTTGGGGCATTCCGGTTCACAAACACCACAGTTAACACAATCTTCTGTGATTAACAGCGCCATAAAATATCTCCAAATTTAACGAATTCCCTGATTATAAAGGTTTTCGTTGGAAAGTTTTTGTTTTGGGATCCCAGTCAAATAATGCTTGATCCCGAACTTTTTTACTATAAACGGAAACGACCAAATATTGGGTGCCTGGATATATGGGAGATTCCCCATCGAACAGGGCCATTCTGGTATCTTCTTCCGAAAAATAGGCATCGTGCTCGGGGTGGGAATGATACAACACTTTAAAGACCCGACCCTTCGAACTCGCCTCACTTAAAAGCCTTTGCAACTCTAACGCGCTAATATTATAAGCTGTACGGGCGTCCCTAGTAAAGTTTTCAGGATTTTTTTCGTGCAGCTTGTTTTGAATATTCTCACACCGATAAACAACATTATCATTATTATGATCTGGATTGCCTACAACGATCCCACAGCATTCGTTCGGATATTCTTCCACGGCATGCTGATGGATTTCATCCAATTGTTCTTTCTCAAGTGGAGACATAGAGCATTCTGGAGGGTTCAGGATTCGTTGTCAAATGATTTTGGAAGATTTTACAGTAGAATTCAGGGGTTGGTACGAACTACGAGATCATCCGTGACAGTAACCTGACAAGCCATGCGAAAATCATCGGGCTTCTTATGCAGTTTATCTGTTTCGGTCTCATTTCTGGGTTTAAGCTTGCCTGATAAAACTTGTACTGTGCAGGCGGTGCATAAACCGCGCCCACGACAGTTGAGAATTTTGGTGATGTGTGGATAAATGCTGAACTTATTTCGAATCGCAGCTTCGCGAAGATTTTCTCCTTCTTTAACCTCAATGGTCCTATTTTCTTTTTCAAAACGAATTTTCAGCATTATCGGTTCTTCATAAATTTAGTGATTAGAGGATCATATCTAAGTTAACCCCATTGACGCAATATTTTTTACTGGCCCAACCTTTTAGGAGCACGCCTCAATCTGTATAAACTCTTTTATAGTTCCTTTTCCCCAATAGCCATAGAAGGCATTTCCTGGGGTGTTGCACTTGGTGGTCATGTGGATATATTGGTTTTGCCCATTTCCTGCTTTCAAAATGCCAACATGCGAATAAGGGGGTATGGTTCCACCACAATTTACACATTCTGTAGAATAGTTTTCACATAACTTTTCCAGACAAGGTTTGCAGATTATCGGATCGAAGACAAAAATTTCCTGCCCTTTATATTCCAAAAATGTAGGAACGGATATTACCTTTCTTCCACATTCCATGCAGGTCGGATTATTTGATTGATTCATATGTGGTGCAACGAATTAAACTTTAAGGTAGAGAAATTGTACCGTAACGGATTTAATTGATACAAACTTTTTTCATATTTTTAAAATCATCCAGAACGGCGCCGACACCTTTAACGATGCTGAGGTGAGGGTCTTCAGGAATAAAGACCTTTAGGGTGGTTCTTTCTTCAATCATTTGGTCGAGTCCGCGAATGAAAGCTCCTCCTCCCGTCAGGTAAATACCGTTGGAGTGGATATCCGCAGAAAGTTCAGGCGGGATTTTTTCTAAAGCACGCATAATAGATGTCAAGATTGTTGTCAAAGGTTCTTTTAGGGCTTCACGAATTTCATCATCACTAATGGTGATGGCTGTGGGAACTCCGGTTTTTACATTGATTCCTTTTACTTCGGTAGTGAGGTTATCCGGTTGAGGAAACGCACTACCTATTTCCATTTTAACGCGCTCACCTTCAAACACGCCAATATTGAGGTGATGTTGGAGGCGCATATAACGGACGATGGACTCATCAATTTCATCTCCAGCGACGCGAACGGATTCACCATAAGCAATGCCGGATAAGGAGATGACAGCCACATCAGTGGTGCCTCCACCTATATCAATTACCATATTCCCTTCGGGGCGATGGACTGGGATGCCCACACCAATGGCAGCAGCCATTGGCTCTTCTATCAGGTAGACCTCTCTGATCCCCGCCATGGTGGAGGCATCTATGACGGCCTTTTTTTCTACTTGGGTAATGCAAGTGGGGACACCCACTACCATCCTAGGTTTAAAGAATCGGTATTTGTGCAGTATTTTTTTTATAAAATATTGAATCATTTTATTGGTCATGTCAAAGTCTGCTATCACCCCATCCTTCATAGGACGGATTGTGTTGACCCTCGCATGGGTCCTGCCAAACATTTTCTTCGCTTCCGATCCCACTGCTTCGACGGTATTATCATCAACATTCATAGCTACGACAGATGGCTCATTGAGTACAATTCCTTTTTCAGTTATGTATGCCAGGGTATTGGCGGTTCCTAAATCCATTGCCAGGTCGGTGGAAAAAAATCCAAATATTCTATTGAAAAATCTTTTTATCATGCGATATCTTTAATTTATTAGGGTAATCCGTTCCGTTAAAGGCTTATTAGCCCAAAAAATCCTTTTCTATTTCGATTTCTACATTTCCGGGAATTTTAACTTTTGTTCTTTGGCCTTGGCGTTTGTTTAGATCTTTATCGATTGTATTCTTTATTAGTTGATCAATATCATTTCGAATTTTAATTAATTCGTCAGTGGAAAGGCCCGTCAAAGAGCCATGATTTTGTCAGCCATGGCAGGGAAAACTGGGTTTGTTCAGATGGTAATAGGTAAATTAAAACTTTTGCAGAAAGGTAAAATTTTTTTCAAGACCTTGATGGGGAATCTTATAGTGTAAGGCTCAAACTGTCAATTATTTACCTCTCGGTTTGGCGGAAAGTGAAAAATCTAATTTTTTAAGATGGAACTTGTTTCCCTTGGTATAACTGGTTTTTACTAGATAAGGGGAAATCGCTTGACAGAATGTGGTTAGCGTTTATATACTCCGAACCTCTTCCAGAGATGTTTAATAGTGCTTGGGCGGGTAGCTCAGTTGGGAGAGCACCGGCCTTACAAGCCGGGGGTCACAGGTTCGAGCCCTGTTCCGCCTACCATATAGACGACCGCGGGGTCGTAGTTCAGTTGGTTAGAACGCCGGCCTGTCACGCCGGAGGTCGCGAGTTCGAGTCTCGTCGGCCCCGCCACTTTTTAACGGCTTACAGTCCTAGGACTATAGGCTGTTTTAATTCCCTCCCTTTTTAGTGCTTGAGAATTTAGCGTTGGGAAAAAGCTAGGTCAGGTATTGGATAAATGCCAAAAGATTGGCTGATCGTGTTTCCTTGCATTAAATAAGCATCCACACCCACTTCCTTTCCTTTTAGAAGCCTTTTCTTGACAAGCAATATATATTTTGATATATAACGGTATATCGATATATTTTTAAAAACATAACGGGATGGGATGAAAAGATTCAAAAGAAAATCGGGAGTGGTCAGTGGCGTGTTTTTGGCTTTCTTTTTACTTTATGTTTCAAATGCGTTGGCTAAAGAGTTGCGGGTTGCCGTGGCTTCTAACTTCCTCTTGCCTTTAAAAGAGTTGTCCAGGGAATTCAAGGAATCCACCGGTATCAAAGTGGTTGTAATTTCGGGATCAACAGGGAAGCTCTATGCCCAAATCAAACAGGGGGCGCCTTTCGATATTTTGCTTGCAGCAGACTCTATCCGACCTGAGCTTCTTGAAAAAGAGGGGATAGGTGTTCCAGGGTCTCGTTTCACTTATGCGGTGGGAAGGCTAGCCCTATGGAGTGCGGATTCTACACTTCCTTTAAAAAACGATTTGCAGGTTTTAAATCATAAAAATTTCCGATACTTAGCCATCGCTAACCCTAAAACGGCTCCTTATGGTAAAGCCGCTGAACAGGTTTTACGAAAAAAAGGTTTTTGGGAACAAATTCAAAATCGATTGGTTCGCGGAGAAAATATTTCACAAACTTTTCAGTTTGTGATGACTGGAAATGCAGATATAGGTTTCATTGCTCTCTCTCAATTAAGGAGACATCAAAGGCAAATCAGTGGTAACTCCTGGACAGTTCCTGCGGATTGGCATGACCCAATTCAGCAACAAGGCATATTATTAAAACGCGCAAAGACGAACAAAGCCGCTCGGCAATTTTTAAATTTTATTAAAAGTAACCGGATACAAAAACAAATTGAAAGTTATGGCTATTCTCTCAAACTTTAATACAGAAATATCATGGATGTAAGCTCTCTTGATGCAGGCCCTATTTGGCTCACTTTGCAGTTGGCTGGAATCACAGTAATGATTCTTCTAACCTTGGGGACTCCCATTGCCTGGTGGCTTGCCCATACTAGTTCAAAAATGCGGGTTGGTATTGAGGCGATGGTGGCCCTGCCTTTAGTACTGCCTCCCACAGTATTGGGATTTTACCTCCTAATTCTATTGGGTCCAAATGGCTGGGTGGGTGGTCCTGTTCAAGCTATTACCGGTTCGCCACTATCTTTCACTTTTTCAGGTTTGTTATTTGCCTCAACTCTTTACTCACTCCCATTTGTAGTACAGCCCTTACAAAGCAATTTTGAATCCATCGGCAGTACTCCTTTGGAAACGGCGGCTTCTTTAGGGGCCTCTAAGTGGGATGCATTTTTTTCGGTAATACTTCCACTTTCCCGACGCGGTTACCTCACAGCAACGGTTTTAGGCTTTGCCCACACATTGGGAGAGTTTGGCGTGGTACTGATGGTCGGCGGTAATATACCCGGAAAAACAAAAGTTATATCCATTGAAATTTATGATCGTGTTGAAGTTATGGAATACACACAGGCACATATACTTTCGGCGGGGTTGCTCTTGTTTTCTTTTCTAGTTTTGTTAATGGTTTATTCAATAAATAAAAAATTACCGGTGCATGTTTCATGACGGAACTACTAAAGGCAGCTTTCAAAGTTGACTACCCGGGTTTTAATCTCGATATAGATCTTCAGCTTCCAGCATCGGGTATCACCGTTGTGTTTGGCCCTTCGGGATCGGGTAAAACAACTTTATTACGGTGTCTGGCTGGATTGGAAAAATCCGGGAAAATGGAAATCGCAGGACAGGTTTGGCAGAACGAAAATATTTTCATTCCAGTAAACCGGCGAGCAATCGGTATGGTGTTTCAGGAATCCCGCCTCTTTCCCCATTTAAAAGTTCGTGACAATCTTTTGTACGGATATAAGCGAACACCTGTGAATTCGAGAAGATTGCATTTGGAGGACATAGGCCGTGTGCTTTCTCTGGAAAAACTTCTCGAACGTAGCATCGACAAATTATCCGGTGGCGAAAAACAACGAGTCGCGTTGGGTCGGGCCCTGCTTACCAGCCCAAAACTTCTTCTGATGGATGAACCTCTTGCAGCGTTGGATGCTCGACGAAAAACAGAAATTATTCCCTTTATTAGAAAAGTAGAACAAGAACTTTCCATACCAATTATTTATGTTACCCATTCGATGAGTGAGGTGTTGCAACTTGTAGATACGATGGTGATTTTGAAAGATGGGAAGGTTGTGAATTACGGTCCAGTGGAAAAAGTTTTTTCAGACATTCGGTTACGCGATGCCATTGGCGATGAGCATTCTGGAGCGGTCCTTGATACGACCGTTTTAGAACATGATACCGAGTTTGGAATTACTCGCCTCGATTTTATGGGGCAGGAATTAAGTGTGCCTATTCAAGATATTTCACCAGGGAAAGGACTTCGAGTGCATATTCATTCCAAAGACGTGAGCCTGGCTACACAATCTCCCAATGGATTGACCAGCGTGCTCAATATCTTAAAAACAAAGGTAAGAAAAATTGGAGAAAATGTGGGATATTCGGTAGATATAGAACTGGATGCAGGCCGCCCACTACTTGCCACGATTACTCGAAAGTCTTTATCTAATTTGAATATACGACCCGGCCAATCTATTTATGCTTTTATCAAAGCAATTCGAATGATCCATGGAAACGAAAAACTATAATAGTAACGAATATCTTTTTTGGAGTTTCAGGCGCATAAAATTTTTATTAGTTTAAATTTTAAGGTAGGTTTCTCACCGCGCGAACTCCGCCGTTTGTACATTTATCTAGAGTGCGAACAAAGGGTAGGCCGGTGACAAAATAAGCAGTACGAGCGCAGCATTGTCCGTGCTCGGATGACCAATACCAATAAGCCGCCCCATCAGCAAATAAGGCCGATAAAGCCAAAGGGTTTTCCGGATCATGGTCCATAGCCATGACGTTGGACTCGGTGTTATCGTATACTTCTCCATACTCCCAAACCTCCGGCATTCGCCAGTCATTGTGTCCGCCTGTGGTCAGGTTTTCCACATAACTTTTGGAATCGTACCAGTTCAAGCATCTTCCCAAATCGGCGAAGCTGTCTTTTTTGGTCCACATCAACTTCGACTTTGTTTCGGTGATGGTTCCATCCCTGTTATCTATAAGATTTAATCGAGAAGGGAGGGGTGGCGGCGGAACATAAGGCGGAGCGACATAGGGGTCCCTTGGAACATAGAGGTTTCGTTCCGCGTTTATCACTCCGGGACAAAAAATAACCACGAAGGCCAGTAATAGAACACTTAAAAATGGTATTTGGGTTTTTGAGAATTGAATCATTGTTTTAGGAATACATGCTTGCTACCTGCTTTGCATAGCCATTATATAAAAGTGTTTTTTCAGTCTCTTCTTTTCCTGGGATCCTTTCGAAAGCCTGATGCCATCTAGCATAAGGAATATCCGGATTCACATTTGCTTCAAAATCATACTCAAGAGGAGACATGGAAGTATAAAACGTGGCTGGCAATTTATCCGTAAAATCGATACGAACAATCGACTTGATACTTTTGAATCCATATTTCCAAGGGACAATTAATCGAATAGGCGCGCCATGTTGATTGGGAATCGGATGCCCATAGACTCCCGTAGCCATGAAAGTGAGATCGTGTCTTGCTTCTTCAAGGGTCAGTCCTTCAGTGTAAGGCCAGGGTTCCCAGAATCGATTCTTTTGGGCTAAAGCAATATTTGGTAAAAGAAAGGTGGTGAACTTTACATAGCGAGCGGAAGGTAACGGATCGAGCTGGTCGATCAATAATCGTAAAGGAAAACCGAGCCAGGGAATCACGACAGACCAGGCTTCCACACAACGCAAACGATAAACCCTCTCTTCTTCAGGGAACCGTTGGATTAAAGTTTCCACATCGAGTGTTTTTGATTTTTTGACAAGCCCTCCGACTTCGATCGTCCAGTTTTTTATTTCGAGTTTTCGTGCAGATTTCCAGAGCTGATCTTTTTCAACTCCAAACTCATAAAAATTATTAAATTTCGAAGCGATGGATTCGGGCGTGGAATCGAAAGATGGCATCTCTTTTTTTTCTTCAGCACATAAGGGTGAACTATAAGAAATAGGATGCATCAAAGCCATAGCGGCGGCACTGAATTTCAGGGTAGTACTTAAAAATTCCCGGCGACGCAGATAGATATCCTCAGGGGTGATTTCCTGATTCGGCAGTTCCCAGTTTTTAGGAGTTTTTATCCAGGCCATTGATTTATCCAATCAAGAGTTTTTAGCGCAACGAAAGCCTAATGAATTCAATTTTACATCGGGAGCAAGGCGAAATCGCATACCCGCCTGTAAATACCAAATGTCATTATACCAACTGCCCCCGCGTACTGATCTACGGGAGCCTTCGCTCGGCCCTCTAGGGTTTTTCTTCGGTGAATTTTGGTAATATTTTGCATCAAACCAATCGTTAGTCCATTCCCACACATTTCCTTCCATATGATGCAAACCGTATCCGTTTTTTATAGACGATTGCACCGGTGCCGTTCCGGCTTCAAAAGATAACCCGTAGCGAGATTTTTTTTTGTCGGACTCGGCATCGATTTCGTTAGGGCCTCGCCTGGCTTTTTCCCATTCCGCTTCCGTAGGCAGACGTTTCTCAAGCCTTTGGCAATAGGTTTTTGCCTCCTCCCAGTTTACTCGGGTAACGGGACAATCATCGCAAGGCGACGCTTGACTGCGTTGGAAATTGGGATTGAGTTTCTCATAGTCTTTATTGGAAACTTCAAAACGGTCCATAAAAAATGCATCAACCCAAACTGGGTGGAGAGGCCGTTCCGCTTGGGTACCTTTTTCAGTACCCATATTAAATTCCCCTGAAGGAATTAAAATTTGTGAATTTGCCTCGGTTTTATTGACAGCAAGTAAAAAAAGGTAGGCTAAGCATACTGTAAAAATTAGCATTACTTGTTTCATACTTCTATTTCCCGAATTGTTTTTAGCGGTTTATTATTGATGACATCGAGACTACTTAAAATTCCTGTGGCGACGGTGAGCAAAACGCCAAAACAAAATGCCCAAATGAGAATCCCAGGTTGTAAATGCCAGGCGGATTTGATCATGTATTTCATGACCGCCCAAGAAAGGCCCTGCGCTAGAAGAATACCCACCAACCCGGCGATGACTCCCAAGGTTGCGTATTCAAAACCGAGAATGGAGGCGACCGTTTTTCTTTTCGCACCGAGAATTTTTAACACTGCTGATTCACGCAAACGCCTATATTTTGTGGAAGCAATCGATCCGGAGAGAATGAACAATCCAGCCGCAATTGCGAAGCCCGACATGAAATCCACCAATATGGTTAATTTTGAAACCGTAGATTCTACGGTGTTGACGATGTCACGTGTGCTGAGTGCGGTGATGTTGGGTAATGCTTTGACAACAGCATGTTGCAATTGCAATTCTTTTTCATCAGGAACGTGTACGGTTGCTACATAAGTTAGGGGTGTACCGGCAAGTGCTCCCGGTGAAAAAATCATATAAAAATTTGTTCGCATATTTCTCCAGTTCACGCTTCGAATGCTGGTAACTTTTGCAGAGACCGGAATGCCTTGAATATCTATCGTCAGTTTTGATCCAATCCTGGCACCCAATCTTTTTGCGGCATCTTGTTCTAAAGAAACTTCAGCATTTTTTGCCTGTTCCTCATTCCACCACTTCCCTTCGATAATTTCATTATCTTTTGGAGGAGGACCTTCTATATAGGTCAAAGCAAATTCACGATTGATGAACCACTCTTCTCGTTTCTTGTCTTTATATTTCCAATTAGCGATGAGTTTTTCGTCAATACTATGTAAGTGTGAGCGAACCAGGGGTGTCAAGCTGCGTTCAGATTCTGGTGCAATTTGATCAAGCACTTGCATGAACGTATCTTTTTGATCTCGCTGGATATCGATGAAAAAATAATTTGGGGGATTCATCTCCGTATTTTTGTTCAACATAGCCAGCATGTCCATTTGCACCAGCCTCACGGTGAGAATCAGCATGATGCCCATGCCCAGACAGGTAATAATTGATGCCGCTTGATTGTTCGGTCGTTTGAGGTTGGACATTCCATATCGTCGTGCTATGGAACCGGATTGAGGCAACGCCTTAAGTATCTTTAAAAGGAAAATTGAGGCCAATGAAAATAAAGCTATGGATATTCCCAAAACCAATAGAAAAACCAAGCCCCGTTTTAAAGATTCGGCTTGCCAGCAGATCATCGCTGCCAGACCCAGGCTAAGGGTTAGTCCCGCAAACCATCGATCTTTGCGGTTACCTGAAGCGAGTTCCTCTTCTTCAAAGTTACGCCGAAATAATCGCAGAGGTCGCGTCTTAACGGCTCTTAGCAAAGGCCATAAGCAAAACAAAAGTGTAATTGCAACACCCATTAGTAAAGACTGTAAAGCAGGTAGCCAGTAAAATGTAGGTTTAAGTTGGTAATTTATCAATCCTTCCATTTTGGAAGGCAATAGATAGGTAAGAGAAAACCCGAGAGTGATTCCCAGTAAACTGCCAGCCAACCCCAGCAACATTGCTTGTAATAAATAAACTTTCAACAAGGTGTGAGAGGAGGCACCCAGGCAATTCATAATGGCAACCGTATCGAGTTTCTGCGCCATGAAGGTACGAACAATCATAGCTACCCCGATACCACCCATTAGAAGTGCGATGATGCCCAGTATGCCCAGATATTGCCCCATCCGTTCAATGGAACTGGAAAGTGAAGATTGCATGTCCTTATAGGTTCGAATTGAGATGGTTTTATCTGGCAGGCCACGCTCCAATAGCACTAAAGCTGTTTCCAGTTCTATGCTGTCAGAAATTTTAATTAATGTACGATGTTTGATCCGACTTCCAGGTTGAATCAGGTCTGCCTTATCCAGAGAGGTTCGAGATATAAATAATCTTGGACCGATGCTGAAAGCACGAGAAATGCGATCGGGTTCGGACACCACAATGCCTGTAATTTTTAATTTGGTTTTTCCCAAAGAAAATTCATCTCCCATATTTAATCCGGTCTTTATCAGAAAAGAAGATTCAACAACGGCTCCGTTTCTTTTCAGCAATTCCTGTAAAGGCCGGTCGGGATCGTTCTTAAATTCTCCATAAAAAGGATATTGCGGCCCTGATAATGGAATCGCTTTCAGTTCGGTGATCAGGGATCCGGAATTTTCTGGGGAGCCTGGATTTTTAAACTGCGCCATGCCATGCAGTTCCTTCAGAAATAAAAACTCGGTTCCTTTTGGTAAGATTTTTTTCTGATAAGCCAGATCTTCTTCGTCTTGTTCCCAACTGCCTTTGATAGCGATGTCGGCAGCGAGCAACCCTTTGGCTTGCTCCTGGATGGTTGCCTGCACCATATTTGAAAAACTTTTGACCGTCATCACTGCACCGACGCCAATAGCGATGCAAAGAATAAAGAAGACCATACGTTTCCACGCACCACGAGACTCGGCAAGAACCAGTGAGATCAGTTGTGAATAATTGAGTTGTTTGGATTTCATTATTCTATATTCTTCCGATCTGCGATGATTTGCCCATCCTCCAACGTCAGAATTCGCTGACTTTGATTGGCGACCTGAGTTTCATGGGTGACAAGTACGATGGTGGCCTGTTTTACCCGATGCAGTTCCCGGATCAATTTGATAATGCGATCACTGTTTTTTGAGTCGAGGTTTCCGGTGGGCTCATCGGCAAGAATGATATCGGGCTCATTAATAAAGGCACGAGCCAGTGAAAGCCGTTGTTGTTCGCCACCCGATAACTGGGCCGGATAATGTAGCATTCGATCCCCTAGCCCCACCATGCCTAAAAGGTCTTCGGATTTTTTTGTCGCCCCAGGGGTGTTATTGAGTTCTGCGGAAAGAACAACATTTTCCACGGCCGTCAGGGTTGGGATGAGATGAAAGTTTTGAAAAATAAAACCGAATCGTTTTCCGCGTAACAGGGCCAGTTCGTCTTCATTCAGTTTCGTGATATCCTGCCCGTCTATATTAATGGTACCGCTGGTCGGGGTATCTAGTCCTGCAATTAGGCTAAGCAAGGTGGTTTTACCACTACCGGAGTGACCCGTGATTGCTATGAACTGACCGCTTGGAATCGTGAGATCAAGCGATTTTAAAATTTCTACCTTGTGGCCCCCGCCGTGCAGGGTTTTTATTAGTCTGATTATTTCGATCAATGTATTAGTGAGGATTGGTTTATGATTAGAGTCTATTGTATTACAAAAATATGCGAACTATTTTACTAAACTGTTATCAAATTACTGGCTATGTTCTAGCAGGATTGCTCATAATTCTAGGTGAAAGCGGAGAATTAACTGCTGATACAAAATTGATTATCGATGCAAAACAGGAGAAATTTGTGGTTCTTGCGTTAGGGGATAGTTTGACCGCTGGATTTGGTGTGGATGAGGAATATAGTTTTCCCTCCCGTATCCAGGTAAAAATTGATAATGAAAAACTTGGTTACAAAATAGTTAATGCGGGTATAAATGGCGATACAACTGCTGGAGGAGTTCGCCGTATTAACTGGTTGATGAAACACAAACCGCAGGTTGTCATTCTTGCCTTGGGTGCGAACGATGGATTGAGAGGATTATCCGTGGATGAAATGCGTTCAAACCTTGAATCTATGATTCGCATATCCCATGAAAATAATGCCCGGGTATTGCTGGCGGGCATGAAAGCCTTGCCTAACTACGGTAAAGACTATGTAGAAAAGTTTGAGTCAGTTTATCCTGAGTTGGCGAAGAAGTATGAACTGGTCTATCTACCATTTTTATTGGAAGGGGTCGCGGGTGTTAGAGAACATACCCGTCCCGATGGTTTACACCCTACTGCATCGGGTTATAAAATCGTCGCTGATCTGGTCTGGCAATATTTGCAGCCAATGTTGAAACAAAGTAATTAAGGTTTTAATAGTTCAATCCATCGCATTAAATTTTCGTAGCAGTTTCCTGATTCTAAAATCTCCATAGCGGCATCAAAACCTTCCTGCGGGGATTGAAAAATTTCTGTCAGATGAGTAAGGCAAGCAGCTTGACTGGCAATTTGAAAAGCTGCGGGTCCTTTTCCAAATTTTAAAGCACTCTCTCCCAATTCTGTAATGGTTTCCCGGTTAGATTCTATCTCCTTTAAAGCTTTGTGGGATTCTGCGATTTGTTTGGAAGTTTTTTCTTCATACATTTCGGAATATATTAGGGAGACGACTTGCGTTTCAGCATCTCCATCCTGGATAAAAACTTTGGCTTCTTTGTGGACCCCGAACAAGGTGGTTCCTTCCATTCCGTTACCAACAATGACGCGATCGAACTGACTGCGTTTTCCAATTTCAGTTAAAGAAACTTCATAACCACGATGAAAATAGGTGGTGGCAAGAAAGTTTTTACCCTTGGCCTGAAGCGGCATGAGAATTTTTTCCAGAGTTGCAAGCATCGGTCGTTTTACAATTTCTGTTCGGATCGATCGCAGATTTTCCAAGTCAGGGAGAAAGTCCGCTGTATTGATATAACCGAATTTAGATTCTTGAATTTGTTTGACCCGTCGTTCACTGTTATCGGATTCCTTAATTTGATAATGGTTGACCAGTAAATCTTCGAAGGTGGTACCAAATTTGGGCGGCAAAGGTAAGGCGGAATGACCGTAAACAGGAAGTCCTAATTCGGCAATAACCGGGATCGCGTAAAACCCAAAATATGGAATCCGCTGGAACCCATCAAAAGGATCAGCGATTTGCAATATTTTGTCGAGACCAATTTTTTTTATGGTCATCCTTTTTTGCAAGGCGCGCCAATAACCGATATTTTCGGAAACAGTTTCAATTTTCATGCGAGCAGCGATAAGGAAGACTGCAATCCTCACCTGAGATATTTTTCCATCTAGTATTAGCGATAACGCGTCTTCTGCCTCACTTTCGGTGAGGTTTTTGCTCAATTTGGGCCCAGCAGCAATTTTTTGCAGATAAGCTTTCATTCTATTTTCGGCCGAAACTTTGTTCATTGACGCAAGAATCCTTTTTAAGTCTGCTCTAATTAGAGTATTATAAACACTATATTTTTAAATCTAATTTTTTCGAGAGTTAATGTCAGGTTCCTTTCAAACGGATCATACCATTTCCGAAAGTTCAGCACCTAATCAGGCTATTCGGGTACTTTTAGTTTACCCCAATACTCGGGAGGTGGCTCTTGCCAATCTTGGCTTTCAGCAGGTTTACTCCTTATTAAATTCCATTCAGGGTGTGGAGTGCGACCGCTATGCCTTACCCACCGATTGGATACCAGAAACAGAAATACTCAAGCAGGATGATTTACGGTCTATAGATATGAATCGTCTTCCAGCTGATTTCGATATGATCGCATTTTCTATTTCTTTCGAGCCAGATTATCTGAACGCAGTAATTGCATTGAAGTACTTCAATATCCCGTTGGACAGGACAGAACGGGATTCTTCATATCCTATGATTGTTGCGGGAGGTTCGGCAATTTTTATTAATCCTGAACCGTTGGCGAATTGCATGGATGTAATGTTCATCGGTGAAGGCGAAGGTATGGCCAATTACTTTTTTGACACGCTTTATAAGTTCGAGGATAAAAATAAATTTCTAGAAAAAGCGGCGAGCCTCCCTGGAATTTATGTGCCGGAATTTTATGATTCGCAAATTGATTCCGGTCGTCAGGTAGGTGTTTCGACCTCTATTGATATTCCTTCGCGAGTGACTCGTCATTGGGTAGCAGAAGAGGAGTCTCTTTGTACCCACTCTGTTGTGCATGGAGAGAATTCTACGTTCAAGGATATGGCTTTGATGGAGGTCACTCGAGGTTGCATATGGGCTTGCCGATTCTGCACGGCGGGCTTCATTTATCGTCCGCCTCGTCTTCCTGATTTGAATAAAACTTATGATTCCATGATGCAGACTCTTGGAGGTCAGGGGAAAACAGCCCAAACCATAGGCTTGGTTGGGCCTTCAGTAACTGACCATCCTCAACTCCCTGCTTTAGCGAAAAGAATTACAGATGAGGGCAAGACAATTTCGTTTTCTTCTTTACGAATGGAAACTCTTACCGATGAACTTGTCGGTCTGATTTTAAAGAGCGGACAGAAAACCTTGACGGTTGCTGTTGATGGTCCATCAGAAAGAATGCGCGATGTGATAAATAAAGCAGCGACCGATGATTTTATTATAGAGAAATGCAGGTTTCTAACCCGTAAGGGCATACTACATTTAAAAATTTATTCTATCATCGGATTACCACACGAAACAGATGACGATATTGAACAATTTATTCGCTTGATTGAACGAATTCAAGAAGTTTATGTTGATGAATGTCGTAATCTTAGACGTATTGGTCGAGTCACGATTAGTTTGAGCCCATTGGTTCCTAAGCCGGGAACACCGTTTCAATGGCACCCGATGGAAAAGGTGAAAAGTTTAAAGAAAAAATTTTCCCGGTTGCGAAAAGCATTGGGGAAACTCCCCCACCTGAAATTGAGTTTTGGTTCTCCTAATGAAGCTTATCTGCAGACTTATCTTTCCCGCGGTGATCGTAGCGTGCATGAGTTTTTTAAAACTTTTTTGAGTAATGGTCACGACGCTAAAAGCGCTTTAAATAAACATTCGGTGGATTCGTTTGTATACCGACAATACGGTAAAGAAGACTACCTGCCCTGGGATATAGTCGATCATGGTTACCGCAACGGATTTTTGTGGGACGATTATAAGCGTGGCCTTGATGCCGGGCGCACTCCCGTTTGTGATACCGCCACCTGTCATGTTTGCGGTATTTGCTAGTTTATCAGCGTAATATACTTGGCAGAAAAATTGCACACCGTATATAAAGCGATTTCACTAGAAGAAATGGAACGGATCCTTGTTTATTGCAAACAGCACACTCTCAAAAACAAAGGTCCTTTTGAGATTTATTCTGGAGCAGAAGATTTGCAAATAATGGTAATTGTAAATTCGGGTCAGGAGAATGAACCCCTAGAAAAATTTAAACCAATCGGTGCTTTCTATTGTAATTACATGGGAGAAGGGATTATTTCTCTGGATCAGGAGGAAACTAATTATGATGCTATGCCCTCTGCCCAAAAGCATGTGCAAGTCATCAAACAGGTGGTTGATATTCTTATTGAAAAAGCTTACCCCGGAGCTCAATTACAATTTCCAATTTGAAAATCGTTAGGAGAATTGCCTATTTTCATTGGCATCTCGCCGGCTCTTTGCAGTCTAGCTTTATGGGAACCAACCTATTTATTCCCTTTTTTAGGTGGGAATCCTAAGGAATAATATTAGGGGCCTCACGCTGAATGGGGGGGGGTTGACTTTGTTTGTTGATCTCTGATAAACCCTATCGGTTATGTATTTTCAGGATATCATTTTAAATCTTCAAAGCTATTGGGCATCCCGTGGGTGTGCCATACATCAGCCCTATGATATTGAGGTAGGGGCAGGCACGTTTAATCCCTGTACTTTTTTTAGGGTGCTGGGTCCTGAACCCTACAATGCTGCCTATGTGGAACCTTCTCGACGTCCTACTGATGGTAGATATGGAGAGAACCCTAACCGGCTTCAACATTATTACCAGTTCCAGACGATTCTGAAACCTTCCCCTCAAGATGTGCAGGACCAATATTTACACAGTCTCACTGTTTTGGGAGTGGACCCTTTGAAGCATGATATTAGGTTTGTTGAAGATGATTGGGAGTCACCTACTTTAGGCGCATGGGGACTGGGTTGGGAGGTCTGGCTAGATGGCATGGAGATCACCCAGTTTACTTATTTTCAACAGGTGGGTGGTATAGATTTAAAACCAGTTACTGCGGAATTAACTTATGGATTGGAACGCATAGCCATGTACCTACAAAATGTTGAAAACGTTTATGACTTGAAGTGG
>Ga0209752_1000540_pt1 | contig 18289 bp, 17 predicted proteins | sample METZYME_3_250m_FD_187548 | JGI IMG/M metagenome (GOLD analysis project Ga0209752, IMG submission 187548) | Marine microbial communities from oxygen minimum zone in mesopelagic equatorial Pacific - METZYME_3_250m (SPAdes) (version 2) | ecosystem: Environmental > Aquatic > Marine > Oceanic...
TGTTTGTCACTGTCAGAACTAACTGTTGTAGCAGGAGCTACCGCTACAATACCAACGATAACAAGAAGGGAGATAAATAATCTGTAGAAACGTTTCATTTTGCTCTCCTTTTTTTTGTTTTTTGTTGTTGTCGACAACGATGATATTCTCATATCAGTCATGCGAAGTTATTTTTATTAAGCATCTAATGTCAAGATATTTAAATGTAGTTAATTATATAGCTATTTCTAGTTCATTGAAAATAAAATATAGGGAATAATAAAAAACTTTTCATAAGATTTAAAAATATATATGTTAATATTGCCACCGAAAAAATAATGGAACTTTTTATATAAATGATCATTTGTAATCATTAAATGAGGTACAAAACTTTTGATTAGGGTAGAAAATCTATCAAAAAATTATGGTCCGGTTAAGGCTGTTAGGTCTATATCGTTTGATCTTGATGATGGCCAGGTTGTCGGATTTCTAGGTGCGAATGGTGCAGGAAAAAGTACCACACTTAAAATAATGACTGGCTACATCTCGCCAAGTTCTGGCAATGTATATTTTAATGATCAGAATATTCATGACAATACATCAGAAATCCAAAAAGATATTGGATATCTTCCTGAATTAAATCCTTTATATGGCGAAATGAGAGTTCACGATTATCTGAAGTTCATTTCGGAAATAAGAGGCATACCTAAAGAAAACTTTAAATCGGCATTCCAAAAGGTTGTAGAAGAATGTGCTCTTAATGCCGTCGCACATCGAACCATAGGAAATTGCTCTAAAGGTTATAAACAACGAATCGGGTTAGCCGCTGCTATGATTCACGATCCTAAAATTTTAATTCTTGATGAACCTGTTACAGGATTAGACCCTAACCAGATAGTAGAGATCAGACAGTTAATAAGAAAACTAGGAAAAGAAAAGATTGTTATAATGTCATCACATATCCTCCAAGAGATTCAGGCTACGGTTGATAGGATAATCATAATTAATGAAGGCTCGATTGTCGCTGACGGATCTAGTGACTCACTATTATCAGATACCAATGCAAAGACAGAACTCAGCATGGACGTAGAAAATGCAGATGAAAATGATATTAATGATATGAAAGCAAAAATTCCATCAATAGATATAACATCCATTTCTAAAGAAGATACATATACAAAAATAAATATTAAGTATCCAAAAAATAATGATCCAAGATCAGATATATTTAATTATGCCGTTGATAAAGGCTGGACAATACTTGAAATGTTTGCTACAAAACAAAAACTTGAAGATCTTTTTAGAAATTTAACTAGCAGTAGTGAGTCTAATGATGGGTAACTCTTTAATCATATTTAAAAGGGAATTAAAATCATTCTTTGATACACCTATGGCCTATGTTTTTCTTGTGGTCTTTGCACTGTTAAATGGCTGGTTTTTTACTACTACGTTTTTCCTTTATGGGCAATCAGACCTTAGAACTTTATTTAATATAGTACCACTAGTGTATTTGTTTTTCGTCCCAGGAGTTACAATGGGGCTAATATCTCGAGAAAAAAGTTTGGGGACGATAGAAATAATATCAACTTTGCCGATTGAAGATAGAGATATTGTTATAGGAAAATATCTTTCTGCGGTTGCACTTATAACTATAGCTCTCCTGTCTACGTCAATACACTTTATCACCTTAATTTCATTCGGAAACTCGATAGACTATGGCGCAGTATTTACTGGATACCTAGGATTAGTGCTTGTTGGTGCAGTATATGCTTCTATTGGAATGTTCTCTAGTGCAGTGACCGATAACCAGGTTATATCATTTATTATTGGTATTGCAATTATTTTTGTATTCTGGCTGTTTGATAAGGTCTTGGTGTTTATGCCCGATATGTTAGCGGGGATCATTCAATATTTAAGTGTAGAATATCATTTGTCAAATATTTCTCGTGGTGTAATAGATACTAGAAATATTATTTATTTCGGTTCAGTGATTGGATTTTTTCTGTTTTTAACTACTAGATTGGTTGAGTCCAGGCGTTGGAGTGAATAAATGCTGGTAAAAAATAAAAATTCATTTACACTATATATAAGTATTCTGGTCGGAATTCTATTGTTATTGAATCTAATTGGCAGAAACTGGTACAAAAGGTTTGACCTAACGGATAATAAAATGTACTCATTAAGCAAATCGAGCGAAGATGTTGTAGGGAAAATCGATGACCTTTTGACAATGAAAGTATATTTTTCAGATGATCTTCCTGGAGAACTTTCAAACACTCAACGATTTTTGCAAGATCTTCTCGAAGAATATGAAGCACAGTCTGATAATATTAGATTCTTTTTTACAAACCCAGAGTCCAATGAAGCACTAGAAGAGGAAGCCAGAAAAGATGGTATCCAACCGGTACAGATGCAAGTTGTTGAAGATGATAAGCTAGAGATTAAAAGAGTTTATCTAGGCATGGTTATGCTCTATGAAGACAAAAAAGAAACGATACCTGTTATTCAAACTGCTACGGGGCTTGAGTACTTGATTACAACAAAAATTAAGACTCTTGTTAATAAAGATAAAAAAACAATTGGTATAGCTAATCTTTCAAGTAGTACAGAACTGAAGACAGAAAATCTATCTAATCAACTTAGGCAGCACCATAATACACAAAATGTTGATCTATCATCAGAAGGATTATTAATCGATGAGAACATTGATGTATTATTAGTTAGCGGCGCAACAGACACAATAGACTCAATCACTATATCGAATCTCAATTCATTTCTTGAGTCAGGTAGAGGTGTTTTTATTGCTCAAAGCGGCGTATCAACTGATATGCAGGTTCAGCAGGCTACTCCGATAAACTCTAATATTTTTGGTTTTTTAAAGTCTTACGGATTAAATGTTAATCATAACCTAGTTCTTGATAAATCATGCGGAAGAGTACAGGTACAACAGCAAATGGGCTTTATCCGTATGAACGTTCCTATGGAATATCCTTTCTTACCTATAATTAAAAAATTCAACGATCAAGAGTTAGTTGTTAGCGGTCTAGAGCAGATACATTTATTCTTCCCTAGCGAGATTTCCCTGGATACGGCCTTAAGTAACAGTGTCGCAGGTGTAGTTGATCTTTTTTCAAGCTCAAACAAATCGGCAATTATGTCAGGTAGATTTATTCTTAGCCCTGATCCTAAGAGTAACCCATTTTTGCAGAATCTAAACCAGCGTGGAAAAATTTTGTGCGCATCCTCAAGACTTGTTACAGGGGGTGAATTGATTTTAATATCTGACTCAAGATTTTTAGCGGATGATGCTGGAATGTCTATTCCTGAGAATATGGTTTTTCTGATGAATACTGTTGACTATCTCGCTGGAGAAAAGGAGCTAATCGCTCTTCGCTCACGGGAGATTACAAACAGACCACTTGAAGAGATTGAAGATGGCACCAGAAGTCGTTGGAAGTGGGCTAATGTACTTCTCCCTTCATTAATTATTGTTGGTTTAGGTGTGTATAGGTCTAAAAGAGAAAAAGATAAAGCAGAAATATTGAAACAGATTTATGAATAAGTCACTACAGTATTTACTAGTCGTTTTTGTTTTTCTACTATTTCTCTTTTTTATTAATCAGAATCAACAGAATAAATACAAAATATCTTCCGAGCTAATATTTCAGGTAAATGAAGATGAAATTCATCAAATCTTAATAGAGGAATCAGGCGATTCATTAGTGTTAGTAAAGTCTGATACATCATGGTATTTGCCCCAGGCAGATACACTAGAAATGAAAGATCGTCAGATCAATCAATTTTTTGAAAAAGTTATTAATGGATCATATGATATGATCATGTCTAAAAATCCTAATAAATGGAGCAAGTTTGGATTAACAGATTCAACTGGGAAAAAAGTAACACTTCTCAATGAAGAAAATGAATTACTGTCATCGGTAATATTTAGTAATAAAGGTCAAGATTATTCTCATAACTTCTATCGAACCATAGGTAAGGATGAGGTTTATAGGACTATGGAAAATGTATTTTATATGATTAATGTAAGACCTACCTATTGGGGCAGTAAGCCTAGTCCAAAACAAGTAGATAATCCTAATCAATCCGCACCATCTTTAAATCTAGACACAAACGAGTAATATATATTCCTTCGACTTGTTGTCTAACTATTTTTTTAGTTAACTTTTTTTGTGAAAAGTAAGAGTAAACAGGTTCTAGTAGTAGGTGACAGGCTCTTAATTCAGCCAGATAAGGGTGATAAAACTTCACCAGCTGGGCTCTATTTACCTCCCAGCGTTATAGAAAAACAAGAAGTTAAGGGTGGTATTGTCGTTGAGGTCGGACCGGGAATCCCTCTTGGCTCACCTGATGACAATATTAATGAGCCATGGAAGGAAGCTAAAAACGAAATTAAATATATCCCTACACAGGCTGAAATTGGTGATTACGCTTTATATCTAGGAAAAGCTGGAATAGAGATTGAAATAGAAACAAAAGAATATCTGATTGTCCCACAGTCTGCAATTTTAATACTTATAAGAGATGATATTGATAAGATAGTATCTTAAATATCTAACCCCATCTCATAAAACATAAAGGCCCATTTTTCAGCGTATTCTTTAATACGTTTTTTCGTGGAGCGACCAGCACCGTGACCCGTACTGGTACCAATTCGAATTAATATGGGGTCATCACTAACTTGATGTTGTTGTAAATTAGCTGCATATTTAAATGAGTGTGCTGGCACTACCCTATCATCATGGTCAGCAGTATAGATAAGCACCGATGGATATGTTTGTTTTTTTATATTATGTAATGGCGAGTATGAAAGTAGATTATCAAAATCTTTTCTATTGCTAATAGTTCCAAATTCAACGGCCCATGCCCAGCCAATAGTAAATTTCTCATATCGTAACATATCCATCACACCTACCTCTGGAAAGGCAACTCGAAATAAATTTGGTTTTTGATTGATAACTGCTCCTATCAGAGTCCCGCCATTTGATCCACCTCTAATTGCTAATCTTTCTGGCGAAGTGTATCCTTCAGTTATTAAAAATTGTCCTGCATAAATAAAATCATCAAATACATTTTGCTTTTTATCAAGCATCCCTGCTTCATGCCATTCTTGACCATACTCTCCACCTCCTCTAATATTTGCTATCGCATAGACACCTTCATTTTCAAGTATTACTGGTATAGTTTTATTAAAATATGGCTTCCTGGAAATATTAAATCCACCATATCCATATAAAAGAGTTGGTCTCATAGCATCTAAAACCAAATCTTTATTGTGTGCAATAAATATGGGAATCCTTGTGCCATCTTTTGAGGAATAAAACTTCTGTTTCATTACATATTTTTCTTTTTCAAACTTAACTTTGGATTCGTAGTAGATTTTTGAAGTGTTTTTAGCAAAGTCATAAATATATATTGTTGGTGGATGAACTAAGGATTCAAATCTATACCATGATACAGATTGATCATTTTCTCCCCCAAATCCATACGAAATTCCTGGGCCAGGTAAATTCACTTTATTTATAATTTTTCCATTTAAATCGAAAATAACCCACTCTGAAATAATATCTACCATATAATGAGCAACCAGATTGTTGTTTATCATATTCACAGAAGTAAGTACATTATTATTCTCGGGAATAATAGTTTCCCACAGATCTTCTTTTGGAGATTTCGGATCAATTATCACTACTCGCTTTTTAGGAGATTTACGATCGGTTATAGCTATTAATTTTCCATCAATATGATCAACAATTCTAATATCCGAATCATAATCATCTACAATTGTGATAAATTGACTTTTAGGCATGTTTAGATCTTTAACCATGAGTGATCTTCCATATGTACCTTTGCTTCGATATATCATTAAAAATCTTCCATCATTGGTTGTTGATGCATAGGCGCTTATTTTAGGATTGTCTGGATCAAAGAATATCAACTTATCATTTTTTTGATCTGTTCCAAGTTTGTGATAGAATATTTTTGAGTTTTGATTACTTTGAGACAGTTCTTTTCCTTTTTCTGGTTTGGGGAATGTTTTATAATAAAACCCGTTACCACTCCAGGCCATTCCACTAAATTTTATCCAATTCAGATGATCGATTAAATTTTTTCCTGTTGATAAATCTTTAACGTAAAACTCTCTCCAGTCAGAACCTGATTTCGAAATTGAATACCCTAGATATTTATGATCATTAGAAAAATATATTCCACCAAGAGCTACTGTTCCATCCTTAGATAGTTTATTTGGGTCGATAACAATTATGGCGGAAGAATCAGAAGCATTAATGTTTTCCTTACTATACAGAACAGATTGATTTTGGAGTCCATCATTTTTGTAAAAGTATATTCTCTCTCCTTTTTTAAAAGGCATACTTAAGGTAGGGTAATTCCATATTTCAGTTAATCGTTTCTCAATTTTTTTTCTAAATGAAATCTTTCTAAAATAGCGATCTGTAAAAGCATTCTGCTTTTGAACCCATGCTTTTGTATTCTTTGAGTTGTCATTTTCCAGCCATCTGTAATCGTCTTTTATTGATGTTTCATGATAAACATCTATCACGTTTGATGATATTTTAGTTTTTGGATACCTTAGAGGTGTTGGTGCAAATCGATGCAGCAATGTGATGATAATTAATAACCCGCAAAGTCTTAAATATATATTATTCATATTATTTCACCTTTTTATTTAGATTATTAATAAATGATGAGTACAAATCATCTAGGCAGTCTAATGTCCATATCTGCTATAACATAGGCCATAATAGCCATCGCCCCGACACAATTATTGAACTCTCTATAGTCAACTTTGTCAAAAGTGTCTGCGTTGGTATGATGGTACCAAAAATATTTAGAACCTTCTACGTTTAGAGACATTACGGGAACCCCTTGATCATTTAATGGTGCTACGTCTGCTGCTCTTCCCCATTTAGTAATCTTCCCCGCGCCAATAGGATCAAGAAGATCGGCGATATCAAAAATGATTTTTCTTGCATCCACACTTCCAGTGAACCCAAAACCCTTAGGCGCAAATACTCCACCATCGGATTCTATGGCAACTATGTGATTTTCTAATTCTGATTTATGCTCATCACGATAATTTATATTACCACGTCCACCATTTTCTTCATTCGTCCAGAGCACTACTCGAAGCGTTCGCTTAGGCCTAAGACCCAATTCTTTAATAAGATTAACAGCATGCCATGCTGCAATACATCCGCCACCGTCATCATGCGCACCCTGTCCCACGTCCCAAGAATCTATATGTCCTCCTACCACAACAATCTCTTCAGGATATGTAGATCCTGGTAATTCTGCAATAACATTTCTTGACCACCTATCACTAACAAATTTGCCCTCCATGTTTAACTTTAAGACAACTTTTTGCCCACGATCATATATTCTTCCAACCATCATTGCGTCTTCCATGCTTATCGCAGCATGTGGAATTTTTTTATTTGATTTATAATCGCCCATTGTTCCAGTATGTGGCGTGTTCATTGACCATGGTCCAATGGAACGAATAATACTGGCTATTGCACCGTATTCAGCTGCCCGGTTTGGACCATCATATCTATATTGAACAGTCTCACCGTATGAAGTAAAGGGAACATTATATAAAACTATCTTACCAGAAATTTTTTTCTTCATTCTGTCTAACTCTTCAAAATCATCAACAACAATCACCTCTCCTCTGAGACCACCTTTAGTGGTAGCAACGCTACCGCCTACACCTAGAACATTTAGCTCTCTTTCAAATGGAACTAATATTTTTAGCGACTCTTTTCCTCTTATCCATGTTGGCACCTTAACTCTCTCGCCTCTCACACTTGATAATCCATCACTTTTCATTTCTTTTATTATCCAGTCTATAGCTTTTTCTAAATTCTTTGACCCGCTCAATCTAGGGCCAAACATATCACACAAATATGCGAGACGCTTATAAGCGAGGCTATCAGTGTCTAAAGAATTAATGATTTGATCTGCAAAAGATCCATATTCTTTTTTAATGTCATTAGCCGTTAGAAAGTTTAGCAAGTATATACAGATAATTAATTTGACTAAATAATTCATGTCTTATTCCACTATAAAATTAAAATATTTATTAGGAAATGGCTCATTTGACAGAGTAAAGTGCCACCACTCTTCTTCTAGTGATTTAAACCCATATTTGTTCATTACCGATTGTAAGAGTAGTCGATTTTGTCTTTGATGAAAAGTTAACCCGGTATATTCTATCCAAGATTCTTTGCCAAAATAATCATATATAGTGCCCATATCCAGTTCTTTCCCATTATTTAAATCAATGATTGTTAAATCCACTGTACTTCCTCGCGTGTGACCAGATTTTGATGAAATATAGCCTTCTTTAAATAAATATATTTTTTTAACGTTTGGATAATGTGAGGATTTCATTTTTCGATTATTATTTTTTGCCCATCTAACAAAATGATCTACTGCTCGTTGTGGTCTATAGCAATCAAATATTTTCAAACCATAGTTAAAATGTTTTAAATCCTTTTGTATTTCTTTTAAGGCCAATGCGGTTTCTTTGGTTGATATAGCAACTTGTGCATTGTAGCCTCTAATCTTATTACCGACAAAATTATCATTAGTATAATACTTTAGATCAATTTTTATATTCGGGACTAGATCTTCAATATAGACGAAACCGTCTGGTATTTCAGTACAAAATGACAATGAAAAGAAATAAAAACTATAATAAATTGATGTTCGTAGTAATTGCAAAATAATTATGATCTATGTTCTGCTATAAAACTCGATAATAAGAATAATTAAATAAGCTACAATTCAGATTCGATACAGCGGAACCCTATATTATCATCCCAGAAATCAAATTTACTTATAACATGATCTGAAACCCTACAGCCAACGCCACTATTAGCCCATGAACCACCTTTTAGAATAATCATACTATCTTGTATCCCACTACAAAATTCATATACATTGCCAGACATATCATAGATACCTAGTTCGTTTGCGATTTTTAGACCCACAGGCTGCGATCTATCGTTTGAATTGAATTTACACCAAGATACATCTTCAATATTATTACCACCACTATATAATTTATCATCTCCACCAATAGTGCCACCTCTAGCAGCATATTCCCACTCATCAACGCTAGGAAGTTTAATAGATTTTCCTAATAGCCCAGTTAGCCAATTACAATATGCTTGAGCATCTTCATATTTTATATTAATAACAGGTCTATCACCTCTTCCCCATTCACTATCATCAGGCAATTCTCTATTTGTAGATATACAGAAAGCATCAAATTGTTTAAACGTGATCTCAGTCCTACTAATATTAAAACTTTTTGCTGAAAGATATATAGGCTTAGGTGGTGGTATTATAGACTCATCTAGCATTTCTATAGAGCCACCATTTACTAGCACAAATTCTGGAACGTAATTACCAGCAATTTTTATGGTATTCTCAATTAGATCTATTTGAGCCTTCTTATTATACAGTATTTCGCTGTTATCAGCGATTAACGAATTGTCAATTTTTATGTTAGAACATTTGTTAAATACAAACCCATAAAGACCTTCATTTACCTCGGAGTTTAAGATTTGGATATTTCTAGAATTTTTGGCATTCATACATATATTATTTTCACCAAATATTCTTATGCTATCTATATAAACATCATAAGAATTATAAATATTAACAGCTTTTCCAGGTATAATATTTCCTACTGGTTCCTTAAAATTATTTGTGTGATATAATTTTCCTTTGTATTTAAAAATTGAATTCTTTCCTAATTGGCGTCTGGCAATGCCAAAAGCATTATCAAAATTCTTTGCACTATCTATAGTGGTGATGATATTGTCGCTATTCTTATATGGGACATAGTAACCTAAAGTGAGATTTTTAATTGTTATATTATTTGATTCATGAATATAGATTATGTCTGCGTTAGTCCATTTTAATCTTATTTCAGACCCTTTATTACCCATAATTGTGATATCTGTTTTATAATTAATAGTCATGCCAACTGTACTATCAATATTAAAATCGGGATAAATATAATGTATACCTGATGGGATTGTGATTGTCTCACCATTTCTTGCATTGTTAATCAGATCCTGTATCTTAGATTTTGGATATAGTTTTATTTTCATTTCAGAATCAAGCATTAAATAACGATGCTGGAACCCATCAAGCTTAACTAATAAAGTATCATTGGGGAATACCTTACCGAGGTCAAACTCACCAAAACGATTGGTAGTAGCACTTTTTTTCTGACGCATTAGTGTTAGCTGTGCTTCACCTAGAAGTCCACCTTCAATATGTTCAACAGTTCCTGAAACTGAGATTTTATTAATTGAATAGATCGGAGTAATTACAAGAGTATAAAAACCTAGTATAACTATGTTGATATAATATTTTCTAGACATGGTTTTATGACCTATAATATACATCTAAAATAGTTTATAAGCCCTGTAAGGCTTAATACTTTCTTTAGAAAAACTAACTTAAATTAACAGGATCGCAGCTAAGATTGCTGTAGTATAATAGGCGAAAATAATGGGGCTTTTTAAAATTTTAGATATAGATAATGGAGCTTTCTTTTTTGTCACTTGCTGAAATAATTTCTTTTGAGCATTCATCATATATAAAAGCTCAGACCTTTCATCCTCTAAATTCTCCTCAAAGATCCTGTCACTTTCCATTTTTTTGTGAAGAAGTGTTTCTACGCCGAATTTTTTGATATTAATAGAATTAGAGAAACTATTATTACTAGATGATTTTTTTAAAACAGTTTCATTTTTAATTATAGGAGCGGGATTATCTATCTGATCATTTTTTATTGCTTTTATATCATTAGCTATTAATAACGATATTGCATCTTTAGAAATCATTGAGTTTACTTCTACTATTCGTTTTTTACTGTTCTCATCATTAATTTTTTTGATTTTATTATGCTGGTTATAATTTGATAACCACATTTGGTGTCCATCATCACAGCAAAATAATAAAAGATGTTCACCATTTACAATCTCAGATGATCCGACAGAAAACATATCCTTACCATCAATAAGGCATACCTGAGAAAAAAGAATATGCGCAGGTAAGAGGATTGACCATATAATGGTTTTCAATGTAAAGTTCCTTTATTTTAATAATGTCGACTTGCCAGAAAATATCAATCAGATATATATGGTATGTATGATAATTGAATAGTAATTATACCAATATTAATCTATTTAGAAGCCCTGCAAACGTCATCTTTAATTATTGAAAAAGCACAATACAATCTAAGTCTAAGGAGACACTTAATAATATGATTATTTTTAAAAAAAGGGAGATTATTTATCAAAATGTCTAGATTAAGAAATAGAACTCTACTTTCATAAAATATTAGTTAAACTAGATAATAAAAAATAAAAACCCTGTTTTTCAATATAATAAGTGATGAAAATAATGGTTTTGAATGAGCGAGAGACGGGATTCGAACCCGCGACATTCACGTTGGCAACGTGATGCTCTACCAGCTGAGCTACTCTCGCATATTGTTAAGTTACGTACTTGCTAATTATCAGACAAATTCGTTTTTGGAAATATTTCTAAAATTTTCATCTCTCTCATATATAGTATATATGCTCCACCAAGATAAACAAAGTTTTCAAGAATTTTTTCTATGCCCACTAATTGTCCTTCTTTTAATCCACATCCACACTCGATATTAAATCCTCTAAGAATAGCTTGAGCGATCATCAGATTAAACAGTATTAATAAAACAGAGGTTATTATAATGCTGCCATCTACCATTACACCAAGTATTAATCCCGATCCAATGAATAATTCTAACCATGGAAGCACAATTGCAATAATATTTTCTATGCCAAATGGCAATACATGATAGTTGGCGATACTTTTAGCGAATTTTGCTGGGTCAATGATCTTATCAAAACTCGCCCATAAAAACACTGAACCTAGTATTATTCTTATAATAACAATGAGGTATTGATTTAATCTATTCATTTGCCTTCTATCGGTAGATTATTATCTACCCACTGTTTCCAGCCACCTTTAAAAAGGTAAATGTTCGAAAAACCTTGTTCTTGTAATGAGTAAGCAAGTTCTTCACTTGACCCACAATCATCATCGCTACAGTATACAACGAATCCATTATCGATGGATATGTATTCCTCCATTTTAGTTATTAGCGAGTCTAGATTATCATTGCATATAGCTTTAGGAATATGACCCTCTACATAATATTCCTCAGATCTTGCATCTACAAATAATATATTTTGATCAAATAGATCTTTGGCGATTTCAATAGATATTTCTCGAAGAATAGGACCCGATATTTTATCATTTATCTGTTCTATATCTACTATTTTTTCTAGAGGTTTTGCGATCATTGGCAGCGTATCGGTTCTTGACCAATTGATGGTAAAACTGGTAATAAATGAAAGTGCTAAATAAAAATTAATTTGATGTAGAGAACTAGAAAAGTTCATTCTTGTTAGGGTCTGGATTTTACCTTTGGCGGTTTTGGGCGCTTTAGCCTATTGTTTTTATTTCTATTCTTGGGACGCTTTTGCGATTTTGTCGATTTCAGTTTTAATGTGCTACATGTTTCAATAGCACTATCAACCATGGCCAATATTGCAGGATCATCCTTAAAGCTTTTATTCAATGCTAGACTACCGAACTTCATTCTATTAGTTGCTTTAGCAAGAGTAGAGTCAGCTTTTTTAAGATCATTTCTATAGCGATTAATTAGATTAAGTATGTTTTCTTGTCCAGCATAGATATCCTCTAAGCTCTTATTGGGATCTTTTCTTTGAAGCCTTTTGAGTCTATTATTTAGCTGTCTAATTTTTTGTTCATGAGCAGATACATCAATAATAGGTGAACTACTATTTTTCAGTTCTAGATCTATAACTGTTAGATATTTACCTTGTTTTCCATTTGAATAGACAAATGGGCCCCCATTATTTTGCGGAACAGATGGACTGGTTCTGTGGGTACTTCCGCTAAGAAAGATAAAATCTGCATCTTCGAAATTTTTCGGCATCGAAGTATGTGTATTACGTTCACTGTTCACTAGCATCACAATAATGTCCACATCATTTTTAAGTTTATTGATAAACTCATTTCCAGATTTAACATAATCATCAACAATAATCGATTTCATTGTATCTGGAACCATATTCGCTAGCCCTATAACACCGATACTAAGGTTTTCTCTTTGTATAATCTTATACGGGGAGAAAATAAGTTTATTAGTTTTTTTATCACGTATATTGGCCGAGATGAAAGGAACATTTGTATATATTTTTTCCATTTTCTTCAGATAACTGATACCAGCTAATAGTTCATATTTACCTATATTGAAGCCGTCACATCCAATCTTTTCATAGCCTGATAACATTGTCTCACATCTGTGTTTTTCTGACTTTAGATTGTTAGTATTAATGCTCGTTGTGCTGAAAAACATATCTCCGGCATCAAGGATTAACGGATTCTCACCCTTTTCACGCATTTGTTTTATTGCTGCGTATTTTCTAGACAGACCGCCTAGTGGATTCTTCTTTCAGCCGCAAGGGTCTAACTGTCCGTGAACACTTCCGGTAAGAACCATTTTTATTTTTGCTTCTTGAAAAGAATTTTCACATGACCAGTATAGCAGTACAAAAAAGGTAAATATTGATAAATAATATTTAATTTTCATTATCCTTAATCTAGCCACCACTCACCTTCACTTTAAAGCCTCTTTCATTTAAAAGTTCCAATATTTTATCCCTATGGTTTCCTTGAATTAAAATATTATTATTTTTTACTGAACCACCAACTGCACAAGACTTTTTTAAATATTTAGATAAATCGATTAATACTTTATCCCTACCGATAAAGCCTTTAACAATCGTAATTATCCTATTTCCAGGAAGTCTTTGCAGATGAAGTCTTAGAACTTGTTTTTCTGGTGGTAGCTCTATCGCAGTGCTGTCGATCTCTTCCTTTGATGGCGAATAATTGTCATCAGTAGAATAAACTATGTTGTCATGTTTTTTCATTTAAATTATTCTAATTTTGGATGTCATAAATTAATTAAAAAAATGATCTTGATCGCTTAGTATTTATGTTAAAGATCTATATATATAACAATATGAATAATATCATAAAACAGATTTTTTCTTTATCGCTAATTATATCGTTTTCATATAATCAGAATTTTCCCAATGGTTCGTTTTCTTTAGATCAGATTTTTTTTCAGTTAAACTCATTAAATATTAAAGGCGATCTTGGCAAAGATAGTTTGAATAATGGTACTTTTTCTCTCAGTCTACTCAAATTTGGATTTGATAATATCAATCTAATGAGTACAAATAGTGGTTCAACTGAACTAATAATTAATGGACCAAATTTTGATCTTGAGGATATGGAAATAAACACAAACTATGTTTTTCCTAATTTTTATAATCTTATTCTATCGGACCTTTCTGATAGGAGATATGAAACCCCTATGGATGGACTAGAAATAATAGAAAAGGCTATTCATGCCTTTAAAATTAAGAAAGGTAAATACCCCAAAACATATGATGACCTAATTGTTGATTCATTTATTAATACCACTAAATATCCTTTTAATCAATCCGAATGGAGTTATCACTTAGATATACCAAGAACAATTGAGGCTATCACGACTTCAATGTATAAGTATGAGAAGAAAAATCTTATTCTTGACTGGGAAACAAAAAAAATAATCAATAGAGAATCAAATCAATTTACAAAAGAAGACGTCAATTGGAACTTTATTTTTGAAATACAAGATATAAAGCAACACTTTTTATCTGATGTAAAAATAAATATGAATCCCAACCAATATAATCTTGAGTTTTATCAGAGAAAGGGGAAATTTCATATTAACGGTATAAGCATTAATGCGATACCAAATAATGACATATTTGAACAAACTATTTTTAAACTGAAGAACCTGTCTTTAGAAATAAATGACCTATTTTTGCAATTAATAAAGATAAATGGAGAGCCAAATATTCAAAATGGTAAAGGAAACTTTACACTGAAAAACTTTGAAATAAAATTACCCCCAAAATTACTTGTCGATGAGACCATGAAATTTATTATGCAGGATTTAGGTATCAGGAATGGACTTATGCGGATTCGACAGCTAGACTTTATGATTCATTTTTATGATAATGAATTTGGACTTGTTAACGCTTCATTTATTAGTCCATTTCTTAAAATTAGTTTAACTGCACAAATATCTATAGACGCAAAGAAATCCTTTTTTAAGTCAATGGAATTATTTGACACAGAATTAAGAATAAATCCCATATCTTATGGTGTCAGAGATATAATAAGGGAATGGGAGATTGACAATAATAAAAATTTAAATAGAGAGGGCCCTGTTATTGTACTAAAATTTTCAGGACCGTTATCTAGTCCGATAATTATCGGGCTAGATTAAATTGATTATTTTTTAGCCATCCTACTATTTAGCTGCTTTAATTCTAGTTTCACAGCTGAGACAAGTCTACTGCTAGGATATTTTTTCAAAAAAGAATTGTATTCTTTTTTCGCCTGCTTTTTATTCTCAAGTACACTACCATAAATATAGGAAACCATATACTGTGAATCTTGCGCCTGTGCTGTTGTTGGAAACAACTTTACGACAGCTTTGTATTCACGAATGGCTGCATTATAATCTTTTAAATCATTCATGTATACCTCAGCTTTCATAAACTGAGAACGAGTTGCATACTTACTGTCTTTGAATGAATTGACAATATTATCTAAAACCATTAACGATGATTCAATATCTTTTTTTCTTAATTTTTTTGCTCTGTCATAGAGTTCTTTAGGACCCCAGTGTAGATCATACAGAAATAGGCCCTCATTATATCTGCTACGTTGTATGCTATTACCATCTGCGGCATACTCAACCCATATACCATCCATCTCGCCATTGTAGTAGCTACCATCTCTTTTCAGTTCTCCATTCTCATGCCAGAAGGTCCAATGTCCTGTTTGAACCCCTGAAACATAGTCACCTTCTTTATTTTTACTTCCATTTGAATACCATGTAGAATATGAGCTATCCAACTTTCCAGTTATGTAAAAAGCTTCTTCCTTTACCTGACCATCTTCATACCATTTTGTTATTGGTCCCTCAAGATTTCCCTTTTTATATGTTAGAATGGTTTTGGTGTTTCCATTCGGATACCATTTGACATGCTCTCCTCTCGGTACCCCATCTTTCCAACTTCCTTCTTGCCACTGTTGACCTGTTTTATAATAGAAGGTCCAGTTGCCGGCAAAACCTTTTCTAGGTATCTTTGTCTCTGGATCAATATCTGACCCATCGCCATCAAAATATTTACCTACAGCCATTTTAGACCCATTAGTATGAAAGTATTCCCATTTTCCATTTCTTAGACCATCGCGAAGTCGCCCTCTGACTTTAATATCACCATTAGGCCAATTTTCAAATGTTTTACCTGAATACGGATACATTAATTTTCCGCCCTCTCCGGGATCAAGGTCTGTAAGGTTTAGCCCTTGCTGTGTAAAGACGAAAGAAACGATAATTGGTATATATAAAATTCTTTTCATATTTTTTCTTTTTATTTACTTACTTCGAATACTTTTTAACTTAAGTAGAATTTATCTAAGTGGCAAACCGAACTATTTCTCAATTTTTTTATTAGTCAACATTGATACGAGATAGAAAATTCCCTTTAATATCATAAGAAGTCTCAATAGCACCATCTTCTAAATAATATGTCCATCTTCCATTTTCTTTCCCATTTTTATAACTACCTTCTTCCTTTAGTTTTCCATTGGAATACCACTTTCTTCTAGAGCCATTAAGCTTTCCATCCGTATATCTTCGCTCTTCCCTAGGCTGAAGCTCATACCATTCTTTCCAGACACCGCTTTTTAAATCATTAGTATAATATCTTTCTTCTTTTTTTGTTCCATCATTATACCAACTTTCCCATTTGCCATCCTTCTTGCCATTAATATAGTTTTTTTCTTCCTTTTTCTGACCGTTATCATACCAATATACCCATTTACCATCTTCTTTTCCGGATGAATAATTAGTTTTCTTTTTCATAAAACCATTTGCATAGTACTGGGTCCAGTTTCCCGCAGGAATGCCATTATCATAATTCTTTTCTTCTTTTAATTGTCCATTTTCAAACCAGTATTCCCACTTACTTACTGGCACCTGATCTTTATAAGTAAGATTTTCCATCATTTGACCATTTAAAAACCATCTTTGAGACTTACCATTCCACCAACCATCTTTATAGGTGACGATTTTTTCTTTTTGTCCTGTTCGATACCATGTTGACCATAGACCATCTTCTTTTCCATCTATGTAACTCCCTTCTACAGATAATAGTCCATTATTATGCCACTCGGCCCAGTATCCGTGTTTTTGTCCATATCGATAAGTGTATCGCTTTTCAGGCTGACCATTTTCAAACCATTCCATCCACCTGCCATCTTTTATTGAATTCTTAAAAGAACCCTCAAGCATTTTATTACCGTTCTCCCAAAGATCAAAAACTGGACCCGTGTAAGGCTCTGGAGAACTTTCTTGATAGAAAACATCTCCTCTTCTAACCAAAAGTGACATAAATATTGGTGGTTTTATAGAGCCATCAAAGTTATAGTATGTATAATCACCAACAATTTTTCCTTCTTCATAGAAAACTTCAAAAAGGGTTTCACCTGTTTGATAATTTCCATATGCTAATCCCCAATATTCATTATTCGTATCTGGAAAATATTTTTTTCCATTTTCGAAATGTAGTTTGTTTTCTTCAAGCGGTTTGATAATAGTCCCATTATTATCATAGTAGGTATAAGAACCGTCTATAGCTCCAATATCAAAATATCCATCGCGCATTTTTAAGCCATTAGAATATAGCTTATATACTTTTCCAGTATATGGTTTTCCATTGGATGGATTATAGTATAATCCTCTATATACGGATAAAGTATCTTCATTAACGGGTTTAGAACAGCCCGATATAATAAATATAATAAAAATGTAAAATAGATGTATTCGCACATCTTAAATTAAGTGAAATATTTAATAGGTCTAATCAATTAATTCAAATTGAATTGGATTTGAAAATTATAATGTTAAGTCTAATAAATATGATTATACGTTCGTATTATTTATTGTTTACTAATATTTTTATGTAATGGATTTAGATAAAACAATTGAAACACTGAAAAAGGACCTAGAAATATTTGGTCTAAATCATCGCTG